>Ga0105054_10002149_pt1 | contig 31784 bp, 32 predicted proteins | sample BON02_FD_78091 | JGI IMG/M metagenome (GOLD analysis project Ga0105054, IMG submission 78091) | Freshwater microbial communities from Lake Bonney liftoff mats and glacier meltwater in Antarctica - BON-02 (megahit assembly) | ecosystem: Environmental > Aquatic > Freshwater > Ice > Glacier...
CCAGCCTCAAGGGCGTGTGGGCGGTGGGCGATGTGGTGCGCGGCCCGATGTTGGCGCACAAAGCGGAAGAAGAGGGGGTGGCAGTGGCTGAGCGCATTGCTGGCCAGCACGGCCATGTGAACTTCGATACGGTGCCTTGGGTGATCTACACCAGCCCCGAAATCGCCTGGGTCGGTGAGAACGAGCAGGAGCTCAAAGCCAGAGGCGCGGCTTACAAGGCGGGCACCTTCCCGTTCCTCGCCAACGGCCGCGCGCGGGCGCTGGGTGACACCACCGGCATGGTGAAGTTCCTGTCCGATGCCAAGACCGACGAGATATTGGGCGTGCACATTGTGGGCCCCATGGCCTCCGAGCTGATCGCAGAGGCCGTGGTGGCGATGGAGTTCAAGGCCAGCGCCGAGGATATCGCCCGCATCTGCCACGCCCACCCGTCGCTGTCCGAGGCGATGAAGGAAGCGGCGTTGGCAGTCGACAAACGCACGCTGAACTTCTGAACCCCCGAGCGGCGCGCGGGCGCGCACCATCCCAACGGTTAATTTTTGTGGCCGGACTCTGCCCTTTTCGAAGTGCAGTTTTGCCGGTCTGCATGACGAAACCCTTCCAAACCAGCCAGTTGTTTGTATTCGAGTGCGGCTCATGTCTGTCAGTTCCACTTACGAAGCCATCCTCGTCGAGCGCGGCTACACCACCGATCCCGCCCAGCAACGCGCCATTGCAGCGCTGGAGCGCTGCGCGCAGGAGTGGACGCGATACAAGCAGCAGCGCTCGAATGCGCTGAAGAAGATGTTCGTCAAGCCGCAGATTCCGCGCGGCGTTTACATGTACGGCGGGGTGGGGCGGGGCAAGAGCTTTCTGATGGACTGCTTCTACAACGCGGTGCCGATCCGGCGCAAAACACGGCTGCATTTCCATGAGTTCATGCGGGAGGTACACCGCGAGCTGCGCGAGCTGCAGGGCACCCAGAACCCACTGGACGAGCTGGGTGCGCGTATGGCCAAGCGCTACAAACTGATCTGCTTCGATGAGTTTCACGTGGCCGATGTGACCGACGCCATGATCTTGCACCGCCTGCTTGACGCCTTGTTCAAAGCCGGCGTGGGCTTTGTCACCACCTCCAACTTCCACCCCGATGGCTTGTATCCCGATGGCCTGCACCGCGATCGGATTCTGCCTGCGATTGAGTTGCTGAAAAACCGGCTGGAGGTGATTAACGTCGACGATGGCACCGACTACCGACAGCATTCGCTGGCCGTGGTCGATCTCTACCGCCACCCGCTTGGCCCTGAGACCGACGCAGCGCTGGAAGCCACTTTCAACAGGCTGGCCGAGACCGCCTGTCAAGATCCCGTGCTGGTGATTGAGGCGCGCCAGATTCGCGCGGTGCGTCGCTCGGGTGGCGTAATTTGGTTTGACTTCCGGACCCTGTGCGGTGGGCCACGATCGCAAAACGATTACCTGGAAATCGCCAGCAAGTTCCACACCGTGCTTCTGTCCAATGTGCCGCAAATGGCGGTGCGCCAGGCGTCCGAAGCGCGGCGCTTCACCTGGCTGGTGGACGTGCTCTATGACCGCCGCGTGAATCTGGTGGTTTCGGCCGCTGTGCCGCCTGAGCAGCTCTACACCGAAGGCCCGATGTCGCACGAATTTCCGCGCACCGTCTCGCGTCTGGTCGAGATGCAATCGGCCGAGTTTCTGGCGCTGGAACGCCGCACGGTGGACACGGGACTGACCTGACCATCAGCGACCGGCGCCGCGTGGGAGCAGCAGGCCAGTTGCTGGGCCGCCTCCAGGCAGGCTCAACTCCCTCTGAGGGCAGCAGGTACCCGCGCGGGGCGCATCGTGGGGGCAATACCGTGTCAGCCCAGCGGTTCAAGTTTGACGATGCTGAGCGACAAGTTGTCACCAGCGCCGTTGGCGCGAAAGCGCGCTTTCTCGATCAAAAACTCGCAGGCCTCGCGCGGCGAGAGCATGGTCACGGCATCGGCCAGCTCTTGCGGGGTGAAGTAGTGCCAGACCCCATCGCTGCACGACATCAGTGCGTCACCCACGCCCAGCTGCGGCACCACGTGGATGTCCACAGGTGGTTCGTTGTCTGTGCCCAAGCAACCCATCAAAATGTTGGCGTGGGGGTGCTCCATTGCCTCGTCCTCGCTGATCTCGCCCTGGTTGACCAGGGTTTGCACATACGAATGGTCCACCGTGCGAAACACCACCATGCCGTGGCGAAAGTGGTAAATGCGCGAATCTCCGGCGTGTATCCAGTGGCTGTCGCCTGCGGGGTTGACAAGGAACGCGGCGATGGTGCTGTGTGGCTCCTGCTCGGCCGATACTGCGGTGAGCTTGATCACCAGGTGCGCCTCCTCAACCACCTGGCGCAGAAAAGCCGCTGCATCGTCGGTTTCGGGGTCGTAGCGTTCGAACAACTGGCGCGCTGTGAGCATGACCTGGTCGGAGGCCTTGCGTCCGCCGCTGCGCCCACCCATGCCATCTGCCACCACTGCCATCAGGCAGCCGATGTGCCGCTGGTGCTGCAGCATGCAGACTTGGTCTTGCTGGTAGTCGCGGTCTCCGCGGTGGATACCGGTAGAAGCCTGAAGACGGTAGCCGTTGGACATAGAGCTATTGGCTGGCCGCACAGGCGGTCAAAAAGAGACGTTGGAGATTGATCGGGTCTGGTGTGTCAAGCGGCACTGAGCATGCGGCCTGTGCCAGCTCACCAAAGCTTCCACCAGGGGCCGCCGTCCGGCACGAATCCTCTGACGGTGAATAGGCTTTGCGGGTAGCTCGCTTGCATCACACGCTGAGCGTCGTCGCGCAGTTGGGTCAAGCCGAGCGCGTCGTAGGAGCGGATCATGATGTAGAGCGCCTCCTCCAGCGCTGGCACGTCCACATAGCTGGTCAATGCAATCTGCGCCCGGTTGATCGCTGCCACATAGGCGCCTCGGGTGTAGTAGTAACGCGCCACATTCACCTCGGATTTCGCCAGAGAGTTGACGATGTAGGTCAGGCGGGCGCGGCTGTCCGGGGCGTAGCGAGAATCCGGGAAGCGGCCCACCAGCTCCTTGAAGGCCTCAAACGATTCTTTCGCAGCCTTCTGGTCGCGTTCTGAAAGATCTTGTTGCGCTAGCGAACCAAAAAGCCCCAGGTTGTCGTTGAACGAACTCAGCCCTTTGAGGTAAAGCGCATAGTCCAGCGCCGGGCTGGCCGGGTGCAGCCGCATGAAGCGGTCTATGGCGGCGCGGGCCTGCGCAGGCTCGGCCGCTTTGTAGTGGGTAAATGCCTTGTCGAGCTGGGCCTGCTGGGCCAGCGGGGTACCCGCTGCCCGACCCTCCAGCTTTTCGTAAAGCGTGATCGCCTTCTCAAAATTGCCTGCCTCGCGCTCGTCACGCGCTTCGCTGTATAGCTTGCTCGGGCTCCAGCCGACGGTGTTGTCCAACGGGGTGCTGCTGCAGCCAAACAGGGTGAGTGTTGCCGCGAGCACCACCCAGGGGCCAGCCGATAATCTGTTGAAACGCATTGAGCACACACCTTTTGGAACGGAACCACCCCGCTTTGGCAGCAGAAATTATATCGACCAGCGTCTGTGAGGATGGTGAACCTGGTGAGGAGGGCGCGCAGGCCGCAGAACGGCGTTTGTGCGATTTGCCTGCCGAGATGCATGGCTGGCGTGCCGACCGCGCCATCGCGAGCCTGATCCCCGAATTTTCCCGCTCTTACTTGCAGCAACTGATGGCAGATGGTGCGGTCGAGCTGCGCGGCACGCCCTTGCGCAAGCCAGCCAGCCGTTTGCAGGTCGGCGATCGGCTCACGGTGGAACTGAGGCCCACGCCGCAAGCGCAGGCCTTCGTGGCCGAGGCCATGCCCCTGGTTGTGGTGTTTGAAGATGCCGACCTGCTGGTGATCGACAAGCCCGCCGGGTTGGTGGTGCACCCGGCCGCAGGGCACTGGAGTGGCACCTTGCTCAATGGTTTGCTGGCGCACCACGCGGGCGCCGCGCAGCTGCCGCGGGCCGGCATCGTGCACCGGCTGGACAAAGACACCTCGGGTCTGATGCTGGTGGGCAAGAGCCGCCAGGCGGTAGAGGCGCTGGTGCGCGCCATCGCTGCGCGCGAGGTGCAGCGCGAGTACCTGGCGCTGGCGCATGGCGTCTGGCGCGGCCCCGCAGTGCAAGAGGTTGACCAGACCATCGGTCGCGACTCGCACAACCGATTGCGCATGGCGGTGCTGCGGCCGGACGCCACCAGCGGAAAGACCGCGCGCACCACGCTCACGCTGCTGGCCACACAGGGAGAAGCATGTCTGGTCCGCTGCAAACTGCACACAGGGCGCACGCACCAGATTCGCGTCCACATGGCCTGGCTGGGCCACTCGCTGGTGGGTGACAGCCTGTATGGCGGTCGCCCGCTCTGGGGCTTGACGCGCCAGGCGTTGCACGCGCAGCGTCTGCGGCTGGCGCATCCGATCAGCGGTGCTCCGCTGGACTTCCCCTGTCCGACGCCACCCGACATACTGTCGGCGCTGGCCCAAAGTGGGCTCCGTTACAATAAGAGGTTGGCTGATTGAAGCCCTCCTGGGCGTTGTCACTTTGGCGCGGCGATCTATGTGAGATGGCGCAGTCGAGCAACTCCCAACACCACCTTGCGTATTTCCCGACTGGCTTTCAAAAACAACCAGTCGCCCGGTCTGGGTCTGCCCGCTGCCACAGCGCAGGGCGCCCGTCCCGTATGCCGGCCCTGTGCCGGTTGACCTCAGACACCCGCGATGAACACCACGGACGCCCGCTGCGTGCTGGAAACAGCCCTGATCTGCGCCACCCAACCACTCGCCCTGCGGGAGCTGGGCGTGTTGTTCGACGGCGAGCTTTCGCCCGACACGATCAAACAGCTGCTGGCCGATCTGGCGCTGCAATGGACGCAGCGCGGCGTCGAGCTGGTGCAGGTAGCCAGTGGCTGGCGTTTTCAGAGCCGAGCAGAGCTGAGCCCCTACCTGGACCGGCTGCATCCCGAGAAACCACCGCGTTACACCCGAGCCGTTCTGGAAACATTGGCCATCGTTGCCTATCGGCAGCCGGTGACCCGAGGCGACATGGAAGACATCCGGGGCGTGACCATCAACTCCCTGCTGCTCAAACAGCTGGAAGACCGCGGTTGGGTTGAGGTGATTGGCCACCGCGAAACCGTGGGCCGACCGGCGCTGTTCGCCACCACACGCCAGTTTCTGGACGACCTGGGCCTGGCGTCGCTGGATCGGTTGCCGCCACTGGATGGCAACAACATGCAGGCGTCGGCGCTGGACCGGCTCGACTTCGAAGCGCTGTCGGCTACGCTGCCAGACAGAGAAGCACTGGCGGCTGCCGCTGGGCCTGTCACCGAAGTGGCCGATGCAGCAGACGACACGGCTGTGCCAGCGACACCAGCCCTTCCCGACGCTGACGCGTAAACAAATTGTTACATTCCCGCAGACGACTTGACACAGGAACACCATGAACCAGGCGCCACCCCCGATCGATCCGCCTGAAGCCGACGCCCAGGCGCTCGCGCCTGTAGCGGTAGTGCCCTTGCCCGCAGAAACCCCCGTCGAGCAGCCTGCTGACAATCCGGTCACCCAACCCGCTGGTCGGTTGATGCGCGGATCGCGCCTGCCCGAACCCGGTTCCGAGTCGCTGGCCTTTGGTGACGTGGTCAGTGGCGCCTTCGACGCAGAGCAAGAGCAAGAGCTGGCCCCGCCCACCAAGCGCGTGCTGCAACCCGAGGCACAGTCGCCCAAGCTGCACAAGGTGCTGGCGCAGGCTGGCATGGGCTCGCGGCTGGAAATGCAGCAGCTCATTTTGCAAGGGCGCATTTCGGTCAACGGCGAGCCGGCCCATGTGGGCCAGCGTATCCAATTCGGCGATGTGATCAAGGTCAACGGCACGCCGGTGCGCGTGAGCCTGACGCCGCCGCCACCACGGGTGCTGGCGTACCACAAGCCCGCTGGCGAGGTGGTGTCGCACGACGACCCGCAGAACCGACCCACTGTGTTTCGTCGCCTGCCGCGGCTGTACCAAGGCAAGTGGCAGTCGGTCGGTCGTCTGGACATCAACACCGAAGGCCTGTTGCTGCTGACCAGCTCTGGCGAGTTGGCCAACCGCCTGATGCACCCGCGCTTTGGCCTGCAGCGCGAGTACGCGGTGCGGGTGCTGGGTGCTTTATCCAATGAAGAAAAGCAGCGCCTGCTCGACGGCGTGAAGCTCGAAGATGGGATGGCGCAGTTCGCCAGCATTGAGGCCGGCGGCGGTGAGGGCGCGAACTGCTGGTACCGCGTCACCATTGGCGAGGGCCGCAACCGCGAGGTGCGGCGCATGTTCGAGGCAGTGGGCCACGCGGTCAGTCGCCTGATCCGTATCCGCTACGGCGCGGTGATGCTGCCGCGCGGCCTCAAGCGCGGCGTGTGGGTGGAGCTGGACGAAGGTGATATCCAGCGCCTGAGTGCAGCTGCCGGGTTGCCGGTGAACGACGCGGTGCCCGATCGCACCCGCCGTGCGCCAGTGCATCGCTCCGGTGCGCCGGGTAAGGGGCCACAGGGTGGGCGCAACTTCGGCAACCCGGCAGGCAGTCGGGGCGAGGCGCCGGCGGTGCGGCGCACCAGCATGTTTGCGCCCCCGCCTGGGGCTTCAGCCGGCAAGAGCGGTGGCCGGGGTGTCGGTGGCGTCTCCAGCCAGCCCGATCCCTTAAAAACCTCGCAGGGTTACATCGGCCAAGACGCTTTGCAGCGCAAGCGGGCCCAGGATGCCGAGCGTGGTGGGCCGCCCAGACACAAACGCAAACCTGGGGGGCGTTGAGCCACTTTCCCGAAGCCCAAGAAGGCTCGAATGGTGGCGAGCGTTGTAGAATTCAGGATGTTGCAGCTGGCTGCAAAATCAACAAGTTACCTCAAGAATCTCACGCAATTTCAGGAAAAAAACATGGCCATCGAACGCACGCTCTCCATCATCAAGCCCGATGCCGTTGCCAAAAACGTTATCGGCCAGATCTACGCCCGCTTTGAGGCCGCTGGCCTAAAAGTGATCGCCGCGCGCATGGCGCATCTGTCGCGCGCTGAGGCTGAGGCGTTTTACTCGGTTCACAAAGCCCGTCCCTTCTTTAAAGACCTGGTGGACTTCATGATTTCCGGCCCGGTCATGATCCAGGCGTTAGAAGGCGAAGGCGCAATTGGCAAGAACCGCGACCTGATGGGTGCCACCGATCCGAAGAAAGCCGACGCCGGCACCATCCGCGCCGACTTCGCTGACAGCATCGACGCCAATGCGGTGCACGGCTCCGACGCGCCTGAGACCGCTGCGGTGGAAATTGGTTTTTTCTTCGCTGGTATGAACGTTCACCCGCGCTGAGGCGATCGAGGAGATTGATGGGTCTGATGCTGGCTTACCCTAACCGGTTCCTGCGCAGGGGTTGGGGTAGTGGTGCGCGCGGCGAGGCCGAGATGGCGCCATGACAACGCTCAATCTGCTCAATCTCGATCTCGAGGGCCTGGCCGCATTCTGTGAGCAGCTGGGCGAAAAACGTTTTCGCGCGATGCAGCTGTTTCGCTGGATTCACCAGCGCGGCGCCCGCGATTTCTCCGCCATGACCGATCTCGCGCGAAGCCTGCGCGAGAAGCTTCCAACACACGCCCGTATCGAGGGCCTGAGGTTGTTGTCGCGTCAGGACTCGGCCGACGGCACCATCAAATGGCTGTTTGACGTGGGGGATGGCAACGCGATAGAAACGGTATTCATTCCCGAAGACGATCGTGGCACGCTGTGTGTTTCGTCCCAGGCCGGCTGCGCGGTGGGTTGCCGCTTTTGCTCCACTGGCCACCAAGGCTTTTCGCGCAACCTCACCACCGGTGAGATTGTGGCCCAGCTCTGGCAGGCTGAGTTCTTCCTGCGCCAGCACCTGAAGACCACCGATCGCGTGATCAGCAACGTGGTGATGATGGGCATGGGCGAACCGCTGCAAAATTACAATGCGCTGGTGCCTGCGCTGCGGGTGATGCTAGACGATCACGGCTACGGCCTGTCGCGCCGCCGTGTCACGGTGTCCACGTCGGGTGTGGTGCCCATGATGGACCGCCTGGGGCAAGACTGCCCGGTGGCGCTCGCGGTCTCACTTCACGCACCGAGCGATGCTTTGCGCGATTCTCTCGTGCCGCTTAACCGCAAGTACCCGCTGGCCGAACTGCTCGATGCCTGCCTGCGCTATTTGCCCGCCGCGCCGCGAGACTTCATCACCTTTGAATACTGCATGCTTGATGGCGTGAACGACCAGCCCGAGCATGCGCTCGAATTGCTCGATTTGTTGCGCCGCCATGGCGAGCGCGGTGTGCCGTGCAAGATCAACCTGATTCCGTTCAATCCGTTTCCCGACTCCGGACTGCTCTGCTCGCCTCGCGCTGTGGTGCAGCAATTTGCGCGTCTGTTGATGGACGGCGGCTTGGTGACCACGGTGCGCAAGACGCGCGGGGACGATATCGACGCTGCCTGCGGCCAGCTGGCTGGTGATGTGCTGGACCGCACCCGCGCTGCCGAGCGGCTCGCGCAACGCCGGGTGACCACCGAGCACACGATTCGATTTGCAGCCACTGTTGGTGACAGGCAAACATGATCGGTCTTTTTTTTGCCGAGCCTGCGGTCCGTTTGATGACTTGGCCGCGTTTGCACGCTGGTCCAATCCGAGCGGTTTGGTGGCTGTTGTCGGTAATGTTGCTGCAGCTGTCGCTCGTCGGTTGCGCCACTACCGGCGCGGGTGCCACTGCGATGCAAGCTGAGCCACTCACCGATTTTGACGAGCCAGACACCCGCAAGCGAGCCCGAATCCGTCTCGCGCTGGCCTCAAACTACTTTGAGCAGGGTCAGACAACGGTGGCGCTCGATGAAATCAAGCAATCGTTGGCAGCCGACCCCAGCTACATCCCCGCCTATGTGCTGCGGGGGCTGGTTTACATGCGCCTGAACAACAGCGAGCTGGCCGAAGACAGCTTCAAGCGCGCCCTGCAAATCAATCCGCGCGATGGCGACACGTTGCATTACTACGGCTGGTTTGTGTGCGAGTCTGGTCGTCACGCGCAAGCCTTTGCGCTGTTCGATCGGGCTTTGGGCAGCCCCAACTATGGCGGGCGGGTCACGACCTACCTTGCCAAAGGCATTTGCCTGACGCGCGCAGGCCAGCTGACCGAAGCCGAGGCCAGCTTCACCAAATCCTACGAGCTCGATGCTGCCAACCCGATCACAGGCTACAACCTCGCGGCTTTGTTGTACCGGCGTGGTGACAACAACCGGGCGCAGTTCACCATTCGGCGCATCAACAACGGCGAGTTTTCGAATGCCGAGACCTTGTGGCTGGGCATTCGAGTCGAACGCCGGCTGGGCAACGCCGCTGCGGTCGAGCAATTGGTGCAGCAGCTGGGGCGACGCTACCCCCAAAGCCCGCAATGGACACTGTACCAGCGGGGGTCATTTGATGAATGACTCTGAGCAGTCTGCGGTGCCAGAACAGGCCCACGGCCTGCCCGGCGCGCCTTCGCTGCTTCGGCAAGCGCGAGAGGCTGCAGGCCTGCACATCGCTGCGCTGGCGGCTACGCTTAAGGTGCCGGTCAAAAAGTTAGAAGCGCTAGAAGCCGGCCGCTATCACGAGCTGCACAATCTTACGTTTGCGCGTGGGCTGGCTGCCAGCGCCTGCCGTCATCTCAAGGTGGATCCAGCTGCGGTGCTGGAGCAGATACCGGGAAGGGTATATTCGCCGCTAGGCAATGACCGTCCACCCATCAATGCGCCTTTTAAGCCGAGTGACGGCAGCTCCGTTGGTGGAGCGTTGGCTTGGTTGTCGCGGCCCATCGTTTGGGGTGTCGGCCTGTTGCTGCTGGCAGCGGTTGCGGTGGCCTTGTTTCCGCAGGGCTGGATCAGCCGTTTTCAGACAGAGATCGCGCCTGCCACCGAGACGCCGATCACCACGCCCGGCGGGGAAATGGAGTCGGTTGTCACAGGCAATTCCGATGGCGCACCCGGGGCAAATCTGCCGTTTGTTGTTCCGACAGAAACTGCTCCCACCGCGAGTCTGTCCGGTTTGTTGGCTGAAACGCCCCTGAACGCCCAACCCGCTGTGACAGGGCCAATCCCCACCGCTGTTGGCAGTGGCTTGCTGAGCATTCGCGCTGTGGGGGAGTCTTGGATCGAGGTGATCAACGGTTCGGGTGTGCAGGTTTTGCAAACGGTGCTAAAGCCAGGCGAGGTGCTTGATTTTTCCAACGCACCGCCCTACTCGGTGGTGCTCGGTCGGGCCGACGCGGTGCAGGTCACCGTACGCGGTCAGCCTTTCGATGTGATGTCTTATGCCCGCAACAGCGTGGCGCGTTTTGAGGTGAAGTGATGATGCAGGCAGCCAGCGTTCTCACCAGTGCCGTCTCGTGCGAGGCGGTCGATGTCCAGCCAATCCCGCTCTCAGCGGCGCACAAACGCCGCACCCGTCAGGGCGCGGTGGTCTGGGGTGACAACCGCGTTACGGTGGGCGGCGACGCGCCAATCCGCGTGCAGTCCATGACCAATACCGATACTGCCGACGCGATCGGTACCGCCATCCAGGTAAAAGAGCTGGCGCTGGCCGGCTCCGAGATGGTGCGCATCACAGTCAACAACGACGAGTCGGCAAGAGCTGTTCCCTATATCCGTGAGCAACTGGATCGCATGGGTGTGATGGTGCCGTTGATTGGCGATTTCCATTACAACGGCCACCGCCTGCTGACCGATCACCCGGCTTGCGCTGAGGCGCTGTCCAAGTACCGAATCAACCCGGGCAACGTGGGGCGGGGCGACAAAGGCGACCGCCAGTTTGCGCGAATGGTCGAGATCGCAGCGCATCACGATAAGCACATTCGCATCGGGGTCAACTGGGGCAGCCTCGACCAAGACCTGCTGGCGCGGTTGATGGACCACAACGCACAGCGCGCTGAGCCCTGGGATGCACGCCACGTGATGTACGAGGCGCTGATCACCTCGGCACTTGACTCGGCGCGTCGCGCGGAAGAAATCGGCCTGAATGGCAACCACATCGTTCTGTCCTGCAAAGTCAGCGGCGTGCAGGATCTGATCGCGGTGTACCAGGAGCTGGCCAAGCGCTGCGACTACCCGCTGCACTTGGGCCTGACGGAGGCTGGCATGGGCACCAAAGGCACGGTGGCGTCCACCGCGGCGCTCGCGGTGTTGCTGCAGCAAGGCATCGGCGACACCATCCGCGTCTCGCTGACGCCGCAGCCGGGGGAGTCGCGCACACAAGAGGTGGTGATCGCGTCTGAGATTTTGCAGGCGCTGGGCATTCGAGCCTTCGTGCCGAGTGTGATCGCCTGCCCGGGTTGCGGCCGCACCACCAGCGCCACCTTTCAGGAACTGGCGAAGCAGATCGACGACTTCCTGCGCTCGTCCATGCCGCTGTGGCGCGAGCGCTATCCTGGGGTGGAAAACCTCAAGGTGGCGGTGATGGGTTGCATCGTCAACGGCCCAGGCGAGAGCAAACACGCAGATCTCGGCATCAGCCTGCCGGGTACTGGTGAGGCGCCGGCAGCGCCAGTCTTCATCGACGGCCAAAAGGCCGTGACGCTGCGCGGTGAGCGCATTGCGCAGGAATTCCAGCAGATTGTTGAAAACTACATCGAAAAGCGGTTTGGCACTACCGCCTGAGCGCTGAGCGGCTGCGGCCGCGTCGCGCGTCAGGCCAGAGACCCAGGCCCACATCTCATGGCTGAAAAAATTACCGCTGTCAAAGGCATGAACGACATCGCGCCTCCCCAGTCTGCGCACTGGGAGTGGCTGGAAGAGCGGCTGCGCGCGCTGATGTGCCGCTATGGGTATCGCAACCTGCGCACGCCCGTCGTCGAGCCCACCGCCTTGTTTGTGCGCGGGCTGGGCAAGATGACCGACATCGTCGAGAAGGAGATGTACTCCTTCGAAGACCGGCTCAATGGCGAGCAACTCACGCTGCGCCCGGAGAACACCGCCGGTGTGGTACGCGCGGTGTTGGAAAGCAACCTGCTGTACGACGGCGGCAAGCGCCTGTATTACGCAGGCCCCATGTTTCGCCACGAGCGGCCCCAGCGCGGGCGCTACCGCCAGTTTCACCAGTTCGGCGCCGAAGCGCTGGGTTTCAGCGGACCCGATGTGGACGCCGAACTCATTGTGCTGGCCTGCGATTTGTGGGCTGAACTGGGTCTGACCGGGATCGAGTTGGAGATCAACAGCCTGGGCCAGAGCGATGAGCGCCAGGCACACCGCCAAGCGCTCATTGCCCACTTTGAGGCGCATGCGGACCAGCTCGACGAAGACGCGAAGCGCCGCTTGCACAGCAACCCGCTGCGCATTTTGGATACCAAAAACCCCGCGCTGCAGATGCTGGTGAATGCCGCACCGCGGCTGATGGATCACCTGGGTGCCGAGTCGCTTGATCACTTCAACCGGTTGCGCGCGCTGCTGGACGCGCACGGCATCTTCTACACAGTCAATCCGCGCCTGGTGCGCGGCATGGATTACTACAACCTATCGGTGTTCGAGTTTGTGACCACCCAGCTTGGCTCCCAAGGCACAGTCTGCGCTGGAGGGCGCTACGACGGCCTGTTCGAGCAAGTCGGTGGAAAGGCTTCGCCCGCTGTCGGTTGGGCGCTGGGCATGGAGCGCATTCTGGAGCTGCTCAAGGAACAGGGGCGCCTGCCCGAGCCGCCGGTACCGGATGCCTACGCGGTGGTGCCCGACGCCGCCAGCGCGCCGCAGGTGATGCCGGTGCTGCGCGCGTTGCGGGCCCAAGGCGTGCGGGTGCAAATGCACGCCGCCAATGCCGACGGCATGGGCAGCATGAAGTCGCAGTTCAAAAAGGCCAACGCCAGCGGCGCCCGTTTTGCGCTTATCTTCGGGATCGACGAGTTGGCTCTGGGCTTGGTGTCGATTAAGTCGCTGCGCGGTGAGGGTGGCGCAGAACCAGCGGCCCAATACAGCCGGTCACTGGCCGACGTGGCCGCCTGGGCCAGCTGTCTTCTCGCCACCTGATCTTGGCTGACGCCTGCGTGACCGCCCCCTACAATCTGTCGTCCCTTTTACCGCAACACCATGGCCAAACACCTCGATATTGAAGAGCAGGAACAGCTCGACCAAATCAAACATTTTTGGGCGCAATACGGCAACCTCATCACCTGGGTACTGATTGTGGTGTTTGGATCGGTCGCGGCTTTCAATGGCTGGAACTACTGGCAACGCACCCAGGCTACCAAGGCTGCTGCGCTGTTCGAAGAAATCGACAACGCCGCCCGAGCCAGCGACGCCGAGCGCATCGAGCGCACGCTGGCCGAGATGAAAAGCGGCTTTGGCGGCACCACTTTTGCAGCGCAAGGTGCGCTGTTGGCCGCCAAGACCTTGCACGACACCGGTAACACCGATGCCGCGCGCAACGCGTTGAGCTGGGTCGCCGATTCGTCGTCCGACAAGGCCTATCAGGCTGTGGCCCGCCTTCGGCTGGCTGCGCTGGATGTCGACTCCAAGGCGCTGGACCGAGCGCTCAAAACACTGGAGGCATCGGTGCCGCGCGCGTTTGAGCCGCTGGTGGCCGACCGCCGTGGCGATGTCTTCATGGAGCAGGGCAAGCCCGAGGAGGCGAAGAGCCAGTACCTGACAGCTTGGCGCGGTTTGACCGACCAGGTCGAGTACCGCCGCTTGGTGGAGATCAAGCTGGCTGCGTTGGGTGTGGATGTGACAGCGCAGGCCGCTGCGGCGGAGGCGGCCAAGTGAGCCGCGTGCGCGCAACGTTTGCGGCCCACGCCGCGACCATCGGGCTGGCGGTTTTGCTGGCAACGGGCTGTTCGTTCTCACCCAAAAAACCCGAGCCGGCACCCTTGCCACCAGTGGCCGCGTTGATGGGCACCCAGCTCATCTGGACCGCCCAGGTCGGACCCGGACCCACCCACGCGGCGCCGCAAGTGGTGGGCTCGCGCGTTTACCTGGCTGGCGCTGGCGGCACCGTGGCCGCCATTGACACCGAAACGGGCCGCGATGTCTGGCGCGCCAGCCTGGGCACGCCGCTGGCCACCGGTGTCGGCGCCGACGGCGAGACCGCTGCGGTTGTGACCCAGGAAAACGCGCTGATTGCGCTTTCCAATGGCCAGCAGCGCTGGCGTGTGCAGCTGCCCGCCCAGGTCTTTACCACGCCGCTGGTGGCTGGCGGGCGGGTCTTTGTGGTCACCGCTGACCGGACGGTATTGGCCTTTGACGGTAGCAATGGCGCTCGTCTCTGGAGCCAGCCGCGTCCGGGCGAGCCGCTGGTGCTGAGCCAGGCTGGTGTGCTGCTGGCGGTGGGCGACACCCTGGTGGCCGGCCTGTCGGGCCGTCTGACCGGGCTCGACCCGCGAAATGGAAGCGTGCGCTGGGAAGCTCCGATTGCCACGCCGCGCGGCGCCAACGAGGTGGAGCGGCTGGTGGATCTGGTCGGACCGGTCAGCCGGCTGGGCGATTCGGTTTGCGCCCGGGCCTATTCGGCGGCGGTGGGCTGCGTCGACGCGTTGCGTGGCAACGTGGCCTGGACGCAAGCCGCGCAAGGCAACGTCGGTCTGGCGGGCGATGACCGACTTGTGTTTGGTGCCGAGTCCGATGGCCGGGTGCGTGCTTGGCAGCGTGTCAGCGGCGAGGCGGCCTGGTCGGTGGATCGTCTGAGGTACCGCAGCTTAAGTGCGCCGCTGGCGGCGGGTCGCGTGGTGGCGCTGGCTGAGGCCACCGGCACGGTGCATCTGCTGTCACGTGAAGACGGCAGCGAGTTGACCCGGCTGACCACCGACGGCTCGGCGGCTGTCGGCGGCCCGGTGCTGGCCGGGCAGGTGCTGTTGGTTCAGACGCGCAACGGCGGCGTTTTCGCCTGGCGTCCCCAATAAGCTGCATCGGCGATGACCGGCGCGGCATTTGGTCCGCGCCTTGGCCTGTTCTCATGGGTCTGTGGATAAACAAAAGGAAGTTTCAAGTGAAACCCGTCATCGCCCTGGTGGGGCGGCCCAATGTGGGCAAGTCCACCCTGTTCAATCGGTTGACGAGCACGCGCGACGCCATCGTGGCCGACTTCGCCGGCCTCACCCGCGACCGCCATTACGGCAACGGCCATGTCGGCGCTCGCGAGTACATCGTGATCGACACCGGCGGCTTCGAGCCGGACGCGGCCGACGGCATTTACAAAGAAATGGCCAAGCAGACCCGTCAGGCGGTGGCCGAGTCGGATGTGGTGATTTTTGTGGTGGATGCGCGTGCCGGTATCAGCGCGCAGGACCACGAGATCGGTAACTACCTTCGGCGCCTGGGCAAGCCCACAATGTTGGTGGCCAACAAGGCAGAAGGGATGACCCAGGGCCTGCAGCTGGTTGAGTTTTTTGAGCTGGGTCTGGGCCAAGTAATGCCGGTATCCAGCGCACACGGCCAAGGTGTTCGCTCAATGATTGAGGCGGCGCTTGACACCCTGCCTGGTCTGCCCGAGGAAGACACAGAGGCAGCCGAGCCCGACACCGGGGTGATCCGGCTCGCGGTGGCCGGTCGCCCCAATGTGGGCAAGTCCACGCTGATCAACGTTTGGCTGGGCGAAGAGCGTCTGGTGGCTTTCGACCTTCCCGGTACGACCCGCGACGCGATTTCGGTACCGTTTGAGCGCGATGGCAAGAAGTTCGAGCTGATCGATACAGCCGGCCTGCGCCGCAAGGGCAAGGTGTTTGAGGCAATCGAAAAATTCTCGGTGGTCAAGACCTTGCAGGCCATTGAGCGTGCGCATGTGGTGCTGCTGTTGCTCGACGCTACCCAGGGTGTGACCGACCAGGACGCTCATATCGCTGGCTTCATTTTGGAGAGCGGCCGCGCGGTGGTGCTGGCGATCAACAAATGGGATGCTGTGGATGCCTACCAGCGCGAGCAAATTGATCGGCAGATAGAAACCCGGTTGGCTTTTCTGAAGTTCGCCTCGCTGCACATGATTTCGGCCAAAAAACGCCAAGGTCTGGCTCCGGTGTGGAAGTCCATCATCCAGGCGCAGGCGTCTGCCATGCGCAAGATGACGACGCCGGTGCTGACGCGGCTATTGCAAGAGGCAGTGGCGTTCCAGGCGCCGCAGCGCAGCGGCATGTTCCGTCCCAAGCTGCGCTACGCCCACCAGGGCGGCATGAACCCGCCCGTGATTGTGATCCACGGCAATTCCTCACAACACGTGCCGGACGCCTACAAACGATTTCTCGAGGGGCGTTTTCGCAAGGCCTTTGATCTGGTGGGCACACCGCTGCGCATTGAGTTCAAGACGGCAGACAATCCCTTCAAGGAATAGGACGCCAATTGCGGTATGGTAAGGTCATCATTCCTTCATTTTCCCTTGAACACGGACCATATCGTGACCAACAACAAAGGCCAACTCTTGCAAGATCCTTTCCTGAACCAGCTTCGCCGGGAGCATGTTCCCGTCTCGATTTATCTGGTCAATGGCATCAAACTGCAAGGCCAAATCGAGTCGTTTGACCAGTATGTTGTGCTGCTGCGCAACACCGTGACCCAGATGGTCTACAAGCACGCGATCTCCACCATCGTGCCTGGGCGCCCAGTGCAGTTCTCCGCCACCAGTGCGGACGAGCCTGCTGCACCTTGATGCCTCTCGCGCGTCTTTTGCGCCCGTGCATTTTGAAGGCTGATCTGTTTTGAGCGAACACGCGACAGCCGCCGCAGGCCAACCCCAGGTCATTTTGGTTGGCGTGGACCTCGGTGATGATCACTTCGATGGCGAACTTGAAGAACTGGGGCTGCTGGCTCAGACAGCTGGATACGTGGTTGCTGAGCGCGTCACCTGCAAACGCCGCGCGCCCGACGCCGCGCTGTTTGTTGGCTCGGGCAAAGCGGAAGAAATTCGTTTGTTGGCGCATTCGACGGGTGCCAGCGAAATCCTGTTTGACCAGTCGCTCAGCCCAGCTCAACAGCGCAACCTGGAACGCTTGCTTGGCATGCCTGTCAACGACCGCACCTTGCTGATCCTGGAAATTTTCGCTCAACGAGCGCGCAGCCATGAAGGAAAGTTGCAGGTTGAGCTGGCTCGCTTGCAGTACCTGTCTACCCGGTTGGTGAGACGTTGGTCGCACTTGGAACGCCAAAGCGGTGGTATTGGCATGCGCGGTGGGCCTGGCGAAACGCAGATTGAGCTGGACCGTCGGATGATCGGCGAGTCCATCAAGCGCACCAAAGAGCGCCTGGTCAAGCTGAAAAAACAGCGCGCCACCCAGCGCCGGCGCCGTGAGCGTCAGGATGCGTTCACGATTTCGCTGGTGGGCTACACCAATGCGGGCAAGTCCTCGCTGTTCAACGCCTTGGTCAAAGCGCGCGCTTACGCTGCTGATCAGCTGTTTGCTACGCTGGACACCACCACCCGCCAGATGTATCTGGGCGACGCGGGTCGCACAGTATCGCTGTCGGACACGGTGGGGTTCATCCGGAACTTGCCGCATGGCCTGGTCGATGCATTCGCAGCGACTTTGCAAGAAGCCACCGAGGCCGATCTGCTGTTGCATGTGGTGGACGCATCGAATCCGAGCCATCCGGAACAGATTGCCTCGGTGCTGTCGGTGCTGCGCGCGATCGGGGCTGACCAGGTGCCACAGGTGTTGGTCTTCAACAAACTCGACGCAATGGAGCCGGCCACGGTGCCTCGCACGTTGGTGGACGTGATGGAGCTGGAGGGACATACTGTTCCCCGACACTTTGTCAGTGCCCATGCTGGCACAGGGCTACCGGGCTTGCGAGTCCTGCTGGCCGAGCGTGTGCTGGCACGCGATGCACCACGAGTGCCCGATGCCCCAAGCGAGAGTCCCGGCATTGAGGATGTCTCGCCTTGATTGGGCACAATACGGGTTCTACACATTTTTTCCTTGCACCGATTTTTTGACCGAACTGGCCATCCATGGATCTGAACTTTCCCCACCCCGATCGTGACCCCCGCCGCTTTGCCCGCGCGCCAGCCCATCGAGATTGGCGCAACCTCTGGGGCGCGTTCAATCTGAACGACCCCCGATGGGGACGTGGTGACAGCGCTGACCGCGACGACAAGAGCACAGGCAACGACGAAGGCAACCGCCCCGACGATGAAAGCGGTCGACCCAACCGCGATCAACGCCCGTCGCGCGGGCAAGTTCCCAACCAAGGTCCGCCAGATCTCGACGAACTCTGGCGCGATTTCAACCGCAAGCTTGGTGGCTTGTTTGGCGGCAAAGGCGGTGGCGGCGGTGGCTCTGGCGGTAGTGGTATGCCCAACTTCAATCCAAGTCCGAAGACCACGGGCATTGGCGCTGGGCTGATCTCTGGTGTGATTGCGCTGATTTGGTTGGCATCGGGCTTCTTCATCGTGCAAGAAGGTCAACAAGCGGTGATCACCCAGTTTGGCAAATACAACAGCACCGTGGGCGCTGGCTTTAACTGGAGATTGCCGTACCCGATTCAGCGCCACGAGACCGTTTTCGTGACCCAGATTCGCTCGGTTGATGTGGGGCGCGACAACGTCGTGCCGGCCACTGGCCTGCGCGAGTCGGGCATGTTGACGGAAGATGAAAACATTGTTGAGATCAAGTTTGCGGTGCAGTACCGCCTGAACGATGCACGTGCCTTTCTGTTCGAGAGCGTGGGCCCCGATGCAGCAGTGATCAAGATCGCAGAGACCGCTGTGCGCGAGGTGGTCGGCAAGATGAAGATGGATGCGGCGCTCACAGAAGAGCGCGACCGAATCGCCCCCCGTATGCGCGTCTTGATGCAAAATATTTTGGATCGCTATGCGTTGGGTGTGGAAATTGTCGGCATCAACCTCCAGCAAGGTGGTGTGCGTCCTCCCGAGCAGGTGCAAGCAGCGTTTGATGATGTGCTCAAAGCGGGCCAAGAGCGAGAGCGGGCCAAAAACGAAGCGCAGGCTTATGCCAACAACGTGGTGCCCCGAGCTCGTGGTGCAGCGTCCCGCTTGACCGAAGAAGCTGAAGGCTATCGAGCGCGTATCGTAGCGCAGGCAGAGGGTGATTCGCAGCGCTTTAGTTCGGTGTTGGCCGAATACCAGAAGGCACCGAAAGTGACCCGCGAGCGCTTGTACATCGACGCTATGCAAGAGGTCTACAGCAACACCACCAAGATATTGATTGACTCCAAGTCAGGCTCCAACCTGCTGTATCTGCCGCTTGACAAGCTGATGCAGGCAACGGGTCAGTCTGGTACAGCATCACCTGCCCCAGGCTCGGCGCCTGCATCGCAAACCAACTCGACACCTGCCAGCCGCAGCCTTGACGCCGCAGCCCGCTCGCGTGAGCGCGACGGTCGCTGAAGCGCCACACCTGAACAAAGAGTTACGCATATGAATAAATTGGGTCTTATCCTTACATCTGTTGTGGTGGCGCTGGCCATCGCCAGTTCCATGTTGTTCGTGGTCGACCAGCGCCAGTTTGGTGTGGTCTTCCAGCTTGGCGAGATCAAGCAGGTGGTTGTTAACCCTGGCCTGAACTTCAAGCTGCCACCGCCATTCCAAAACGTGACGTACATCGAGAAGCGCCTGCTCACATTGGAGAGCACCGACAAAGAACCCATACTCACAGCCGAGAAGCAACGTGTGGTGATCGACTGGTACGTGCGCTGGCGCATCAGCCAGCCGCAGACCTACATCCGCAACGTGGGCATCACCGAGCGAGCAGGCGCTCTGCAGCTCAACCGCGTGGTGCGCGACTCGTTCCAGCAGGAAGTGAACCGCTTCACGGTCAACGAGCTGCTTTCCAGCCAGCGTGAGCAGCTGATGGCGGATGTGAAAAAGCAGGTGCTGGCCGCTGTGAGCAGTCCGGACAAGCCCTGGGGCATGGATGTGGTGGACGTGCGCATCACCAGAGTCGATTACGCCGAGAGCATCACGGGCGAGGTATACCGCCGCATGGAGGCCGAGCGCAAGCGGGTGGCCAATGAGTTGCGTGCGACTGGTTTCGCCGAGGGCGAAAAGATCCGCGCTGACGCCGACCGCCAGCGCGAGGTGATTGTTTCTGAAGCTTACCGCGACGCGCAGAAGATCAAGGGCGAAGGTGACGCCACAGCCGCAGCCGCCTTCTCCGATGCCTTTGGACGCGATCCGGCGTTTGCCCAGTTTTACCGCAGCCTTGACGCCTACCGAGCCAGTTTTGCTGGCAAGTCGGATGTACTGGTAATCGATCCCTCCTCGGAGTTTTTTGACGCTTTGCGCGGCAGCGACATCAACAAGTAAGCCTGTCCGGTCTCGCAGCTGAGCTGCTGCGATCGGCTTGGGCGGTGATTTGGATCTTGAGGGTTTGCTGCCTTTTTTAACACCCGCTCCTTGATAGCGGGTGTTTGCCGAGATGAGGCGGTCCCGGAACGGTCACACAATCCATTGAGGCTTTTTGGTCTGCTTTGCCTGCTCTTTGGCTTGCTGCCTTGGTGGGCTGTGATCTGAGAGGTGCTGCCGATGCTACCTGCCGCTCTGGCTCTGCGGCGGTTTTTGATCGAGGCGCCAGGATGGAAATCCGAGCCAGCGCGCCCGGTAAAATCACTGTTTTCTCATCCAGCCCTCACATGCCCCTGTCTGCCTGGGTCCTGCCGGACCACATTGCCGATGTCCTGCCTTCTGAGGCGCGGCACATCGAAGAACTTCGCCGGGGCCTATTGGACATCGCGCGCGCTTACGGCTATGAGCTGGTCATGCCGCCGCTGATTGAACACCTGGATTCGCTGCTCACCGGCACCGGTGAAGCGCTGGACTTGCTGACCTTCAAACTTGCTGATCAGCTCTCGGGTCGCACGCTCGGCCTGCGCGCCGACATCACGCCCCAGGTGGCCCGCATCGATGCCCATTTGCTTAACCGCTGCGGTGTGGCGCGCTTGAGCTATTGCGGGCCGGTGGTCCACACCCGCATCGGCCGGCCGCTGGCCAGCCGCGAGCCGCTCCAGTTCGGCGCTGAGATCTATGGCCACGCAGGGCTTGAGGCCGATCTGGAGGTGCTGGAGCTGGCGCAGGCATGTCTGCGTGTGGCGGGTGTGCATGGTATGCAGATCGATCTGGCCGATGTGCGGGTGATCGACGCGGTGCTCGCCCCCGCTGCCTTGGACGCTGTGCGAACCCAGCGCATTCACGCCGCGCTGGCCATCAAAGACGCCGCCACGCTGGAGGCGCTCTCAAACGGCCTGTCTGAGCAGGTGCGTCAGGACCTGCTGGCCCTGCCTCGCTTGTTCGGGGGCGTTGAGGTGTTGGAGCAGGCGCGTGTTCGGTTGCAACCCTCCGCGCTGCTGCACAGCGCGCTGGACAGCCTGAGTTGGTTGGTGGCTCAGCTGGGCGCGGTGCCGGTGTCCATTGATCTGGCCGATTTGCGCGGCTACGCTTACTACACCGGCATGCGGTTTGCGGTATTTGCGCCGGGTCGCGGCGGCGAACCCGAGGAGCTGGCGCGCGGTGGCCGCTACGATGAGGTGGGTGCGGTGTTTGGCCGCAAACGCCCAGCGGTGGGTTTTAGCCTGGACCTCAAAGAACTGGTGGGTGCGGTGAAGCCACCGCCCCTTGGTACGGCCATACGAGCGCCTTGGGGTGTGGATGCGCCCTTGCGAGACGCCATCGCTTCGCTGCGCGCCCAGGGACACACCGTGGTCTGCGCCTTGCCAGGCCACGAACAAGAAATAGACGAATTCTGCTGTGATCGCGCGCTGGGGCAAGACCCAGGCGGTAGGTGGACAGTGACGCCTCTCTGAACGGAAAAGCAACTCATGAACTCAAGCAGCAGCTCGGTGATTCCCGGGCGCAACGTGGTGGTGGTCGGCACGCAGTGGGGGGACGAAGGCAAGGGCAAGCTGGTTGATTGGCTGACCGAGACCGCGCGCGGCGTGGTGCGCTTTCAGGGCGGCCACAACGCGGGTCACACGCTGGTGATCAACGGTGTGACAACCGCGCTGCATCTGATCCCCAGCGGCATCATGCGCACTGGTGTGAAGTGCTACATCGGCAACGGTGTGGTGCTCTCGGTGGGCAAGCTGTTCGAGGAGATTGTCGGTCTGGAGAAGGCTGGCGTGGAAGTGCGCTCGCGCCTGCGTATCTCCGAAGCCTGCCCGCTGATCCTGCCGTTTCACGCTGCAATCGACATCGCGCGCGAGGTTGCAAAAGTAAAAGCAGGCACCGAGAAAATCGGTACCACCGGCCGCGGCATTGGCCCGGCCTACGAAGACAAAATCGCGCGCCGCGCGTTGCGGGTGCAAGACCTCAAGCACCCGGATCGCTTCGCCGCCAAGTTGCGCGAGTTGCTCAACCTGCACAACCACCTGCTCACCAGCTACCTGCACTCGGCCGACATGGTTTGGGACAACAAGCTCGCGCCCTACATGATTGAGGGCGCGATTCAGTTTGAGCCGGTTTATGCTGAGGCCATGGCGCAGGCCGAGCTTCTCAAGCCCATGATCGCCGACGTTTCGCGCGAGCTGAATGAAGCGCATGAGGCTGGCATTAACCTGTTGTTTGAAGGTGCGCAAGGCACGCTTCTCGACATCGACCACGGCACCTATCCTTTTGTCACCTCCAGCAACTGCGTGGCTGGCAACGCCTCGGCAGGCGCTGGCGTCGGCCCTGGTTTGTTGCACTATGTGCTGGGCATCACCAAGGCCTACTGCACACGGGTCGGTGGTGGCCCGTTCCCGACCGAGCTGGAGTGGGAAAAAGAAGGCACACCGGGTTGGCACATGGCCACCGTGGGCGCCGAGAAGGGTGTGACCACCGGGCGCAGCCGACGCTGTGGCTGGTTTGATGCTGCGCTGCTCAAGCGCTCGGCCCAGGTCAACGGCTTGAGCGGTCTGTGCATCACCAAGCTGGACGTGCTCGATGGCCTGGACGAGCTCAAGCTGTGTATCGGTTACCGTCTGGATGGTGAAACCATCGACATCCTGCCCATGGGCGCGGAGGACATTTCTCGCTGCGATCCGATTTACGAGACGCTGCCGGGCTGGCGTGAGAACTCGGTTGGGGTGACGCAATTCGACCAGCTGCCGGAAAACGCGCGCGCTTACCTCAAGCGCATCGAAGAGACCACCGGCGTGCCGGTGCATGTGGTCTCGACCAGCCCGGATCGCGACCACACTATTTTGGTGCACCATCCTTACCACGCCTGATCGACAGACCCACCGAGGAACACCCCATGCTGACCGAAGACGGCAAACACCTGTACGTGTCGTACGACGAGTACCACAACCTGATCGAAAAACTCGCGCTCAAGGTGCACCAGTCGGGCTGGGAATTCGATACCATTTTGTGCCTGGCACGTGGCGGCATGCGCCCGGGCGATGTGCTCTCGCGCATTTTTGAGGTGCCGCTGGCGATCATGTCCACCAGCTCCTATCGGGCCAACGCCGGTACCGAGCAGGGCAACTTGGACATTGCCCACTACATCACGACACCCAAGGGCGAGATCGCTGGCAAGGTGCTGCTGGTAGACGATCTGGCGGACTCTGGCCACACACTGCAGGCGGTGATCGATTTGCTGAGGAAAAAATACAAATCCATCACCGAGATGCGCAGCGCGGTGATCTGGACCAAACAACTCTCGACCTTCACGCCCGATTACTCGGTTGATTTCCTGGCCACCAACCCCTGGATCCACCAGCCATTCGAGGGTTACGACAGCTTGCGGCCAGCCCAGCTGCTACAGAAGTGGCAGCTTTGAACAAGCTCTCCACCCAACTCATCCACCACCCCTACAAGCCCCCTGCGGGCTTTGAGGCTTTGCCACCGGCGGTGCACAAAGCGTCGACTGTGATCTTCCCCAACGTGCAGGCGCTGCGCACGCAGGAGTGGCGGGACAAAAGCGGCTACACCTACGGCCTGCACGGCACGCCCACCACCTTCACGCTGGAAGAGCGCATCGCCACCGTGGAAGGCGGGCGCTACTGTGTGCTCGCGCCCAGCGGACTCTCGGCGGTGGCCTTGATCGATATGGCGTTTTTGCGCCAGGGCGACGAGCTGCTGCTGCCCGATAACGCCTACGGCCCGGGCAAGGCGTTTGCCGCTTGCGAGCTCGCGGGCTGGGGCGTCAGCCACCGTTACTACGATGCGCAAAATCCAGCCGATCTCGCGGCCAAAATCACCCCGGCCACGCGGTTGGTGTGGCTGGAAGCCGCTGGTTCCATCACACTCGAATACCCTGACATCCCGGCGTTGGTGGCGGTAGTGAAGGCTGCAAATGCAGGGCGCGAGCGCGCAATCGTCACCGCGCTGGACAACACCTGGGGCGCGGGTATCGCGTTTAGTGCCTTTGCGCTCGGCGTGGATGTCTCCATGCAGGCGCTCACCAAATACCCCAGCGGCGGTGCTGATGTGTTGATGGGCTCGGTGGTCACGAACAACGAAGCCCTGCACCAGCAGCTGCTCGCCTGCCACATGCGGCTGGGCTTGGGTGTTGGCGCCAACGATCTGGAGCTGGTGCTGCGTGGCCTGCCCAGTATGGTGCTGCGCTACCACGCGCAAGACGCCAGCACCCGCACATTGGCGACCTGGATGTCACAGCAACCCACTGTGGCAAAGGTGTTTCACCCGGCGCTGGCAGACTCGCCGGGCCACCTGGTCTGGCGGCGCGATGCCACGGCGGCGGCTTGTCTGTTCAGTGCCGTGTTCCATGAGAACATTGAACAATTGCAGGTCGACGCGTTCTGCGATCGGCTGAAGCTGTTCCGGCTTGGCTGGAGCTGGGCCGGACCAATCAGCTTGTGCGCACCGTACAGCGTGTCTGCTATCCGGACCGGACCCTGGCCGCATCGCGGCGGTCTGGTGCGCTTTGCGGTCGGGCTGGAAGCGGTCGAAGATCTGCAGTGCGATCTCGCTCAGGCGTTGGCTGCTGTCGACCTGTCCAAACCCTGACCTGTTTCTAACCCTTAGACTGAAAGATTGTTTTGGCCACTCCCAATTACGGATACGAAAAACGCCAGCGCGAGCTAGCCAAGAAAAAGAAGAAGGAAGAAAAGGCCCGAGCCAAAGCCACAGGAAAGCCCTATGACGAATCGGGCCAGGATTCTGGCGACACCAACAGCGCACCCGATCAGGCAAGGCCGGCGGCTGCCGGCGAAGGCGGTAGCGGCACCGCTTAGGCGCGAGCTGGGGTGGAGGGAACTGGCGTGTTTTCGCCGGCCATCAGCGCTTGCGCCAGCTGCACCATTGCCTTTTCGCAGCGATTCGGCAGCACCGCAGGCTCTGCCTGTGCGTATTGTTTGAAGTTGCGCTGGATTGAGGCCGCATACATCGGGTCGTAGTGTTGTTGCAACAGCGCCAGCACAACGATCGGAATCTCACCCGCCATAACCTTGTGCTGCCAAGCCTGCACCGTTTCATGCCCGCGCAGTTCGCTCAGTGCTTCCAGTCGCTGGCAAAAGTGCAGCGGGTCTTTGACAAAAAAGTCGTAGTCTTCCAGCAGCAGCGCAACACGTTGTTCGTCGGGCAGTTGCAGGTCCAGGCAGGCACTGGCACGCATGGCGTCAATCAGCGCGTCGGGTACGCGCACATTGCCCACCTTCTTGCTCTCTGCCTCTACATACACCGCCCGCGCTGTATCGAGGTGGCGCAGCGCTTCCCATACCAGGCTGTCAAACCGCTTTTGGCTCGGTTGCGGCAGGCCCGGAATGTGACCCAGCACCGAGCTGCGGTGATTTGCCAGTGCCTCCAGATCGAGCACTTGTGCACCTTGCGCGGCCAGGGCGTGCAGCAGCCGTGTTTTGCCTGAGCCGGTGGGGCCACAGACCACGCGGTACCGCAAGCGCTGCGCCAAGCGCGGCAGATCGTCCACGAGAGCCGCGCGCCAGGCCTTGTAGCCGCCTTCAACCAGCGTCACGGGGAAACCGATAGCGCCCAGGACGGTGGCCAGCGAGCCGCTGCGGTTGCCGCCACGCCAGCAATACACCAGCGGCTTCCAGCCGCGCGGTTTGGCGATCACCTCGCGTTCGATGTGAGCGGAGATGTTGCGTGCCGCAATCGCTGCGCCCCGCTTTTTTGCCTCAAAGGCATTGACCTGCTTGTACATCGTGCCAATCGCGATGCGCTCGGCGTTGTCCAGCGTGGGCCAGTTGGTGGCGCCGCTCAGGTGATCGAGCGCGAACTCATCCTCGGAGCGGGCGTCGATAACGGTGTCGAAAGTGTCCAGTTGCTGGAGCGCTTCGGCGGCGGGCAGGGTGTGAACAGGCATGCACGATTATCCTGTGCGGCCTTGCGGTGCAGGCACTGGCGCGCTCATGCCCACGCCGCGCTGTTCAAAGCAGCTTCTTGAGTTCAGGCCACACATTGCCCAGCAGGATGGCTTGGGCCTCTTCGTTGGGGTGGATGCGGTCGGGCAGGAACAGCCGGGTCGGGTCGGCCAGATCGCCAACATTCTTCAGGAAGAAGGGCAGCAGCGCCACCCTTTCTGTCTCGGCCACGCGGGTGTAGATATCGCGAAATTCCTGGCCAAACTTGGCACCGTAGTTGGGTGGCATTTCCATACCCAGCAGCAGCACCCGCGCGCCGGCTTCGCGCGACAGCTTGGCCATGGTGGCGAGGTTGTCGCCTGTCATGCCCAGCGGCAGACCACGCAGGGCATCGTTGCCGCCGAGCTCGATCACCACCACCGCCGGCTGGTGCAGTTTGAGTAAAGCGGGCAGTCGTGAGCGACCACCCGATGTGGTGTCGCCGCTGATGCTGGCGTTCACCACGCGGTAGCGCGCTTTCTCCGCCTGCAGACGCTCCTGGAGCAAGGCCACCCAGCCGGTGCCGCGCCGCAGTCCGTATTCGGCGCTGAGCGAATCGCCCACGATCAGAATAACCGGGAGCGCACTGGCGGTCTCGGCGGTTGTGGTGGGTGAGGCGGCCCAGGCTGAAACCCCCAGCGGTGCGGCCAGCAGCGTGAGCGCGGTAAAGTGACGTCGTTTCAACAGAGATCCTTTTCATGTCCGATGTGATGATTGCTGTTCAGCAGGTGTTCAAAACCGTAACCGACTCGACCGGTACGCTCACGATTTTGCGTGACATAAACCTGCGCCTGAACAAAGGTGAAACCGCCGCCATCGTCGGCGCTTCCGGGTCTGGCAAAAGTACCCTGCTGTCCATCATTGCGGGGTTGGATACCCCCAGCAGCGGAACGGTTCGAATTGACGGTGTCGATCTGTTCGCGATGAACGAAGACCAGCGCGCCGCCTTGCGTGCGCAAAAAGTGGGCTTTGTGTTCCAGAGCTTTCAGCTGCTTGGCAACCTGACCGCGCTGGAAAACGTGATGTTGCCGCTGGAGCTGGCGGGCCGGCGCGACGCCCGTGCTACTGCGACCCAGATGCTCAAGCGCGTGGGCCTGGGCGAGCGGCTGGCGAGTTACCCGAAGGTGCTCTCAGGCGGCGAACAGCAGCGCGTAGCGCTTGCGCGGGCTTTTGTGGTCGAGCCCGCGGTGTTGCTGGCCGATGAGCCGACAGGCAGCCTCGATTTTGCCACTGGCAGCACCATCATGGCGCTGATGTTTGATCTGAATCGCGAGCAGCACACCACGCTGGTCATGGTCACACACGACCCCGCTATCGCCGCGCGCTGCGAGCGTCGCATCACCATCGAAGCGGGGCAGGTGGTGGTCGACGCGGCCGCAACAGCAGCGTCAACGGCTATGTGAGGGGGCAGCCACACCCACCGCGGTGGCGCAGGGCGCAGGGCGCAAGCGTGCGGCAAAGCAGTGGTTGGTACACGCCTGGTCCTGCGCGCCAACCATCCCCGTATCACCAGCCTGAACTGCCTGGGTCACCCTTGAATGGACCAACCAGTTCGGGTGTGACCCAGCCGCCATAAAAGCCGCCCGGCTGCGACGTGACCGGCATGCCGCCCACGGTGCAGTCCAGGCCTTGTGCATAAAAGGCCACGCAATCGGCGATGGCTTCTGCGCCGGCCAGCGGCTCGGGATAGCTCCATCCGATGCGCTCAAGGCGGTCAGCGCCGCGCACCAGCGACCAGTAGCGCGCTGGACCCTTCCATTCGCAAAACGATCCGCCACCGGCAGGCTGCAACAGCGAGCGGTCCACATCGGACCACGGCAGGTAGAAACAGGGCGGGTGCGAGGTTTCAAGCAAGCGGATGGTGTGGTGGCTGCGCGCCAGCTCCACACCATGCCAGCGCAGCACCACCTCGCGCCCATCGCGTATCAGCGCTGGCGGGCGTGGAAAGTCCCACACCGATTCCTGTCCTGGCCCTGGCTCCACCGCGAAAGGTGGTCTGGCCTGGCCGCGCCAGGTCCATTGACTGCGCGCGCGCGCTAGATCTTCATCTGATGGGTGCATGGTGTTTCCTTCTAAAAGTCGCTGGCTGCCGGCGGGGCAAAGCCAAAGAAAAAACTTGATGGTGCACTGGCTTGAATGTGTGGCTCGGACCGCGGGCCTATGCCCATCTGTGCTATCCGGCCGAGAGGCCTATTTGAACCCTTGCGCTGGCCAGCACTGAGGCAGGTCTTTCTCGGTGCCTTGTGGCATCGATAATCGCACCATGTCCTCCCCCAAAGTTTTGTTCGGCTTTCATGCCGTTGGTGTGCGCCTGAAAACCGCGCCTGCTTCCGTCGTCGAGATCTACTTCGAGCCGTCGCGCCGCGATGCGCGCATGCGTCAGTTTCTGGAGCGAGCCAAAGAAGCCGGGGTGCGATTGATCGAGGCCGATGGGCTGCGCCTGGCCAAGCTGGCCGGCAGCCACGGTCACCAGGGTGTGGCGGCGCGGGTGCAAGAAATTGCACAAATTCACTCGCTCGACGAGCTGCTGGAAGGGCTGGAGGCGGCCGGTACCGTGCCGCTGCTGCTGGTGCTCGACGGCATCACCGACCCGCACAACCTGGGCGCTTGTTTGCGCGTGGCCGACGGTGCCGGGGCCCACGCGGTGATTGCGCCCAAGGACCACGCGGCCGGCATCAACGCCACCGTGGCCAAGGTCGCCAGCGGCGCGGCAGAGACCATGCCCTACTTCATGGTGACGAACCTGGCGCGCACCCTGGGCGAGCTTAAGGAGCGCAGCATCTGGGTCACTGGCACCAGCGACGATGCCCCCAAAACGGTTTATGAAGTGGACCTGTGCAGCCCGACCGCGCTGGTACTCGGCGCCGAAGGGGAGGGCATGCGCCAGCTCACCCGCAAGACATGCGACCAGCTGGTGAGCATCCCCATGCGCGGCGCGGTCGAGAGCCTGAATGTGTCGGTGGCCAGCGGGGTCTGCCTCTACGAAGCGCTGCGCCAGCGGAGTTGAGCATGGCTCTGCGCGACACGGTACGGGCCAGGATCGCCGAGGCGCAGCAAATCGCGGTGCTGACTGGCGCTGGCATGAGCGCCGAGTCGGGCGTGCCGACGTTTCGGGATGCGCAGAGCGGGTTTTGGGCCCAGTTTGACCCGCAAGACCTGGCGACCGAAGACGCGTTTCGCGCCCACCCAGAGCGGGTTTGGGACTGGTACGCGCAGCGGCGCGAGGCGCTCAGCGGCGTCTCGCCCAACGCGGGCCACCTGGCGACGGCTGCCTTTGCACAACGCCACCCGGGCCGGCTCACCCTGATCACCCAGAACGTCGACGGGCTGCACCAGCGCGCGGGCAGCACAAACGCGATCGCGCTGCACGGCAGCATCACCGAAGACCGCTGGCTCGATGCGCCGCGCGGCTGCTGTGGCGCAACCCCTATCGAGCCCGGCCAGCCGCCGCGCTGCGGCGTCTGCGGCAACCTGCGCCGCCCAGCGGTGGTCTGGTTCGGCGAGCGCCTGCCGCAAAGCTCGCTGGACCGCGCCCAGGCCGCGGCCCACGCCTGCGATCTGATGCTGGTGGTGGGCACCTCGGGCGTGGTCTACCCGGCGGCCGGCCTCGCCCTGACGGCTCACCAGTCGGGTGCGCGTGTGGTCATCGTCAACCCAGAACCCACCGATCTTGATCTGGTGGCCGACGCCTGCCTTCGCGAGCCCGCCGCGCAGTGCCTGCCGTTTCTCCTGCTGGACCCAGCCTGATCCAAGCAGCGCGCTTGCTGCGATTCACACCCAGCCCAGCGCCCCCAGCAGCGCCCCGGCGCCGATCAGCCACAGCAGGTGAATGCGGGTGCGCCACACCTGCAGCGTGGCGGCAAGGGTGAGCAGATAAAGCGGCCAGTCGCTGGCTGGCTTGTCGTGCGCCGCCATCAGCAGCCAGCCGGTGGCGACCAGAAGCGCGATCACGATCGGCGCCATGCCGGCCTTAAAGGCGCGCACCGTGCGCCGCTCGCGGTGACGGTGCGTCCAGCGGGTGGCGGTGTAAGAAAGCACCGAAGAGGGCAGCAGGGTGGCCGTCATGCTGGCCACCACGCCCAGCAGCGCCAGGCTCACAGCGGGCCAGCCAGCGTCCATGCCGCCGCCGGCGTTCAGGCCCAGGTTCCAACCCAGCAGAGCGATGAACAGCACGTTGGGCCTCGGCGCGGCCTGCGACAAGGCGATGGAGGCGGTGAACTGCGCGTCGCTCAGCCAGGCCTGTTGCGTCACCAGGTAGCGGTGCATGTCGGGCGCGGTGGTGACAGCGCCGCCCACCGCCAGCAAGGAAAGCGAGGCGAAGTGCGAGAAAACCAGCAGCCAGTCGACCAGCGGGAGCATGGGCATCACCCGCCTGCTCCGGTGGACGAGCGCGGTGCCAAGCGGCGCCAGGCCCACAGACAAGCGCCCCCGCCGATCAAGAGCACCACGCCCACCAGCGGCGCGCGCAGCAAGGCAATCGCCACAAAGGTCAGCCCGGCAAGGCCGATGCACACGCCCATGCCCATCGGGTTTTTGTGCAGCGCGGGGACCAGCCTGATGCCGGTGGCGGTGATCAGGCCAGCGGCCACCGCGCCCATGCCGCGCAGCGCACCTTGCGCCGCAGCGGTGTTGGCCACGGTGCCATACAGCGCCGCCACAACCAGCAGCAGCAGCATGGGCGCTATCAACATGCCTGCCAACGCCGCCATGGCACCGGTCCAGCCGAAATGCCGCCCGCCGATCATCAGCGAGAGGTTTACCACGTTGGGCCCAGGCATCACCTGGGCCACTGCCCAGTCTTCCAGGAATCGATCCTGGGTCAGCCAGTGCTTCTTCTCCACCAGCTAGCGTTGCACCACCACCAGCACGCCGCCAAAGCCCTGCAAAGCCAGCCAGGTGAACGACCAGAACAGATCGCGGCGGTTCGCCGGTGCCGCCGGTGCTGCCGGTGGCACCGCGTCTGGCGCAGAGTGGGTAGGGACGTTTACCGGCATGGTGGTGGGTGCGCGCTGTTCACCGCCTGCGGCTCACACCGTCATGCCGCCCGACACCTCGATCACCACGCTGTTGATGTAGCTGTCCTTGTCGCTGGCGAGAAACGCGTAGACGTTGGCGATTTCTTCTGGCCTGCCAAGCCGGCGCAATGGCACGCGGTGCTCCATCTCCTGGATCGCTTTTTCCGCGATGGTGGCGAGCGTGGTGGTGGAGATAAAGCCGGGCGCCAGCGCGTTCACCCGTATGCCCTTGGGGCCGAGTTCGTGGCGCCAGGGTTTTGTTGAATCCGATCACGCCAACTTTGCTGGTGGCGCAGCTGGTCTGGCCGAAGTTGCCGCAGATGCCGAGCACCGAAGAGGCGTTCAAAATCACGCCGCTGCCTTGCGCCAGCATGGGGTCCGTTACGGCTTGCGCGCAATGGAGGACGCCGCGCAGGTTGATGTCGATCACCTGGTCGAACTGAGCCCGCGTCATCTTTTGCAGCCGCGCGTCTTTTGTGATGCCGGCGTTATTGACCAGCACGTCAATGTGGCCG
>Ga0105054_10002151_pt1 | contig 31778 bp, 19 predicted proteins | sample BON02_FD_78091 | JGI IMG/M metagenome (GOLD analysis project Ga0105054, IMG submission 78091) | Freshwater microbial communities from Lake Bonney liftoff mats and glacier meltwater in Antarctica - BON-02 (megahit assembly) | ecosystem: Environmental > Aquatic > Freshwater > Ice > Glacier...
ACAAAATCGGCTTCTGACTCCAAAGGTTTGCCTTCCCAAAAATTGATGCCTGGTCCTGAGTTGTAATTCGATTCTGACACAACATCTTCCCATTGAACACCTGGTGCAACTTGGCTGGTGTCACTGCTTTTATACAAGACAGCTAGCGCACTTCGTCCATATGCGGAATTGAAATTGAATTCACTAAGATTAATACCACCTGAAGAAGCTCTTCGGTCCCCATGTGTTAAAGCACCTAAACTTTCTAGTCGAGCTGCGACAGCAGTAACAAATCTGTTTTCTCCGCCTATACCACTAGTAAGAAGTTTGTATTTAGGAGCAGACACTTGTGAACTTCGATGGGACCTTCCCAATTGCTGTACTGCTTGGTCTGCAGCCCAGGGAAGTTCAATCGTAATATGCACTCGTCTTCTGTTGTTCTTCGCTGATACTTCAGCATGTAAACTAATCCCTGTCGATGCAGCTTCAGAAATGATAGCCACTAATTTAGTTCCTTCCATGAACATGGCTTTTTCTTCCAAGTTGTCGTATATCCTGGATTCTACTTGTACACGATCGAGGCAATCTATAATAGTGGTATTTTCATATATGCAACGAGTGGAAACGCTGCAGCGATTCTTTCGTCCTGTCATTTCAGCCACTGCCGCAGAACCACCTAATTGATACACGATGTCATCTATAGCAGATGCTGGTAATTCCAGATTCTGTAAATCAGTTAACAATAAAGTCCGAATCTGATCCAGTTCATCTTTGATTACTTGGAATTTGTTTGCAGCTTCGATACTATGATCACCAGCAGCCGTTGGTTTTGGTGGTACAAACACAGGAAAATGGTTGTCTATCAATTGCTTCAGGCTCCATTTCAACTGGAACACCGGGGATATATTGGAGGTGGTGTTGATACTTGTACTAACTTTGGAGGATCTTCGCTCTCCAACCCAGTTGTCCAGTTGTGCTTCACCGGTTGATTGAAGCCCGATGATGACACAATGACCATCTGCCAATGCTTGCTTTGTCTCTCGAATGACAGATGGAACTTTCAATGCAACACAAAGTTGCTTAAAAAATCGCTGATGAGTGGACCAGAAAGGGTTCCATGGCGACTTCGAATTAGTAAGTTCAAGTGCCTGATGAAACGCATGCTTCAAAGAAAGCCAGAAACCACATGCCTCTTTGTACGTCAACACTGCCTCAGGCGACAACGCAGCTTGCAGAATTTCAAATTCCGCATGGCGATAAGAGAGGCCTCGACTTACATGCAAACCGCTGAGTTTCAACTCCATGGAAAGCATTTCAAGTGCTCCCAGATTCCGTTTCCCCATCGAAAGTTTAAAATCTTCGAATGATTTAAATGATGAATGAGAACCCCACAACCCAAGTCTGTCTAAAAATGCCATATTTGATATGTCGGTTACTCCAGTAGCTGAAAGGTAAACCACTCTGGCCCTCGGAAGTGCATTTTGAATCTTAATCACCGCTTTAGCCACTTTCGATCCTGAATCAGCCTTGTCGCTAAAGTTTTTCGCTTTGTGACATTCATCGAATATCAAGCATCCGTCGAAATCTTTCCCCCCAACCCATTGAATAATCTGCTCAAAACGGCTCTTGGTTCCGGAGGAAGACACCAGCGATGAATACGTGCTGAATAAGATGCCCCGCTGCATAGAACGAACCAAACCTAACCCCTTCGTTCCTTTATCCAGATCCTGAACCCCTTCAATAACAGGTAAAGTGCAACCTATTCCATTCAAATCGCGAATCGCATCCACTGATAAATCCGTACTGGTGGAAAACCACACATGTTTGTTTCGTCCGCGACATGCACTGTCAAAAATAATCCCTGCAATCTGACGACCTTTTCCAACTCCTGCTGACTAATAAAGAAAATAAGTTGGTGCAACTTAAAAAGGCATGCATCAGGTACTTACGTCACCGATGAAGAAGCCCCGTCGAGATCCGTTGGGCAAGAAGGAAAGATGCTGCTGACAAGCGAAAGCGACTCCCTCCAGTTGAAGACCAGATAAATCTCCATGGTCAATCTGACTCTGAAGAGTGTCCCGTATGGGGTAGTGAAGAAGGGGAAGGGAGCAAGCAGCTAGACTTGCAGGTTCTACAACTTCAGCAGGGTGCTTCTTACCAAAAGAAAGGGACTGGCATTCGTATTCATTCCATACCTCATCTGATTCGTGCTTCTCCTCCAGAAAAGCGGCATGGTCTTCTGTCTCTCCGTCACCAACTAGTAGAACCTCTGACATTACCTAGCTGATTTTTTTCAAAAGTTTCAAAAATGGGGGGTCCCTGTACCAGCTTGTACACCTAGGTACCCGTACTAGGAACATCACAATTTACGTTTTTAAATTCAAGAATTAGTCATTGCGTATTTGGTTGACTAATTTTTCAAACCTGTGAACGTTCCTCGCACCTTTCTTTCTTTCATGCTCCAATGTCTTCGCCAACACTTTAACTTCGATCTTGCAATCTGTGACCTGTTTTTCTAATTTTTCCTTCTGAATATCTTTTTCAGATATTTGATCCTGAATCTTTTGAACGGTCGTTTCGAGGGTTAATATTTTTTCAGCGTTGGCACGCACTTTGACCTCTGATTCAAAAAGTGCGTCACTCTTGGCCTGGAATTGTGATTGCATCGCTGAGAAGTTTTGCTGTATTTCGGCCATCTGTTGTTCAGCGTATTTCAATTGGGTGGTCAACTCATTGTTCCTCATTTTCAAATCGGATATAATTTCATTCTTGTTTGCTATGGCATTTTCGTGCTTTTTGAAAGACTCGCTTATCTTTTCCATTTCGGCCTCAATCATATTGAGTGCTTCATTTTTACGTTTCAATTCCTCTTCAGCAGCTTCTAACTTGGCCTTGAGCTCGACATCTGCGTTCATATATGCATCTTCATAACTATCAAGAATCTGTTGTTGCTGTTCCAACGATCCTTCTGCTTCAAATAACTTCGCTTCCGAGGCTTCCGCCCTGGTTTCCGCTTGTTGAATTTGCAAAATCAATTCATTCTCTTCCGACTTAAAACTTTTCAATGATTCTCGGAGTTTCACTATCGTATCGTTCTGGTCGTTCAGCATGGCAACTTTAATCCCTAAATTAATTTCTAAATCTCCAACCTTGGTTTTCAGAGCAGTTATTTCGGCCCTTAAATTTTGACTATTTTGACTCCATTCTTCTTTCGACTTGGCCTGGTCCAAATGCTCCATCAGTCTGCTTTTTTCGTCGTCATCGCTTCTCCGGGATTTAATTTTTTCAAGCTCCAACTTCAACGATAGTATCTCCTGGACGTTCTCATTTCTAACATTGTGAAGATCAGTTCTTGCGCAAGCTAATGCATTATCCTTCTCTCTCAGTGCATTCAGAGATCTTTCTAATTGCATTTTCTGATCCCGAACTACTTGCAATAACTCTTGCTTTTCAAGCTGATGCTTTTTCGATTTGTCTTCGAGTCCCTGTAACGCCTGTTTCTCAACAAAAAGCTCCTTCTGAGTATTTTGAAACGACAGTTTCAACTTCTTTAGAGCAATTGCAGATTCCTCAGAGCTTTTTCGGTAATGGTTCTCCAATTCAATGTATTTCCGACGCTCCGATTCCAATTGGTCCTGTGAGCGTTCCAATTGAATTGTTGTTCCGCGAGAGTCTGCGAGTATCTTTTCAAGTCTATCACTGAGGGCATTCCCCTCGTCTGTCCGACTTCGAGATTGAGCCATGCACTCTGCGTGATTAGCCTCACACAACGCCAGCTTAGAAGCCAGCAATATAGATTGATTAGCAAGCTGCGCTTGGGTCATCTCCGATGCATCTCGATAATTATTGAATCGCTCTTGCAGTTCTCTGCCATTTTGATATGACTGCTCCAGCTTTGCAGTGACGTTAGAGAATTCAAACTCAAGATGATGTATCCGTTGGTTTAAACCATTTGATAGAGCTTCCTCCTTTTCAAGCTTGGATTGAACTTCCTGCTTCTCACTCTCCAACTTCGCAAATTTTTGTGACGTTACCATTTCAGTTTTAAGATGTATCTGATCGAGCTTGGATTCATATTGCTGAGATATCTGGAACATTTCTTTGTTTGCAAAATCAATAGCTTTTTCTAATTGCTTTTCTAAAAACTGAGTTCGATCGTTCGTCCCAGCACTACTATTTTCTTTTGATTCCAATCTGGCGCGTATCACCTCCAGCTCATGTATCAATTGTGATATCTCTGGGTTTTTAGGTTTCCCTGTTGGCGACGGAATCGAAGTTTGCGAAGATAAGGAAGATACAATTTTGGGAGCAGTTTCAATTTGAGTTCCACTGGAAATCGTTGTCGTGGTAGGGGTTTGGGTTTGGGTGTCTTCCAATTGAAAAGTCACTTCTACCTTAACTTTTTCTTGGCGTTGCTTTAAATCTCGAAGTAGCAGGTTTGACATGCTTACTATTTCAAGGAAATTCTCCAAGCAGAGTAACTCCGAGGAAGGATGACGGAAATGAAACAAGTCGTGAACTTGAGCTTCATTGAATTCAAGTCCCATCGAATTTAAAAGGAATTTGAATGTTTGCGATGACAAGTAAACATTCTCATCCTTGTTCAGATTGAGTTCTGTTAACACTGCTTTCACTTTTTGAATCAACTGAAGCCGGTTGTCAGCCGCTAAGTCATCGAGAACGTTCTGTACCAAGTTAATTTGACGACGAGTCAGAGAACGCTGCTTAATAATCTTGCTATGAATTATCCGCTTTTGTACAGGTGGAATCGACTGAACTTTCGGAACTTCGGGACTTAATTTTGAACGATTCAAAAACTGTTTTGCAGCACGATCAAACTTTGGTAATTGCACTGCTTCGTCCACCTGCACAATAGTATTTCGAACCAGCTCTTTCCCGTCAAGAACTTTCAAATTGGGTAACAATTTGGCAACAGATGATGTGTACAAGTGGCTGCTACATACAGGGTTACTTTGTTGGTTATCACTATTCTGAAGTTGCAGCTCCTCCAACTTGGTACAATGTATCAACGAACGGAGCTCAGCAACCTCTTTGATGCAATTATCACGAAGGTCTAACGATTTTAAATTTTCAAGAATATTCCTATAAGTAATATGAGTGTTGATAAGAAAGAATACATGCAACAACTTACAATCCTTCTATGCTGGTGATTGAATTGTATGCTAGGTTTAATTTGAAAAGAGATGCCATTGGGGGAAATGCCCCCGGGGGTATTTCAGTGAGTGAATTACATGCAAGATCAAGAACTTGCAGAGAGTTCATACCTGCCAAGTGAAGCGGGTTAATAGATTCAATTTCATTTCCTGAAAGATTAATGAAAACTGCCGATTCAAACAAGTCGTTCAGTCCTTCGATCGAGCTAATTCTGTTGCCATTCAATTTCAAAGTGTGTACCGAGTGAGTATCAGCCCATTCATGAGAGGCTGCTGCTGAGTTGATAGAGCCACGAATCCCCTTGTCAACTGCATACAAGCTCATAACTGGAATATTTTTGAACAAAGTGTTGCGGGGACCCTGAACAGATAAATCACGGAGCACCAGTGAAAGGAGTGCGAGAATTAGATAGTTGCATTTAGAATGGCTCGTGGAAAAGGTCGGAAAGCGATGGAAGATGATGTGGAAGAAATGAATAGTCCATCTGGTCAAGATTTTGAAAGCGATGATGAAGAAATTGATGAAGAGGAAGCTTTCAACTCAGAAGATGAGCAACAATATGGTCATATATTTGAAAACAGCAGACAAGATTCGGATGAATCGATTGGCGGTGATGAGAATAAAGCTACTTTGTTAGATGTTATTGATGATGGCGAGGAAAGCTCCGACGGCGTTAGTGATTCGGATGAAGATTCGGAAGACGCGAGCGAGGATGACGAATCTGCACACGCTAAATTGATGGATGTCGTCGATAGTCTAGTTAGCTCTGATGCAGCGGACTCGGAACTAAAAAAGCTTGTCAAGGAGATGAATGCAAGTGGGACTCGATCAGGAGATGCAGCGGGTTCTATCGGCCATACAAAATCAAAATTGACTCTTGAATCAATGATGAGTTCATTGAAGGGGTCTGCGCAATACGGCCAATTAAAGAAACGTCTGGAGCGTTTGCAAGATGTAGAAATGATTGCGGAACCGCTCTCGAATGCAATAGCTCTACGAGGTGAGAGGAAGGCAGGTTATGAAGTCGTTCAAAAAGAGGTTTCTAAATGGATTCCCACTATTCAGAAGAATCGCCAAGCTGAGTCATTGTCGTTTCCGTTACAAGGACAGAACAAGATTGATTCGAGTACAAGAACTTTGACCGAGTCGTTTGAAGTGAAAACTGACTTGGAGAAGGAGATCGAGGCCGCCTTACTACAGAGCGGATTAAAAGATGATGAAAAAATCATCGCTGACGAAGAAAGGAGAATGCTGAAAGTTCAGAATTTGGACCCTGAGGAAGTGAAGTCTAGACAGGCTGAACTTTCGAAATTGCGAGCACTTATGTTTTACAGCGAGCAAAAAGCCAAGCGAACAAAAAAGATCAAATCTAAATTGTATCGACGCCTGAAAAAGAAAAGATTGGCAAGAGAAGATGAAAAAGACCTGCAAAAGTTGCGCGAGATTGACCCAGAAGGCGCTCGTGAATTGGAGGAGCAAGCTGCTCTTGACAGAGCCAAAGAGAGAATGACTTTAAAACACAAGAACTCGTCTAAATTCATAAAGGGACTGCTCAAAAACGGAGGGGCGCACCGCGAAAATTCTCGCCAAGCTATCTTGGAACATAATGAAGAAGGTCAACGTTTGAAGCGTAAGATGGATACCATGAATGACAACAGCGAGGATGACGATTCATCAAGTGATGATGATGATGAGATGACTCCCGAACAACGACTGAAAAGACAGGCTCAATCGAACGTAGATCAGATTGATAAGGACGTCGAATCTAATGGAGAAGTCAAGGGTATTTTCGGACTCAAATTCATGCAGCGCGGGCTTCAAAAACAACATGCCGAAGCCAAGGAACAAGCGGAACGTCTCCTTCGACAAGTAGAGAATGATGAAATAGAACAAGATGATGAAGACAAGGATGAAGCGATTGAAAATGTAGGTAGAAAGAAGATGGGCCCCAAAGGAGGTGTCAGTCGTATCAAGTTATCCAATATATCCGAGTCGAAATCGGTTGATGTATCCAAGACCGAAAAAAAATCAATGTTTACAGTGCCAGATTATGGGAAACCTCAACCTAAGTTGGTTGCTTCCGTGTCAAGCAATCCATGGCTTCAAGGCCCTCGAAAGGAGAACACAAAAACTCAGGACAAGGTTCACGTGGAGATTATCAAATCACTGCTCAACAACCCCGCAGACGACGCGTCAAAAGAGAAGCGCAAAGAACAAGCAAAGCTGATCAAGCGTGCGTTTGCTGGGTCTAATGCTCTTGAAGAAGACTTCGTGATGGAGAAGGAGGAAGAAGAATTGGAGGAAGACGAACGTAAACGAAGGAAAGAACAAACTGTAAAAGACTTGCCTGGTTGGGGGGACTGGACCGGCGCTGGAGTCGCACCTCCGAAAAAGAGCAAGAAATTACCGGCTGAGGAAAACCCAAAGAAGAGAAAAGCGATGGAGAGCTCTGGACTTAAGCACGTGGTTGTCTGTAAAAAGAGGAACAAAAAAGGAGCCAAATATTTAGTTGCAGGTGTTCCGTATCCGTTTACGAGTAAAGAACAGTATGAGCATTCGCTTCGGAATCCAATTGGAAATGATTGGAATACTTTGGGCACTTTCAATAAGTCTATCAAACCAGAAGTTATCGTTCGAGCAGGCGCCATTATTGACCCAATTGAAAAACCTGAAGAAAAATCTTATTAAATCACTTTATTATTAAAAACCTAGCAGCAGAAAGAGTTTGTTTTCGTTATTACGTTTTCAGGAGGATTTCTTTCTTGACCGTCCCCGTGCTTGCGTTCTTGAATCTTGGAGTAATACCATCGTTCAATCATCACGGCTGCTTTTTTCTCCAATTGTCTTTCTTTGTCTTTAGGCAGTGCCCCTGGGCCGTAGGAATCTATCGCCCCGAAATCATCCTGAGAGACTAGCGGCTCTCGGATCTTTTGAAATGCTTTGTATTTAGTCAATCCAGTTCGCCGACCAATTCGCTTGGTGAAGTTGAATAGAACCTCGTGCAATTGTGAGAGTATATCTGTTGTGACTCCGCTTTGTAGTTTATTCATTACGTTATGCAGAGTTAGACCAGAATAACTGGAAGAGCTGATATCCAAATTAAACAGATCCACTCTGGCCACTCGCTTCGCCACAGTTAACGTCAAAGGACTGATCCCATAGGGTTGCAGCATCGACGATAATTTATTCCCTTGGCCGATATTAACCGTAATGTTCACAGCAGTTTCCTGGACATCAATATTCTCCACGAAAATTGAATCTTGTTCTGGAATAGGGATGCGTGCCACCTGCAAACCAGTTTCAGCTAGAAACCATGATTTGCCACTGTCACTAACTGGCTGAGATCCCAGCACCTGCCCTTCTCCCTCAATGGAACCTCCCTTTTCCACAGTTTCATCAAGCAGCATCAGCATCCCTGCAAGAAACGCACCATCGATATAGACATGAACTGGTTTGATCTTGACTTCTAGATGTCGCACAATGTCGAAGGCATTGGACACACCTACCTCTCTCTCCATGACTCGATGCAACTGAATAGCATCGTCTAAAAACCGTTTTTTACGTTCAGAGTCGCTGAGTAGCTGCGTCTGTTCTTTGGCCTTCTCTGAAATAACTGAAAGCAAAGGGTAAGGAGGAACTTCCAGCTCGCTCTTGGTATACAAGAGGGACCTATGTCGGGATTTCATGTGCAAATTCAAACGTCGATTGGAAGAAAAGTGTTTGAGACAAATGTCGCATGAATAATGCGCCGAACTGGTTGGGGTTGAATTGATGCTTATCACGACTGGAAATTTCCCCCCCGTTTTTTCTTGTTGTGCCATGGACACTTTCTCGGTTGTCTGATCACATAGTGATGAATCCACTTGGAAATTGCCGAGACTGAACTCAATGCTGGTACGCTCGCTCACCACAAAGTCACGTTCAAACATTTCCTTTGAGAGCTCCACATGAATCCGCTGAAAAAATATATAAGCTATTTCGGTCGAATGGCGAGTCGAAAACAAAGATATTCCTACACTGCTCAGACTCACGAGACATTCCAAATTGGGAGCTGTGGGTTTCAATAAACTGTACAATGTATGCTTACGAGTAACCTGTTTAGAAATACCTGGAATCTTCTGTAGCTGCAAAGTGGCCTTCTCCTCTTTGGAAATGTTAATACCGTGATCTTGTAGCCGTAGTACCAACCTCGAGCCTTCAGAAACCACTTGCATTGTCCCTAGTTTCCCAGATGATAACTTGATTCTTTCCTTGACTCCATGTTTGAACCTGACCTGATGAGCATCACCAAGCTTTAACTCTCCATTGATTCCAACTGGTATCACCAGCACAGTGACTCGAACGCCTCGTTTTAAGGGCAGAATATCCTGGGCCATTGCCAATTCTTGCATCGGTTCAAGTATGTCAGGATCGTATTGAAGTGAGGCCATGGTCTTTCCATGCCTGGAAGCCGCACCGTGAAAGAGCGGAGACTTTCCTGTAAACACCTGCTTCACACCACTCACGACTCCAGCCCTAACAGCTGGTACTTGTACTAGCGCGAAGGTACTATCTGTGCTTAAATTCTGCACTGCAAAAGGAGTTGTCTCGAAAGACAGAGATCTGAAAACGAAGTAGTTCGACGGCCCCGAGCTGTTTGCATCCACCCACAAACGAGCACCTCGTTGGTTATCTGCCAAACGAAGCTGCAATCCGAAATCATCGATGTCATCCAATGGAAATGGATTCGTCCAAGGAGCTCCTGGGTGGGCCAACGCTACTTGCACCCTCGTTGTAACAAAAGAAACAACAAGAGCAGAAGATGGAGACACTTGAAAATGAAATGGGCTGGGTGTCGCTAAAGCAGTGCCTTCGATGCGGTTCTCGTGAAAGAACCCAGGAAGATACAGTGCAGTTGCATCGGGACAACCCACTTGCTTGATCAAAATAGGCTCCTGTGACATGTTTGCCATCATAAATTTCGGGCTGATAGTAAGGACACGAGTCCTTTTATTCTTTCCGTACAATTGCTCCACTCGAAGTGCTATATCAGCGCCATAGTTAAAGCTGCCTGGCATGATATCAGTGGAGCACAATCTCCCGACATGACGAAATGCAACGGATAACGTGGCCGATTGTACGGAGATGTACATGGTGCAAACTTGTGAAGACGATGATTCGAGCTGATCTATGACACTCTTAAAAGGAATCTTTGTGTCTCCAACAGATATTAGGTCGCCTTGAAGTTTTTTTTCGAGGATAGAAAGAGAGAGGGATTCATTCGACTTGGAAGTCAGATCAAGTGGCAAACGAATGGCAATAACCCCTTCGCCGATATCCCATGTTAACGTATCAGATTCTCGTTTCGCAGCAAAAGAAATTTGATGAGATGACGAATGACTGTTGGATAACACCGCGCTCACTGCATAACTGCAGTCGGCTTTCATGCCAGTGAATCCTACTAAAGATTGGACCATCACCAAAAGTGTCGTACATTTGGTTTGTGGATTCTTATCAGTAAATTCTGGTATCTTACTGATGTCACAATCAAGAGACCTACATTGTAACGATACGAATGATGAAAGTCCTCCTACAAGATTGTCGTCGTTAGCCAAGTCTAACTTCCTTGAGGCATGCATCCACACATTAGATGGGTAGTTCCCAGGCTTCGCCCTTACATTTAACAATTCTTCTTGTTGGTTTTCGAAACACATACAAGTAATCATCGCAAGATCAAGGCTCGACTGAGTCGGTTGCAACCACATTCTTTTGTTGGTCACTGCAGAGTCGTTATACTGAAGCAGTAAGTCTGACTTATTCACTATCCAATACGGAGCGTACATGATCAGCCGTCGGGCTCCCCCATCTTGAATATCTCTAGTAACTTCAAGAAAAACAGAACTCAAGCAAGATCCTTCTCTTGCAACATAGACTGGCTTATTGGGCAAAGATACATTGTCAGTCCAATCTGAAATAGGTTTCCCGGTGTGCTCGTCCATGAACCTGAATCTCACCAATCCACCTGGCTTCTGTTTTTGCTCTTGAGCCTTGTCGAATGTGTACCGAACGATGGCGTCAGCTTTCTTCAATGATTGACTGAGGATGGCGGAGATGTGGCTCCCAACCACCGGATCTAGATGATCAAACATGGCACCATCCACATTGTATATCGGGATGTCAGTGCCTACCGGAATCGAATACACTTGCGACCGCCCTTCCGTATTGGTTATCTCCACTTGAACAGGTACAGGGAGTAAATTCTCCATCAGAAACGCAGGGTAAAATGAAAATACATGCTGGATGTTGAATTTACTTCCATCAGAAGAAAAGGTTCGGTATTCAAAGTTTAAATACAAAATCCCTCTTGCTTCTTTGTCCATCCCTTCTACAGTGGCCAGATGAAAGCTTTTCGAAACTTTAGCAGGTCGTATGGGTTGATTGAAAAATTCTCTGATGTCATCAAGTAGAACATGCACTTCTCCTAATATATCATCCTGGCCTATCGTATCATGATCTTTCACCAAGAATCGCATAGAAGGATATTTGTCATCAAATTGCAACCCGGTGAAAGTGAATTTACACCTGGGCCACACCGGATCCAATGTGTTGTGAACTGTAGGGGACTTTTCTTTTTTGTCTCCAAAGTACAAACGCACGTACGGATCAGATGTACCATTGGCATCTGCCGCAAGCAGTCCAGTTGCTTCAACAATTTGGACCGAAAATGTTTCTCCTAGAGCATAGCTTGGCATCGCATTTCGTTGAGTCATCATGGTCAACTCTAAATTATCTTGTGATTCATTCATCGAAGTAAAGCTGCTTTCATCCTTGGATAAGCTCACTCTCGTAGCTCCCACAACTCCGCTATCGATTTTACTTTTAGAAAAGAAATCATAAATTGGAGCTCCAGACAGGCGGTTCAAGAAATCGTCTTCAGGTCGAAATGGGGGAACAACTTTGACGGACTGACCACAGAGTAGCTCCACCAAATACCGGCTCCTGTTCCATGAATGTTCTTGAGCTTCTCCACTGTCGTCCATAGATTCGGCTGAAACCGAGCGATGCTGAAATTTGTGAGCCTTGTTCCATCGTTCTGCGCTGATTGCATTCATTTTCAGCCTGCCCTCAGCACCAACTAAAGGCTGTACTGCCACAAAAACCCCACTGGCTTGAGGTTCTATGTTCTTGACATATAAATGATACAAAGGAACGGATCTTTCTTCGCCTGGTTCCAATGTGAATACATGGTCCTCTCGCAGGGTGTCCCCGTTGGTGTCGTTAACCACCAGCACAAATTTCAATGATACCAACGCTCGATTTTCAAATCTTACGGGCGTTTCCAGAATCAAAACATCCGAAACCGAGGCTTTACCTTTCTTTCGGTTGTTTGCGACGATCTGAATCGTTGGATTGTGGCTCTTAAACTCGTATTTTCTTTCTGTTATACCTGTGGGAGGAAATGTAAACCCATTAAATGCGTCCATGAGTACATTTTTCATTATGTTGGAGATGTTACTCTTGAGCGAATGACTAGATTGTATCATTGTGTAGCCTTGGTTTGAGCATGGTGCGAAGACGAAAGAATTAACTGATGGATTCGCATTTGGGAAACCAAACACATCTAGGCACAGGGCTTCAATAGTGAAAACTTGAGCAGTACCATCCGTTTTGGGAATAAAGAAATTTAGAAATTCCTCCATATCGATCGAAGTGTTCACCGCGTCTGCGTTTTCAACTCCTTCCTCGTCAAGTTCTCCTATCATGTAGACAATCTGATCTATACTAATGGGTTCACCAGATCTTGACAATGCTCGATGTAACTCAACAGCATTGATCTCTCCGCTCCCATCTTCGTCCAGATAGTGAAAAAGCGCCTCGTACGCTTTCACAAGCTCTTCTCTGGTAAAAAAATCTTTAGTACTCACAGCACGTTGTAAATTCAATGAAACAGGCCGCATATTCCCTTTCAAAAACCGAATCGCTTTCATGGCCAGACGTCGTTTGTTCGCCTCTAGCTGAGAAATCAAACTTGAGGCGACACCTCGAACCATACTAGTGTCGTGCAGGTGCAGCCGAGCTACATTTCCATCCTCAATCTGTGTACGTTGAATTTCTCCTCGGTATTTCACATATTGAGGACATATACTTTCCGATTGCCGTTTCGCGTCCAACACTGGCCAAATATCGAGCACATGTCCAGTTTCATTGATTACCCAATTAGGACAGAACGATCCTGACAATCGTGGATCAATCAAAGGGTCTACATTCCCACTCCAGCATTTATTGAACACTGACAGTTGCTGCAGGAGCCCGTCCGTCACATTAATGTTGAGTCTATGAGGAGCTAGACATTGCAGGTAGGTCCCCTCCTTGGAGCGTTCCCCCCCAATTTGCGTGGCCCAGGGTTCCATGAATGGCTCCCAAACTTTTGACAAGTTGTTAAAGGAAGTGGCGGTTATTAACAAAAACCCACGCATAAAGAAATCTTGCTGTACAGCAGAATAGGAGCAACCAATCAATTGAAACTTAGATACACTCATTCTTATGAACGGACTTGCGAAACCATAAATGTTATTTCCAACTCCAAAAAGAATCTGCGAGAATTGCATATCGAATTCTGTAAATACTTTGTCTTTCGAGGATTCCAGCGCTGATTGATCCCTGATTCGTTTCAAAAGAATTTGTTGGCGATCCATTTGCGAGACCTTGGCATTCTTGATATCACTGTAGCAGTCTGTGCGAGGACAAAGAACAAGAAAATTGCACACAAGTGGTAACAGCACCCCAAATTCTTCCTCAACTTCAGGATCTTTGGGTTGGTCATCAAGAGTTGGGAATCCTTCCGAAGAATACCTCGACTTCTTCAAAGAAACCGCTCCACCTCTCAAGATAGCTTCAGCCCTCGCTTTGCTTATTGGTTTGGTGACATGATAGTAATGTCTATCATATTTAAAATTCATTGGCGTCTCGATCTCGGTAACGGAATGTCTTTTTAAAAGATGCGAAGTAGATCCATGCTCATCGCTCAAGAATGTCGAGGAATTCTCTTGAAGAGAAGTATCAACCGACTCGACCACCTGGGAAGTCAATAGCGTGTGATACTCTGTAATACTATTGATGAAGATGTAGTCTCCGGGTTCCAATCCGATCTCTAGCGAATTCAACTTGAACTGGACAGCTCGCCTACGAGCAATGGATGGTTCATTGTAAGCAGCATCCAGCTTACTTTCCATCTCTCTCTCGACTTCCACTGCATACTTATCCACTCCAAACACATCCACTTTTGAGAACACATTGGAATCTGGAAATATCCCTGATTTCTTTTCTTCCTCGTCGTCCATGAATTCCTCCATGTATTCCGATATATTGGAAACGTATTTATTCATTCGCTGGGCAATATCATAATCCGCATTGAATCCAATTGTGGAATCCTTCTTTCCAAGCTTCAACTTATTTTTAAAAGAAGGCAATGGCTGCAACACACTGCTGATTTCGCAATGAAATGGCTGAATGAGAACATTCGGTCCAACTCTGAAATCATCAATTTCCTGCGGCGACAACTGAAAACAATGAACCGCCAAAGGTGTTCTTTGTATCGACAATTCAAAAAGCAAGCTCATGCTCATCGACTCTGCAAACAGATAAGCGACGTGAAAACCAGCAGACTTTCTAAACGTCCGCGACGCATCAGTCATCTTCACCTCGTAGTCCATTCTAACAGAAAATTCACTAACTAAAGACTGAGGAGGTTTATGTTCAGGTTTACCGTCTCTGTATTTGAAAGCAAGGTGTTCGCGCTTGTACAGATGCAAAGATACATTGAGAATTCCCACGGAAATGTTCACTTGAGAGATAGGCAGCAGGATTGGCGGAGCCTCGGAGGGTGACGCATCAACTTGAACAACATCTGCTGCAACTGGGCCGCTCACGAAGTGCCCCATAACTCTACTATGAAATTGGACTAACGCTGTTGCAAGAATAAAGACGCGGTCGACCACCAATCCAATATCTAAGGTAGGCGATTGCAATATTTTTGGGTTGACCAAAAGTGAATCGTAGGTGACGGTCATTTGGAACTGCGCATCTTTACTCTTGCGTCTTTTGTGAGCTCCGAAGTCACTTAGATCTCTACCAACCAAATCATGTCTTTGCACACAGTCACCTAAATGCATAGAATCAATTGCCAGAGTTATCTTGAATGAAGGCATACGATCGTGAAAGATAGAATAAAAACCGCTCAGGCTCATTTGTTTCATATTGATACTAGCCGATCGATAAGGTAGTCCAGTACGAGAGGAAGTAGCAACTAGATACAATCCGAGTTTGTCCACGTACACATCAAGCGACAACTTGGTCCTTCTTGCTTTTGAAATACCAAGAATAACCTTGGGGTCTGATGTATCTACCAATGTATCCTCATCATCAGAACCGATAGATAAATAATCATCAGTTGCTATGGTACCTACCGAGCGAGATTTCGAGATTTCAAAGAAGTGGTCTTCATTTACAGCCGGTCGTTCAATTTTTTCTACACAAGAAGATGGAACAGGTGCAACAGCTTGCTTACTTACAGTACTGGTTTTCTTGTGACGAGTAACCGAGAGGTTTTGCTTCTTGAACCACTTGGCCAACAAAGGGCGTTTAAATTGCTCCAGGGTTAAATCTTCGCAACACCCTCCATTCAACGCCACAATACCTTCCAGAGGGTCAAAGCACAGCTGCATCTTGCTCCTCGTCATGGCGAGTTTCTCCAAATTCAAAGTTGGCAAGGTGATGTCAAAGAAGAAGGCCAACTCAAGATCTGCAGGCACTAGCGGAATTGGCTGTGCTGGCATCTTGAGGTCCTCAAACCTCACAGCTATCTCAATCTTGCCAGAACTGTCCGTCTGCGATGCTACAGGATGAAGGGGGATCCATAATCGCAGTTCCTTCGCTCCATCGAACACATGCTGTGCGCTATCTCGTGGACGACACTGAGATACTTTTAGAAACAGATCATGCAATGAAATCGAAGCGACTCCAAGAAGCTCCGATTTCATTCCGCCGAAATCGCTGTCCATCACAGATATTTCCAAAGTTTCCGCGGAACTGCTTACCATACAATATCCAGGTAATGGTCCAAATTGAAAAGGCTCTTCGGACCAGACAGGGTTCAAATTGCGTTGCACTGTGGCTGTCGTGAAACTGGTCTCTCGACAGGTGATAATTGCAAATGGATCACTGGACCCAGTTAACCAGTCCGACCCTGTCAGTCCTTCCGCCTGCAGCACGCGAACATTCATCATACAAAGATCGCGTTCTACTAGCGAAGGAAATACTGCTAAACCTAGCGGATCAGCGGATTTGCGTTCAAACCAATCATGATCCTGCTGAGGCATATATCCAGAGGTTTCCTCAGTAGACACAACTGTAAAATCAAACTCCAATCCTTGACACTCGATGTGAAAAGAGTTATTGGAAGAGACTGACTCCAGAATATAAGCTAGGGGAGGTAGAAGGATGGGGATTTCGACATTGTCTTCCTCGTAGATAATACTCACATGAATCCCAGGCATAAGATACAGATTCTGCAACTGGCCTAATTGAAATGCCGGATTCTCCTCGGATGAATTGTATTCTACAGTCCCACATTTGACTTTTAATAAGGTTTGCGAGTTCTTCACCTGCATTTTCAAAATGACGTTGTCGCATATTTTCGAGCTTCTTTCTTGAGGGTCTTCTTCTGGAGAGAGTTGACTTAGCAGAATTGCCACACTTTCGATCGCAGGTTCATCATAAAACACATCACACACTGGAACATTCATCCCAACGAAGCACTCTGAACGCCCTACTCCTGTTCGAAGTATCCCAGTCACTTGCACTAGAGGCGGGAAATCAAAAGTTAAATCAAGTGCTGATCGAAAAGACTCTTGCTCAATGTTTAATACGACACTACCGCCATCAAAATAGTGAACATGTTGAAACACTGTAGGACCTTCGTCGAGGAACCTAGAAAACGATGAATCAGTCGGCCACGGGATCGACACGACCATATCCAGTGAGTCGATAAGAGGATCATCTTTAGATGGAATCACATCGGTTTTTGAAAATCTAAGAGCTTTGCTAATGTAGTTGCGCCCGTAGACCTGCTGTCGGAACTGAATTCGTAACAGGAGATCAAATGCTCGCTTTCTGCGATTCAACATTAAGGAAGTACCACATGAATACTCGAATTGATCTTTGCCAGTTGCGGATGCGAGACATGATACCGTGTGTTTCACAGGCACTTTCAAATCATTCAACTCGTAAAGCATGCAATAATGCTGATCGGGAACATTCTTGTTAAAAGTAGTCCGAGATACGGACACATTGACTTTTGTTATATCTTGATACACTTGGCTGGCTATGGATTTGTCTTGGTATCGAATTACCGGCTTTTCCTCCACATCCAAACTAATATTTTCGATGCTGATATTGAACCCCTTGGATCCTATAGCTAAATTCGATATATTTTCAATTGCTGTCCCAAATCGAAAACGATTCATCATAAAGTGAACTTGATCCTCCAAATGAACCTCAAAGTCCTCAATAAAAATAGATATTGCAAATATTGGATACCTTGATATGTTCAAAGACGATGGCGCCAATTTGCAAATCTCACAAAATTCCTGAAAGTCTATGGACCCATTGTTGTTTAGATCCAGCGACTTCATCAGCTTGTTTATGCTAGAAACGCTCAAAGAAGTTCCAGCAAGTGCTAGCCCCACTTGCAACTCCGCTGCGTCGATATCGCCACTTTTGTTTACGTCAATGGAGTTGAACACCTTTCGGTAGTGCTCTTCTGTGGCTTCTTCTGTTTTACCATTAACAATACCTAATGCCGACGATAGGCTTTGGGCTGTATCCATGGCAAGTTCCTTGGAAGGTTCATGTGCAAAGAACCGACCAAATGCGGAGAAGGCCCTTCCATATAGACTTGATGTAGCAGCTCCTTTCGCCACTTTGCTTCGTTCTTTCTGCGCAACCAAATGGGACACACTTTTAAGAAGCGCTTGCAATAGTGCGGTTGAGCAGCGCAGCTCGAACGCTTCCAACCATGACAGCTCCGATAGTAACACGTCAAAGTCACCAGTGGATCCTTCACGGGGCACTTTCGGTCTCTGAACCAACGGATGCTTGATAAGCTGAGTCCCCTTTTCAATCATTGTTTCATATAGTGCAAATGCCTTTTGTTGATCTTCCATCGTGTATCCTCGAGACGCCAGTATATCAAAACGGTCTATGCAAAACTGTTTCCATACTGCATGGGACGAGACTGAGTGCAACACACGGCTAACTGTTTTCAAATCTTCACTTGATACTCTTATTAGAATCTTGCTCATTCTGCTTTCCACTATTCCCATAGTTGGACTGGGATTCGCAGCGAGATTTACAGAGAAGAGCACTTCTAGTTCGCATGGAGTCATTAGATGGTTTTTATCCACCGTGACAGACAAACCTTGAAATCGACATACCTTCTTAACTATCTGCGCTGTCTCGCCTTGAACTTGTGGTATAACCAAACTACCAATTATGTTTCCATGGGAATCTTCCCGCGTGTTTATTTCCGGATCCAAACTGCAATTTGTCATTGAAAACTGGGACAAATTGAAACATAAGAATTTGTCGCCCAAGTCGTACTTGATTTCTATTGAATTCATGGTAACTTCAACATTGCTTGCCATTCGAACTCCAAGTGATTTGATGAGTCCCATTATAGATGAGTCACTTTGTGTAACCGATAATGTTCCGTCGAGTTTAGATAGTTTCGATTCAATAGCATCAATAGCTTCTTGACGCAGCAATGCAATAACGGCCAATTTAGCATCTCGCACAGCAACAAATTCGTCGAATTCTTTCAAATCTGAATCTGGGAGGTTTTTCAAATGCACGCATACATTATCTACATGTAGCTTAATGGCATACGAAGAATTGAGTGTGAAGATGCTCAAAGCCGACACGGACACGAACAACGATCCTATTGAAACTCTCACCACTTTTGCTGGTAAATTCGGTGGAATGGCGGAGTCCTTGACCACCAATTTGGATATCTCCAATTGCGCTATCCCAGTAGCCACGAGACCATCGTACGTGCAAAAGTCATTCAGATATTTAGTCACTAACCCCGTGATGAAACTCTCAAACATATCAATTCAACGAGTGTGCACAAATAAAAGTTAAAAAGTTGTAACGTCACAAATATTCAATAAAAGTATGCGGCTCTCAAAGGAAGAAACTTTGTACCACCACCACTTGAGTGAAATAAATACCTGGGGGCCTTTCCACATGAAATTACGACGTATGTTTATTTAGAGCTTGCGATTCCTTCAGAATTTTCAGGTATTAAAGCTTGGATAGATGATACCTTCTAATCTGTTGTTTATCTTATGTTAATTATTAAAATAGAATGAATCTAGAGAATGCTGACTCAATTCTTCGTTTGGTCGAATGTTCTCAAACATTCTGATAATTACATGTGATACCAGCGAGGCGGAAGCATCTCCGATTTACCTCTTTTTGTATGTGCAACGGTCAAGTTAGTATTGGATGTTGCGTGACACGGGGAATACATTAAGTTACTCTCAAACAGATGTGATTTGATGCCCTAAACTCTTCTTTGAAGTGGATGGTACTCATAATTGAAATTTCAAAAAGCAGAAGACGAATTTCAGCGTGAAGAACAATTCTTAGTTCAAAATATCAGCTTCAAAAATCAGACATACATTTTTATTTCAAACAATCAAATTCAAATACGCGGCGAACATGTTCTAAGTCTCTTGACGAGATTCACTAATATCTGCAACAACGCAGGAAGCAACTTTAACAAATTGTTCTACGTTTACTTTAAGCTTCAAGTCTACTTCTCCGCCGCCGAGATACATGCATTTGTTTTGCAGAATGCTTTTTGCCATTATAATTGGAACATGATTAAGTAACCCCAGTGGGGACACTGAATTGAATCCAAATCCTGTCAATTCGGCGGCTTCTGCAGGAGGAGCTAATTGCAAACCAAGTTTCTGTTTTGGCTCACCCAGCATACGTCGAATGACTCCCACTAAACAGTCCATTTCAATCTGATGCACATACTGCACAATAACCATATAATACTGACTGTCACAATCACAGTTCTTTAACAGGATACATTTACATAATGATTCTTTTTTTAAACCACCAAGCATTCGAACTCTTTCGTTGAGAGTGGCTTCATAGTAGTTTGATGGTACTCTGATAAACTTGTGAGCTAGCGAAAGGTTTTCGCATGCTTGTTTGACGCGTTTGTGTTCATCACTACAAATTGGTGGACTTTCCAATAACGATATCCGTCGTTCTATGTCGTCCAACTCGTTCATGAAAAAAAGTGTTGCGTAGAAAAAAAACGTTTATGGTTCAACATGAGTAGCGAATCAGATAACTTTTGGGATTCGTCAGATGTTGAAAGCGTCGATGATCCTGAGAATCTTTGCGACCGAGGAGTTTCTATCGACCTGTTATTAAACCTTCTTCACGAGCACAACCTTGAAAACATGACTACTCGAGAGGTCGTTTCAAAATTCGTCATACCACAAACATTAGACTATCAATGCTCTCTTTCTGGACTTATGAAACGATCTTTCCCGGACAAAGTGTCTACAGCCACGCATTATGTAATTCATCCTTGGGACGCGTCTTTCAGTAGACTGGTGCATATGCTTGTTTCGGTGGATCGTGCATTTTCGACGACTTCAGATGAAGCATCCAGTAGTAGTGAGGATCATTCAACTAATGATCTAATAAACAGACCTTTGCCAACAATATCTGAATGTGGCGCTTCTCGCGCTTTCTTCTGGATCGATTTTTTTGCGGTGGATCAAGTGGCTCATTTGGAAGGATATGCGAATGAAGACCAATCATGGTTACATCGAGACGAGCTGTTGGAGAACGTGAGATTAATTATCGAACGAACACCTTACACTTGTGTATTTATAGAACCCCACTATCAACCCATTTTGATACAACGATCATGGTGTCTTTTCGAGTTAATGCATGCACTATATCACGGCAGAGAAATATTGCTATCACACTGTCCTGAGGAGCTAAATATCGAAGCTACCAAAGGTTTTATCGACGATCTTGATAAAACAATTTTAAACTTTACTCCCGACTTTGAAACCAGCCAAGTTTCAGTGGCCCAGGACAAGGAATGGCTATTGCGAGCTGTCAATGCGGTGCATTCATCAGGAACAACATGGTTGAACCAACAAGTCGGTACGATGATGAAGCAATGGTTTGCAGAGGAAATGATGAAACTAACTCTAAATTGTAATGTGGCACCATCCATATCAACACTATGGAGACTGGGGATGCTATTGGACCAACTGTGCCACGTAGACTTCGCGGAAACCTATCTGATGCAGTCTCTAAACCTCTCCAGGGACCAGCTTGGGTTTGAGCACATGCTGACCTTGACGATATCACATGACTTGGCGTGCTTCCAAGCGAAACGGCACCATCGATTCGACCTGGCCGATGAGTTATTGAGACATGTGCTTTCTTCTCGCGAACATATTCTAGGAGAATTTCATTATTTGACCACGCAAACACGTGTAGCTCTTGCGCGGTTACTACAAGAGCGGTTTAGACATGATCCTGATGCTTCAGAGGCCCTTATTGCCGAGGCCGAGTCTCTTTACTCCAAATCTTTAAAACTTTCCCTTGTTCAAAACGGAATTTCCCACATGGACACACTAGTGGTTGCGAACTTTCTCGCATTGCTATTGCAGGAAAAGGAAGATTATCGAAGTAGTTATATATTGCTGAGTCGTATTGTAAGCACAAGCAGGGCCACATGGGGCTCTCGTCACGAAGACGTTTTAGTTTGGACCAATAATCTCGCTGTTCTTTTACAGGATATGAACCAACTCCCTCGGTCTGAGGCGCTGTTAAAAAGAACCTTGACAGAATGCGAGCATGCTCTAGGTGTGGATCATTTGCAGACACTGACCACCGTGTACAATCTTGCAGAATGCATGCTGCAACAAGGCCGATTTAGACAAGCGGAAGGATTGTTTAAACGCGAGCTAGTAGCTTGCCAAAGTGTCAAAGGACCGAGGCATCCCGATACTCTTTCCTCGTTGGCCAATATGATTCAAGTGCTACGTCAACAAAATAAAGACCAAGAAGCGGATGAATTGGAATGCGAGCTCGAGGAAAGGAACCATCGACATTCGAGTTTTGTCGAATAGTTTACTTTAAACTACGATTGACTGTTAATGAAACCGTTTAAAATAGGTAGTTAATATATCACATCATCGTAAAAATTACTTTAAACGATGATTGACTGGTATCGAAATCGTTTAAATCGCCTAGTTAATATATCGCACCAGTCGCCATGTTCATTCATCAGCTTGACGTTGCTATATAGAACGACTCCCATCATTGCGATTGAAACTCCAATTAAATTGTTTTGAAGACTCGACCAATCGCCACCCGATTGAATGTGACTGTAATACCCTGCCATCAGAATGAGGCAGGTTTTCCCATGACCAACGACTTGAAATGTCACCGCACTGGTTTTACCAATCAAGGCAAACGAATGAACATTAACACACACCGCTAGAATACAAGACATGGCAATCATTAAACCCAAATAATATAAAGTTGATGTTTCTTGAGTCGTCACAAATGCCACGACATCACGGCCTTCGAAAAGAAGCGCCATGAAACCACCGATAAATATTTGAGCAAATGCAGCAGAGCATGCTAACTGATTCCCAGTGAGACCATATTCCTTTTGCTTCTGTCCTTGCCATATTTGAAACTGTGCAGTGATTGCAACCGCCAACAAACCGACCACACATCCTTTGAAATTCAGCTCCAAGTCCGTCACCGTGGCAGCCCCTACCCCAGAAATAACGAGTAACAGAGTAAGTTTAACTTTGGAACTAGCATACTCACGATACATCACCGCATTAATAACTAAGCAGCATGGAACTACCAGAAGTTTAAGCATTTGATAAAAACCTATCGAGTTAAAATGTAACGAGAAATTCATCAAGCAAATAGATCCAACCCCGAACGCCCCAACCATAATATTCACAAATACAGGAAGAAATTTAACTTCAAACACACGAAACCCCCGGCTTAGTAGCTGCAGCAAGCTGTAAGTCACCAAGAAATGAAACCTTTTCAGGAAGTCAACGTGTCTATTTGCTGACAAACTAACCGGGTACTTACGTGCTCAGAGTGAATACAAAAGGAAACCCAGCTTTAAAAATAGCTTTATTTACCACCACGAGGGTCACGGTACCCAATATGGAGCCGACAATCAACAATGACACAGGATACATGGTGACAATGCGGGGACCGTACCGACAAAATCATGAAGAGTACGTTCATTCTCGCAGGACAATCCAACATATCAGGTCGAGGAGGACTTAGCAGATATAATGACAAGTGGGTCTGGGACGAGAATACGGACCAGATTGCACACATGCTTCAAATAGAGAGCAAGGACCCTCGCATACGGAGACTATCTGCAGAGGATACATGGGAGGTTGCCCATGAACCTTTGCATGGGGATATTGACACTTTGAAAACTTGTGGTATCGGACCTGGACTTCTTTTTTCGAAAATGTTGATCCGAGACATCGACCAGCTTGTTGATTTGGTTCCTTGTGCTGTTGGAGGCACCTGTATCCGAGGTAAGGAATAATGCATCACGCGAAAATAACTTGATTTTCCCTTTAATAGAATGGAATCCACAATTCAACCTTTTTAAGCGCATGGTTGAAAGGTCCAAGTTTGCTGGAAACACGACGGCACTGATATGGTATCAAGGTGAATCGGATGCTGGGCCTGACTTTCCGAGTGACTACGCGGTCCAGTTAAAGCAGATGTTGGATACATTCAGGACGGAGGTAGGGAACATGAATGTGCCTGTAGTTGTTATAATACCTGTGGGAGTACTTCAAACCCTCCCCAATATTTCAAGTGTGAGGGAAAGCGTTCAACGAGTTGCCGAGAGCGATTCAAATTGTATACCGGTAGATATTTGGTCATTTGTATTGGATCAGACTTCAGAGATTCCACAGATATATAACCCTTTGCCAGGTCAAGGTGACGAGATAGTAAATCTACTAAGGAGTGATCACGTGCATCTTTCGTTCCATGCGCAATATCTCTTAGGTAAGTTTTATTAAAGGTAGCGGCAGTTTATTAATTTACGGTTTTGCAGCGACTCAGATCTTCAAGCTTTGGAAGGAAAAATCTGCAAAGTAAGGATCAATCATTCGCCGTCATTGGTCTATTTGATTTATTCGCAAAACTCCAACTTGCATGACTTTCTCTTCCTTGTCAACCTTTTTAAATTAAATTAATTAACCAGCAAAAGTACAAAAATATGTGTCGTGATTCTGAACCTTGGCAGTCGGTTTTCTTGAAACGAATCAAATTTGAATTTGAATTTTCTACGACATACGAGGGGACCTATCCGTGTTGCAGGAGATGTTGTTTGGATGCTTGGTCAAGTTGCCTTGAAGGGTTATTATTGTTTCCCCCAGAAATATAAACCCCAAGATCACCAATGGACAGTGATGGCCTGTATTATTGCCACCTGCTCGTGTTCATTGGATCCATGCAGTTGCTTACCCGACCGCAACGGTACCATAATCACGCTCGCTACTGGGACTAAATGCCTAGGCCCAAAGAAGATGAGTAAGGAAGGGTGTGTACTAAATGACTGTCATGCCGAAGTGCTTTGTCGAAGAGCGATGATTTTCTTTTTTGCTGATGAATTGGAACGAGTGCTTTCAAACACGGCTGCATCGATTATCGAGAGGGAGGAAAACGGACCATTGTATAAAGTGAAATCTTCAATTCAGCTTCATCTGTTTGTGACTCATCCTCCTTGTGGAGATTGCAGCATTGATGGGCATAGCTTCTGTGGTGCGAAACCAGTGAGCGATCCTCAAGGGAGAGAAAGTTTCAACCAAACAAAAGGCGTATTGCGGATGAAATCCAGCCACAGCAATATAGAATCTGAATATAAGACGCTCTCTATGTCATGCAGTGATAAAATTTGCAAGTGGAATTGCACTGGGTTACAAGGGGCTTTGTTATCTAAATGGATACCTCAAGTAGTAGGTTTGGAATCCCTCACCATTGCTATGGATGTAACAATCAAGGATTCAACCGATGACGATACGGAACACGATTATATGATAAAGCATGTCAAGGTACTAGTTGATGAATCACCTGAGAATACTCTTGCAAGTATGTGTACTGAAGGCATCGCTATTCAACCTTCCGAGAACGTAGATCGACTGCGTGATACTGTAACAGCTCTGTGGCGAGGAACGCACTCCGATACTTTCAAATCAACTCCATTGTCAAAAGTTTTTATTTCGAATTCCAGGTTTAAATATGCAAAAGACAGGCTTCCTAGTTGCCTTCCAGAAGCTTCAGGTAAGCGAAAGCAACGATCACTTGGGGTGGACGGTAGATCGATTATTTGGCGCTGGACTCCTAATGGTGACGGAGTTGGCAAAGACATTGAACCGATTCAGTGTTTGAATGGAGAATCACTTTTTGGCGTTATTGAAGCTGTCGTTCAATCTGAAGGTTTAACCAGACCAAGATTCTCTAAGTCCAGGAAAATTGAAACCATTGAAGATAGGTCTTCGCAATACTGCAAACGTGAAATGCTGAAGCGATTCGTGAAATTGGCAGATATCAATCAAAATGACACTTCCTATTTAGAATTCAAAAATATCGCTCGCGGTAATAATTCAAACAAGGCGCGATTGCAGTTGTATAAAGACATTCAGTACTCCGAGTGGTTAAAGATTAAATACATACATGGTTCCCAATGGGAGGATTTTTTATTAATTAATAGCTAATAACATTCTATTTTATTGATGTAACTTTACCAGGAGCAGGGAATACTGATTTCATAGTATCCCAAGCTTTTAAGCTCACTCCTCCTGACGGCACGTGAAAGACAGTCACGCCTAGTGCAGCTACTGTTTTGCAGTTCCCCATTTGATCATCGAAAAACACCATCTCTTCAAATGAAACACCCGTCTCAGCAGAAATTCGTTTCAAATGTCCTGATTTACTTCCACTTGTAATTTCCTTGTGGATAAACATGTCCTCCATCGGCCGAGTGTTTATCTCAAACAATCCTAATGCCTCGTGAGCCCAAGCGGGTTCATCACAACAACTTGCCACCGCAACATCAGTATTTTCCCACTGGGGTGCAGTCTGAAGCTCATGAAGGACCTCCCGGACACCTTTATGTAAATACAATTCAGTCCCTAACCTATCAATTAAATTGCCATTATGAAGTTTCGTAAAAGGACTGCCACCTCCCCCCCATAACTATATATATATTCCAAAGTAAGAAAGAACACTTGAGAATTTCAGATACCTACATGATACATTTCCGGGAACCATAAACAATCATCGAGATCAAATACAACAAGTCGAGGTAACACCGACATTGAAAAAAGGGTCTACCGAATTTGTCAGGCGCGGTAACCTTGGAGGATGATGGAAAAACTTTCATGCGCGTCGAAGCGGGACGACGCTCGAAGTGGTGCTTCAAGAAAAAATGTACCGTGTCGGCATAGCAGCTACTACTCTGAGCTGGCGGAGAAGAGGAGAGCAATGTTGAGATTGGATTCATTCCGAACGCGAGACACAAAAATGGAATGCCCAGGAATAAAATTCGGACCTGGTTTTGAATCAAGATCCGTGAGTCTAAAAGAGATAAAATCCAGAGAGAGAACCATACTTTCTGCTAGCGAACGGGTAGCTAAGAAGATATCCGTTCGACGTGCCGAGCTCCAGAATCTTGTTTGATATGAATCAGTCCTCTATGGAAAATCTAGCTTACTGAATAAATTTATATGATGAATGGTGAATAAACATCCATAGGAAACATAGTTGCTTAATTAACGGACATAACAATAAACGATCTCTGGCTGTTCCCTGAATTTCTTTAGTCTGGAGTACAGCCAGCCTTCATCCTGATAGCAGTTGCTGTCTTCGTTATCGCAAAACAAGAACCTCTGGATATTAATAAGTGTAAATAAAATATTGTTCCAGTGTGATATTGATCTTCATTGTCACGTAAAATTGAATTAAAAGTCCGCTTGAAAAAAAATGTTCTTGCTTCTGATGACCTCACGGATTGCCATCAGGCTCTTTTCTTTCAACAAGATACTCTTGTTTATTAAGAAATTAACATTTGATGGCTTTTATCCACTACTCGTAGTGCTCTAAAATAATCGATTTTTGTTGTGTTTTAAAAAAACGTTGTTATTCATAACGGTTATGGAGGAGCGGTGCCGAGAAATACTCCAACGAAGTCTAGAAGATTCATTGGACGATATTGACGACAATGTGAAATTGGAGGTAAGGCTCCATTCGAATGTTTTATTAAAAATACGGTTCTCACCATGTCCAAGGTCTTTGGGCGTGCCATTAAGTCTTTAGAAACCCAGGAGCTCAAGGCTGATACCATTTCCCGATACGTGACATTATGCGCGATTATTCTTTCCACAAGAACGGAGAAGGTTTCGGTTCTTTTACCCACTTCAGTTCAGTGGCTGGTAGGTCCTGCGGTCGATCTATATGGACACATAGCACCTTTACCACTTCTGCTCTGCATCGCCTCACTAACTCCAAATTCCAATTATACTCGAACACTTGTAGATATGGAACCCATTTTGAAATGCCTTGAACCTTCTCTCCAAAAAATTCGAAACCTTTCACCGTCCAAATTCCCAGTGGTAAAAAAACATAAAGCTCAGATCGACGCTGCTGGAAGACTCATCGAGTTGTCGCGTCGTGATCAATCAAGAATCCAAGATATACTTTTTTGTCACAGTCCAAAATTTGGAAAATTAAAAAGTATTTTGCTGGCAGTTGTCTCTTGGATTGTTCTTTTGTCTCTTCTAGGATTTTTCTTGCACACAATTTGGTCTATCTTGGTAGAAGGTGTTGAAAGCAGAAAAGTCCCACTGGCAAAAGTCATTGGTCCTTTTTTGCTCCTTGCGTATATGATCAAAAAAATATCCGGGAATCCAACTTCTCAGAAACTACGTGATGCGCTGTTTCGTAACGTAGTCGAAAGTTGCATGGTTGAATATTAAAAGTTACAAATCAGAAAAGTAAATTTAGTTGTACCAGTTTATACACTACAGATGATTTACTCCTTATCGAAGTACTTTGGATCGAAAGATCGGCGTCCTCCAATGCCAATAGGATTCTGAACAATATAAGAATAAAACTTGATGTCCCGAACTTTGACTTACCATATCCTGAAACTTGAGAAGCTCCTTGGTAGCTGCCGCCCATTCTTTGTTATGAGTACGTGGAGTTGAACCTCCAGCTCTAAAAAGAACTGACGTCAATACAGACGCCGCCATTATTCCACCGCCAAAAACGATGAACGCCTGTTTCGTTCCCATGTGGTAAACCGCTATACACCAAGAATTAGAAACTGATAAAATATCACACACACAAGTCTCAGCTCAAAAAGTAGATACATTCGTCATAGAATGTAGTCAGGACAAAAGGGTAATCTGCATCTTCATTGACTTGTTAAAGAGGGATTGAAATAATTCCTGGATGAAAGGACGAGGTGATCCTTGCCACCAAAAACATTCTCCTACCAATACTCTCCGCATACTCGTCATTCAAACCACGAATACACTTCATTGCTAATCAACACTTACACATTGTATCTAAAATCAAAACTTGACTATTCAAAGGACAAAGCACTGGTGGCTATTTGATTGTGTTTCTCAAGACAAATTATTATGTAAATTTTCACTAGATTTCAACACAACAAAAATCGATTTTTTTTTTAACTACTAGTAGATTTCTCAACTTTTGGAATTTCCACTCGATAACTCAGATTCCGGTGGACAGAAAATGGCATAGTAGACAATAAACCAATTTTAAGAAATGGTTAGTATAAACTGATTAAACTCCACTACTCAGCAAAGTGCTTCATTCGAATTACCGGTACGGAGGTGCTGAAAATATATTAGATAATTCACACCGGTTTCAAGTAATAAGTGTAAAAACGTAACAGAAACACTTCTTCAAACTGAGATTTTAATTTGCTAGCAGGCATGAAGTTTTCGTTTTTTCTTAATTTTCTTCCACGGGTTATCAGACCTATCTCAAAATGGATTCGCTAGTCGAGGCATTGTGAAAAATTGATTCAAATCATATCATTTCTACATCGTGAGGAATGCGCTGAACACGATGAAGTATTTGTAAACCAAAGCAAATACTAAAATAATACAAGGAGAGGGAAGAAGTACCAATATGTTATTATACTTGAAGTCTTATGACGCAAATCAGCCTTCAGAACCTAAAGTTAATTAGAGATGTTGCGAAATGCCGTGGTCACATTTTGGTTCCCTTTATCATTGTTGCTCGATGGGCTCTAGATACGAAGGTGCTGTTGGAGAACTTATTAGAAGGTATGCGAGATTCTTTTGGGAATGCAGAAAGACAGACGTCCACGAATATTATTGGAAGCCTCCGTGAACAACTCAAATGTCTCTGTGATCGATTAAGTATTTGTTAGTGATATTTAATAAAGTAGAACGGCTAAAATGAATGGCCAGGAATTAACATCTGGTGCATGCCAATTTGCAGTCATAACTCGTAAACCCTAAAATATGCCATATCATCACCACAATATAGCATTTTTAAATGCTTTAGTGGCTACCCCAAAGAAGTCGTTTGCATGTGATATTGCTGTCAACTTGAGGAATACATCTGGGACGGCACCACGTCACAATGTTCAAATTGATGTTGAATTTCAGAGAAATACTTTGGGGGGGTCTTTCTGGAAATGATCTATTCTATCCTGATTCCAGGCTGGAAATAAACCGTGCAATCCGATATTCTGCAGCAGTTGTTAATAAGACGGTGAGGCACTATGAAAAGATTGTTTCTTTCGCTGGTACTTCTTTGAATTCTCTCTGCAGTGACATGTCTTGACTTTTACAAAGTATTAGGAGTGAAGAGAAATGCGAAAGAGCCTGAATTAAAAGCTGCTTATCGAAAACTGGCGAAGAAATATCATCCAGACAGACATAAGGATGAGAAAAAGAAAGAACAAGCTACGGAAAAGTTTCATAAAATTGCGAAAGCGTACGAGACGTTGAGTGACCCAGAGAAGCGCCGCATTTACGATCAAGTTGGGGAAGAAGGGCTTGATAGCGGCCGTGCCCCACCACCTCAGCAACATCATAGACAGCAAGGTGGTGATGGTGGTGGTGGCGGATTCGGTGGTGGATTTGCAGAAGCATTTGCGAATATGTTCTCAGGAGGTGGCGGGAATCGAAATCAACGAAATCAACAGCAACATCGAAGTCAACATCAACAGCAACGACATCACGGATTTGGAGGAGGCCATTCTGATTTTGATGGATTTGGGAACCAGAAGCGAAAAAAGCAGGAGCAAGAAAAGCCGCAAGATGTTTTTAAAGATACCGATGATGTTGTCTCGATGGAAGGCGGTCAGATAAAGCGGTTCCTTCAAGAAAATCGACGGTCCAGGGTTTGGGTTGTATTATTTTATAAAGAACCATTTCCAAGGATATTTGGGATAGTCAAGAACTTGGGGAAACGTCTGAAAGGAATAATTAATACAGGTGCGGTTGATTGCCGGAAAACGACCAATACGAAAGCCTGCAATCATTTCTTGAAACTAGGGAAGAAATCTTCTGGATACCCTTTCATTGGATTGGTTTCGGATCATGTTACAAAATCATACAGGGGAAGTGAGATAGACGTCGGTATCATATCCGACGAAGCATTGAAGGCTCTAGATAAACTTGTTGTGTATATTAACTCAGAGGAGGAAGCTGCTGCTTTCACCAAGAACTGCGTAAAAACTGGGCACAGAGGTTGCATCATTATGGTTTCGGGAGCAAAGAACAAAGCTTCGGCCAAGTATGCATCACTAAGCGTCGGATACCATTCTAAAATCAAGTATGGATATTGGTACGCACCTGATACGGAGACTGCTACTGCGATACACGTGTATCTAGCTGGATCAGCACCTGATACAGAAGCAGATGAACCATTGGTACCCCCATTGCTTTATGGTTATGGTACTGGTGGGTTATTGGGTGAACTTGACGTACATGAGTTCAAGTATGGCGCCGAAAAAGCCCCGAAAGATTTGCAGACCTTGCAAATTCATTCTATGAGACTTTCGGATGCTTGGTTTATTGATAGAAGCAACGCACGACGGGATAAAATGAAAGAAAAAGACGAACTTTGAACACTTTATTTATTTTTCAAACAAGATTTGCTGATTCTTACAAAAGCGGAAACATTAACATTTTCTGAATCAATTTCAATGTGTTGAGAATCTTTTACTCCTAGTGCCATTAGTGCTCTGGTCGCGGTTTCTTTGGAAATCTCTCGCTGTGATTCTTTGTCATACATGCAAAACAAAGTAATCAAATCTTGGTCACTAAATATGGAACAGTGTTCATCTTTCATGCGTTTTGATAAGATCTCTCGTAATCGCTGCAACAAAAATCCCCGAATATCATCTGGTCTAGAATACAAAAGCGACGAACCGAGTTCCTGTGTTCAGATTAGAGCAT
>Ga0105054_10002152_pt1 | contig 31769 bp, 15 predicted proteins | sample BON02_FD_78091 | JGI IMG/M metagenome (GOLD analysis project Ga0105054, IMG submission 78091) | Freshwater microbial communities from Lake Bonney liftoff mats and glacier meltwater in Antarctica - BON-02 (megahit assembly) | ecosystem: Environmental > Aquatic > Freshwater > Ice > Glacier...
GGGGAGGGGGGTGGGGGGGGGGGGGGGGGGGGGGAGGGGCGAAAAACGAGAGAGAGAGGGAGAGGGAGAGCGGGGGGGTTGACGCTGAGCAGGAGGCGCAAGGGGGATCAAAGAGCGCGTTTGTGTGTGTCAAAACCGAAGGAGGGGCAGTGCGTGCGTGTTGTGTGTGGGGGGTCAAATTTAGCTCGCACGCGTTTTGATTGGAGGGAGAAAAAAGGTCACATTCGGGATTTGATTTTTTTCGGCGGCGGCGGCAACACAAAGGAGGGCGGGAGCGGTCGGGCGTCCGGCGCGCTCTTGTTTGTGTTTTCGAGAACCCTTTGGGGGCGACAAGGAAGATAGGAGAGATTCTTCGGGCCCCGTAGTAGTAACCACGGTTGGGAACAAGAGGAACGAGTGTGTGAAGAAGCGCCAAGATCAGCCCGCGGCCGCCAGCTGGCCGCCCAGAGCGGCGACCGCGCCGAGCCCGCCGCCGAGGCCGCCGCCGCCGAGGTCGCCGCCGAAAGCGACCCCCGCGCCGGCGCCGCCGCCGGCGCCCCCGCCCCCGCAGCCGCCGCCGTCGTCCTCGTGGTCGAGCAGCAGCGCGGCCGCCGTGCCTGCGTGCGGCTGGTGGCGCTGCGTGGCGGTGGGCGGGGCGCTGTCGGCGCGCGCGGCGGTGGGCGGGGCGCTGTCGGCGCGGCGCGGGACGTTGGCAGCGGGCAGCGCGCGTGCGGCCGTGGGCGTCGAGGCGCCGCCGCCGCCAAAGCCGCCGCCCAACGCGAACGCGGCAGCGGCCGCCTCGGCGGCGGCTTCCGCGGCGGCGGCGGCGGCAGAGGCCTGGGCGGGAGAATGGGGGCTCGAGGCAAAGGCGCCCGCGTCCGGGCAGCACCCGATGAAGAACCGCGCGCCGATGTCCATGACCTTGTCGTCGTCGGCGGCGGCGGCGGCGGGCGGAGGCAGCACGACGACGTCGTCGTCGTCGCCGCCGCCATCGCCGGCGCCGCCGGCGCCCGCGGCCGTCCTCGTCGGCGCCTGGCACGGCGGCGGAGACGACGCTCCTTGGACGCCGCCGCCGAGGCCCTCCTCTCCTCCGTCGCCCGACCCGCCCCCGTCCTCCCCGTCCGCGCCCACTCCCGCGACGCCAAACTCCCGCGCCAGCCCCAGGACCACGTCGCGCATGCCGCGCGCCGCCAGGCGCGCGTGCTGCCGGGCGCCCTCGGCCTCGGCGCGCTTGGCCGCCAGGACGGCCTCGACGGCGGCGACGCCGGCGTCGGCGGCGGCGGCGGCCGCGAGCGCGCGCTCGGCGTCCGAGCGCGCGTGGAGCAGCTCGGCGACGCGGTCCTGGGGCAGGCGCGTGAGCAGGCGCGGGAGGGCCCGAAAGACCCCGGCGTGGGGGGCGAGGACCCCGGCGACGTCCTCGAGGGTGGCGGCGAGGCCGGGGGGCGAGGCGCGGCGGGCCGGGCGGCGGCGGGCCGGCCGGCTCTCGTCGGCCGCCGCTGCTTCGCCCCTGGCGGGCGGCTCGTCGTCGTCCTCCTCCTCCTCCTCCTCTTGCTGCTCGCGCGCGTCGTCGTCGTCGTCGTCGTCGTCGTGCTGGTCGTCGTCCGTATCGTCCGTGTCGTGCGGGCTCTTGCCGTGCAAGCGGTGGCGGCGGGGCTCGCTGCCGCCGCCGCCGCCGCCGCCGCCGCCGCCGTCATCGTCGCGCTCGGGGTGCTGGTCGTCCTCGGACAGCCGGGCGGGCCGGCGGCGGCGGCGGTGGAGGAGGGGGAGGCCCTGCGACGCACCGCCGCCGCCGCCGCCGCCGGCTGCGGCGGGCGGCGGCGGGGCTGGGGCCGGGGCGGCGGCGGCGGCGGCGGCCGGCGGGCGCGCCCCGAGCCGCGCGCGAGGCGGCAGCGCGGCCGCGTGCGGGCCGGCACGGCGCAGGCGCGCGCCGGCGCCGGCGCCGCCGCCCGTGCCGCCGGCGGACGAGTCGTGCGTGTGCCAAGAGTCGCCAGAGCCCGAGTTGTTGCGCGGGAAGACGGCGCCGACCGCGGCGGCGCGCCCGGCGGCCCCTCCTCCTCCCCCCCCTCCTCCTCCGCCGCCGCCGCCAAACAAGGCGCCTCCGTTGCCGCCCAGGGCCCCCAGCCCCCGCTGGGCGGCCGCCGGGCTGCTGCCGGGCGCCGCGAGCGCGTCGGCGTCGACGACCCACCCGGGGGGCGCCGCGCCCGCCGCGGCCTGCAGCTCGCGGACGCGGTGCTTGCCGGCGGCAGCGGCGGCGTCGGCGGCGGCGGCGGCGTTGGCGTTGGCGTTGGCGGCGGTGCGGGTGGCGTTACCACTGTTGCCGCTGCCGTTGCCGTTGCCGCCGCCGGCGCGGCTGGCGAGGAGGCGCGGCTCCGGGCTCGCGCCCCTGCTTCCCGCGCCCAGGCGGCGGCGATGGTGGTGGTGGTGGTGGTGCTGCTGCTGATTCTGCTGCTTTTGCTCGACCGAGGCCGGGGTGCTGGCGCACGAGGGGCCGCCGCCGTCGCCGCCGCCGCCACGACGAGTGCCGACGCCGGCCGCCTCGGCCGCGCCGCCGTCCTCTTCCTTGCCCTCCTCGTCCTCGTCGTCGCCGTCGCCGGCGTTGTTGCCGCCCGCGAAGGCCTCGGCGTAGCGCGCGGGCGGGCGCGTCGACCGGCGGCGGCCCAGGCGCGCGCCGTTGGCCGGGTCGTGCGGGTCGTCGGCCGCCTCTGCGGCGCCCCCAGGGGGCCGCGTCCCTGCCGCCGCGTCGCCGCTCCCCGCCGCCCCCGCCGCCGGCCGCGCCCGCTTGGCAGCGCGCTGCGGCTCCCGCTCCTGCTGCTGCTGCTGCTGCCGCTGCTCGTGGCCCGGCGCGCCGCCGCGGAACGCCGAGGCGCCCTGACCGCGCTCGGCGCCCAAGTTGCCGGATGAGGCCCTGCCACCGCCGTGTGCGCCCGCGCCGTTACCGCCGTGGCCGCCGCCGTGGCCGCCGCCGCCGCCGGTCGCCGCCGCCGCGTGCCGTAGCCGAGCCTGCGAGCGCTGGAAGCGGACGCCGCAGGCGTTGCACAGCGACTTGGGGCCCAGCGGGCCCTCGCGCCACTGCGGGGTGGAGGTCGCGCAGCACTCGGCGCACATGCGGCCCGGAATGCCGCGCCCCGGGACGCCGCCGCCGGGCGGGATGGACCCGGCGGCCGGCGGCGGCGGCGGAGGGGCGGGCGCGGCGGCGGCGGCGGCGAGAGGGAGCGCGGCGGCGGCCGCCGCCTGACGCCTGTTGTTGTTGTGCGGCGGCGGCTGCCGGCCGACGGCGGCTGCCGCCCCAGGCGCGCGGCTCTTGGTGCTGCCGCCGCCGCCACCGCCACCGACGTAGCCCGCCGCCGCGGCGGCCGCCAGCAGGTCCGCCTGCGTGCGCTGGCTGCCGCCGCTCCCGCCGCTCCCGCCGCCGCCGCTGCCCTCCTGCTGCTGGTGCTGGTGCTGCTGCTGGTGGTGGTGTGGCGAGCCCGCGGCCGACGGCGCGCTGCTGTTGCCGTTGCTGCTGCCGACGGTGTTGCCGTGGCCGCCGCCGATCGTGCTGAGCAGCCGCGCGGGCGGCACGACGCGCCGCCCGCTGCTGCTGCGGACGGTCGACGCGTCGGGCGGCGGCGCCCGTCGGCGCGGCGCGCTTCCGACGGCGGCGGCGGCGGCCGCCGAGAGCGCGTTGCCGCTGCCGGCGCGCGGCAGCAGCGAGGCGAGCGCGTCGCCGCCGTCGTCTTCGCCGTCGTCGCCGTCGTCGCCGCCGTGCGCGGCGGCCGCCGCGGCGGCGATGGCGTCCGCGACCGCCTGGAGGGGGGCGGGGCCGGCGGCGAGGGCCGCGGCGCGCTTGGCGTGGGGGTGGTGGGGGGGCTGATGGTCCGCGTCGTTGTGGAGCGCGCCGTACGGCGACAGGGCCGGCAGGCCGCCGCCGGCCGCGACCACGAGCGAGAGCGAGCGCGGGCTGAGCGGCGGCGCGGCGGCGATCGCGCCGCCGCCGTCGCCGCCGTCGGCGGAAAACGAGGGCGGGGGGGACGCGGGGAGCGGCATCGGCAGCGGCGCGGCGGCGCCGGCCCCTGCGCCCGCGCCGTGCAGGGCCGCGGCGATGGTGGTGGGCGTCATGGTTGCGAGGTCGAGCGGGATCATGGTGTGAAGGGTGGTCAAGCGCGATTGGGTTGCTGCTGCTGCTTGTTTCGGGGTCAAAAGCTGTCTCTAGGCCACAGAGGACGCGTCTTCAGGGCCGCCGACCGGCGTGGCCGCCGCCGCCGCCGCCGCTGGGGGCCGCCGCTCCGCCGATGCCGGCGGGCCAGCGCATATAAAAGGGATGGCGCGCGCGCGGATTTGGTTTGGAGGGAAAAGGATCTGCCGGGCGCGACGCGGGCAGCTGGGCCGGAGCCGGGCGCGCGAGCCGAGGATCGAGAGATTCTCCCCCGCTGGAAAGAGAGGGGGGGGGGGGCGTGTGTCCGACGGGCGGCGTCTGCTTGGCGCAAAACGAAGGGGCGCAGGCCGGAGGACTCGCACTTTCCCCGCGCTCTCGGGCTCCCTCGGCCCTCTGCCGCGTCCAAGCCCCTCCCTGTCTAGGCGCGGGACGCGGGTCGCGCTGCTGGGCGCGGCGCGTGCGCGGGGACACTCAGGACGGCGGGGGGGGGTCAATGCCACCGGGCTAGTCTGTTTGGTTGGCGGGCAAGATGGGTGGGTGGGGGGAAAGATGGTGAGAGGGTTGATCGCGGGCGCTCGTCGCGCGCTTCGCCGCGTTTCTTGCGTTTCGCGCGTACCGCCGCCCGTCGGGCGCGCGGCTGCTCCGTGAGTTCCGACGCGGTCGCCCGGCTTGTGGCCCGGTCACAAGCCGAGATGCATCGCGCCGCGCGGATCCTCGGACGCGGGGGGCCGTGTCGGAGGGGCCGGGGAGGGGCTGCGGCGCGGGTGAAGAGGGGGGCAAACGAGAAAGGCGGAGTGCCTCTGGGCCTCCTCCCCCGGACAGCGACGGCAGCGCCCCGCCCCTCCTCTCCAGGCGCCCGGGTGCGCAATCGCATCGCGCCACGCAATAGGTCCGAGCGCGCGCAATGAAATGTGCCGGCCGACGGGCGCACCTGCGGGCCGGGTTTGGCGGCTTCTTGGCGTTTGGGGTTGGTTTGCAGAAGAAGGTTTCTCTGTCCCTTTTGCTTTGCTGACGGCTTTGTCTGGCGCCGTGTGGGTATCTCGGGTAGCGTGTGACGATGTGGTGTCTGTCAATGACTTTCCGAAACATTGTCGCAGGTGCGCTGCTCCTACTGTCTAATGGTGACGGATTGTTTGTCCCTCTTCTGCGCCTGGACAATTTAAACGGAGGGCTCCCCATTCCCCCTGGTCCTTCACAGTGTCGCCGAATCTGAACAGTCTCTCATCAGTCACAACAACAACACTGCCCCGCCACGATGCAGACGCAGCTGCTGCGCGGCAGCGCCAATGGAGCAGTCGCAAGCCGTGGCTGCCGTGGTCCCTCCCTTGCCCCCCCTCGTGGTCGTCGCGTCGTGCGCGCGCGCGCCGATCCTCCCAACCTCGAGGGCAACGTGACACGGGAGTACCGCGAAGACACGGGCGAAGTGTCCGTTCCCACCAGCAAGAACGCCGACGGCTCGCTCTACGTCGACGCCAACGCGCCCGTTCGTGTGAGTCCCCACACCACCAGTTTTCTTTTGTTGGCGTTCTGCCCTCTCCCGCGCCCCCTCTCTCCCTTCTCCCGCCCGCCCCCCCCAATCGCGCTCATGGGGCGCACGGCCGGCGACGGGGGTCATCCGTCCGGCACCGTCTCGACCCGGCGACCAGACCGCACGACGCGCGCGCAATTGCTCGACTTCCTCCGGCCGCGACCGCCGTTGGAGCGCGCGCGCGCTCGCCCGCCCCCGAGCCGAACGTGTGGCGGCGTATGTGCTGACACCGCGCCTGCCCTCGCCCCCCCTCCCCAAACAAACCACACGCCACCGCTGCCAACAAACCACAGGAGAGCACGCCGCGCCAGAACATCAGCAAGGAGATGAAGGCGCGCCTGCGCAAGGAGTACACCGACTTTGGCGGCACCGAGAGCAAGGTGAGTCCCTCTCCTCGCGTCCCTTCTTTGCTCGCGCGCGTCCTGCCTTCAGCCGCCGTCCGTCAGCGCTGCCGTCCCCCCTCTCCCTTTTGCCCCGCGGCTCTCCTCTCTCGTTTCTGTTTGCGCCCCTGCCCGCCCCTCCCCCCCCCCGCAGCCCGCTTCCTTTTCTCTCTCTCTCTCTCTCTCTCGGCCCCCCGCAGTGTTTGCCCACCGACCCCGCCCACGCTCGCGAGAGGGAAAGAGAGCGTGCGAGCGGGGCCGGGGGGGCGCAGGCGGACGCAAAGAGAAGGGCGAGCGAGGAGCGGGCGGGGGCGACGGCGCGGCGCGCAAACGGATAAGAGAGGCGACGAGGGGCGAGGGCGAGAGGGAGAGAAAGCAGCGCTCACGGGCCCCCCGCGCCGCCGCCGCCGCTGCACCCGCAAACTCCCCCCCCCTCCCTTGCAGAAAATGGGCGGCAACTACTTCCTGACGATCTCGATCATCGTCTCGGTCCTGGCCGTGCTGAGCAAGCTGATCGGCGCGATCTGAGCTGTGGAGGAAAGACGAGTAGGGACGGCGGCGGGCGGCGCTTCTGCTCGCCGCCGCCGCCGCCGGCCTCCCCTCGCCACCCCGCTCGAAAAGAAGACACGAACCGCAACCCTTTTGCGCGCAAAGCGGCGAGCGCACATGGCCGCACAATAATCTCACATCTCAAACCACATCGCATCGTCACGCACACCAAACCACATCACATCCCACCCATGCCTATTTCCTGCGCTCGTTTTTTCCTCTCTCTCTACAAACACCACCCACAAAAACACGAAGGCCCCGCGCCGCTCTGCCAGCGGCGCCGGCGCCAGCCCCAGCGGCCGCGGCGGCGGCAACGACAGCGCGCCGTCCCCGCCGCCGCCGCGCCGGCTTCCCGGCGGCTCGCCCCTGGCCGCACGCCTGCGCGTCGTGGCGGCGGCCGGCGTCGCGGACGTGGCGGAGCTCGAGGCGGTGGAGGCAGCGGCCAACCAGCAGCAGTGGCGCTCGCCGCCCGCACCAGCACCAGCACCAGCAGCAGCAGCCGCGACCGCTGCGACCGCCGCCGCCGCCGCCGCCGCCGCTGCCCCGGCGGCCCCTCGCCAGCCCGGCGCCGTCGCCGGCGCGGGCAGCAAGTGGACCATCGACCCCAAGGAGCAGCTCCGCTCCACGGACGAGCACCGCCTCTGGACCTACGGGCCCATGGCCACCATGGCGCTGTCGTACGCGCTGGCCTGGTCGCACGCCGCGTCCGACGCCTCGGCCGCCGGCGGCGGCGGCGGCGCCTCGCTCGCCGCCTTCGCGCCCGTCGTCGCCGCCACGGCCTCGGCCTACGTCCTGAGCGACCTGGGGACGGCCGTGTACCACTGGTTCGTCGACAACTACGGCGACGGCAGCACGCCGGTGTTCGGGCGCCAGATCGCCGCGTTTCAGGTGCGACCCCGTGTTTCTTTCTTTCTTTCTTTCTTTCTTTCTTTCTTTTGGCGTTCTGTTTTGCGTTCGTGCTTTTGCGTTCGTTCTGTTTGCGTGTTTTGTTCGGGTCGAGCTCGCGTCTTTTCCTTTTCTTCTCGTGCTCGCCGATTTCCCCCCCCCTCCCCCCCCCCCTCCCCCTCCCCCCCACCTCCACCCCCCTTCATCGCCTCGTCTCTCCTAGGGCCACCACCAGCGGCCGTGGACCATCACGCAGCGCCAGTTCGCCAACAACCTCCACCAGGTCTTCAAGCCCGCCGCCGCGCCCGCCGCCGCCATCGCGCTCCTCGCGCTCGCCCGCGCGCACCCGGGCGGCCCCGGCGGCGAGGCCTTCTCCTCGTCCTTCCTGGCACTCGTGTGCATGTCACAGCAGTTCCACGCCTGGTCGCACATGAAGCGCAGCGAGTTGCACCCGCTCGTCCTGGCCCTGCAGGAGCGGGGCGTCCTCATCGGCCGCAAGGCGCACGGAGCGCACCACCGCCCGAACTTCGACGGAAACTACGCCATTGTCTCAGGCGCCTGGAACGGACCGCTCGACCGCGCTGGGTTCTTCCGCAGCCTGGAGAAGGCCGTGGCCTCGGCCACCGGGGTGGAGCCGCGGTGCTGGCACGCGCCCGAGTACGGGTGGGCGGAGGAGGCGCGGCCCGCGGGGATGACGATGAGCAGCGACCTGGACGAGTAATTTGCGGGGCTTGGCGGGCGGGCGGGCAGGCCCCTTTCCCGCGTTTTTTTGAGCTCTTTCTTCGTCGCCTTTTTTTTCCTTCGTTGTTGGTCTCTCTACGATTTTCCGTTTAATTTCGTCCTCGTACCCAACCTCACCAGCGCCGCACATATGTGTCCGTCGAAGAAGTCGCGCCGCGCGCCGCATGTCCGGTTGTTCTCACTCGCCGTCGTTGCCCGCAACGGGCGCCCCGATCCCCTGCTGCGGCCGCCCCTGCTGCGGCTGCCCCTGCTGCTGCTCGTCGCGCGCCTTGAGCTCGGCCCTCAGCTGCTTGTTGCGCGCAGAGACGCGCGCGGCCGCGCGCACGAGGCGCTGCAGGGCCTCGGGCGGCAGGGTGACGCCGGAGCCCCCGGCGGCGGCGGCGCCGCCGGGGCCTTGGCCGTCCCCGGCGGCCGGCGCTTGCTGCTGCTGCGGCTGCTGTTGCGGCTGATGTTCGCCGCCCTTGCTCTTGGCCGCAGCTGCCGGCCCGTCGGCCGTCGCCGAGGGCGTCGTCGCCACCGGGGCCGCCTCGGCAACGGCATGCCGGCGCTGAACTTGCTGCTGCTCTTGCTGCTGCTGCTGCTGCTGCTGCTCTTGCTGATGCTGCTGATGCTGCTGCAGCCTCGCCGCCAGGTCTGCGTTGCACGCGCCCAGCCGCCGCACCGCCTGCTCCAGCTTTGCGACAGCGCGCCGCGCAGAGCTCAGCTCCGCGCCCGCCGCCCGCTCGCCGTCCCGCGCGCGCTGCGCGTCGGCGCCCGCCGCCGCCAGCTCGACCGCCGCGCGCGCCTGGGCCGCCCGCAGCGGCGCGACCTCCGCGCGCGCCGCCTCGGCGTCGCGGCGCGCCAGCGCCGCGGCCGCCTCGGCGCGCTCCCGCGCCAGCCCGGCGTCGCGCGCCTCGGCGCGCAGGCGCGCGCGGTCGCCGTCGGCCGCCGAGCGCATGGCCGCGCCGCCCTCGGCCGCGCGCGCCGCGCGCTCCTCGGCGCGCGCGCGCAGCGCCTTCTCCTCGCCGGCGGCCGCCTCGAGTTCGGCGACGCGCGCGCGCAGCTCGTCCAGGCGCCGGGCGTCGCGGTCGCGCCCCTCGCGCAGCGCCGCGCACGTCTCCCGCGCGCGCCGCAGCTCGGCGGCGGCAGCGGCCGACGCCGCCTCGCCCAGCCGCCGCTCGTGCAGCAGGCATCCCCCGCGGCGCCGCTCGGCGGAGAGGTCGCGCGCCGAGCGCGCCGCCTCGTCGCGCAGCCGCGCGGAAGTCTCGCGCGCCGCGCGCAGGCGGGCGCCCGCGGCCTCGAGCTGGGACGTCAGCGCGCGCGCCTCGGCGTCGTGCGCGGCCATCTCGGCCGCGTGGACGGCCTGGGCCTGCGCGAGGGCGCCGCGGAGGCGCGCGAGCTCCGGGGCGAGGGTCGAAGAAGAGAGGGGGAGGGCGGGGAGGCCTTGGCCGCCGCCGCCGGCGTTGGCGTCCGCGTCGGCCGGCGGCGCCCCCGACGCGGCGGCCGCGGAAGCGGCGGCGGCGACCACCACCCCCACCTGCGCGAGCGCCAGCTGCTGCTGGAACGCGAGCCACGCGCGGCGGCGCGCGCGGCGGTCGTCCTCGCGGGCCTGGCGGCGCGCCTGGCCGCCGGCCGACGACGACGACGGCTGCGGATGCGGCTCCGTCGTGGCCGCCGTTGCCGTCGTCGTGGCCGCCGCCGCCAACGCCGCCGCCGACCGCGCCGCCGCCAGCGCCGCGCCGAGCGCGTCGCGCTGCCCCTCCAGCTCGCGCACGCGGCCCTCCAGCTCGCCCGCGCGCGCCTCGGCGGCGGCGGCGGCGGCGGCGGCGGCGGCGGCGGAGACAGTCGTGGCACTCGCTGCCTCTGCCGTCGTTGGCGCCACGTCCTCCTGCTGCTGCTGAGGAGGCCCTTGGCCGGCCGCCACCGCCGCCGCCCCTGCCGCCGCCGCCGCCGCCGCCGCTTCGCGCGCCGCCGCCGCCTCGCCCGCAGCTGCGAGAGCGTCGGCCTCTGCGGCCCCTAGGCGCCGCGCCAGCTCTGCATTGGCGCGGTCGAGCTCGCCGCACCGGTCGCGAAGCAGCAGCAGGACGTTTTGCTCTTCCTCTTCCTCGGCCTCCTCCTCCTCCTCCTGCCGCCGCTGCTGCCGCTCGTGCTCCTGGCGCAGGCGCCGCGCGAGCCCCTCGTCCGCCTCGGCTGCCCCCGCCGCCGCCCGGTGCCCGCCGCCGGCCCCTCCCCCAGCTGCCCACGGCCGCGCCGCCGACCCGGGCAGCGACGGCGCCGCGATCCTCAGGCCCGGCCGCGCGGCCGTCGGCCCGGGCGTCAGCGCCAGCGCGTCGGCCCACGATGCCGCCGCCGCCGCCGCCGCCTGTGGCTGGGGCGCCGCCACGGACGCGCGCACGCCTGCGGCAGCAGCAGCTCCAGGGGACTGCCGCTGCGGCTGCCGCTGCTGCTGCTGCGCCTGCTGCTGCTGCCGCTGCATCAGCTGCTGCAGGGCCGCCCCCTCCTCACGCAGCCACCCAACCTCGTCCTCGGCCTCGGCCAGGCGGCGCGCCAGGTCCTCGCGCTCGGCCAGCAGCGCCGCGTTGCGCCGGGCGAGCTCGGCCGCGTGCGCCTCGAGGCGCGCGGCGGCGCCGGCGAGGCGGCGGCTGCGCGGGGACTGGCCGAGGGAGAGCTCCGAGCCGGCGTGGGCGGCGTTGGCGGCGGCGGGGCTGCCCTCAGGCCCCCCAGGCCCCTGCTGCTGCTCCTGCTGCTGCTGCCGCTGCTCGCTCGCCGCTTGAAGCGCCCCCCCGGCCTGCTCGTCGTCGTCCCGCGCGGCGGCGGCGGCGGCAGCGGCCCGCCCCGCCTCCTCGCGCAGCAGGGCGTCCGCGTCGGCGGCCGCCAGCAGCGAGGCGTCGGGCGCCACCCCGGCGCCGCGGCACAGGGCGACGAGCGCCGCGTTGGCGCGCGCCGCCCGCCGCGCCGCCGCCTCGTGCGCCGCCGCGCCCGCCCGCGCCGCGCGCAGCCGCCCCTCGAGCGCGGCCGCGCGCCGCTCGAGCGCGAGGGCGTCGGCGGTGAGCGCGCCTTCGGCGTCGCGCAGGCGCGCGGCGTCCTCGGCCAGGGAGGCGTTCTCGGCCTCGACCTGCTCGAGGCGGGCGGCGAGCCGGGCGGCGCGCGCCTCGGCCGCCGACGGGTCGCCGCTGCCCTCGCCGCCTCCCGACTGCTGCTGCTGCTGCTGCTGCTGCTCCCGCCTGCTGTTGGCCTCGCGCAGGAGGCGCTGCTCCAGCGACTCGACCTCGGCGGCCAGGCGCTCGGCCTCCTCCACGGCGCGCCGCTCTCCTGCGCGCGCGTCGGCCGCCTCGCGCTCGCTCGCGGCCGCGCGCCGCCGCGCCGCCGCCGCCATCGCCGCTTGCGACGCGGCCTCGGCGCCCCCGCCGTCGCCGCCCGCCGCAGCCGCAGCAGCAGTGGCGACGGCAACAGCGGCGGCGGCAGCCGCGGCCTCCTCCTGCGCGGCCGCGGCCGCGTCGCGTGCCCCGTCCCGCTCTGCCTCGAGCTCGCTGCAGCGCGCCAGCAGCCGGTCGACCTGCTCCTCCAGCTGGGCGCATCCCTCGCGGGCCTGTCCGAGCTCGTGCGACAGGAGGGCCGCGGCGCGCGCCTGCTCCCGCTGCTGCTGCTCCCGCTGCTGCTGCTGGCGTGGCCAGGCGTCGGCCCCCCCAACGCCACCGCCGGACGTGGGCGTGGCGGCCGCGGCGGGGGCGCTCGCGACGCTCCCGGCGGGCTGGGCGTGGAGGTGGTCGAGCTGCTGCTGCTGCGGGTAGCGCGCCGCCGCCGCCGCGGCCCCGGTCGCCGGCGTCGTCGCTGCCGTCGCCGTCGCCGCGAGGCCCACACCCGGGGTGGCCGTGTCCCCTGCTGCTGCGCCCTCGGACACCATCACGTCCATGAGCACGCCCAGGGCCTCGACCGCGCGCGAGCCCTCCGACTCGCTCGCCTCGAGCCGCGAGCGCAGCGCGCCGCACTCGCGCGACGCGCGCCGGTGCGCGTCGCGCCACCGCCGCGCGTCGCGCTCGCTCGCCGCCGCGCGCTCGACTAGGTCGGCGACGGCGAGGCTGTTGCTGACGAGGCGGGGCGGCGCGGACGGGACGGCGCTGCTGCTGCCGGGGGCGGCGGGCGAGGGGGCGGGGGAGCGGCGCGCCGCGGGGGCGGGAGCGGGGCCCCGGGAGCCTAGGCCCGCCGCGAGGGAGCGGGGGGCGGCGCTGGCGTCGGCCGAGGAGCAAGGGGCGCCGCCGACGAGGCGGCCGCTCTCGTCGCCGCCCTCGAGGGGCGCCGCCGCCGCCGCCGAGGAGGCGCAGGGGGCCGGGGGCGTGGCCGACGCCGTGGTCGCGGGCGACCCGGCGTTGGGGGCGCACGAGGCCGGGGTGGGCGCGAGCATCGCGTGCAGCAGCCGCTGCTGGGGCCGCTGGCCGATGGGGCGCGGCGTCGAGGCGGCGGCAGCGGCGGCCGCCGCCCCGCCGGCCGGCGGCGTCGCCGCGGGCGTCGGCGCGACCGAGGGGGAGGCCGCTGTCGCCCCCCCGTCCAGCGACATCAGCATAATCAGGCGCTGCGCCGGCGGCTCGTCGACCTGTGACCGTGGCCACGGCTGCTCCTCGCGCGGCGGCGGCGGCGGAGGCGTCGAGGCGTCGTCCGCCGCGTCTCTCTCATCCTCGCCATTGTCGCCATGGTCGCCGCCGCCGTTTTCGCCGCCGCCGCCGCCGCCGCTCGAGCGCCCCCCAGCGCCGCCGCCGCCGCCCGAGCGCCCCCCAGCGCCGGCCGCCGTGCGCGAGCTCTTGAAGCTGAACGAGGCGCTCGGCGCCTTGGCCGCCTGGGCCGCGGCGTCCGACCACTCGGACGGCAGGTGGGCGGCCGCAAACGCGGCGTCGGGCGCCGCCAGGCCGGCGCCGCTGTCAAAGCCGCCGCCGCCGCCGCCGCCGCGTGCCTCGACTCCCTCCTCTTCCCCTCCGTCGCCGCCGCCGCCGTCGCCGCCGCCCTGGTGCGCGCGCGTCTCGCCCTCGTGGCTGAGGTCGGTGACGCGCGAGAGCACGGGGCTGTGGCGCGCGTGGGGAGCCGGGCGGGCGGCGAGCCGCCGCTCTCGCAGCTCCTCCTCCTCCTCCTCCTCCTCGTCTCGCTGGTGCTGGTGCTGCGGGCGCTCCCCCTCCGCCCCGGCCGCGCCGCGAACCGCAAACCCCGCCGGGGGCGCCGACAGCGACGCGCGCGCCACCATCATGCTCCCGCGCAGCAGCTGCGGCGACTGCTCCAGGTCGATCAGCTCGCAGCCGCCGATGGCGTCCACGGCCTCGCCCACGCCCCAAACGGGGAACGTGCCGCCGCCGCCGCCTCCGCCGCCGCCGCCGCAGCCTTGTCCGCTGGCGCTCCCGCCGTTGCCGTTGCAGCTCGGGGCGCGGCTGCCGCCGCCGCCGCCGCCACCCCCGAGGAGGCCAGAGCCGCCCGGGCGAGGAGGCGGGCGCACGCCGCAGGAGGCGGCCGCGGCGAGGGCGTCGCGCACGGAGCGGCGCGCGAGGGCGGCGTCGAGGCGCGCGGCCAGCGACGCCTCGGCGGCGGCGCCGGGCGAGGGGTCGCGTGCCGAGCTGCCGCCGCCGCCGCCGTCGTTGTTCCCCCCTTTGCCCTGCCACCGCTGCTGCTGCTGCCCGTCAGTCGGCGAGCAGTTCTCGCCGCCGGCCTCGTCCGCGCTGTCGCGCGGCGACTGCTGGCGCTGCTGCTGCTGCTCATGCTGCTGCTGCTGCTGCTGCTTGCCGCCAGCGGCCGACGAAGCGAGGCTCCACGCCGCCGACACGGCGTACCGTCCGCCGCCGCCGCCGCAGACCCGGTTGCCCTGCTCGTGCTCGGCCGGCAGCTGCGGCGAGGCGGACGTCGCAAACGGCTGGCGCACGGCGGACGGGGGCTCGTCCATTGGTGCGACGTTGCTGATTGATCGGACGGAGCAACAACGGATGGGGGGGGGGAGAGGAGGGTCGCCACCCTTTCGTTTGAATCGCGCGCCGGGGGGCTCGACCCCGACAGACAAACAATGGATGGGCGGGCAGATGGGTCAGCGACCTTCACTCTGCCCCCTGATGTGAGCACGGCGCGCGAGGGGGCACGCACGGCAGAACGAACGAACAAATCACCCAGCTGTCGTTGTTGTGTTTTTGTGTTTTGGGTCTGTCATGAGTGTTTCCCCGTTTCTCCAATGCGCGTTGTTGTTGGTTAAAGATGAGATCTGTGCGTCAAGGATGTGCGTCGCAGTCTGCGCAGGAGGCAGCGCTCTTTTTGCCTTTTTGCGGGAAAACGGCGCCCCAAAACGCGCGAATCGGCGGCGGCGGCGACGGCGAGGGGCGCGACAGATGAGGGCGCTTTCAGAACGCCCCCCCCACCCATCCCACCAACCCTCCAGCCGTCTCACCCCGTGCGCCGCCGCTCAAGCAGGCGCGCCGAGTCGCGGCGCGCCCTGCCGCCGCTGGCTTCCGCCCCAAAGGCAGGCTCGCCGCCGCCCGGCGCCCCCGCCGCTCGGGGCGTCGCCTCTCCGCCCGCCTTGCCCGCTCCCCCCTCGCCCTGCCGCTGCCCTTGGTGCTGCTGCTGGTGGTGGTGGTGCTGCTGCTGCTGCTCATGCTGCTGCTGCTCATGTTGCTGGTGCTGCTGCTGCTCTCGGTGCTGCGCCGGCCGCGCCGTCGGGCGCAGCGCGGGCCCCTCCTCCCCCGCCTCGTCCCGCCGCCGCCGCGCCAGCGCCGCCGCCAGCGCCGCCAGCTGCTGCCGCGCCGCCTCGGCGCCCACGCGCAGCCGCGCCTCGTCCTCGGGCTCAGGCGGCCGCGGCGCCAGCGCGCGCAGCGTGGCCAGCAGGGACGGCGGGAGCGGGCCGCGGGCCGGCGAACTAGGACATGGCCGCGCGCCGGCCTGGGCGCCGGCGCGCGCCGCGTTCTCGGCCAGCGCCGCCTCGAGCGCGGCGCGGAGGGCGCCGCCGCCGCCGAAGCCGCCGCCGCCGCCGCCGCCGCCGCCGCCGCCGCCGCCGCCGTCCTCCATGGGGTCGTCGCCCTCGTCGTCCTTGGCCGCGGCCGCCGCCTCCGCCGCGTCCCCCCGCGCCTGCTCCGCCAGGATCCCCGCGAGGGCCCGGTCCCAAGGGTCGGGCGGCTCCTGCTCGGGCGCCGCCGCCGCCGCCGCCGCCGCCCGCCCGCTGTGCCGGCCGCCGCGCCGCCGGCGCGAGCCCCCTCCTTGCCCCTGTTGTACATCTTCTTCTTCTGCTGCTGCTGCCGCTGCTGCGCCTGCGTCCCCCCCAAATCCTCCTGCTGCTGCTGCTGCCGCCGAGGGGCCCGCCGCCGCCGCCCCTCCCCGCTGCCGCCCGGCCCCCCTGCCGCCCGCCGCCGCCCCCTGCCCCCGCGCTCCCGCCTCCTCCCCGCCCTCCTCCTCGCCCTCGATCCCCAGCGCCCGGAGCACGCCCTGCACCGCCTCGACCAGCGACCGGTACTTGACGTTGGGCCGCAGGTCGTTCTTCCACCCGGGCTGCCCGCACTGGGGGCACTCGGCCTTGACGACGCCGCGGCCCTCGAGCCGCGACTCGACGCAGGGGCGGCAGAAGGTGCAGCCGCAGCCGGCGGCGAAGGTGTGCGGGTCGCGGTAGAGGTTGTCGCTGTCGGTGGTGGGTTTTATTTTGGTGTCGGGGTTTGGGGGGCGGCGTTGTCAAGGGGCGCGGGTGTGGTTTTAGTGTCGGGGTTTGGGGGGCGCTGCTTGTGAGTGAACGAGGGACGGCCGTCCCGGACGGGGGCGGGCGCGCCGCGCGCTCTCGTCGCTCGTTCGGGGGCGGGGCGGCGGCGTTGCGTTCGCGCCCGAGCAAAAAACGCACCACAGAGGGCACTTGAGGCGGTCGCGCATCATGCGCGCGATGTCCACCGGGTCGAGCGCCATCGCGGGAGTTTTGACGCGCGCCTCTGGGCGCTCCCCGCGTCTGTCTCTCTCCCTGCCTGCGTTCTCCCTATTTTTGAAAATGGGGGCGACGCGCGTCGAGTGGTCGTTTGGTTCTAGAGATGAAATGGAGTGCGAATGGTCGGCCTAGATGAGGAGCGCTGCTTGCCGAGTGCGAATTGTTTGTGGCGAGTCCTTGTCGGCGATTGTCAAAGTGATTTGAGCGACGAGCGTCGCGCGCGGCGTGCGACCGACGAGCGGGAGCGCGTCGCCGGAGCGGAAAGGCGCCCCCCCGCCGGGGAAGAGGGACTGAAATCGTGCGCCGGTCTCCAATCAGCCTCACAAACTACCTCACCGTCATCGGCGCCGATTCTACCTCCACGCACAGACTCCAGCTAGCTTTCCGTCCCCCGTCGCCGCGCACCCCCCCCTTTTGTGCTCGACGATTGAAAAAGAGGCACCTGCCTCTTTTTTTTTCCGACGCGCGACCGCCAAGACCCAAGACTCCCCCTCTCTCTCTCTCTCCGCTCTCAATCACCCCCGCCAAGACTCCCAATCCGCCGCCCGACACAATGACCGCCGCCACGCGCCGCCCCGCCGCCAAGGCCGGCCAGCAGAAGAAGGAGACCGCCGCCGCCGCGGCGACGACAAAGGCGGCGGCGGCGGGCCCTTCCGCCGCCGCCCCCTCCCCCTCGCGCGGCCCGGCCTACTTTTTTTTCCAGTACGGAGGCCTCGCGCTGTGCACGCTCGGCGTCGCGCTGCTGTGGGCCGGGTACGGGAAAGGGTGGATGCACGACACGTACCTGACGCTGCTGTGCGTGGCGCTCAACTGCGCGGGCCTGTTCGTGCACGAGACGCGCCCCTTTAGCGTGAGTTTTCTTTTCTTCGTGTCGCGTCGTCTCGGGCGCCCGGCCCCGTCGCCGTCGTTGGCCCTCTCTGCTCCTCTCTCTGCCTCTTTCTCACGCACGCGCCCGCCCCGCCCGAAGCACGTCCCCGGCAAAAACAACAACCACAGCTCGAGCGCGCCATCGAGGAGCAGCGCGAGGCCCAGTCGGCCGCCGCCAAGAAGCGGTAGCCGCGCCCTTCCCCCCTTGGGCCGACTGTTCTCTCGCCGCGTTTTTCTCGCCCGCCCGCCCCTTTCCCCCCGCTGCTTCCGACGCGCCCGTCAGAGGAGAGAAAACAGAGGCACCCATGTGTCCCGCCCCTTGTCTCTCTCGGCCTCTGCCCGCTCCCTGATGTACACTAGCTGCCGAGCTTCCGATCGCTGACTCTTGTTACAAATACATGCTTCTCTCTGTCAAAAGGCCGCCGGGAAACACACAAAAGCAAGGGGCGACGAGCGCCGGCGACGAGAGAGCGAGAGCGAGAGCGAGCGCGCGCTCCGGGCGGCAGGAAAACGACGGCGGCAGAAAGAGCCGCCAAGGATGGGTCTCGATGTTTCTCAAAGGGGCCCGCTGACAAGAGGGAGAAGGTGACATGGGGGGATGAATGGTGAGGGGGGAAGGGGCGGAGAGGTGGCGAATTTCAACGGTCGAGGGTGCGCGCGCGCCAGGGAAGCAAAAAAGAATCAAGAAACGAAAACGACGACGGACGAGAAAACCCTCTCTCTCTCTCAAGCGGCCACCACCACCGCCGCCGCCGCCTCCTCCAGGACCGCCCCCTCCTTGACGCGCGCCCCGAAGCGCTCCACCAGGATGGCCCGCAGCTTTGGCAGCAGCACCGACTCGACGCACGGCACGCCGGCCTCCAGCTCGGCCGCCAGCGCCGCGCCCTCGCCGACCGTGCCGCCGACGAAGATCCGGACGCCCTCCACGGCCTTGCCGTCGAGACGCGCGGGCGCGCCCATGAGGCCGACGTCGGCCACCTGCACCTGCCCGCAGCTGTTGGGGCAGCCCGTCCAGTGCACGCGGACCGTGCGCGGGAGTTCGAGCTGCTGCTCGAGCTTGGCGACGATGTCCATCGCGCGGTTCTTGGTCTCGATCAAGGCGAGGCCGCAGAACTGCGAGCCCGTGCAAGAGACCATGCCGCGCATCAAGCGGCCGGGGAACACGCTGATGCGGGCGCCCGGGGCGCTGAACACGGGCTCGGCCAGCAAGGCGTCGACCGAGGCGGCGAGGACGTTGGGGATGACGACGTTCTCCTCGCACGTGAGGCGGAGCGTGCCGTCGCCGTGGCGCTCGGCGGCGTCGGCCAGCCCCTCGAGCTCCTCCGCCGACAGGCGGCCCGCGGGCACGCAGGCGCCGACCCAGCGCATGCCGGCTTGCTTCTGCTCGTGGACGCCGATGACGTCGCGGCGGACCCACACGTCGTCCGGGCCGGAGGAAGAGGGGGAGGAGGCGCCGTTGCCGTTGCCGTTGTCGTTGGCGGCGTCGGCGGCGGCCGTGTGCCCGTGCGCGTGCCCGACCGCCGGCCGCAGCGCCGCCACCCCGAGGTACTCGGCGACCGTCGCGCGGAACGTCTCGACCCCCATCGACTCCACCAGCCACATCAGCCGCGCCTTCTGCCGGTCCCCGCGGCCCCCGTGGTCCCGGAACACGCGCAGCAGGGCGGCCACAAAGTCGACGAGCTCGTCCTCGCGCACGGCGGCGCCCAGCGGGACGGAAACCACGTTGCGCTTGATCGAGAAATAGCCGCCGACCACCACGTCAAACAGGACCTGCCCTGTCTCCGGGCAGCGGGCCGACGTGGCCTCGAAGCCCACGTCGTTGATGTGGCAGTGCGGAAAGTCGTCGCGCGAGGGCGAGACGCACACGTTCAGTTTGCGCGGCAGGTTTGCGAACTCTTCGACGCCGGCGCCCTCCGGGCCGTGCAGGCGGGCGTTCAATTCGCGGATCAGCGGGCGCACGTCGAGCTGCTCGTGCGGGTCGAGGCCCGCGATGGGCGAGCCCGTCAGGTTGCGCACGCTGTCCATCCCTGATTGGTAGCACGCGAGGCCCGCGGCGCGCATGCGCTCGATCAAGGGGCCGCTGTCCTCGAGCGTCAGGCCGCGCAGCTGCAGGCTGGCGCGCGTGGTGATGTCGGCGCAGCCGTCGGCGCCGTAGGGCGCGACGGCGCCGGCCAGCAGGCGGAGCTGGGCGGAGGTGACCTCGCCGTTGGGGATCTTTGTTTTGTTTTTTGGTTTGTTTTGTTTTTTGGTTGGTTTTTGTTGGGGTGAGCGTTCCTGTTTTTGGGCGCGGTTTTTATTCTCTCGTTCGACCCGACCGCACGCGCGGCCTGTTTCCCCCGCCGCGCCTCCTCGTCGTCCGCCCCGCCCTTCTCAACCCAACCCTCGCACTCGCAACGCCCCCTCTCACCTTGAGCCGCATCATGAACCGCTTGGGCGTGCGCTTCCCCCGGTGGAACAGGCCCGCCCACTTGAGGCGGATGTCAACGTCGTCCAGATCGAGGTCCTCCCACGAGGCCTTGCCCTCGCGAAGCAGGGCCGAGAGCTCGTGCACGTCCTCCCAGGCGGTGCTGCCGCACTTCTGGGCCTTGACGCGCTCGAACTTGTTGGCCTTCTTGTCGAGGGCGCGCGCGCGGGCGGCCTCGGGCAGGAATCGCAGGCCGGACGAGGCGGGCAGCTCGGGGTCGGCGACGGCCGGGGGCAGGGAGGCGGCGCGCGAGGCAGCGCGGCGGGGAGCGGCGGCGGGCGCCCCCTTGGCGGGGCCGGCGCTGGCGCCGGCCGGGGCGCGCTGGCGCAGGAGCATGGTTGGGTGTGGTGGTGGTGGTGGGGTGCTGTTTTGACTAACGCACACGACCTGCGCGGGCGCGTCGCGGTTTGGTTGGGAGGGGGGCGCCTGCGGGTGCGGCGGACACTCTTCTGTTTTTTTTGTCCCGTGGGAGGTCCACCCCTTTTTAGAACGGTCAGTCGCAGGCAGTGATCGAACGCGCGCGCCACAAGGTCGATGATGAATGAGACAGATTTTTGCTTTGATGCTGGACGAACGGTCGGGATGTGTGGAAAGCGACGGAGGAGGCGGGGGCGCGACTTTGCCAACGCGTGCGAGGGCGCCCTTTTGCGAGGGCCCCCCCCCCGATCCCGGCCGCCGCCGCCGGCGAAGAGGCACGCGCTCGCCCGCCGCCGTCTCCAAGGCCGCGCCCCCCGCCCCTCTTTGCTGGAGGTTGTCTCCGCCCCTTGACAACAGTCGCCTGTTCCCCCTTTTCAGCGACGCCCTGAACGCGAACCACAATGCATGCCTGCGGGAACTAAGACACCGACTCGGAAAAAAAGAGAAGAGCAATCAGCGCGTCGCCGCCGGGGCCGCCGCCGCCGCCGCCGCCCCGCCCCCCCGCTCCTCCCCCCCGCCGCCGCCGGCCGCCACCCTCCCCACGTTGGCCGCCAGGATGCGCGCCAGGCCCTGCATGTCCGCGCCCAGCGGCGCGGCCACGCTCACCTCCACCCCGGAAAAGGCCTTGCGCGCCCCCTCCACCAGCAGGGGTATGTCGTCTTGGATGTGGCGGCCGCGCGAGAGGAAAAAGGGGGCGACGACGACGCGCCGGGCGCCCGCGGCGACGCATCGGCCGACGGCCTGCTCGATGGTGGGCTCGGCCAGCTCCATGTGGGCGGGCTCGACGGCGACGACGACGACCGGGGGGGCCTCGTCGCGGTCGCCGCGGTTGCCGCCGCCGCCGCCGTCGCTGTGCGTCGCGGGGGTCGCTGCTGTCGTGGCCGCCGCCGAGCCGCCGGCCTGCCCCTGCTGCTGCTGCCCCTGCTGCTGCTGCGCCCTGTAGACGTCGCAAAAGGCGATCAGCGCGTCGTTGGACGCGGCGCGGCGGGAGCCGTGGTCGACGATGACGACGCCGAGGAGGTCCGGCGCCGGCGACGAGGAAGTGGGGCCTGCTGCTGCTGCCGTTGCGGCTGCCGAGGGGGTGGCCGGGACGCCCCCGCCGCCGCTGTTCCGCCGCGAAGAGGGGCGCGGCGACGCGCGCGCGCCGACGCCGGCGCCAAAGGCGCCGCCAGCGGCAGCTCGCCTCCTGCTGCTGCTCGGTCCTGCTGCTGCCGTGAAGGAGGTGGTGGTGGTCGCGACTGCCGACGCTGTTCCTGCCGCGCGCGAGTGGGGGGCGCCTCCGACGAGCGGAACCACCCCCCCGGAGAGGGGGAAAGACGCGACGCGCGCCGCCTTGCTGCTGACCCGGAGGCTGGTGCTGCGCATGGCTCCTTGGGACCGCGATGGCGGTGCGGCGGAGAGGCGCTGCATCGTCGCAGCTTCGATTGAATTTGTTGATTGTGGTTCTGCCGTCGTGGGTGGCGCGGGCGTCGACACGTTTATGAGGAGAGCGCGCCCCGGCCTCGCCGTCGGCAAGGGGCCACGCGCTCGCCGTTCTTCTTTTTCCGCACCTTCTCCCTTCTCCCTTCTCCTTTTCGGGCCTGCTCAAACGGCCTCAATACTGCAACGAGCTCACTGGTCTGGGGATCGATTGATCGGCATCAATCACGCGCGGCGCACCAAAAGACTCATCCGGCCTCCCCCCCCACCCCCTCTTTTTGCCCCGTGACTGCTCGCCAGACCCACTGGAAACCTCACCAACCACGCCCGCGTGCCGCCAAGGGCGGGATCAGACATCGCACCTCCACGCTTGAGAGAGCACCTCCCGCATCGAGGGAACCCGCCAGCGGCAGGCACGGCCGAGCGGCCGCTGCGCGCGGCGATGGCCGCCCCCGCCGCCCCGGCCCCGCCGAGCGACGCCGGCGACGGCGACGCCCCCCGCGCCCCCCCACCCCCCCCCCCCGGCCCCCAAACGCCCCCCAAACGCCCCTTTTCTCGCCGCCCTCCGCCGCGATGCCAGGCGCGCCCTGTCGTGCGTCACCCCAGCCGAGTGCTCCGGCGCCCTGGGCGACTTGGGAACTTTTCTGCCGCTGACCCTCGGGCTCGTCTCGGCCGTCGGCCTCGACCTCGGCACCACCCTCTTATTCACGGGCTTGTACAATATCTACTCGGGCGCCTTTGCGCGCGTGCCCATGTGCGTCCAGCCCATGAAGACGATCGCCGCCGTGGCCATCGCGGCAGGCGGCGCCGTCACGCTGCCGCAGGTCATGGCGGCCGGGATATTTGTGTCGTCGTGCGTGCTGCTGCTGGGAGCCACCCGCCTGGTGGACGCTTTAAATGCGGTCGTGCCGCGCTCGATCGTGCGCGGGCTGCAGCTGGGGGTGGGGCTCAAGCTGACAGGCTCGGGCCTGAGGATGGCGCTGACGCTCAAGGCGCCGAGGGCGGCGGCGGCGGCGGCGGTTGAAGCGGCGGCCCCTGCGGCGGCGGCGACGACGGCGGCCGCCGCGTCGTCGGCCGTGGCGGCGCTCCGGTGGCGCCCGGCGCTCGGGGCCGACGGCCTGCTGCTGGGCGCCCTGGCGCTCGCCTTCTTGCTGGTGACGACGATAGCGCGGCGCAGCGAGGAGGAGCCGCGCGACGTGGACCCGCTGCCGCCGCTGCCGCTGCGGCTGCGGCCGCCCGCCTCGTGGCGGGCGCGGCGGCGGCGGCGGTGGCAGGGCGCCGATGGCGCGGCGGCGTTGGCGGCAACGTCGTCTTGGTCTGCCGACGGGGCGTCGTCGGCCTCGGGCGACGCCGCCACGGAACCGTCGCAGCCGCAGCCGCAGCCGCAGCAGCAGCAGCATCCGCGCGCCGGCAAGGGGGACGACGACGACGACGACCGCGAGGCCGACGGCGACGCCGAGGCGCCCGGACCGGCGGCGTCGTCGTCGGCGGCAGCCCCGCCGTGGCCGCCGCCGTCCCCTCAGCAGCAGCCGCTGTCGCTGCCCCCCCCCTGCATCGCCGCCGACGCGTGCTGCCCCCAGCCCGCCGCGCCGCCCGCCGCCCGCCTGCGGGTCCCCTCGGCCCTGGTCGTCGTGGTCGTCGGCGTCGTCCTCACCGTCGCCACCGCGCCCAGCGGCGCCCTGTCCGGCCTGCGCCTCGGCCCCTCCAAGCCCCAGGTGATCGTCCCCTCGCCCGCCGACTTTCTCGCCGGGATGACCACCGCGGGCGGCGTCGCGCAGCTGCCGCTCACGACGCTCAACAGCGTCATCGCCGTCACGCAGCTCGCCGACGCGCTATACGGCGGCGCGCGCCCGCAGGACCGCTGGCGCTGGCGGCCGTCGCTCGTGGCGGCAAGCGTGGGGCTGATGAACCTGGTCGGCTGCTTCTTCGGGGCCATGCCCGCGTGCCACGGTAGCGGGGGGCTGGCCGCGCAGCACCTGTACGGCGCGCGCACGGGCGCCGCGCCCGTCCTGCTTGGCGTTTTAAAAATAGCGCTCGCGCTCCTCTTCGGCTCCTCGCTGTTCGAGCTGCTGCGCCTGTTCCCTGAGCCCCTGCTGGGCGCCATGCTGGCCCTCTCCGGCGTCGAGCTGGCGTGCGCCGCCCGCCGCGAGGCCGGCCCCCGGGGGTTCTCGCTGGCGGCCCTGACCGCCGCCGCCATCCTGGCGCTCGACGACGCCGCGCTCGGGTTTGCGGTCGGGTATGGCGGGTGGCTCGCCGTCGTGTCCTACGAGGCGGCGTGCGGCTTGGCTGCGCGCGGGTGGGTCGCTTTGAAGGGTGCGTGGTCGCGCAGGGGGCGGCGCGCCGCCGCTCGCCCGGGGAGTGCAAGTGCTTCCCCTTTGGTCGTCGGCGGCGGCGGCGGCGGAGAGGCGTGATTTGCGCTTTTGTTCCGTTTCCGTGTTTCAAAACGTGTTTCAAAACGTGTGTCTCCAGACGCGTGAAAAAAAACCCCGAGAACGCCTGTTGCGGCGCAATGATAAATGCCGAATTTAAAATTCGTGTCCGTGTTCAGGGAGAGGTCATGGCCTTGCCTGCGCGTGTGAGGGTGTGTGCGGGGTGTGTGCGCCTCAAAACAGAGAGAGGGGTTTTTAATAAAACCCCTCTCTCTATGTCTCTCCAAAAAAAATCACCACGCGCGGACCGGGCCAGGCGTCGTCGTTGCCGCCGCCGCGATCGCCGCCGCCTTTGAGGCCGCCGCCGCCGCCCTCTTCTTGGCGGCGGCGGCGCCGCCCCCTGCCCCCCCTCCCCCGCCCACGGCCTCAAACAGCGCGCCCATGTCGATCCACCGGTATCCGCTGGCGTCGCGCAGCCGGGCCACGGAGCGCGCCGCCGCATCCAGGGCCGCCACGGCGGCGGGGCCGCCCAGGGCCTGCGCGGCCGCCTGCCGCCGCGCCGCCTGCTCGGCCGACGCCGCCGCCCCCGCGCCGCCGCCCGTGCCGCCGCCGCCGGTCCCAGCCACCGCGGCCACCGCGGCGCTCGCGTCCAGCAGCCGGACGTAGTGGCTGAGCTGCGTGTACAGGCGGTCCTCGCCGATGGCGCGGTGCAGGAAGGCCGGGGCCGGCGCGAGCGGGCCGCCGGGCGCCGCGGCCGCGAGGCAGGTGCCGGGCGGGCAAACGCCGCCGCCGCCGCCGTCGCCCGCGCCGCCGCCGTCCTCCTCGCCTCCGCCCGCGCGCCCGCGCCCCCCGCCCGCGCGCCCGGCCAGCGTCACGTCGCGCGTCTCCGCGCCCGCCACGTCGTCGTCCGAGCGCAGGCGCCCCTCGTAGTAGGCCGCCACCGCGCGCCGCGCCGCCAGCAGCGCCTGGTTGCCCGCCTGCGCGAAGCTCAGCGCCGCCGCGGGGTCGCCGACGGCGTCGGGCGGCGTCAGCAGCGACGCCGCCGCGTCGGCCGCGACGGCGGCGCCGGCCGCCGAGCGCAGGTGCGCGCGCACCCCCTTGAACTCGAACGCCGTGCCGTTGGGGGCGCGCAGCACCAGGGGGTCGCACTCGGCGTAGTGCGCGTCGTCGTCCAGAAGCGGGCCGCCGCCGCACGCGTTGAGCGCGCCCTCGCGGAGCGCGTCGGCCCACCACGAGCCGCCGCCGATCCCGCCGCTCATGCCGCCGCCGCCGCCGCCGCCGCCGAGCCCGCGCGAGTGATATTTCGACGCCTGCAGGCCCAGGCAGTCGGCCAGCCTGCCGGCGTCCGTCAGCCCCTCGAGCGGGGCGAGCAGGCGCGCGACCACGGGGAGGACCTGCTGGCCGAGGTAGTACTCGACGTCGACGGCCAGCGACGGGTCGTCGCGCACCTCGTCCGGGTGGTAGGCGCGCGCGGCCAGGGGCAGGGCGGCAGAGGCGGCGGCGGCGGCGGCGGCGGCGGCGGCGGCGGCGGAAGCGGCGGCGGAAGCGGCGGCGGCGGCGGAAGCGGCGGCGGAAGCCTCGCCGCCGCCGCCCTCGGCCGCCTCGTTCTTCGCCTCCTCCCCCTCCTCCGCCTTTGTGCCCGCGACCGCGCGCCGCACGCAGATCACGTACGGCACTGTCTCCCCCGCCATGGTCCCCTCCCGCCGCCCCTGCGCCCGCCGCCGCAGCGCCACCTGCACGTGCGGCTGGTTCTTGGCGTCCGGGTAGTCCTCGGGCCGCTTGGTCAGCTGCTTGACGACCGCCAATTGCGCCAGAGGGACCGCGCCGGCGTCGAGCGCGGCGCGCAGCGCGCGCAGGCGCCCGTGCACGAGCGCGACGCTGTCCTCGGCCGAGCGCTCGCCGACAGGGGGGGCGGACAGGGGGTCGGACGCGGGGCCGTCGGCGGGTAGAGGGGAGGAAGAAGAAGGGGGAGCGCCGGGAGCGGGAGAAGAAGAGGCGGCGGGAGCGGGAGAAGCGCCGGCCGTCGTTGACGCCGCCGCCGCCGCCGCCGCCGTCGCCGCCGGCGCGGCCACGCCGAGCACGTCACGAAGTGCGGCCAGCCCCACCTCCTTCGCCAGGCCGCACCAGTCCCGCCGCACGATGTCCAGCCCTTTCGCCTCGAGCTCCTCGTCGTACCCCCCGCCCCCCACGCGCGGCGTCACCTTGACCGCCGCGTACTTTTTCTTCTTGAGCAGCAGCATGGCGCGATAGACGGCGTCCAGCTCGATCTCCAGCAAGCGGTAGCGCCGGTTCACCTCGCGCTTCACCTTTTCGCCAAGCGCCACGGCGGCGGCGACGTCCCGGGTGCCCGTGTGCACCATGATCGAGTCCGTGTCCCCATAGATCACGTCCGCCAGGGGCGCGATGCCGCAGCTGCTGTTGTTGTTGAGGTGACCAGCTGCTCCCTGTTGCTGGGACGGGTCGGCGGCCAGGCCTGAGACCAAGTCCACCGTGGCCTGGAGGATCTCGCGGCCCTGGCGAGTGACGAGCTCGGCGAGAGGGCGCGCGAAGAAGCGCGAGCCGGAGAACCCGAGGCAGCCGTAAAGCGAGTTGGCGGTGAGCTTGATGGCCTGCTGGCGGATGTTGAGCTGCTGGTAGCGCAGGGGGTCGCGCGCGCCGCACTGACGCATGAGGGCCTTGGCCTCGCGGCGGCGGCGCACGAGCTGCGCGATGACGGCGGGCAGCGGCGCCATGGCCGGCGCCAGGGCGCCGGCGGCGGCGGCGGCCGCGGCCGGCGGCAGGCGCGGCGGGCCGCCGTCCTCGGGCCGCTCGACGGTGGTGAAGCAGATGTTGAACTCTTGGATGATCGAGGGGTACAGCGAGTTGAAGTCGAGCACGAGCACGACGCTGTCGTACAGGCCCTTTTTGGGCTCGAGCACGAGGCCGCCGGCGTACTGCGGCCCCTTTGTCGAGGCGGCGGCGGCCGAGGCGCCGCCGGCCGCACGCCCGCCGCCTCCGCCGCCGCCGCCCTCGTGGCCGCCGTCCTCGCCCTCCTCGTCCGCCCTGTGGTGGTGCTGCTGGTCGCCCGCGCCCGCGTCCTCCCCGCCATCCTCGCCGCCGCCCGGGCCCTTGCGCCCCTTTTTGCCCCCGGCCGACGCCCCCCCGGCCCCAGCGCCGCCACCGCTGTTTCCGCCGCCGCCGTTGCCGCCGCCGCCGCCGCCGCCCGCCGCCGCCGCCTGCCGCTCGAGCACCATGGCCCGGTCGCGCGCCGACAGCTTGTCCGGCAGGATGAACTTGCGCGCGTGGAACTCGTGCAGCAGCAGCCACTCGACGCGCTGCGCGCGCGCGCCCTGGAGCACGCGCGACCAGAGCGAGCCGGACAGGTTGGCCAGCTGCTTGGCGAGCGGCAGCACAGAGAGCTGGAAGAGGATGCCCAGCGACAGCCAGGCGTCGGCCTCGCCGTGGCGCATGAGCGCGGCGACGCCGGCGGCCGAGTCGAAGCGCGTGGCCATGGCCGCCGCGCCGGCGCCTCCGGGGAGGTCGGCGCGGTCCTGCCCGAGCAGGCCGCGCGACAGGGTGCGCAGGGTGTAGTCGACCTCGCGTAGCAGCTCGCGCGCCGAGACGTAGGTGTCGGCGAGAAGGCGGCCGGCCAGGCAGGCCACCACGCCGGGCGGCGCGCCGCCGCCAAAGGCGTGCCCTCCGCCCGTCAGGCGCGGCACGGCCGCGCGCTTGAGGCGTCCGACGCGCGACCACAGGGGCACTTTCAGGGCGGCCAGGCGCTGCAGCAGGAGCGGCAGCTCGAAGTTTCCGACGTTGTGGCCGACGATCACGTCGGCGTCGACGGAGGCGAGACGCGCCAGCAGCAGCGACAGCAGCGCGCGCTCGTTCGGCGCCGTCGCAACCATCTGCCCGCCGTTGAGGCGCCCGCGGGGCGAGGCGTTCTCGGCCGCGACCGCGGCCTCGAACCCGGGCGGCCAGGGGCGGCCGTCCAGCTTGCGCACGATGGAAAAGTTGCGCAGCGTCGAGGCGGCGCCGCCGCCGTTGCCGCCGCCGTCGCCGCCGCCGCACCAGAGGCCGCGCGGCGCAGGCGCGTCGCAAGGCACGCCCGAGCAGTGCAGCACCGACGCCGACACCACCTCAGACGCCTGCGTCACGGCGTCCGTGCGCAGGCGCAGGGCCAGGGACGCGACGACCAGGGGCGGGGCGGGGCGCAGCGCAAGGGCCGATCCGCTTGCCGGAGGGCAGACGCCCTTCGGCCCCAGGCCCTCTATGGCCACCTCGACCCTGCACCAAGAGGCGGCAGCCGACCCCGCCCGCCGCGCGAGCGCGCCCCGCAGCGACAGCCACGAGGGGCCGCGCACCCCGCGCTTGACCAGCAGCGCCTCGAGGGCCGACTGCCCGGTGCCGAAGATCGCGACGAAGCGCGCGCCGCTCAGGCCGGGCGGCAGGCGCGGCTCCGTCGCCGCGTAGCGGATTTTTAGCGCCCACTGCCGGCCGCGGGGGACCTCCGGCCGCTCGAACGCATAGTCCCGCCGGACGGGCACGACGCGGAAGGCGCGCACGCCCGCGCGGCGCAGCACGGCGCGGAGCTCCTCTTTCAGGTCGGCGCAGCGGGCGTGGAGGGCACGCAGGAGGGCGAGGCGGGCCTCAGAGGCGGCGGCGGCGGCGGCGGCGGCCGTCTCGGCGGCGGCGGCGGGGGCCGGCGGGCCGGCGGAAGCGGCGGCGGCGGCGGCGGCGGCCGCGGAAGCGGCGGCCTTCTCCTCAAGCGCGGCGAGCTCGCCGTCCGGGTCGGCGAAGACCTCGGGCGTGGGGACGACGATCAGGCTGAACTGGCAGTTGGGCACCACGGCGCAGCACGAGACCCACCGCGGCTCGGCGGCGGCGGCGGCGCCGGGCGCGTGGGACACGCCCCCGCCCGCCGCGCCTTGCTCGCCGGCGCCCCCGCCCTCGCCCGCCGCAGGGGGCGCGCGCGCCTGGACCTTGCCGAACAGGTAGAGCGTGTCCGGGCGGTCCTGGTTCTCGTAGGCGTCTAGGAAGTAGAAGGGCAGCGAGCCGTCGGCCGGGTCGAGGACGAGGTCGCCGGCGGCAGCCGAGGCCGAGGCGGCGACGACGGCGCCGGGCGAGGCGGGCGGGGCGGCGCCGGCGTCGGCTGCTTCGGCCGGGGCGGCAGCGGGCGACGCGGCCGCGGCGGCGCCCGAGTCGGTCATGTCGCCGGGGCCCGCGGCAAACATGGCCTGCCAGCCCGTGGTGGCGGCGCCGGCCTCGTCGGCGGCGCCCGCGGGCGCGTCGTCCGCGAAGCGGCGGCGGGGCTGTTGCTGCTCGCGCCGCTCCTGCTCGTCGTCGTCGTCGTCGTTCTGGGCGGCGGGCGCCGCGGGAGAGCGGGGCTCGGTCTTCACAACGCGCTGCTGCAGCTCGGGCTTGACGACGGCACCCACGCCACCAAAGGGCGGCTGCTGCGAGTCGACGACCGCCGCGGGCGCCGCGCGCGCGACGTCAAAGGTGAAGCCGTCGTCGTTGGCGGAGGCGGCGGCGGCGGCGGCCGCGGCGGCGGGCGCAGCAGCAGCGGCGGCGGCGGCGCCCTCGTCCTGCCCCTCTTTCTCCTCCTGCTCGCCGTCCGCCTCCGCGGCCTCGGTGTCCCATACGCTGCCGATGGCGCGCGGGGCCGGCATGAGCGCCGCGGCGGCCCGGGCCTGGCGGCTGGGGCCAGCGGCGGCGGCCGCAGGAGGAGCAGCGGCAGCGGCGGCGGCAGGGCGGCGCATGGCGCCTGCGGCCGCCTGCTGCGCGCGGCGCAGCACGGGCGCCGGCTTCCTGTCGCCCGGCGCCTCGTCGATCTCGCCGAGGATGTCGGCGAGCAGCGCGTCCGAGCCGCCGTCGTCGCCGGCCGCGGCCGCGCCGCGGTGGCCAGCCCCGCCGCCAAGGCCGCGGGCGCCCGAGGGGCCGCCGGCGGCGGCGGCAGCAGCGGCGGCCGCGGCCGCGCCCTCGGGCCCCCTGCCTTGGCCCGCCGCGCCCCCGCGGTGCTGGTGCGCCGTCGCGCGCGCGAACATTTGCGCCATGCGGTCGCGGTTGGCCGCGCGCTGCTGCGCCTCCGAGCGCTCGAGCGCCTGGCGCTTGGCCTCGCTGTCGTCCTTGCCGCCGGGGCCCTTGCGCTTGCCGCCGCCGCCCGCGCCGCCCGCCTCGCCCCCCCCCAACATCTCCTCGTCCGCGCCGTCGTCGGCGTAGTCGCCGTCGCCGTCGTCCTCGAGGAACTCCCCCGCCTCCATGCGCCGCTTGGCGACCAGGCGCGCGTACTCGTCCTCGTCCACCACATCGTAAACGGCCGCCTCCTCCTTTGCCTTGAACGTCGCCGCGCGGCGGCCGCCGGCGGCGCCGCCGCGCGCGGCGGCGAGCTCCGCGAGCGCGTTGCGCGTCTTGGTCTTGCCGGCCTGGCCGTCGACGTTGCGGCGGGCGCGGTCCATCTGTCCGCTGCCGGTGGTGTCGGTGTTGTGTGTCGATCCGCACGAGCTCGTTTTGGCGCTTTTTTGTTTTGGTGCTCTGACGATTTCAAAACGAAAGGGAGAGAGAGAGTTTTTCTTCGCTATGCCCTCCTCTCTCTCTTGACGATGCCCGTTGATGCTGACGAGTCGAGCGCGATGATGATGATGGTGATGCAAGGATCGCGCAACCCCACTCGCTCTCGGAGAGTGAGGGGGTGGGTGGCTTGTTTTTGACGAGAAGCAAAAGACAAGTTTTTTTCGAAAAATCAGACAGGTGCGTGCGTGATGGAAAAGGGAGGGAAACGCCCGCTGCTTTCTCTGGCGAGTGAGCGAGCACGGCGGTGGTGTTGTGTGCTCGTGCGATGGGCCGCTTGCTCGTAGCAAGTCGATGTCCAGCAAGAAAGGCGGTAGGCGGTCCTTCGTCCTTCGCCGCCGAGCGACAGAGCGTCGCCGACGCCCCCACAATAAAGCGACGGTGGCGGGCTCCCCTCGCCCTACACCCACCCCCAAAACGTACGAGACCCCCAAAACGACATTCGTTTTTGAGAGAGACCCACACATCAACCACATCCATCAACCACCGAGCCCCTCTTTCGCCCCCCTCTTTGCTCTCAAGCGTAGAGAATTCTCCCAGCCAGCGCACACAAAAGCGTCTCTCTCTCGAGCGAAAGCGTTTCTCAACTTTCCGAGCTGCGAATTCCCGCCCGCCCGCCCCTCCAAATCCTCCGGCGGACCGCGTGCGAACACTTTGATGGGTGCCCAGAACATGTGGTACCAAGGTGAGCGGGACGGAGTCGAACTGACGACGCGCCGGGCGTCTGCTTCGGATGACGGCAGAAAAAGGGGAGAACGATAAAAGTTCTCCCTCTTTCTCTCTCTCCGCGCCCCCCGCGCCCCCCACCCCCTTGCGCACCCCCGCTCTTTGCTCATCATCCCCAACCCCCAACCGCGCCCGCCCCCGTCACCCCGAAAACCCGCGATACGCAGGCGCCGACCAGCACCAGCAGCGGCGGGAGCTGCACGAGCAGCACGGCGAGGCGACGGCGCAGCCGCCGCCGTCGGGCTCTCGCCCGCCCTCGAGGCCTTCGTCGATCGACTTGACGGCGGCCGAGGCGCACGCGGCATCCGACCTGCTGCCCCCGCCCGGCAGCATGGCCCTGTCGCCGCCGTCGGCGACCATGATCGGCCGGATGAACAGCGTGTGGCGGCGCCGCACGTGCGTGCAGCAGTCGCAGGCGCTCAGCCAGTGTTTCGCCCAGTCGCAGCAGCAGCAGCAGCAGCAGCAGCTGCAGCCGGGGGCGGCGGCGGGCGGCGGCCTCGGCGGCGGCCTCGGCGGCGGCGGCATGGGCGGCGGCGCAGCGGGCGCGTGCGCGGCCTACCTGTCCGCGATGCGCACGTGCGACATGCACTCCCACCAGCACCAGCCCACGTCCGCCTTCCACCAGCGCCCGCACTTTTAAAGAGGGCGCGTGCATCATGCGGGGCGAGAGAGCAGGCGCGCCCCCGTCCGCGCCTCGTGAGAGGAGCGCGCCGCCCTCTCTCGTTTCCGGGCCCCCCCGCCCCCCCTGCCCCCGCCGCCGCCCGCAAAGGGAGAGAGAGGACGCAGACCCGACTGCGGGCCCACACGCGCGCCCAGCGCGCTTCCCCCCCGTGTCTTGTCCCTCTCTCTAGAAGACTGCCCCCCCCC
>Ga0105054_10002156_pt1 | contig 31733 bp, 23 predicted proteins | sample BON02_FD_78091 | JGI IMG/M metagenome (GOLD analysis project Ga0105054, IMG submission 78091) | Freshwater microbial communities from Lake Bonney liftoff mats and glacier meltwater in Antarctica - BON-02 (megahit assembly) | ecosystem: Environmental > Aquatic > Freshwater > Ice > Glacier...
TAAAAGGTACTCCGGGGATAACAGGCTGATCTCCCCCAAGAGCTCATATCGACGGGGAGGTTTGGCACCTCGATGTCGGCTCGTCGCATCCTGGGGCTGGAGAAGGTCCCAAGGGTTGGGCTGTTCGCCCATTAAAGCGGCACGTGAGCTGGGTTCAGAACGTCGCAAGACAGTTCGGTCCCTATCTGTTGTGGGCGCGGGAAGGTTGAGGGGACCTGGCACTAGTACGAGAGGACCGTGCTGGACGAACCGCTCGTGTACCTGTTGTGACGCCAGTTGCAGCGCAGGGTAGCGATGTTCGGCAGGGATAAGCGCTGAAAGCATCTAAGCGCGAAGCCCACCTCGAGATGAGCCTTCCGATTAAGGGTCGCAGGAGACTACTGCGTTGATAGGCGGTAGGTGTGAGCATGGTGACATGTTAGCCGAGCCGTACTAATTGCCCGTAAGCTTCCTTTTTTTTAAATTTTTGACAGTTTACCGGACTGTATTCGTACAGTCCGACAGACCAGATTCTACTAAATTCCTCTAAGATTTGATCTTTCCCAGCTTTGTCAATAAAAAACAGGTTCAACCTATTGGTGGTTGAATAAAGATTTGTTGGTGCCTTTGGCGGTAGGGATCCACCTTTTTCCATTCCGAACAGAGTCGTTAAGCCTACCAGCGCTGATGGTACTGGGTCAGATGTCCCGGGAGAGTAAGTCGGTGCCAACTCAAAATACACAAGCCCTCATTGGATGATTCCAATGGGGGTTTTGTGTTTTAGGCCGTTGGTGTATGTTATGAACCATTGGCGAAGGAGAGCGCACCAGGAATGGTGAAATCCTTCAAGCCCAGAAACCAGAAATTTTTCACCTTCGCACTACAACCGCATTTCTTTCAACTTTGGTCCAGCACTGCTGTCGTGGCTGGAAGAAAACGATCTGGATGCTTATGACCTGATCCTCAAAGCCGATATAAAAGTGCCGAACGGTTTTCACGGTATAGCGCTTGTGCAAGCACACAGCCATTTCTTGAGTAAATATTTTGCGATAGCCTTTTTTTAATGAGGCCAATTCGGCTCGCAGATTTGCTTTATCATCGCGCAGGTCGATGCAAGTTTTTCTAACGCGGAGATGTGTTCCCGCAGTCTTTCTATATGCGTTTCGAACATCTCCCGTTCGGAAGACATTATCCCCTTGTCGTATGTGCGCTCATCGCCTTCTTGTTGCTTATTGTTGAGGTTATGGGGGGGGGGACTAACTCCCATGAGCTGAATCGGCGAGACATTAAGGGCTTTGGCGATCATATTCAATTTGCGCAAGGGGATGTCGCGCTTGCCCGATTCATAATCTATCAGCGTGTGGCGCCAAACGCCGATCATTTCCGCGAGTTCTTTTTGGGGCATGTTGTCCATTCGCCTTCGAGATTTTTTGATGTTGTGGCCGAGGATTTTGGGATTAAATTCAAAAGTAGAAGGTGATTGATTAGTCATGTTCAATTTAGATTTGAGTACAAAGTTAAGTTTATTGGACAACTGTGCAAATTTTTGAACAATGAAGTGCAATATATTGAACACTGATGTTCAGTCTTAACTAGGGCAATGCTTGGCATGGGGGCGCACTTTTGTGGTGTTAAAGGGCACACCAACATTCACCATTAAAATTTTCCATGATGTAACAGAATTCTCAATTTCCGAGCCTCTATCTTGATCGCATCATTCCTTGGCTTAGGAGCCATCTCTTTCTTTGTCATCACAAGCTGTCAGAAAGAAAAAGCTCCGATCTTCGCTGGTCAAGAAAGCAGCGAGACACCAGCATTAACACCGAGCTGCGAAGATTTTTGCAGCGAATGTGGTGACGATCCTTGCAGCCCGAGAACGGTGTTAGAGGCTGTCACAACCCCTGATGATGCGGCAAATAGTCAGGTAAACATGATTCTTTACCACTATGCACAAGCTGTGAGAGAGGCAGCAAAAAACGCTACTTATCTCCAGTACATGATGGGGGCAATGACAGTCAGTAACGAAGGGGTATCGGTTTCTTTGCTTACTTTAGCGCAGAACAACTCGAGCTTCGCCAGTTTCATTAATGGCAAGTTGCGGCAGTCTATGTCTGACAACTATATTTATCCTCGCGGGGTAGAGACGGGTGTTGATGCGCTGATCGCTACCACAAGCTGGGATGAAAATGCGTATTTGAAAGCCCATCTTCAGTATGCCGGCACCTACTTTGACCTCGTTATTTACTACAAAACCAAGCCTGTTTCCGGAGCGGAGTCATATCCTGTTACGGTACTGATTAGTCAGGAAGTGAATGACTGTGACGATGCTGCTGGATGGAAGGGTGACACACCTGCGTTGGTTGGGGAAACTGAAGGAAGAAGCGGGAATAGGGTGGTACTGATTGTGGGCGTGGGCGCTGATGGCAATGTGAACAACCCTGGAGCGGCCACTTTAGCAGGGACAGCACAAGATCGGACGACAACTGTCAGAATGAAAAGCATAAAAATCAAGGGCTTGGACTTTAGGTATGAAAATAGCGGTAAATCAGAAATAAAAGGGGTCTACATTATGTTTTTTCCCACTCCAATTATAAGTAATGAACAGGTATACTACCACAAAATTTGTAAAAATGATATAAAAAATCAAAACGTGGTAACAAATTCCAACCTTATGGTTATTGATGGCTCTTGGGATTTAAATAGCCATTATTTTGGCTTTTATGAATATGACTGGTCGGCACAATTTTGGACAGTACCTCATCCATGTACAAATGAGTCCTTAAAAGGACAAAGGAAATACCCGTGGGAATGGTATAATGTTGATTTTTGCGGAGCTGCGAATACTTATTTCCCATCCTTGAGCGGAGGAGATGCGACCCGAGACAACACCAGGTGCACGTTTGTGATTTCTGGCGAATAAATTTATCTTTTGAAATCGTCCTTTAACCTATGATGCCTCATCCTTTATCATTGAAGGGTGAGGCATTTTTAACCTTTTATAATGAAAAAATATCTCATCGCAGTTCTTTATTTTTACTCTTTTTGCCCATCCTATGCTCAAAACTTAAAAAGTTTTAGCGCTCAAGCCATCATCGGTACAAAGCTGCATACAGACAACTTTGAGGGGCCGCCAATTGACGATGCCTGGCAGTTAAAATCATCCTTGCTTTTAGGCGTTGAAATAACATACCGAAAATGGCCCCAATGGTCTTTTTCATATCTACATGACCGAACTCACTTCCTTTATAACAAGGAAAGACCTTATCCGCTTCTCAACTATCATGACTCAAACCTTTTTAGCAGCTTAAAAGGCAATTTTTGGGGTCTTTATTATCGCAAAAAGCACTTTAAATATGGCTTAGGCTATTACAAAAGCCTACATGAGGATGCTGTTAACTACATTTTTCCCGGTGTAGTGTTTCTAAAACAGCATGTTGCTTTATCTTTCAGTTTTGTCTCTGGCAACGCGGAGTTTGAGTTTGTCAAATTGTTCCAATACAAAAAATTGTTTTCAGTTTTTGGTATCGACAACCAGTATTTTACAGTCAAATACAGGCTTTTTGGAAAAAAGGAAGGCTTCCCACGGGTAAAAACCAAAGAAAATGCTAAAACATCCTTAATCTTCAAAACAGGGATGAGGGGCTTCTTGGTAAAAAACACCCTCTTCCCTGGTGAACAAAAAGACCGGTTCGGAACCTCCTTTTTAGCTGGCATCGAATTTAAATTTAAAAAAATCAACACATCGCTATTTGTGGAGCGCGACTGGTGGCTGCGACTCAATGGCGGATCGCCCTATCGTGAGATAAAAGGCTATGTGGTAAACTCTGTTTTTGGACTGAAATACAGCTTGCCTAAGTTAAAAGGGACGTATGTGAGTTTTGGATACGACTGGACCACTGACTACAGTACCATTAATGAGACCTGGGAAAAAATCAGTGCAGGGGAAGAGAAGGTGGATCTATTTTATTACAATATCAAGGGGCTTGCGGTAGGGGTCGGGTTTCCCATTTCCAGAAAATTTGATATTGACCTTCGTGGGATTCTTCCGCTGCGCGGTGAAAAGGGATTCAACCCGATGCGGTATTCATTAGGCGTGGCTTATAAGATATATCCGTAGTTTTTGGCGGTAAATATCCACCGCTGCCCATTTCGATCCGCCGTCGGCGGATAAGCCTACCAGCGCTGATGGTACTGGGTCAGATGTCCCGGGAGAGTAAGTCGGTGCCAACTCAAAATACACATGCCCTCATTGGATGATTCCAATGGGGGTTTTGTGTTTTAGGCCGTTTTGGCAAACAACGACAATCGGCAATCATGTAATCGGCAATCGTCGATTATGAAAAGCAAAGCACGAATGCTCGATTAGCTGAGTGCAATTGACGATTGGCAAGTACATGATTGGCGATTGTTGAAGTATGGCGTTGCGCAAGGGTATGGATATGAACCATTGGCGGTAGGGATCCACCTTTTTCTATTCCGAACAGCGTCGTTAAGCCCGCCTTCGCTGAAGCTACGGCCATTTTGGCCAGTGCCAAAGGTTAAGTTTGTTGGTATTGATCATAGCAACTTCCATGTAAGTGAGGTGGTGACAACTTGAAACCTGAAACCCTGAAACCTTTTTTTTACCTTCGCCCCCATGTCACCCACAAATAAATACGTCTGCATTCACGGCCACTTTTACCAGCCGCCTCGGGAAAACGCCTGGCTGGAAATAGTGGAGCGCCAGGAAACCGCGCATCCCTATCATGACTGGAATACCCGCATCAATTTTGAGTGTTATGCGCCAAACGCCGCTGCCCGGATTTTGGATAAAGAAGGCTGGATTGTCAAAATCCGCAACAACTACAACCGCATTTCCTTCAATTTTGGTCCAACACTACTGTCGTGGCTGGAAGAAAACGACCCGGATGCTTATGATCTGATCCTGAAGGCCGATCAAAAAAGTGCAGAACGGTTTGGAGGCCACGGCGCTGCTGTGGCACAAGTGCACAGTCACTTGATAATGCCGCTGGCCAATTACCGCGACAAGGTGACCCAAGTCTATTGGGGCATCCATGACTTTGAAAGGCGCTTCAAACGCTACCCGGAGGGGATATGGCTGGCAGAAACCGCCGTTGATACGGAGACAATGGAAGTTTTGGCCTCTCATGGCATCCAGTACACCATACTTGCGCCGCGCCAGGCGAAGGCAGTCCGCCGCGTTCAAGCTACCCCTGCAAAACCAGACACCCAGGAACCCTCCTGGCAGCCAGTGCGCACCGAAACCGTTGATACCCGCCACCCATATTGGTGTGTGTTGCCCAGCGGTCGCCGAATAGCGCTGTATTTTTATGATGGCGATATTGCACAGGAAGTAGCTTTTAACGGCCTGCTGAACAGCGGAAAAGCGCTTTCCCAGCGTATGGTCGGTGTGTTTGACAACAATGATGAACCGCAGCTCTCCCATGTTGCCACCGATGGCGAAAGTTACGGCCACCATCATCGTTATGGTGAAATGGCGCTGGCCGATAGCTTGAATTCCATAGAGGATGAAGGCAAGGCGAAATTGACCAACTATGGGCAGTTTTTGGAGCTGCATCCGCCAACTTGGGAGGTGCAAATACACGAAAATTCCTCCTGGAGCTGTGTACATGGCGTAGAACGCTGGCGCGCTGATTGTGGGTGCAATTCTGGCCATGCAGGTTGGCACCAGCGCTGGCGGAAGCCCCTGCGCGATACCCTAGATTGGCTTCGCGATGAAATCTCCCCACTTTTTGAACGCGAGGGCAATCGCTTTTTGCGCGACCCATGGGCTGCCAGAAATGATTATATCGAAGTGATGCTGAACCGATCGGACGAGGCCATAGAGGAATTTCTGAAAAAACATGCCCGCCGTGACATGAGTGAACTGGAGCGCATAGCCGTGTTGCGGATGATGGAAATCCAACGATTTGCCATCTTGATGTACACCAGCTGCGGCTGGTTTTTCGATGAAATTTCAGGCATTGAAACCAATCAGATACTCCAATATGCGCTTCGGGCAATGGACTATGCCCTGGATGTATTTGGGGTAGACTTGCACCCCGAATTTTCGCGTCGACTGGCTGCGGCACCAAGCAATGTACTGGCAAATGGCGCTGTCAGCTTTCACAATAACGTGATTCCGACGCGGGTGACACTAGAGCGGGTGGCCACCCATTTTGCTGTGGCTTCCCTTTTTGAAGAAAATCCGGCAGGCTTAAATTTGTTTAATTATATTGCCCATGTTAATTTTTTTGAAAAAATAGAGGCAGGAACACCCAAATTTGCCGCTGGTCGATTGCGCATTATATCGCGTTTAAGCCATGTGGAAAAAACTTTTTGCTACGCCGTGCTCTACCTGGGGCAGCAGCATGTTATAGGAAATATTTCTGGAGGGATGAGCCGTTCAACTTTTGAAGAAATGTTTGAGCGTACCAGCAAATCATTCAAGGCAGCCAATTTGGGAGAGGTCATTGGGACTTTGCAAGAATATTTTGGCCCCGAAAAATTTTCCTTGTCGAGCCTGTTTTCTGATGAAAAAATAGCGATCATTCAGGCCATTACAGAAAATAGCCTTGATTCCGCAGAGTCTACTTTCCACAATGTGTTTAATGAAAACTATCAACTTATGTCGGCATTGGAAGAGGTGAAAATGCCCATGCCGTCCACCTGGAATAATATTGCCAGTTATGTATTGAATGCTGACCTGCTGCATATTTTTACTGACCCTAAAACAGGCGACCTTCAAGCGCTGCGGCGCATTGAATCAGATATGAAGCGTTGGAATATAAAATTGAGTGATCCTGAAATGTTGAACCACGCAGCCGGGCAGCGGGTATTGAGCGAAATAGAAAGGATCAATACTGATGGGTCGTCGCCTCAAAGAGTGGCCTGGATCGCAGAAGTACTCAAAATTGTACAAGAAATTGGTTTAAAACCGGATATTTGGCGCAGCCAAAACATGTTCTATCTCGTCACCAAAGGCTACCGAAAGGGGCTTTGGGATTTTGTGAACAAGGATTGGGAGGCAGCGTTCGAGCAACTAGCCACCTTGCTAAAGGTACGGCTTACGGCTTACGGTTGACGGTGTGGACAACTTTTGAACTTCATCTTTGAATTGTGTTTCAGCATCGAAGCTAACATTATCTGAAGTGTTTTGGATTTAAGTGTTGAAACTCAATTCTAAACAATCGAGTAGATGCTGTCCATACTGTCCACCGTCCACCGTCCACCGTCTACCGTCCACCGTAAAAGAAAATGTTCAAATTCGCCCATCCCACACACTTTTACTTGCTGGCAGCGGTTCCGCTGTTGGCACTGCTTTGGTGTGCCTGGTGGTGGTGGCGACGGCGCGCATTGGAGCGTTTGGGTGATACGGCGTATGTGCTTCCGGCGATTTCTGGGCGCAGGTTTTTGCTAAAAAGTTTGTTGTTGGTATTGTCGATTGTATTCTTGGCTATTGCTTGGGCAAATCCACAGATGGGCGCTAAAAAACAGTCCACAACACAGGAATCATCCGATATTTTTATAGCACTCGATATTTCCCAAAGCATGTTGTGCCAGGATGTCGCGCCCGATCGGTTGAAGCTGGCGAAAATTTTCATCCAAAAATTGGTGCAAAGGCTGGAAGGGGAGCGGGTAGGCCTTATATTTTTTGCAGGCAATGCTTTTTTGCAAATGCCGCTTTCGAGCGATTACGCTTTTATTTTTCAAAGTATCCAGAGCGCTTCTCCCGACATGTTGACGGAGCAGGGAACCGATATAGCAGCCGCCATTGAAATCGCCCAAAAATCATTCGACCCTGAACCGGGTGGTGGCCGTATGTTGGTTATCATAACCGATGGCGAAACCCACGAAGAAGGCGCCTTGGATAAAGCAGATGAAGCATTCGACAATGGGACGGTCGTGTATACCGTTGGGGCAGGAACAACGACAGGCGGGCCAATCCCAACAGGCAGCATGGATGAAGGGCAATACAAACGCGATGAAAAAAACGAGATCGTGCGTACCCGATTGGATGAAGCAGCATTGGCGAAGATTGCTTTGTCCGGGGGAGGGCAGGCGTTCAACATCAGTCAGGGCGATGCCGCCATTGCCAGCTTGAAACGCGCCGCTGACGGGCTTCAAAAACGCGCCATTGAAGTGCGGTCTTTTGCAGAATACGAATCCAGGTATCAATGGTTTTTATTGCCAGCGCTTTTATTGTTGGGATTTGAATTGTTGGTATCTTTCAAAGGTAAACGTTGATTGTTGGAGGGCTGCACATTTCTCACAGCCATAAATTGAATAGATATGGTTAATAATTGGTCTTTATATAGTGTTGGTTTAAAAAGAGCAACCGTTTTTATCCTTTTTTTGATTGGCGCATTTGCCCTTCAAGCTCAGTCGGTACACCAGGCCCTCCAGCTAGGTGATAGCCAGTATCTCCGCGACAACTTCAAGGAAGCAGAAAAAGCCTACCGGGTTGCAGCAGATTTGGAGTTCTCCAACCCCAAAGCCTTGTACAATCTGGGGAACGCCCTTTACCAACAAGGTAAATGGGCAGATGCGGCAGAGCGTTTTGGACAAGCTGCCAAATATGCTGCCATCAAAGCCGATGCAGCCGATGCTATGCACAACCTTGGGAATGCCTCTATGAAACAGCAGAAATTTAAAGATGCCGTAGCGTCGTACGAAAATAGCCTCCGGCTTCGCCCCGGCGATGCCAATACAAAAATGAACCTGCAAATGGCGAAAAAGAAGCTCAAAGAAGCGGAACAAAAAGAGAAAGACAAACAACAACAGCAACAACAGAATAAGCAGGATCAAGATCAAGACCAGCAACCCCAAAATAAGCAAGACCAACAACCTCAAGACCAGCAACCACAAGACCAGCAACAAAATCAATCTGGAAACCCCCAAGAGCAACCGCAACAACCAGAGCAGCCGCAACCGGGCAAAATGAAAAAGGAAGAAGCACAACGCTTATTGGAAACTGCGGTGGACCCGGAAGATCAACGGAATGCACGGAAGTATAGGTCGGCGCAGCAGCAGAATAAATCAAATACGGCACGGAAAGACTGGTAACCCTAATGAGGTTTCCGGTTTCTGGTTTCAAGGTTTCTGGTTGGCGTTCGTTTGGCGGCGCATTGTGGGAAGTTTGAACAAAGGATTTGTGCCCCTTAAAATTGTATTACTAGCTCAAACACATTTAATTTTACGAAATAATTATGGAAAAAGGAATACCAACGGTCGACCTCTCAAAATTTGTGTACGGTACAGAAGCGGAGAAGGCACAGTTTGTGCAGGATTTAGGAAAAGCTTTCCATGAAGTCGGCTTCGTTGCGGTGGTCAATCACGGCATCCCAAAATCGCTGGTTGATGGTTTTTTTAACGCATCAAAGGCCTATTTCACCCTGCCTGAAGCGGTGAAACGCAGCCACGAAATCAAAGGGTTGGCTGGGCAGCGCGGTTATACATCTTTTGGTATAGAACACGCCAAACAATCCACCGTTGCTGACCTCAAGGAGTTTTTTCAAATTGGTCAGGTAGTGCCTGAAGGTCATCCACTCAAGCCAAAGTATCCGGACAATGTAGCCGTGCCAGAAATGCCTGACATGCCGAAGCTTGGCCGCGAACTGTACCAGGGATTTGAAAAAGCGGGCGGACACCTGCTCCACGCTATTGCCCTACACCTCAATTTGCCAGAGGATTATTTCAAAAAACAGATTACAGACGGCAACTCCATCCTGAGGAGTATTCACTACCCGCCTATTACCCAGGAGCCGGAATCTGCCATTCGTGCCGAGCAGCACGAAGACATTAACCTCATCACCCTGCTCGTAGGTGCCAGTGCCGGTGGACTTCAGTTGTTGAATTCAAAAAACGAATGGGTACCCATTATGCCGGAAGCCGATGAAATTGTAATCAATGTGGGCGACATGCTGCAACGCCTCACCAACAACTACTTGAAAAGTACGACGCACCGCGTGGTGAACCCGCCCAGAGCGGAATGGAACCAGCCCCGCCTCAGTATTCCGTTCTTTCTTCACCCCGTTGCCACGATGGATCTAAGTTGCTTGAAATCATGCGTTTCGGCAGAAAATCCATTGAACTACGTGCCAATTACTGCCGGAGAATACTTGGATGAGCGACTTCGCGAAATCGGTTTAAAAAAATGACAATGAAAAAATATGTGGACGGTGCCATGCAGCGAATAAGTGCTGTTGCCAGTTTTTTCTTGATGACATTGCCGCTTTTAGCACAGAATGCTCCTGAAAAACAAACCGTTGTAATCCCCGGATCAAAGGTGTCATTTCAAATGGCATGTTTGCCTGGCGGAACTTTCAGCATGGGCAGCCCCTCCACCGAAGTCGGGCGTGACGAAGACGAAGGTCAACATGGTGTCACCCTCGACAGTTTCTGGATTGGCGTGCACGAGCTCACCTTTGATGCACTCTTTCTATTCCAATTCCGCGCATTTGACTCGGATACTTCGCTGGTCGATCCCAGCTTCCGCGCGGATGCTGTGTCGAGACCTTCACCGCCTTATTACGACTTCACGTATGGTCGAGGCAAAGCAGGCGGCTTCCCAGCAGCCACGATGACCCAGCAAGCTGCCCTGCGCTATTGTCAGTGGCTTTCCGATAAAACGGGCGATTTTTACCGTCTTCCCACCGAAGCGGAATGGGAATATGCTTGCCGGGCAGGGACAAGCACTGTTTATTCCTGGGGCAACGACCCCAAGTTGGCCGATGAATACGCATGGTTTTATGAAAACAGCGCAGGTTCTTACCAAAAAGTAGGCACGAAAAAGCCAAATCCCTGGGGCTTGTACGACATGCACGGCAATGTAGCAGAGTGGTGTCTGGATTTTTATACATCAGAATATTTCTCCAGGTTAGATACAGCCTCCATAAATCCGCTGATTTTGCCCACAAAAAAACATTCCCGCACCGTAAAAGGCGGCTGTTTTGAAGATTATCCGGAAGCATTGCGCTGTGCCGACCGTCGAAAAAGCGACCCAAAATGGCAGGCAATTGACCCGCAGATTCCTAAAAGCAAGTGGTGGAACCCCGAGTCTCCTTTCGTGGGATTTAGACTGGTCAAAGAAACCCGCCAACGCTCAAAAGCTGAACGCGATGCCTTTTTTGAAAAATTGATACAGTTTTAAGCTTTTTTTTTGACATTTGCCAGTACCAGCGCCGCATAAACCGAAAAACACATGAATCTGCGCAAGCAGATTTTTGATCATTAGGGCGCGATACCCTCCTACGCCAAGGCTTCGGCGGGTAACCCGTCTACACCGTCTATCGTCCACCGTCCACCGTCTACCGTTATTAACATGAGCAAAACCACACGACGCGATTTCCTCAAAACCACCTCCGTACTCACTGGAGGTGCCATGCTTGGCGGACTCCCGCTAGCCCAGGCAGCCAACAGCCTGAGCGACGACACCATCAAGATTGCCCTGATTGGCTGCGGCGGTCGCGGTACAGGCGCTGCATTGCAAGCGCTGCTGACCAAACAAAATGTGAAGCTTGTGGCCATGGCCGATGCTTTCCGGGGCCGGCTGGACGATGCCTATAAAAACCTGACAGCCGATGATATTAGCGATAGCGCGGGGGTGGAAGGTTCCGTCAAAAACCGTGTTGATGTGCCGGAAGAGCGCAAATACGTGGGTTTTGATGCCTATCAAAAAGCGATGAAACACGCCGATGTGGTGATACTGGCGACGCCACCCGGTTTTCGTCCCACGCACTTTGCGGAAGCTGTTGCCCAGGGCAAGCAGGTTTTTATGGAAAAACCTGTTGCCACCGATGCTGTGGGTATTCGCAAGGTATTGGCTGCTGCCGAGGAGGCCAAGCGCAAGAAACTCAATGTCGTGGTTGGCCTACAGCGCCACTACCAAACCGTGTACCGGGAATGGGTAGACCGCTTGCAAAATGGCGTGATTGGAGACATTGTTGCCTCCCGCGTGTACTGGAACATGGGTGCCTTGTGGGTGCACCCACGCCAGCCCGGGCAAACCGAAATGGAATTCCAAATGACCAACTGGTACTATTTCAACTGGCTTTGCGGCGACCATATCACAGAGCAGCACGTACACAACCTGGATGTGTCGAACTGGGTAAAACAAGCCTACCCAATCAAAGCTTACGGCAGCGGTGGTCGTCAGGTGCGTGTCGGCAAAGATTTCGGTGAAATTTACGACCACCATGTCATTGAGTATGAATATGCCGATGGTTCGCGGATGTTTAGTCAATGTCGCCAGATACCAGGTACAAAGGACGCTGTTACGGAAGGCTTCCACGGCACCAATGGCAGCGCTCCCTGGCCCGGTAAAATACTAACCCGCAATGGCTATGGCATTTGGGAGCACGACAGCAAAGGAAATCCCAATCCATATCAGGTGGAGCACGACGAGTTGTTTGAAGCCATTGCCAAAAGTGAGTACAAGTTTGCTGATGCCGAAAACGCCGCAAAAAGTACCATGACCGCCATTATGGGGCGTATGGCGACGTATTCCGGGCAGGTAATCGAATGGGATGCCGCCTTGAAGTCAGAGATCAGCTTGATGCCAGAGAAGCTGAGTTGGGATGCGATGCCGAAGGTGCTGCCTGGGGCAGACGGGATGTATCCGTGTGCGGTACCGGGGGTGACGAAGGTGATTTGAACGTCGTTTGCTGCTAGATTTATAGTTTTAGTGCATTGGAGCTTCTCAAATAAGTCGATTGTTTTTTATTCATGGGCCTGAAGGCCCTCATCCGGACCGCGTGAACGCGGTGCTACCAGCGCTCCGTGGGCACATTTGTTTTGTGGGATGTGTGGCTTAGGTGATCTTTTGAAATTTGTAGGCATGGCTAGAACACCGGTTTACTTGTGTATTTGGGATAATTTGGTAGCGCCGCGCTGTTCATTATTGCACTAACATCAAAACGGATGACCCCACGGAGCGCGGGTAGCACCGCGTGAACGCCACCAATGTCGGTGACTTAAGAATTCAGGCCTCGGAGAACCTGTCCCGTACCGAAGGTCGGGAGGCCCAACGTTATATAATATATTGATTGCCAAACAAATGTTGGGCCTCCCGACCTTCGGTACGGGACGGGTTCTCCGAGGCCTGGGAATATTGGCGGCCAATGATTTCTACAAACGTTTGGCCTCCCGACCTTCGGTACGGGACAGGTTCTCCGAGGCATTAAGTCAACGACGTTGGCGTGAACGCGGTGCTATCAGCGCTCCGTGGGCACATTTGTTTTGTGGGATGTGTGGCTTAGGTGATCTTTTGAAATTTGTAGGCATGGCTAGAACACCGGTTTACTTGTGTATTTGGTATAATTTGGTAGCGCCGCGCTGTTCATTATTGCACTAACATCAAAACGGATGACCCACGGAGCGCCGGTAGCACCGCGTTCACGCGGTCTGGACGAGAGCCTTCAGGCTCACGGAACTAAAAAGAGCATCAAAACACAAAATCACATCTCCCTTTCCAATAGAGGGCTAACACAAGTGCGCTACCAATTTGCCAATGAAATACCTGTTGTTTATTGTTGGGTTGTATTTGTTTCCGGAGCGACTCCAAGTTGCCCCAGAAATAAACACTCAACACCGTTTTTCCTTCCAGCACCCCCAAATGGGCACGGTGTTCAAGCTGGTGTTTTATTCAGAAAAAGACTCTACACAAGCCGCTGAAATAGTCAAGCAGATTTTCAATCGTATCGACTCCTTGAATGCCATTTTCTCCGACTGGCTACCAGAAAGCGAATTGAACCAATTGTGCAAAACGGCTGGAAATGGTAAAAAAGTCCCCGTCTCTCCTGAACTTTTCGATATCCTCCTCCAATCCAAGCGCTTCTCAAAGCAGAGCGCTGGCGCATTTGATGCCAGCATTGGACCGCTGACCCGCTTGTGGCGGCGTTCCCGATCCTTGAAAGAATTGCCAGAGCCAGATCGGATTGCAGCAGCCCGTGAAAAGGTGGGTTGGAAAAATATTCAAATTTTTCGGCGTGGACGCTGCATTCGACTCAATAAGGCGGGCATGGCCCTCGATTTGGGCGGCATTGCCCAGGGCTGGACGGCGGATGTGTGCCTGAAAATGCTGAAAGATCAGGGCATCACCCGCGCTTTGGTGGATGCTGGCGGCGATATTGCGCTAGGCGATGCGCCACCGGGAGAACAAGGCTGGAAAATTGAATTGCCAGAAGGTATCATGACAGGGAATATCACACTGCTCCAAAACTGTGGCATTACCACCTCAGGTGCTAGTGCGCGCTTTTTGGAGTTGGATGGGAAGCGATATTCCCATATCATTGACCCGCGGACGGGCCAGGCGCTCACACATCGTGTATTGGTTACGGTATTGGCCCCCAACGCCACCATGGCGGATGCCTGGGCAACGGCGATTTCGGTTTCGGGGGAAAATGGAAGGGGGCAAGCGTTGAAATCTTGTAAAAAATTGAAGGTTTGGATGACGGAAACGGGATTGTGAGGTCTAACCATAGCAGCATCGGGGGGCTAAAGGGGCGGTGTTGAACATGTCGCCAAACTTCGTTTCATTTTTCTTGGCGAAGACCTTCCAGGTTTTTAAAACCTGAAAGGTCTAATGCTCTAACGAAATAATAATTTGTTCGTTTTTTGTTGCCCAGACGATCGACACAACAGCCCTTGGATTATTGTACTTGGAAGCGAATCAAATTATGTAGCAAAAAAATCAATACCATGAAAAGAAGAAACTTCATCCAAAAAAGCCTGCTCAGCGGCGCAGTGCTCGCCACTGCTTCCGCCTCAGTATTTGGCCAGCAAGCGCTTGAAAGCCCAAAACCCAGCAAATTTCAACTAAAATATGCCCCCCACGATGGCATGTTCCGCCAATCCGCCGGCGAAGACATCCTCGACCAGTTGCGCTTCATGGCCGACCAAGGCTTTACGGCGTTTGAAGACAACGGCATGATGGGCCGCGAGGCGGCCGTGCAGGAAAAGATGGGCAAGCTGATGGCACAAATTGGCATAGATATGGGCGTTTTTGTGGCACATAAAATCTACTGGAGCGAGCCAAACCTGGCAAGCGGCAATAAGGAACGCCGCGAGGAGTTCCTCGCCTCTATTCGCAATGCTGTGGATGTCGCCAAACGCGTCAATGCCAAGTGGATGACCGTGGTGCCGGGCTTTATGGACCTGCGCCAAAACAAGGAATTTCAAACGGCGCACGTGATTGAATCCCTCAAACGTGCCTGCGACATCCTGGAACCGCATGGCTTGGTGATGGTGCTGGAGCCACTCAACTTCCGCGACCACCCCGGACTTTTCCTGGCGGATGTGCCACAAGCTTATGCCATTTGCAAGGCCGTGAACAGTCCTTCCTGCAAGATATTGTACGATATCTACCATGCTCAAATTCAGATCGGCAACCTGATTCCGAACATTGATGCAGCTTGGGATGAAACCGAATATTTCCAGATTGGCGACAACCCTGGCCGGAAGGAACCGGGCACTGGGGAAATTAATTACAGAAATGTGTTCAAGCACATTCACGCCAAGGGTTTTACGGGTATATTGGGTATGGAGCATGGTAATTCCATACCAGGCAAAGAAGGGGAAATGGCGGTGATCAAGGCGTATCAGGAAGCTGATAGTTTTTGAGTTTTAGTGCCTTATCCACCGTTGGCTTGGAAATTTTGTGGCCATTCGACATGCCAATAACTTTTTCACTCACTGTGGTCATTTAAAAAGAGGGACGGCCACTGTAAGGGTGGGCGATATCGTGGCGACTGGGCAGAATCTTGGCAAGGTTGGCAAGATTGGATACTCCAGCGATTAGGAGCAGACACTAATCTATCAATGTGACATCCCCTGATAATTTTTCCGTGAAACCATTGGCGTGCGCTACTTCGGCCATCCAAACAAAAACCCCTGGGGACAACCTTTGCTGGTTCACGGTGCCATTCCAGCCAGCTTCCAAATCATTGGTAAAGATGTCAGACTTTTCAAAAACCAATTCACCCCAGCGGCTGAATATCATGAGGTATAGAATATTCACGGGGTTCTTGGACTGAATAAAAAAGACATTGTTGGGCGCAGGTTTGGAAGGCGAAAAAACGTTTGGGGCGTAAATTGACCGCTCCACTTCCAGGGCGATTTCATCAGATGCGGTACACCCATGTTCATTGCTGATTTGCAGTGAATAAACGCTGTTGTCAACTGGGAACACGTTCGTCGAAAGGCAGTTGGTACAGGAAATGCTAGTTGTTGGGCCATTTGTTGCCCAAATATTTATAGATAATGGCCCAATTCCATTCCATTCTGGGTTGATGTTCAAAGTGTCGCCACTTTGGATGCGTATGTCTTCTCCAAGATCCAAACTCAGTGAGGCATCCAAAACATGGAAGCTTTGCCGCGCTTCTTCACATTTTGTCGCGATTATTACCGCATAATCCCCTGCCGTCGAAACTTGAATATTTGGAGTAGTTTGGCCGGAATTCCAAGTGTAAAGCATGCCCCCAGGAACAGCGGCATCAAGCTCGATTTCTGATCCATAACAGAGAAACAGGTCTACACTGGGGAGTGTTTCTGCTAAATCGCGGACGACAAAAGCCGTTGAGTCCAAAATAGCATGGGTTGCCGGGTTGTCCGACAGCAGGTCGGAAGTTTGGGCGGCGTTGATGATGATGTTTTTCAAGAGCGCCTGGTTTTTATAAATGCCTGAAGGGAGGCTGTTGCAGCGCACCCGGATGATCAATGAATCAACCCCTTCCGGAATGCTTAAATTGGTGGCCAGCAAATGATCGGAGCCAGGGCCACTGCTAATTTGCCCCCCAAATGGGTTTTTCACGATTTTTTCGATGCTAATTCCTTCTGGCATCCAATCTTCCAGCGCCACGTTTTGCTGGGTTTGCCCCGTGCGGTTTGAAAGTGAAAAGATGAAATCGAACACGCCACAATGGGAGACGGTATCTGGCCAGGCTGTTTTTTGGAAATTAAAAGAGCCCGGACAGCTGCAGCCGTCTACCCGGCCAGCGGAGTTAAAAGTGATGGGGAATTGTGCCATAATCTGGCCAGTGATGGTGCTGACTTGGCTCACCATGCCATTGCTTAAGCCCCAGAGGTTTGCATAAGCGTCGAAAAACATGGCTGGCAATCCTGTTGAAATATCCACCACTGGGTATCGGGCGTTGTCAACCAAACCTGTATGTGGGTCAATGGTCACCAACCTTTTCCTGCCCGGCTCAAAACCATACAATATGCCTGTGGTCGGATTAAAGGCAATATCCAGCAAGATAATATTTGGCGCAGGATTGACAAAAGTGAATGGGATTTTCGTCTCCTCAAAAAAACCGGATTCCAGGTTGACAAATTTCAAATCCGTCAATGTAGTAAACACCAAATATTTCCCATCAGGGCTGACATCCCCGGCAATACTGTGTTCAGAAACAGTTGACAACACTTCCATCGCGCCAGTGCCATCCATCCGAATCAATCGATTGCTTTGGAGGCCATACACCGTTTTGTCCTGCAAGCGGAATCCAATGGCGTTCACCGATAATCCACTGGTATTCGGAAAGGGGATCAAGGTAGCTGTATTTGTGACTGGGTCGACTTCAATGTAATGCAATCGGCTGATCCTATTAGAGTCGTCATAGATAAGGAAAGGTTTGTTATCGCAATGAATGGGCACGGCTTGTCCACAAAGTTGGGCAGCAACGGCCATAAACAGGCATGATAGGATCGAGCGCATCGTAGTTTGTGTTTGCAAGATGACGTTCCCTTTTATGGTAAGGTTGCTTAGCGGTATAGGGAGCTTATGCCTTAAACGGCCGCATCCAATAGGTCGCAATCGTCCTCATCGGAGTAGGCAAATTCGACTGCTTCAATTTCTTCAAAAACGAAATTGTTGGGCAGCCCCAATTGAATAAGGCAAACAGGCACATGAAGAATTCCGGAGGCGGTGGAAACCCGTGCAAAATCCTCTGTTGGGAAGCGCCATCTCTGTAGCAAGGCGGTCTGAGATGGCAGAATGGGTAGCACCAGTGTCCCAAAGTGCTTTTAAGTTTTGCGGCTTAGCAAAGGCCAGTTCTTGCCCCTGTGCATTTAATGGCAAGCTCACGCTTGCGTTCGTGTAAATCGCAAGAGCAATAGTTTCATGGGCAATAGTTAATGTATATGCCGGGATGGGGTTTTCACTTTTCATCTACACTGATTAATTTTCGACCACGGAGCCTGGGCACTCGTCGCGGGTCTTTCTCAACACAAAAATGAATGATAAAAGAGCCAGCTTCATGTTTTTTGAGCGTTTCCTGCCTGGCATGTTTCCGGGTGCCATAATCACCAATGACCTGCTCGCCTTTTATGACAATGTATCGCCCCAGGTGTTGTTGCAACGATGCCTCCTCATGCGCCTCGAACCAGAGGTACTCTTTAAAATTAGGGTATTTCGCAATATTGTATGATATTGTTGCTTCGGCCATGTTGCACAGTTTACTACAAGTTTACGGCTTTTCAGAATACCGGTGGTGATTTTCCACAACTTCCAACATCTGCGTACCTTCGCCCCAGTTTTATGAATCTTACCGCACTTTCCATCCGCCGCCCCTCCCTGATCATCGTGGTTTTCGCCGTGCTGACCTTTATGGGCATTGCGAGCTACTTCAGTCTGCCGATTGAACTGGTTCCCAAATTCAGTCCACCGGTGGTGACCATCATCACCATTTATCCGGGCGCTTCGCCGGGCGAAGTCGAAAACACCGTGAGCAAGCCCATTGAGGATGCCATATCTTCTCTGGAAGGCATCGATCAGATACAGGTGGGCAGTCAGGAGAACTCCTCTTTTATTGCAGTAGAGTTTGACCAGTCGGTCGATTTGGACAAAGCCGTGCAGGAGATGCAACGGAAGATAAACCAGTTGCAGGCCTTGCTGCCCAAGGAGGTGCGGCCTCCAATAATCAACAAATTTGCCCTCGACGAACTGCCGATCTTGAAACTGGCCGTTTCGGCCAACGTGACCGGTACCGCCTTTTTCGACCTGATCAAAAATCGCGCATTGCCCGAAATATCCCAGGTTAAGGGTGTCGCGCAAGTGAGCATACTAGGCGGAGAGGAACGTGAAATCAAAATCAATATTTCCAGCACCCGTTTGGAGCAGTACGGGCTATCGCTCTTGCAGGTATCCCAAATCGTGCAGGGTGCCAACCTTGATTTTCCTACCGGTAAAGTAACCGGAGAAGCTGGCCAAAAGCGGATTCGCCTGGCGGGTAAATTCCTCGGTATCAATGAGATTCGAAATTTGGTGGTCGGAAAAAGCCGGTTCGGGTCCTCTATTTTCTTAAAAGATATTGCGGAGATTCAGGATGGCATTAAAGACCAGGAGGTTGTGTGTCGGTATGATGGTTCGCCTTCCGTGGGTATCACGATCCGCAAACAAGGCGATGCCAATGCCGTGGAAATGTCGAAGCTGGTGCTGGAAAAACTGGCAACCCTGCAAGGCGTATACGCCGCCGAAGGTTTGAAATTCGAGGTGGTGGCAAACAGCAGTGTCTTTACGAAAAAAGCTACGCATGCTGTACTGGAGGATCTGGGCATGGCGATTGTGCTGGTGGCCCTGGTTATGTTGCTGTTTCTGCACAGCATTCGCAATGCTGCCATTGTCCTGGTCTCCATTCCAACCTCTGTCATCACCACCTTTGTGATGATGAAGGTATTTGGCTATTCCCTCAACCTGATGTCTTTGTTGGGCCTTTCGCTGGCCATCGGCATTCTGGTTGACGATGCCATTGTCGTCATAGAAAATATTTACAGGCACTTGGAAATGGGGAAGAACCGGGTGCAGGCGAGCTACGATGGGCGTATTGAAATTGGATTTACGGCCATAAGTATCACGCTGGTGGACGTAGTGATTTTCCTGCCCATTATTTTGAGCGCCGGATTGGTGCCCGATCTGTTGCGACAGTTCTGCATGACCATCCTAACCTCTACCCTGGTGTCGCTCCTGGTATCATTTACCCTGGTGCCCTGGCTGACTTCTCGCTTTGGCAAACTGCATCGTTTTGAAGGGAAAAACATCGGCGGGCGCATTGCGCTGCGTTTTGAAAGGTTCCTCGATTGGGTTTCTGACGGGTTTGTACGCTTGCTTGGATTGGCCTTGAAAAACCGCCGCACTAAAATTATCACCCTGTTGGTGGCCCTGGGCATGTTTGCCAGTTCCTTTTTGTTGGTCACTTCTGGCCTGATCGGCAATGCGTTTATGGAAGCGGGCGAACGCGGCGAATTTTTGATAGAAATTACACTGCCCCAGGACGCGTCCTTATCTCAAACAGATGAGAAGGTGAAAATGATAGAAAGCTGGCTGCGACAACAGGAACACGTGCTGCATACTTTTGCCACCGTTGGGCAAACCAACAAAACCTTCAGCCAAAGCGCACCCAATACGGCTGAAATTCAGGTTTTTTTGACACCTTATGGACAAGGTCGCTCGGAATTAACGCCCATTTTTGCCCGAAAAACAAAAGTACAACTCGAAGAGATCGTCACAGGTGCCCGTATCAAAACCAACCCGATTGACATCCTGGGCTTGTCGAACATGCCCATCGAAATCATGATGAATGGTGCTGATCTCGATACGTTGCTAGTGCTTTCCGCACGCGTGCGGAAGGAAATGGAAGCCGTGCCAGGTTGTGTTGAAATCACCGCATCCGTGGAAAGTGGCACCCCTGAAGTTCAGGTGGAAGTCAACCGCCAGCGCATGGCCGACTACGGACTTGGCATGGCGCAGGTAGGGCTTACTATGCAAACAGCTTTCAGCGGCAACACGGACGCAAAATACCGCGATGGCGCCTACGAATACCCTATCCGTATTGCATTGGATGCCTTTGACCGTCGCAGCGTTGATGATATTCGCAGCTTGTCTTTTGTCAACCCCTTGGGCAGCACCGTTTTTCTGAAGCAATTTGCAGAAGTGCGGGAAGGCTCTGCTCCATCCCGGCTCGAGCGCCGCGACCGTATCACATCGGTCATGCTGAGCGCACAGGTGATCGGACGGCCCAATGGTACGGTGGGCCGCGAAATAAAATCCCGGCTTGATGTAATGCCCTTGCCGCCCGGTGTAGAAATCAAGTACGGCGGTGACCTCAAACGGCAGCAACAGGGTATCGGTACCCTGGGCTTTGCCTTGTGGACCTCCCTCTTGCTGGTGTACCTTATCATGGTAGCCTTGTACGACAACTGGATTTATCCAATGGTGGTGTTGTTTTCAATCCCATTGTCCATCATCGGTGCTTTTCTGGCGATGGCTTTGGCGGGTGAGAACCTCACGGTATTTACAGGCATGGGCCTGTTGATGCTGATCGGCTTGGTCGGGAAAAACGCCATTCTGGTGGTCGATTTTGCCAACCAGTTGCGGGAGCAGGGGACACCCCTGCGCGAATCCCTGCTGGAATCCACCAAATTGCGCTTCCGTCCGGTGGTGATGACCAATGTGGCCATGATAATCGGCTTGTTGCCCATTGCATTTGCGCAAGGCTCTGGTGCCGACTGGAAAAACGGCCTTGCCTGGGCGATCATTGGCGGCTTAAGTTCTTCTATGCTGCTGTCACTGATTGTTGTGCCGGTGGTGTATTGGATATTTGATCGGGGAATGGCGAAGTTGGGGTTTGGGAAAAGGGAGAAGGTGGACTTTGAGGAGTAGAAAAAAACATGAGTTATCCCTTATTTTCGTGAACCCTATGTGTTTTTAGATGGAAGGGCTAAGTGAATTGGTTGCATTCGTTTTTACTTATTCGTCAGACCACGGAAAGTGGTCGGACGATGGCCATTTGGTCGGATGATGAAAAATCGTCAAACCAATAAGTATACACAAACACGCTAATTTACACCTATTTTCTCCAAAAAAATAAGGGATGACTCATGTTTTTTACTTCCGTCGGAACGGGATATTCTGCACAATTGTGCTGTTCCGAAAAATTCGAGCCCTTACTTAGGCGCCAAATTCGGATTCAGCAAATCATAAAACTGATTCAGTTTTGGCATGATGATGATACGGGTGCGGCGATTGGTCGAACGACCTTCAGCCGTGTCGTTGCCTGCCAGGGCATTGTACTCACCACGGCCAGCGGCGATCAACTTGTTTGGGTTGATTTTAAAGTTGTTCTGCAATACACGCACCACAGAGGTTGCCCTTTTCACGCTCAAGTCCCAGTTGTCGTCGATGCAGGCGTTTTTGATGGCTACATTGTCGGTATAACCTTCTACCATCACCTCGAGATCGGGGCGTGATTCGATGATTTTTGCGATGTTGCCCAGTACTGAGTTCGCTTTTGAGGTAAGGTTGGCACTTCCGCTTTGAAAGAGCATTTTGTCAGACAAGTTGATGAACACCACCGTTTTGTCCACTTTTACATCCACGTCATTGTCTTCGATACCATCTCTCAGGACACCTTTGAGGTTGACGGATAGTGCCAAATTGATGGAGTCGGCTTTTGTTTTTGCCGCCTGTAGCAAGTGGATATACTTGTCTTTTTTCTCCAGCTGGGACAGTGTTTCCTTGATGTTGTCACTCGCCGACTGAGACAAAACCGTGAGGTTGCCCACTTGTGTCACCTGATTGTCGCGTTGCGATTTCAGGTCTTGGATTTGCTCCTCACGAAGCTTCAGGGTACCTTGTGCGTTTCTCAGGTCAGCGCGCAGCAGTTCTTTTTCTTTGTCGCAGGTACCAAGCTGGCCGAGCATGGATTTCACGCGGTCGTCGCAAGAAGCCAAGTCTTTGCGGGCCGCATCAAGCTCAAGCTTTTGGTTGGTTAAGTCATTTTTTACCGCGAGGTATTTCTTCTTGGCAACGCAGGAAGTTAGGGTTGCTCCTACAAATAAGAGCACAAATAGATGATTGGTAATTCGCATAGAAATTCGGAAATTGAAATTTTGAATGATATAAAAAAGATGGTTTCACTGGTTTAACGCGTGAATCCCTTTATTATTTTTCTTTACAACAGAGGCAAATATCAGACCAAGCCAAAGCGACAAAGCCCATTTTATAGGGTTTTAATAGCCTTTTAATGGTATTCTAATGAATGATTTATTCAGGCAATTGTTCAGCAACGAACAACAACGTGTCCGATTCCGTACAACTTTTGCAATGTACAACATTTTAATGTATTGATAATCAAATTTTTATGAAAATGGCGCAAAGTGTGTAGTTGATCGTTGTTTTTTGTTCGTTTCCGAGCGCTTGGCATTTCGTGGATAGTTGTTGGTTGCTTGTTGTTTGTTTCCGAGCGCTTGGTCATTTGGAGAAGGTTGCGAATGAACTCTGGCATTTTGGGGGCAAATGGGGCATTTTGGGCAAAAGTGTTCCTTCTTCGCTTACGTCATAGATGTTAGACCAAGCGCTCGGAAACGAACAACAAGCAACCATCAACGAACAACGAAATACCCAGCGAGAATTGAGCAAAGGAGAACGAACAACAAACAACGAACAACTATCAACGAGCAACTAACAACGATTTATTACCTTTCGACCTGATATAAACCAACACATCATGTCTTCGCGTATTCTGCTGTTATTGTTAATTTTCCCCTTGCTGTCCAATTGCCAGTCTTCCGGCACAGGCATTCAAATCATTCCCCAGCCACTAAAAATTACCCCTGCGGAAGGTGTTTTTACTTTAAAACCTGACACTAAAATTATTGCCCCAAACGACAAAGATTGGGCAACCGCCGCCGAGTACCTGATGTTTATGATGGTCAAATCGACGGGCTATCATATTGAAACACAAATATTTACCCAAAACAAACCCAACCCAAGCAGCAACGCCATTTACTTTTTGCCCGACGAAAAAATTGCCCATGCAGAAGGCTACCAGCTGGAAGTAAAGGAAGGCTCCATCCTAATACGCGCCCGCACCGCTGCCGGTGCTTTTTACGCGGTGCAAACCCTGCGGCAATTGTTCCCCGCGGCCATCAACAGCCAGCAACCTGTCATAGAAAAAGTTGCCTGGACGGCCCCTTGTTGCAGTATACAAGATGAGCCGAGGTTTGCGTACAGGGGACTTCACCTTGATGTAGGTCGTCATTTTTTCCCCGTTAGTTTTATCAAAAAATACATTGATGTACTGGCGGTTCATAAACTGAATACCTTCCACTGGCACCTGACCGACGACCAGGGCTGGCGCATTGAAATCAAGCAGTACCCAAAATTGCAAAGCATCGCCGCCTGCCGCGACGAGACACTCCTTGGGCACTATTCCGACACCCCGGAGCGCTACGATGGCGTCAAAGACTGTGGTTATTACACACAGGAGGAAATAAAGGAGGTCGTAGCATACGCCCAAAAACGCTTCGTCACCATCATTCCTGAAATTGAAATGCCCGGCCATGCACTGGCTGCACTCACCGCCTATCCCGAACTTGGCTGTACGGGTGGCCCCTATAAAACCGCCCAGAAATGGGGTGTGTTTGACGATGTGTTTTGCGCGGGAAATGAGGAAACCTTCCAATTTCTGGAGAATGTATTGAACGAGGTCTGCGCGTTGTTTCCAGGCATTTACGTCCATATTGGTGGCGATGAATGCCCCAAAACCAAGTGGGAAGCTTGTCCAAAATGCCAGAAGCGCATGGAGGACAACAAGCTAAAAGACGCCCACGAGCTCCAAAGCTATTTCATCCACCGCGCCGAAGCCATGCTGGCCAAACACGGGAAAAAACTGATCGGCTGGGATGAAATTCTCGAAGGCGGCATTGCTCCCAGCGCCACCATTATGAGCTGGCGGGGCATTGAGGGGGGCATCGCCGCTGCCAAAGCAGGGCACGATGCCATCATGACCCCAAGTTCTGACGTGTATTTTGACTATTACCAAAGTGATCCGGTGACAGAACCCCTGGCCATTGGCGGCTACCTCCCCCTCGAAAAAGTGTACAGCTATGAGCCCATCCCGGCAGAACTGAGCGCCGAGGAAGCAAAACATATCCTCGGCGCTCAGGGCAATATCTGGACCGAGTACATGAAAACCTCCGACTATGTGGAATACATGGCCTATCCACGTGCATGTGCGCTGGCGGAGGTGGTGTGGTCGGCAAAATCCAATAAAAACTGGGCGGATTTCAGTAAGCGTCTGGTCACCCATTTTACCCGTCTGGATGCCATGGGGCTGAACTATTCCAAGGCTTTTTATGACTTGACGGCTTCCTACTCAAATGGGAAGGTCAGCCTGAAAGGCAGCATGCCCGATTTTGCCCTATACTATACGACCAATGGCACAGAACCTTCTGCCAGCTCCAAACGGTATTCAGGCCCATTTTCCCTGATGGAAACCTCCACGGTAAAAGCCGTTGTCATTCAAAAGGGAAAAGCAGCTGGTAAGGTGCTGAGCGTACAATACCTCGTGCACAAAGCCAGTGGAAAGTCATATACCATGCCGCGAACGCCAGACAAATACAACGGCGGCGAACAATACGGCCTGACCAATGGCGTCACGGGCAAACTCAAAGGCTGGAACAATTGGGTAGCACTCGTCAACCACGACATTGACCCCGTGATCGATTTGGGGAAAAAGACCCGTTTTAAACGCGTCTCTTGCAATTTTGTCAATTCCAAGGTGGCCTGGATTTATCCACCGCTGGAAGTGACGGTCTTCATTTCAGATGATGGTGTAAACTTCAAACAACGCGCAAAACAAACCATAGATGCCGCGAACCTGAAAGGTTCAACGGTAGAATCCGTCATACTGGATACCCAGGGTGCCCGCGGGCGCTACCTGAAATTTGTGGCCAAAACTTATGGGGTGATACCCAGTGGAGCGCCCGGCGCAGGGGAAGGGGCCTGGCTTTTCGTGGATGAAATTGTCGTCGAATGATATTTTACGGGGGACGGTAGACGGGGGACGGTAGACGGGGGACGGTAGACGGTTTGCACAGCATTGGTTCGTTCTTTTGGTGGTGTTTTTCAGCATTCTTTTGTGTATCAATTAGATCGTTGGCTCAAGGTGCTGAAACACAAATGCTACTTGGATATTGACTATTGGGGGGGCCTCCTACGCTTTTACCTGTCGAGGCCTAGGCGAAGGAAGAAAAGCTACGGCGGGCATACCGTCCACCGTTTTTAAAAGGTGCTAAAATACAAATACTAACAGAATATTGTAATGTTGTGCAAACGAACAACTATCAACGAAAACAGTCCATCATTATGGAAAAAATACCTGAAGTCCCATCCCCAGAAAACCAAACTGGCAAAAACAACCCTTGGATCATCAACGGCTGGGCCTTTTTTGATTGGGCAAATTCCGCTTATGCACTCGTTATTACAGTAGCCATATTCCCAGGCTATTTCCTGACGCTGACCGATGATACGGTGAACGTGTTGGGCTTTCGCATGTCGGACAGCACCCTGTATGCCTGGAGCATTGCGCTGGCATATTTGATCATTGCGCTGGTTTCGCCCATCCTGTCGGGCATTGCTGATTTCGGTGGACATAAAAAATCCTTTTTGCGGTTTTTCACCACCCTGGGAGCATTAGCCTGTATATCGCTGTTGTTTTTTACCAGTATGGACACCCTCTGGGTCGGCTTGTTGGGCTTTATTCTGGCCACCATTGGCTTTGCTGGCGGCATTGTGTTTTACAATTCTTTTTTGCCACTTATTGCTACGGAAGACCGCTACGATGATGTCAGTGCCAAGGGATTCAGTTATGGGTTTATTGGTAGCGTCATTTTATTGGTCGTCAACCTGGTTGTAATCATGAATTACAGCTGGTTCGGATTTTCGGATGGTTTGCGGGCTGTACCAACAGCTTTTGTTATGGTAGGGTTGTGGTGGTTGGGGTTTGCCCAAATCCCCTTGAAACGATTGCCGGAAGACAAGCCGCAAGGGCCTACTGAAAATCTGCTTGGAAAAGGATATCAGGAACTAAAAAAAGCCTGGCGTAATTTGCGTGGCGATTCGAATACCCTCTCTTTCCTGGCTGCCTTTTTCTGCTACAATGCGGGGGTACAGGCGGTGCTTTTTTTGGCCTCTACCTTCGCCGAAAAAGAATTAAAATTCACGACATCAGGGTTGATCCTCTTGATTTTGTTGCTTCAAATCGTTGCCATTGGCGGCGCTACCTTATTTTCCAAAGTATCGGGCAGGAAGGGCAACAAATTCTCCTTGATGATCATGCTGGTGATTTGGACCGTCATCTGCATCGTAGGCTATTTCGTGCAAACCGGTGCCGACTTTTACCTGCTCGCCGCTGCGGTGGGCTTGGTGATGGGCGGCATTCAATCGTTGTCGCGCAGTACTTATGCCAAATTGTTGCCCAAAGACACGCCGGATACGGCATCTTATTTCAGCTTTTACGACGTGATGGACAAGCTTTCAACCGTCGTTGGCACCTTCACTTTTGGCTTTGTGGAACAAATAACCGGGGGCATGCGCAACAGCGTGATGGCACTGGCGGTGTTCTTTGTAATCAGTTTGGTGGTGCTTTCCGCGGTGAAAATCCGGCGTATGGGAACGGCCTAGCCCCATGGTAACTCAATTTTGAAACACACCAAACCCGCGGCTCCCCAACGCAACATTCTCATCGTACACCACCGCGTAATAGATGCCCGCAGGTAAAACAGGAATGGGAACTTGAGTAGCACTCATTGCGCCAAATCCGGTGCTAAATGGTGCTGTTGTCAGTACTTTTCCGCTGGCATCCAAGACTTGCAGCGTAAGTTGGCGATCTTCGTCGATCCCTTTTATCCGAACCTGTAAATGCCGTTGACTGCTATCAAGGGTAATCTGCAAATCTATCGCCGCGGTTGGTGTTTCGGTAGAAACCAGGTTTTCGTAAGGGTACTGCATCCATTTTATCCCTCCATTGGGGAGCAAGTTGTTTTGAAAATCAAAAAAAGTAGCATGCTCCTGGTGAGAGCCCTGGCCCCAGGGCGTCCAACAAGTTGATGACACCCAAGCTGGCTCCCAATACAAGACCCCGCTGGCACCCTTATTAAGCACTTCCTGGGTCATATCCACCAGCCAGCGCCGCTGGTTTTCCGGGCTCGCTGGCGCATAATTTGGGTGTACGACGTTGATAATATTCGAAGCATTGTCGTTGAACTGGGTTGTCCAAATATACCCGGTTTCAAAAATCATGACTTCTTTGCCCGCATAAAGCTGTTTTAGTTGCGCCACAATATTTCCGGCATCCGTGATGGAGGTTGGTTTATGCCAGGCCCAATAATAGGAAATCCCGATGATGTCAAAATCGGTCACGCCATTGCTCCAAAAGCCCTGCATCAGCCAGCCAGCATCGGCAGGGCCAGCAATGTGGATGGCGACTTTCACCTTTTTTCCGGCGGCATTCTCTGCGTCGCGCACCGCTTGAATGGCCTTTTTGAACAATTGGCTGTTTCGGTTCCAGTCGAGCGACCAACCAGCTGCATCCATAGCGGGCGAGAGTACAATACCCCGGTTGGTTTCGTTGCCAATTTGAACCATTTCCGGCAATAAACCTTCGGCATTCAAATCGCTGAGCGTTTTGAAGACATAATTGTAGAGTGAATCTTTCAGCAAGGGCAGGTTGTTGACCACGCCAAGCCAGGCGCTCGGGCACAACTGCCGCTGCGGATCTGCCCAAAAATCAGACAATTGAAAATCGAGCAAAACGGCCATTCCCTGGGCTTTGGCACGTGCAATGCTTTTGCGCACATCCTGAAAATCGGCGTATCGTTTGCCCATATTCAAGGTGTCGTACCAGGATGGTGTATGCCAAAGCCGCAGCCTGACGAGGTTGCCGCCGTTGTCCTTAAATATCTGGTACACATCTTTTGCAGCACCACTCTCCTTATACTCCACCCCACAATCTTCCATCTCATTTACATACGAGAGGTCGTTACCAAAAAAGAAGTTTTGGGCGGGCAAAGTACTTGCACTAAGCATTATGGCCGTGAAAACAAATAGAATCATCCTGAAATTCATGTAAAAAGCTTTGCACAAACATACTTCATACCACAGAATTTGCAGAAAAAAACCGACATTTGCGCGCCCAAATCCGCACTCCGCACTCCGCACTCCAAATTCCGCACTCCCCAATCCAAACTCCGCACTCCAAATTCCGCACTCCAAATTCCGCACTCCGCACTCCAAACTCCGCACTCCAAATTCCGCACTCCGCACTCCAAACTCCGCACTCCAAACTCCGCACTCCAAATTCCGCACTCCGCACTCCAAACTCCGCACTCCGCACTCCAAATTCCGCACTCCAAATTCCGCACTCCAAATTCCGCACTCCAAATTCCGCACTCCGCACTCCAAATTCCGCACTCCAAACTCCGCACTCGATACCGTGTCTCGTAAGAACAAACTCCGCAAATTTGCCGAAGTACTTTCCTTTCCAAACGTTTATGAATGTTACGACATTCAAAAGCCTTCGCTCGTTGGCGTGAATATGGAGCCTGTAGACTTGAAAGGAAACTGGCACACGAAACATTTCAACAACAACAACCCCATTACGCTCGAATTGGCGGCAGGCGGTGGAGAATATACCATTGGGCTGGGTCGGATGTTCCCGGATCGAAACTTCATTGGGGTCGACATAAAGGGCAGCCGGCTCCATACAGGTGCTAAAGCGGCACTGGCAGAAGGATTGGACAATGTGGCATTTGTGCGCACGCGCATCGAAATTATCGAGCATTTTTTTGCTGTGGGCGAGGTAGATGAAATCTGGATCACCTTCTGCGATCCGTTCCCGCGGTCGAGCAAAGAAAACCGGAGGCTCACGTCACCTTATTTTCACGGAAAATACCGCCATATTCTCAAACCGGGCGGGCTCGTGCACCTCAAACACGACGACAATGATTTGGTAGCATTCTCCCTGGAATCCATTTTGACGGATCCGAGTTGTACGCTTTTGTACCAAAATTTGGATATTTATGCCGCTGAAATGGCCATGCCGGAATGGAATATTCAGACACTTTATGAAGGCAAGCACCTCGCTGCCGGGAAAACAATCAAGTATTTGCGGTACACGATTCATTGAAATAATGGCACCTAAAACCGTTACTTGGTATTGTATGCCGTTATTTCATCGAAACTGCACATTAAAAAGCAATTTGCAAACGTTATTGCCGAAATTTACGGCTTGGACTCTTTGCTTTCTGGCATACCATTTGCCCAGCGCTTCCCGTCACTGCTAATCAAATACTGTTGTTATGTTGCTTTTAAAAAAACTTTTTTGGGTCTCCCTAGTGTTTGTCGTGCCACAATCCATGTTGGCACAAAAGGATGCGCCAATTTATTTGAACAACCCTTCATTTGAAGATGTGCCAAGGGCCAGTGCCACTCCCTCTGGTTGGTATGATTGCGGCCAAATGCGGGACAGTCCGCCAGATGTTCAGCCTGGTTTTTGGGAGGTTTCAACACCCGCAGTGAACGGCTCCAGCTACCTGGGTATGGTGGTGCGCGACAATGATACTTGGGAGAGTGTTGGCCAGCGCTTGAGTCGCCCTTTGGAAATAAACTCCTGTTATGAAATTACCCTATACTTGTCCAAAGCGCCAAAATACCTTAGCAAGAGCCCTATGTCCACAGATGTTGTGGATTTTGCTACGCCAGCTTGCGTCCAGATCTGGGGGGGGAATGGATATTGTGATAAGGCAGAACTACTGTATAAATCGACAATAATTAACCATTCCCGTTGGGTAGAATACAATTGCCGGATAAGCCCAAAAACAGGTAATTGCTCCTTTTTGCTGATAGAGGTGTTTTATAAAACCCCCGTACTTTTCCCCTACAATGGCCATGTACTGATTGACAACCTATCTCCCATTACAACAGTCGCTTGTGGCCCAGAAAAAATGCCTGATCCAAAACCAAAAGTAACTATAGCAGCAAAAGCCCCCCCGAAAAAAACAGGAACCGCTGCCCCCAAAGTCACAACAGCTACAGCTACAGTAGAAAGCAAACCAGCAAAAAAAACGGAAGACCCTATCGGACAGAGCTCTAGGAGGAATGTGATCTACAAACTAGAAAAAGTCTATTTCGAGGCCGACAAATACGATTTGCGATCTGAAAGCGAAGCTCAATTGGAAGAATTGGTAACGTTTCTGCGCCGCCGCCCCGATGTAGTGATTGAAGTAGGTGGCCATACCAACAACCAAATGTGGCCCAATGATGCTTTCGCCATTGAACTGTCCACCAATCGAGCCAAAGCTGTCGCCAATTACATCATTTCTCAAGGCATACCAGCTGGCCAGGTGCAATACAAAGGCTATGGTTGGACGAAGCCCATATATCCCAATACAACTGCTGATGGTCGGCAACGGAACCAGCGGGTGGAGGCTACGGTGATAAGTTCTAATGGGTAGTGCCACGTTCGATAAGGCTCTTGCGCTACAGCGCAAAAAATAGTTGGGGAAAATTCCAAAATCCATCAGATGATTTGGAATTATGATTTTTTGGCCTACATTTGTACGTCAATCTATATTCTCCGTATGAGCCTGAAATATTTTCCTTTTGTTTTTTCTGCAAACGCCAGTTGCGTATATCCAGCCAAATTTGGCTGGATATACGCAACTGGCGTTTGTGGGATTGGGGTTGACATAGCGCACATACCCGCAACTGACGACCAAGTAAAGTACGGTAAGTTGTTAATGGCGTTAACAAAACATGGGACTTGGGATGGTCGTAAGTTGTCGGTAAACCCGTAGTTGAACTAAACCGCTACGCGGTAGCTTCCCGCCCTGCCTAGGCCACCCAAAAACCTTGGCTTTTTTTCCCTGATATTTTGATGTCTCCGGTGTTATTTGGATTTTTGGTGATCTATTCACCA
>Ga0105054_10002157_pt1 | contig 31732 bp, 37 predicted proteins | sample BON02_FD_78091 | JGI IMG/M metagenome (GOLD analysis project Ga0105054, IMG submission 78091) | Freshwater microbial communities from Lake Bonney liftoff mats and glacier meltwater in Antarctica - BON-02 (megahit assembly) | ecosystem: Environmental > Aquatic > Freshwater > Ice > Glacier...
GCGCTTTATGAACAGGGGCGCATTGTGCATCGCGGGCATATGCCCGTGTTGGAAGGCCAGATGGTGCAGATGTGCCAGCAGGGCTATGCCGGGTCGGGCAGCCCGGACCGGGTAGATGCGTTGGTTTGGGCGCTGACAGACTTGGTGCTGGAGCCAGCATCGCAATTTCGAACTGCGCGTGTGCGCAGCCTTTAACGCCAGAAATCACCTCATAAAAGCAGGAGCTTACCCTATGGTATTGCAACTATTTCGGGGGGCGAAAGCCCAACCCGAGGCGCAGAAGGCGTCATCCGTGGCACCTTTGGTGACCTTTCAGGGCGGGGGCCGGGTGGCCTGGTCGCCGCGCGATGCCACCAGCCTAACGCGCAATGGTTTTGCGGGGAATCCGGTTGGGTTTCGCTGCGTGAAGCTGATTGCTGAGGCCGCTGCCGCGGTACCGATTGTAGTGCAGGATGCTGAGCGGCGCTATGCCGAGCACCCGTTGGTGGCGCTTTTGAACCGGCCAAATCCGGGGCAGGGCATGGCGGAGTTACTGGAGAATCTTTACGGACAATTGCTGCTGACGGGTGATGGCTATTTGGAGGCTGCGGTTGATGAAAGCCTAAGCCAGCCGGCCGAATTATATGTGCTGCGCTCGGATCGGATGCAGGTAGTGCCGGGGGCCGATGGTTGGCCGGTTGCCTATGAATATGCGGTGGGGGCCAAGAAACATCGGTTTGATTTGCGCGATGGTTTTGCACCGGTGCTGCATATAAAATCTTTCCACCCGCAAAATGACCATTACGGGCTTTCACCGATGCAGGCGGCGGCGAGTGCGCTGGATGTGCATTCGGCGGCGAGCCGCTGGTCAAAGGCGCTGCTTGATAATGCGGCACGGCCTTCGGGGGCGATTATTTATCGGGGCACCGATGGGATGGGCGCGCTGGGCAGCGAGCAATATCAGCGCTTGGTGGATGAGTTGGAAACCCACCATCAAGGGGCGCGCAATGCGGGCCGGCCGATGTTGTTGGAAGGTGGGCTGGATTGGAAGCCGATGGGGTTTAGCCCTTCGGATATGGAGTTTCAGAAAACCAAGGACAGCGCCGCGCGGGAAATTGCCTTGGCCTTTGGGGTGCCGCCCATGCTGTTGGGCCTGCCGGGGGATAATACATATGCTAATTATGCCGAGGCGAACCGGGCGTTTTACCGCTTGTCGGTGCTGCCTTTGGTATCAAAAACCATGTCAGCGCTGGGCAATTGGCTGGGTGAAGCCTTTGGCGATGGGCTGAAGGTGCAGGTTGATCAAGATGCAGTGCCTGCGCTGGCGGTGGAGCGTGAAGCGCAGTGGCGGCGGGTGGCGGTTGCGGACTTTCTGACGCCTGCGGAAAAGCGGGCCATGCTGGGCTTGCCGCCCTTGGCGGATAATGAATGAGCCGCACAAGCAACCGCGGCGGCGGCTCGCGCTATTTATACGAACCCTTTGATATGGCCGCAGCGCGCATAGATGCCAATGAGCGCGTCATTGAAGAGCGCTGGGCCGGGTTAGAGCGCCGTTTGAACGGCATAGAATTGATGTTGGAGCGGCTGGAAAAGCGCTTGTGGCTGGCGGTGTATGGCGCGGCGACGATGGTGCTGGCCGAAATTGTCTATGCGTTTGTCAACAAATCCCTATAGAGCAAGGAGTGTTTGATGCCCTATTATGACGGGTTCGACCCCAATTATGAAACCAAGTTTTGCCAGTTTGAAGCTGAGGCATTAGGTGATGAAAGCACTGTAATTACTGGATATGCCTCGGTTTTTGGCCAAAAGGATAATGGCGGCGATGCGGTGCAAGCGGGCGCCTTTGCCGCCAGTTTGAAGCGGCTTGCTGGCTGTGGTGGCAAAGTGAAAATGCTATGGCAGCATGACCCAACCCGCCCAATTGGCGTGTGGGATAGCGTGGTGGAAGACGGCCACGGGCTGAAAGTTTCGGGCCGGATATTGCCTGAGGTGCAGGCCGGGCGCGAGGCGCTGGCCTTGCTGAAGGCCGGGGCTGTGGATGGGCTTTCGATCGGGTATCGGACCATTCAAAGCGAAAAGGTCGCCAAAGGTGGCCGATTGTTACATGAAATTGAATTATGGGAAGTGTCACTGGTGACCTTTCCCATGCTGGCACAGGCCCGCGTTGGGGCCACCAATTTTGGTGGAACAGACGATGACGCGGCGCTGGCCCAAACCCTGGCAGATACGTTTCGATCGGCCCGGGATATGCTGGCGTGAGGCTACGCGCCGAAACCTGAACCCCAAATATACAGGACATAGTGATGCAGGACCAAAACCGCACACCGCGCGCCAAGGCCAATGCCAAGGCGGGTGAGGTGAAATCTGCCATTGGTGGATTTCTGAATGAATTTAATTCGTTCCAAGATGAACTGAAAGCAAGACTCAAAGCACAGGAAGACCGTTTGAACATGATTGACCGTAAAAGCCATATGACTGCCGCCCGCCCGATTTTATCAAACCGCGCGGAAACTGACATGCCGCATAAGAAGGCCTTTTCGGCCTATCTGCGATCGGGTGATGATGACGCGTTGCGCGGGTTGGTTGCTGAAGAAAAGGCCATGTCAACCGCAGTTGCGGCCGATGGCGGCTATTTGGTGGACCCACAAACCGCGGACCGTGTGGCATCGGTGCTGAAGGGTGCCGGGTCCATTCGGGCGATTGCCAATGTGGTGAATGTTGAGGCCACCGCCTATGACGTGTTGGTTGACCATTCCGATATGGGCGCGGGCTGGGCCAATGAAACATCGGCCTCAAGCGAAACGGGCACGCCGCAATTTGAGCGGGTAAGCATTGCGCTGCACGAACTTTCGGCGTTGCCCAAAGCCAGCCAACGCCTGTTGGATGACAGTGCGTTTGATGTGGAAGGTTGGTTGGCCAACCGCATTGCCGACAAGTTTGCCCGCGCTGAAGGTGAAGCGTTTATTATGGGTGACGGGTTTGACAAGCCGAAGGGGTTTTTGCTGCACCCACAGACCGATAATGCGAGCTGGAGCTGGGGCAATATTGGTTTTGTACCAACTGGTGCCACAGGTGATTTTGCGGCGACTGACCCGGCGGATGCGATTGTGGATTTGGTTTATGCGCTGGGTGCGCGTTACCGTGCCAATGCGAATTTTGTGATGAATAGCAAAACCGCTGGGGCCGTGCGCAAGATGAAAGATGCCGATGGCCGGTTCTTGTGGTCAGACGGTTTGGCGGCAGCTGAGCCTGCGCGCCTGATGGGGTATCCGGTGCTGATTGCCGAAGATATGCCGGATATCATGCCAAATTCACCCGCCATTGCCTTTGGTGATTTTGCGGCGGGTTACACGATTGCCGAGCGCCCGGATTTGCGCATTTTGCGTGACCCGTTTAGCGCCAAACCCAATGTGTTGTTTTACGCCACCAAGCGCGTTGGCGGCGATGTTTCGGATTTCGCAGCGATTAAAGTGCTGCGTTTCGCAATCGCCTGATCCGGGGAAAACCAGATTAGGTGACAGCCTGGCCCCAACTGGGGCTAGGCGGCCACCCCCGCGCGATCTGGCTGTTTGCGAGTGCCTCCGCGCGTGCCGTGCGGGGGTGGTTAACGGGGTTTTACCGATTGGATAAACTCAGGAATGAACGCCATTGCGCAGAAATCCCCCGCATCACAACTCGAAATTACCATCGATTGGCAGCAAAGCCCGCTACGCCCCGAAGAAAGCCCGGCCTATGAAATTGGCTGGCATGTTGAGCCGTCACGCTGCGGTGCGTCTGCTCTGCGCTTGGTGGACCACAGGCTTGAGGGACGGCAATCGCGTGCCACGATTGAGGGCGGGGTGGATGGGCAGGCCTATTTAATTTCAGCCGCCATAGCCACCAGCCTTGGGCGGGTGATTGTGCGGGTTATTTTGCTCCAGGTTCAATCGAGTTGACCATATTTTCAGGAGAAAGCCATGACTTTGAAGGAAACCGCGCCGCCGGATGTTGCGCGCCTGCCCCTAGCCGAATTGCGCGATTTTCTGCGAATGGGCCGTGGGTTTGCGGATGTTACCGCGCAGGACCCTGTGTTGGAAATTTGTCTGCGCGGCGCGATGCGCGCGATTGAAGCGCGCTTATCTATGGCGCTACTTGAGCGTGACCATGTGTGGACGTTTTATTTATGGCGGGGGTGTGGGCGGCTTGGCTTGCCCGTGGCCCCGGTTGGCAGCTTGGCTGAAATTCGGATTGTGAATGCAGCGGCTGAGGTGACAGTTTTATCGCCGGCCAGCTATCAGCTTGGCAATGACGATGCGGGTGCCTTTGTGAATATGGTTTCGGGCAGCTTTCCGTATTTGAATAGCGGGGCGCGGGTTGAGATTGATTTGACCGCTGGTTTTGGTGAATGGGCGCAGGTGCCTGCCGATTTGCAGCAGGCCTGGCTGCGCCTTGCTGGGCAGTTTTATGACCATCGAAATGGCAGCGATACCCAAGGCCTGCCGCTGGCGGTGTTGGCGTTGATTGAGCCCTACTTGCCGCGCCGCACCGGGGCGCGCCGATGAGCCGAGTGCCAGAGTTAAACCGCCCCATGGTGTTGGAAAACCGCGTTGTCAGCCCTGATACGATGGGCGGCCATGCGGTGAGCTGGGAAGCGCTGGGCACCCATTGGTGCGCGCTGGTAAGCCGTGCCGCAGGGCTGCGGTTATTGGGGGATTATGCCCAAAGCAAGGGTTCAGCGCGGGTGTTTTTGCGCGCTGTGCCGGTAGATGCCCCTTCACGCCCCAAAACCGGCCAGCGATTTCGCGACGGCGCACGGGTGTTTGACATTATTTCAGCAACTGAGGCCGATGCCGATGGGCGCTATTTGGAATGCCAAGTGAATGAGGTGCAGCAATGAGTTATTTTTCAGCGGCCCCGTTACAAGAAGCCGTTTTTGCAGCCCTAAACGCGGATGCAGGGCTTGGCGCGCTGGTGGCCGGCCGGATTTATGACACGCCCCCGGATGGCCTGGATGCTGCTGGCGCACCTTATGTGATTATTGGTGATGAGCGGGTGCGCGATTGGTCAAGCAACAGCCATTCAGGTGCGCGCCATGACCTTGCTATCGCGGTTCATTCAGATGCGGCGGGCTTTGCGGTGGCAAAAGCGGTGGCGGGTGCGGTGACAGAGGCGCTTGATGGGGCCGATTTGGCGCTGGCCGCGGGCCATTTGGTGAGCATCCAATTTTACGCCGCGCGCGCCAAACGATCGCTTAGCCCGGCAGCCCGCCGGATTGACCTGACATTTCGGGCGCTGGTGCAAACCAGTTGACCCCTAGACAAAGGATTTCAACATGACAGCCCAAAAAGGCAAAGACCTGCTGATCAAAATAGATATGAGCGGCAGTGGTGATTATACGACTTTGGGCGGATTGCGTGCACAACGTATTTCGTTCAATGCGCAATCGGTTGATGTGACCAATATTGAAAGCGCGGGCGGTTGGCGTGAGGTATTGGCGGGGGCGGGTGTGCGATCTGCCTCGCTTTCAGGTTCGGGGGTGTTTTTGGACAGTGACGCCGATGCCCGCGCGCGCCAAGTGTTTTTTGACGGGGAGATCCCGGATTTTCAGATCATCATTCCCGGTTTTGGCACCATTACAGGGCCATTTCAGCTAACGGCGCTGGAATATGCAGGCCAGCATGATGCCGAGGCGACCTATGAGATGACGTTGGCTTCGGCGGGCGCATTGACCTGGGTGGCGGCATGAGCGTGAACCGATTTCGTGGCGAGGTGATGCTGCGCTTTGATGGGCAAGCGCGCCTGATGCGGCTGAGCCTTGCAGCGCTGGCGGGACTAGAGGCTGAATTGGGGGCTGATAGCCTTGTGGCGCTGGTGGAGCGGTTTGAGGGTGGGCGGTTTCGGGCCGCTGATGTGATTGCGCTGCTGCTGGCCGGGCTGGAAGGTGGCGGCAACCCCATAACGCGTGAGGCGTTGATGGGGGCCAGCATTGATGGTGGGCCGCTGGGTGCCGCCAAATCGGCGGCGGAATTGTTGCGCGTAACCTTTGCGATTGACGCTGCATGACGCAGATCGACTGGCCCGCGCTGCTGCGGCTGGGGCTGGTTGGGTTGCGCCTAACGCCCGATGATTTTTGGGCGTTAACCCCAGCCGAGCTTGCCCTGATGGCTGAGGCGCTAAGCCCGCAAGACCGCGCGTTAAACCGGGCGGGCCTGAAAGCGTTGATGCGCGCACATCCCGACATCTAATTTAAGGATAAACCATGGCCGAAATTGAAACTGATTTGGAGCGGCTGGACGGATTGTTGGGCGAGCTTGAGGCCAGTATTGGCAGCACGCAAACCGTTACGGCGGCCTTTCAGCGCGAAGTGCAGGGAATGAATTCGAGCTTGCAAGCCGCGGTGGAAACCACAGCGGGGCTATCGCGGTCTATTTCCAGCCAATTGGGCAATGCGTTTGAGGCGCTGATTTTTGACGGCGCGCGGCTTTCGGATGTGTTGTTGAACGTTGCGCGCGGGGTGACGAATACCGCGTTCAACCAAGCCATTCGGCCTGTGACCGATGGTTTGGGCAATTTGCTGGCGGGCGGTATTCAGAACCTGCTGAGCGGTATTTTGCCCTTTGCTGATGGCGGTGTGATGACCAGTGGCCGGGTAAGCGCCTTTGCCAATGGCGGAGTCATTAACGGGCCAACCACCTTTCCCATGCGCGGCGGCACCGGGTTGATGGGTGAGGCGGGGCCAGAGGCGATTATGCCGCTAAGTCGGGGGGCAGATGGCCGGTTGGGTGTGCGTGGCGGCGGCGCGACGCAGGTGAATGTAACGATGAACATCACCACGCCAGATGCGCAAAGTTTTCTGCGATCGCGTAGCCAGGTGGCCGCCCAAGTGAGCCGGGCTTTGCAGCGCGGCACGCGCAATTTGTAGGGGGATTATGATGAATTTTCATGATGTGCGATTTCCGGCCAACCTTTCATTTGGGGCGTTGGGCGGGCCAGAACGGCGCACCGAAATTGTGACACTTGCCAATGGGTTTGAGGAACGTAACAGCCCTTGGTCACAATCTCGCCGCCGGTTTGATGCCGGGCTTGGGATGCGATCACTTGATGATTTGGCGACGGCGGTGGCGTTTTTTGAAGCGCGCCAAGGGCAGCTATTTGGGTTTCGGTGGAAAGACTGGACCGATTATAAAAGCTGTGCGCCATCAAGCCAAGCAAGCGCGTTTGACCAGCATATTGCCGACGGCGATGATGAGACGCGCAATTTTGTGTTGGTTAAGCGCTATACCTCTGGCGGGTATAGCCAAAATCGTCAGATTACCAAACCCATTGGGCCGCGTGTATCAATTGCGTTGGATGGGGCGGAGCTGATGGAGGATGAGCATTTTAGCGTGGATTACACCACCGGCTTGGTGCGGTTTGTGGAAGCGCCGCCGCTGAATGCGCCGATCACTGCGGGGTTTGAATTTGACGTGCCGGTGCGGTTTGACACTGACCGGATTGAGGTGAGCTTTGCCGCATTTGAGGCTGGCGATATCCCCTCAATCCCCGTGATTGAGGTGCGTGTCTGATGCGGATATTGGGCGAAGGTTTGCGCGCAGCGCTGGAAAGCGGTGCCACGCATTTATGCCGGTGCTGGTTGTTGGTGCGCCGCGATGGGCAGCGCATTGGGTTTACGGACCATGACCGTGATTTAGTGTTTGGCGCTGATACTTATTTTGCCGGATCGGGGCTAAGCGGCAGTGCGGTGGAAACAGCGACAGGCTTGGCCACGGATAATGCGCAGGTATTTGGGGCATTGTCTGCTGCGGGCCTGCTGGAAGCCGATATTTTGGCCGGGCGATATGACCGGGCCGAGGTGGTACATTATTTGGTGGACTGGCAAGCGCCCCAAAACCGGATTTTGCAATTTCGCGGACGCTTGGGAGAGATCGAGCGCGGCGCGGTGGCCTTTGAGGCGGAATTGCGTGGCGTGGCGGATGATTTGAACAAGGCGCAGGGCCGGGCCTATGTGCCGGGCTGTGACCGTGCCTTGGGTGACGGTAAATGCGGTGTGGCACTAGAGGGCGAGCCGATGGTTTTTGAACGGCAGTTGCTTGCGCAGACGGCGGCCCGGCAGATCGTGGTTGCAGGTTGCGCTGTAGGTGATAGCTGGTTTGCGCGCGGTTATGTTACTTGGGCAAGCGTGCCAACGCTGGGGCTAAAAAACCTGATCCGCGATGACCACGAAACCGAGGCTGGCCGGGTTATTGAGCTTTGGGATGATGTGTTGATATCGCCTGAACTGGGGGCGGGTTTACGGTTGGTTGCGGGTTGCGACAAGCGATCTGAAACCTGCCGCACGAAGTTTGATAACTTGCTGAACTTTAGAGGTTTTCCACATATTCCGGGTGATGATTGGGTGACGGCTGTGCCCGAGCCAAGTGCCGAGCATAATGGTGGAAAGCTGATTGATGGACGCTGATATGGGGCGCGCGGCCGCCCGCATTGCCCGCCAATGGCTGGGCACGCCTTACCAGCATCAGGCCAGTTGCCTAGGCGCGGGGGCTGATTGCCTTGGGCTGCTGAGGGGGGTGTGGCGCGGGTTGTATGCCGCGGAACCCTGCGCGGTGCCTGCCTATACGCCCGATTGGGCCGAGGCGGATGGGAGTGAGCCATTGTTGCGCGCGGCTGCGGCGCTGTTGTGCCCGGCAATGGGTGAAATGGCGGTTGGTGATGTGGTTATTTTGCGGATGCGTGCGCGCGGCCCTGCCAAACATTTGGGCATATTGGGTGCGGTTTCACCACCCAGCCTTATCCATGCCTATAGCGGCCGGGGGGTCGTTTTATCAGCGCTGACGCCCGCTTGGGCGCGGCGCATCGCGGGCCGATACCGGTTTCCCGAGAGGAGCATATAATGGCGACGATATTACTTTCGGCAGTTGGTGCATCGGTTGGTGCCAGCATTGGCGGGTCAGTTCTTGGGCTTTCGGCGGCGGTGTTGGGTCGGGCGGCAGGTGCCACAATTGGCAAACTGCTTGACCAGCGCTTGTTGGGCACGGGGGCGGCCCCGGTGGAAAGCGGCAAGGTGGACCAGTTTCGGATTATGGGTTCGGGCGAGGGGCAAAGCATTGCCCGCGTTTTTGGTCGCATCCGCGTGCCCGGCCATGTGATTTGGTCGAGCCGATTTTCAGAGCATGTGGCGCAAAGCGGGAGCGGTAAGGGCGGTGCCTTTGGGCCAACGCGGCGGGATTATAGCTATTCGATCAGCCTTGCGATTGCGTTGTGCGAAGGCGAGGTTTCGCGGCTTGGGCGGATTTGGGCGGACGGTAATTTGCTTGATACCAGCGCCATAACCCTTCGCCTGCACCAAGGCGATGAGACGCAATTGCCTGACCCGGCGATTGAGGCGGTGGAAGGGGTTGGCCTTGCGCCCAGCTATCGGGGCACCGCCTATGTGGTGTTTGAAGACCTGGACCTAACGCCATTTGGCAACCGGATTCCGCAGTTCAATTTTGAAGTGATGCGCGCGGCTGAAGGGCAAGAGGCTGCGCCGCGTGATTTGATTGAAGCTGTCGCGCTGATCCCCGGAACGGGGGAATATGCGCTGGCGACTGAACCGGTGCATTTTGCCGAGGCCCGGGGGGTGAGCCGGAGCGCAAACACAAATGGAACGTCGGGGCAGGTGGATATATTGGGTTCACTAGACCAATTATCAGCCGAGCTGCCAAAGGTTGCGGCGACATCGCTGATTGTAAGTTGGTTTGGCAATGATCTGCGTTGTAATCATTGCGAAATTTACCCGGCGGTTGAGCAAACGGCGATTGATGGTACGCCGATGCCTTGGGTGGTGAGCGGCATTGCACGGCCCGCTGCGCGCGCAATTAGCCAGACGGATGGCCGCCCTAATTATGGTGGCACGCCAGCCGATACAGCCGTTGTGCAGGCGATTGCGGCGCTGCGCGATGCAGGTAAGGCGATAACGTTTTACCCGTTCGTGCTGATGGATGTGGCGGCGGATAATACGCGGCCCAACCCTTATGACATTGCAAACCCGCAGCCCGCATTCCCTTGGCGGGGACGTATTACCAGTTCAGCGGCACCCGGCCAGCCCGGCAGCCCTGAGATGACGGGTGCGGCAAGCGCTGAGGTGGATGCATTTTTTGGCGATGCATTGCCGAGTGATTTTGCGGTGATCGGTGAGACAGTTAGCTATTCAGGCCCGGCTGAGTTTTCCTATCGGCGGTTCATTTTGCATTATGCGCATTTATGTGTGGCGGCGGGTGGAGTGGATGCGTTTTTGATTGGGAGTGAGTTGCGCGGATTGACGCGGATTCGATCTGGGCAGACTGATTTTCCGACAGTTGCCGCTTTGGTAGCCCTTGCCGCTGATGTGCGTAGTATTTTGGGGCCAGAGACAAAAATTTCATATGCGGCGGATTGGTCGGAATATGGGGCCTATAGCCCCGGTGGCGGTGATGTATTATTTCATCTGGACCCGCTTTGGGCGGATGACAATATCGACTTTGTGGGCATTGATAATTACCTACCAATTTCAGATTGGCGCGACGACGAGGTGCAGGCGGATGAGGCGCACTCAATTTACGATTTGGACTATTTGCAACGTAATATTGAGGGTGGCGAGTATTTCGATTGGTATTACATCAGCGATGAATCGCGCCGCCTGCAGGCCCGCCGCCCGATTGAAGATGGTGATTATGATGAGGCGTGGATTTACCGCGCCAAGGATTTGCGCAGTTGGTGGGGTTTGCCGCATTCCAACCGGCTAAGCGGTGTGCGGGCGGATAGTTATACCGGTTGGGAGCCGAAATCCAAGCCAATTTGGTTTACGGAACTTGGCTGCCCGGCGATCGACAAAGGCACCAACCAGCCCAACGTATTTTATGATGCCAAATCATCGGAATCGGCGGTGCCGTATTTTTCATCGGGGGCGCCGGATGATTTGATTCAGATGCGCTATATTCAGGCGATGCTAGGCTATTGGGGTGATGTGGAACGCAACCCTGCTAGCCCGCATTATGAGGGCCGCATGATTGCGATGGACCGGGCGTATATTTGGGCTTGGGACACGCGACCATGGCCTGCCTTCCCGAGCCGCCAAAGCCTGTGGAGCGATGCGGTGAACCATGGGCGTGGCCATTGGCTAAACGGGCGTGCGGCGCAGGTTTCGCTGGCAGGGGTTGTGGCTGAAATATGTGGTTATGCTGGGGTGAGCCAGTTGGACACCAGCCAGTTAAACGGCGCGTTGCAGGGCTATGCGCTGCAAGGCGATGAATCAGCCCGCCAAGCGCTGCAGCCGCTTATGCTGGCCTATGGGTTTGACGCGATTGAGCAAGGTGGTGGATTTACGTTTCGGAGCCGCGATGGGCGGGCGATTGAGACGTTGGAACCCGAATGGCTGGCGGTTGAGGATGACGCGCCAAGCCCAATTACGTTTCAGCGTGCAGATGCGGGGCCAGCGCGGGTGCGGGTTAGCTATTTGGAGGCTGACAATGCCTATCAATCAGGGGCGGCTGAGGCGGCAGAGCCAGATGGGCAAACACCGGATATAAGCCATTCGGGGTTGAATTTGGTGCTGGGGAGTGACCAGGCGCAGATCATTGCAGATCGGTGGTTGAATGAGGGGCGTGTGGCGCGCGATGTGGCGCAATTTGCGCTGCCGCCTTCGGGGTTACACCTTGGGGCTGGCGATGTTGTGCGCCTGCCGCAAGGGGGCGGTTTTGCTAGTTACCGCATTGATCGGATTGAAGAAATGGGCCAGCGCAAGGCCAGCGCTGTGCGGGTGGAGCCGGGCGTTTACCGCACCGCCCCCACAACAGCCCGCCGCCATGAGAAAAGTGGTGTGGTAAGCGCTGGGCCGGTGCATGGGATATTATTAGACCTACCATTGCTGCGTGACGATGATGCCGCGCAGGCCCCCTATGCGGCCGTGGCCGCCAAGCCATGGCCGGGCAGCATTGCGGTTTTAAGTGCCGCGAATGATAGCGGCTATAGCGCCGTTGGGGCGTTAACCCGCAGCATTACCTTAGGGCGCACCCAGCAGGCATTGAAAGCCGCGCAGCCGGGGCGCTGGCAATGGGATGCCGGGCTAGAGGTGGTTTTGGATACAGGCCAGCTGCAAAGCCAAAGTGCGCTTGATGTGTTGGGCGGCGCGAATGCGGCCGCGCTGCGAGTGGGGGCAGATTGGGAATTGATTCAGTTCCAACAGGCCACATTGATTGCGCCAAATACCTATCAGCTTGATGGGCTATTGCGGGGCCAAAAGGGGACGGATCCGTTTATGGCCCCGGTTTTGGTGGCGGGCGCTGATTTTGTGCTGCTCGATGGTGCGCAGGGGCAGATTGATATGCCTTTGGCGCATATTGGGGCTGAGCGGCATTATCGCATTGGGCCAGCCAGTAAACCGTTTGATGATATTCGCTATCACCACAGCACCTATACGCATAGCGCTGCAGGTTTGCGCCCCTATGCGCCGGTGCATTTGCGGGCGCGCAAACAGGGTGCAGACATGGTGCTGAGCTGGGTGCGACGCAGCCGAATTGACAATGACAGTTGGCTGGCGGCCGATATTCCGCTGGGCGAAGAGCGCGAAAGCTATCGTCTGCGGATCATTGTTGGGGGTGTGGTGAAGCGTGAGGCTGAGGTGGCGGCGCAGGCCTATACTTATACCGCAGCCCAACAGGCCGCTGATGGCGCTTCGGCGCTGTTTGAATTTGAAATCGCCCAGAATTCCGCCAGCATCGGCGCGGGCTTAGCTGCAAGGAAAACTGTGAATGTCTGAGAGTTATAATTTACAATTGCCATTCATTCTGCCCGGTCAGGCGCAAAAGCATGTTACCGTGAATGAAGCCTTGGCGAAGTTGGATGCGCTGGCGAAGTTGCGGCTGGTGGCGCGGGGGGTAAACACGCCGCCTGCCAGCCCGGTTGACGGCGCCGCTTGGGATATTGGGCCGGCACCAACTGGGGCCTGGGTAGGGCAGGCGGGGAAAATTGCGGTGGCGAGCAATGGGTCTTGGCTGTTTGTGACCCCCAAACAGGGCTGGCGGTGCTGGGATGAGACGCTGAAGCTAACCGCCACATTTGATGGTGGTAGTTGGGTTGCTTATGCAGTCCAAACACTTGCCAGTGGCGCGGCCACATTGGGGCATATTGCCGAAATTACCCATACGTTAACGGCAGGCGCTACGAACACAACGAGTACCGCAATCCCTCAAAACGCGGTCGTGATTGGCGTTACAGGCCGGGTAAAAACCGCAATTGCGGGGGCGGGCGTGACGGGTTTTAAGCTAGGGGTGAGTGGGGCAAATAACCGTTATGGCGCGGGGCTTGGTATTGCGCTCAACTCATTCATACATGGGGTTACGGGCCAGCCGCAGGCCTATTACGCGGCGACACCGTTATTGATAACCGCCGAAGGTGGCAGTTTTGCGGCGGGTGGGCAGATCATATTGGCGGTGCATTATATGCAATTGAAAGTGCCAAACGCGGTCTGACACGGATTGTTTCCAGTGCGGGTGGTTGACGTGGGCGGGATTTGCTATGATTTAAGTAAGTAAGGCCGCGATCGGAGCTAGAGAATGACCCAAGCTAAACCCCAAATTGTACGAGTCGACCCTGTTTGGACCTCAATTCAAAGCGAGGCGAAGGATATTATTGCCGCAGAACCCGCGCTGGGCGGGATGATTTTTGCGGGGATAATTCACCACAAATCGCTGGAAAGTGCGCTGGCGCACCGGATTGCGCAAAAGTTGGCCTCGGGCGAGATGACCGAGGCGGTTTTACGTGAAGTTTGCATCGAGGCCTATGACAGCGATGTTTGGTTAGGGCGGGCGGCGCGCGCAGATATTGTGGCGGTTCTTGACCGTGACCCGGCTTGCCATCGGTTCATTCAGCCTCTGCTCTATTTTAAGGGTTATCAGGCTGTGCAAGCGCATCGTGTGGCGAATTGGCTATGGCGGCAGGGTCGCAAAGACATGGCCTATTTCATTCAGATGCGCGCGAGCGAAGTTTTTGGTGTTGATATTCACCCGGCCGCCAAAATTGGCCAAGGGCTGATGATTGACCACGCGCATTCAATTGTGATTGGCGAAACCGCTGTGGTGGGTGACAATGTGTCGATGCTGCATTCGGTTACGCTTGGTGGCACCGGCAAGCAAGATAGCGACCGCCACCCGAAAATTGGTGATGGTGTGCTGATTGGCGCCGGTGCTAAGATTTTGGGGAATATCAAGGTTGGGCATTGCTCGCGGATTGCGGCAGGGTCGGTTGTGCTGCAAGAGGTGCCACCTTGCAAAACGGTGGCTGGTGTTCCGGCACGGATTGTGGGTGAGGCTGGCTGCGACCATCCATCTAGCATGATGGACCAAGTGATCGGATAAAAAAGGCCCCCGGAAGGGGGTTTTTTTTATTTGCTTAAACGGCCCCGGATCAAGCCCAGAACGGCGCAGCCTGCGAGGACTGCGCCGGTTTTTTTTAGGCCAGCATCGACATTGGGTTTTCGAGATAGCCTTTGACCGCTGCCAAGAAGGTTGCACCAAGCGCGCCGTCAATGACCCGATGATCCACCGATAGTGTCACCGACATGACCGTTGCGACGGCAATAGCGCCATCGGCATTTACGATTGGTTTTTTGATGCCTGCACCAACGGCCAGAATTGAGGCATGTGGCGGGTTGATAACCGCATCAAAATTCACAATCCCCATCATGCCAAGATTTGAAATTGCAAAGCTGCCGCCCTGATATTCATGCGGGGCCAGTTTGCGGGTTTTGGCGCGTGCGGCGAGGTCTTTCATCTCGGCTGACAGCGCGGACAGCGATTTTTGCTGGCTATCGCGTAGAACGGGGGTGAAAAGACCACCCTCAATCGCCACGGCCACTGCCACGTCGGATGACTTCATCTTCAATATCCGGTCGCCTGCCCAAACGGCGTTGCAATCGGGAACATCTTGCAAGGCCAGCGCGCAGGCTTTGATAATGAAATCATTGATTGAAAGTTTGATGCCACGGCTCTCAACCGTTTTATTCAACTGCCCACGCAGGGCCATCAGCGCATCCAGATGGATATCGCGGCGCAGATAGAAATGCGGGATTGTTGATTTGGCTTCGGTCAGGCGTGCGGCGATGATTTTGCGCATGCCATCAAGTGCAACTTCTTCATAGTCCCGATCGGCGTAGATTTTCTTGACCTGATCAGCGCTGGCGCCGGTTGGCGCTGCGGCTGGTGCAGGGGCGGCAGTGGATGCCGCTGGCGCTGCTGCTTTTGCACCGGCTTTTGCAGATTCAACATCCGATTTTACAATGCGGCCATGCGGGCCAGAGCCTGTGAGGCTGGCCAGATCAACGCCTTTATCAGCGGCAATACGGCGTGCCAGCGGGCTGGCGAATACGCGATTGCCGTCGGATTTTGGCGCTGCGGGTGCGGCGCTCGGCGCGGCTTTGGCGGGTTCGGCCTCGGCCTTAGGTGCGCTTTCGTCTTTGGCAGCGGGCGCAGCTTCGGCTTTGGTATCCATGTCGCCTGCGCTTTCGCCCTCCTCCAATAACACGGCGATCAGGTCATTGACCTTCACACCCTCTGTGCCTTCGGCGACGACGATTTTACCGATTATGCCTTCATCGACGGCTTCAAATTCCATCGTAGCTTTGTCGGTTTCGATTTCGGCAATCACGTCGCCAGACGCAACGCTATCACCTTCTTTAACCAGCCATTTGGCCAGAGTGCCTTCCTCCATCGTGGGGGAAAGTGCAGGCATCAGAATGTTGATTGGCATCTTTCGCTCCTAACGGTAGGTGACGGCCTTAACGGCCTCGATCACTTCGGCGGTGGTAACCAGCGCCAGTTTTTCTAGGTTGGCTGCATAGGGCATTGGCACATCTTTGCCTGCGCAGTTGATCACCGGGGCATCGAGGTAATCAAACGCTTGTTGCATGATGGTGGCCGACAAATGGTTGCCAATGGAACAGACAGGGTAGCCTTCCTCGACTGTCACGCAGCGATTGGTTTTCTTCACCGAGTTTAAGATGGTGTCATAATCAATCGGGCGGATTGAGCGTAGGTCAATCACCTCGGCTGAAATGCCCTGCGTGGCGAGTTCGTCAGCCGCAGCCAGCGCATATTGCATGCCGATGCCAAAGCTAACGATGGTGACATCGGAACCCTCACGCCAGATGCGCGCCTTGCCGATTGGCACTGTGTAATCGTCTATTTCCGGCACATCAAAGGCGCGACCATAAAGGATTTCATTTTCAAGAAAAATAACTGGGTTCGGATCGCGGATGGCCGATTTCAGCAGGCCTTTTGCATCGGCTGCCGAATAAGGCATCACAACCTTGAGGCCCGGAATTTGCGCATACCATGCGGCGAAATCTTGGCTATGCTGGGCGCCAACGCGGGCGGCGGCGCCGTTGGTGCCCCGAAACACGATGGGGCAGCCCATTTGACCGCCGGACATATACAGGGTTTTGGCAGCCGAGTTGATGATCTGGTCAATCGCCTGCATGGCGAAGTTGAAGGTCATAAATTCGACAATTGGGTTGAGGCCCGCGAAGGCTGCACCCACCGCAAGGCCGGTAAAGCCGTGCTCGGTGATCGGGGTATCAATCACGCGTTTATCACCAAATTCCTGCAACAGGCCTTGAGAGATTTTATAGGCACCCTGATATTCAGCCACCTCTTCACCCATCAAGAACACATTCTCACTGCGGCGCATTTCTTCGGCCATTGCGTCACGCAAGGCTTCGCGCACGGTTGTGCTTTTGAAGGTAGTGCCTGCGGGCAAATCAAGTTCAACCGGGGTTGAGGTGACGGGCTTGGCGCTGGCGGGCACGCTGGGTGCAGCGGCAGCCGGTTCGGTGGTAGCGGCGGGTGCGGATTTGGCCGCCGGGGCTGGATCAGTGTCAGACAGGCTTTCGCCCTCGTCCACCATTATCGCGATGATTTCATTCACCTTCACGTTTTCAGTGCCAGCGGCAATTACGATTTTGCCGACGATACCTTCGTCAACAGCCTCAAATTCCATTGTCGCTTTGTCGGTTTCAATTTCGGCCAAAATGTCACCCGATGCAACGGTGTCACCTTCTTTGACCAGCCATTTAGCCAGCGTGCCTTCCTCCATTGTCGGCGACAGGGCGGGCATAAGGATATTTGTCGCCATGTTATTCTCCATTTCCGGCTGGTGTGAGTATTCCGACGATATTGCCTTGGCCATCTTCTACATATGCAAAGCGGCCAATGCCGGGCATATCGTTGGGCGGCAATGCTTCGCTGCCACCATTTGCAAGCGCCCAGTTGTAGCGATCGTCAACATTCTCAACTTCGAATGTCATCGTGCCGCCGCGAACAGCACTGCCTGCTTTATGCGCCGTGTCCGGACGCGTTAAGATGCCCGCAGATAACGATCCGTCAAACGCATCGCCGGAGACAAGTTGATAATTCACCTCTTCACCGCCCGGCATGGGCGAAAACGCCCAGCCCAAAAGCCCGCCATAAAACCGCATTGCGGCACCCACATCGGCGGCGTAAATCTCAAAATGAGCCATTACTTTACCTCCGCGTAAATATCTGTCCAAAGCTCGGCTTCTGCCGGCTCTGGGCTTTCGATTGCGAAATCAGCTGCGGCGCTAACAATCGTCTTGATGTCTTTGTCGATCTTTTTCAGCTCATCCTCGGTGGCGTGTTTGCCGCCAAGCAGAATATCGCGCACATGGTCAATCGGGTCACGCTCTTCGCGCATTTTTTGCACCTCTTCACGGGTGCGGTATTTGGCCGGGTCTGACATGGAATGGCCACGATAGCGGTAGGTGTTCATTTCCAAAATATACGGGCCCTTACCGGCACGGCAATGGGCGACGGCTTTGTCAGCGGCGGCCTTCACGGCCAACACATCCATACCATCAACCGCTTCGCCAGGAATGCCAAACGCCGCGCCGCGCGTATAAAGCGCAGGCGTTGATGAGCCGCGCTTCATGCTGGTGCCCATGGCGTATTGGTTATTTTCAATCACGAATATGCAGGGCAGTTTCCAGAGTGACGCCATATTGAAGGTTTCGTAAATTTGCCCCTGATTGGCGGCACCATCGCCGAAATAGGCAAAAGAGACATTGTCATTGCCCCGATATTTATTGGCAAAGGCCAGCCCCGCGCCGATGGGCACTTGCGCGCCTACAATACCGTGGCCACCGTAAAAGTTTTTCTCTTTTGAGAACATATGCATCGAGCCACCCTTGCCGCCCGAATAGCCACCCTCGCGGCCTGTCAGCTCGGCCATGACGCCTTTTGGGTCCATCCCACAGGCCAGCATATGGCCGTGGTCGCGGTATGAGGTAACGCGCTGGTCGCCCTCTTTGGCAGCAGCCTCTAGGCCAACAACTACGGCTTCCTGCCCGATATACAAATGGCAGAACCCACCGATTTTACCCATCCCATACAACTGACCTGCTTTTTCCTCAAATCTGCGGATCAGCAGCATCTCGCGATAATAGCCGAGCAGATCATCTGCAGCGACATTGGGTTGCTTGGCTTTCTTGGCCGTTGCCATGCGCGCATCCTCCGAAACTCTAATGGTTTAATATTAAACTATACTATATAGGACTGCCCCACTGGCAACACCTGTTTTTTTGACATGGCGGCATGCAATGCGTGCAAAGCTGACGGAATCTTAGCGGAAAATAACCTCATCGCCGCGCGCCATGCCAAGCACATGGCGGGCTTGCTCATCTAACAAATCAAGGTCAAGGTATTGATCTGAAAGGCGTTTTGTGCGGTTTTCAGCTGCGGAACGCTCTAGCTGTAAGGCTGCAAGTTCTTGTTCTAAAAAGTCGCGCTGGTCTTGTACTTGAAACAATTTTAACAGCCCATTTTCGCCTTGAATGGCGATAAACGCAAAATAGCCCATGGCCACAACCACGAGGAATGCGATTACAAAATCGCTTACGCGGCTTTTTTGTGCTGTTTGCTCCATGCCTCGCCTCTGCTTTCGCCACTTTTGCGGTCTATATCCGAATCATGACAGATGTGATTCGACTTGTGAATCCCCCAAACGAAAAAAGGCCCGCAAAAGCGGGCCATTTCGCCGAATTTATGTGGGTTATTCTTTACCTTTATAGATATCGACAAGCTTATTCAGCATCGCCAGCGCATCTTCGCGTGGGCGCTGAAAGGTGTTGCGCCCGATGATCGAGCCGTTGCCGCCGCCATCGCGAATAGCGCGGGCATCGTCATAGACGCTGCTCTCACCCTTTTTGGCGCCACCCGAAAACACCATCAGGCGGCGGCCGTTAAACGCGCTTTGTACGCAATGGCGCACGCGGGCGGCTTGGCTGGCGATGTCAATTTTTTCATCAACATAAACCTTCGCGGCTTCTTTCAGCGACACATGGTCAGTGGAGAGTTTAATTTTGATGATATGCGCACCCAGTAATGCCGCGATTTGGGCGGCATAGGCGGTAATATCAATGGCGGTTTCGCCGTCTTTATCTAGGGCCTCACCGCGTGGATAGGACCAGATGACCGTGGCCACGCCTTTGGCGGCAGCTTCTTCGCGCAACTGTGAAATCTCTTCAAACATCCCAAGCCCAGCCGAGGATCCGGGGTAAATTGTAAAGCCAATGGCCGCGCAACCAAGGCGCAACGCATCTTCAACACTGGCGGTAATGGCCTGAGATTTTGGCTGATCATCGGGCATCAGCGAATTGGCGCTGTTCATTTTCAAAATGGTGGGGATTGCACCTGCAAAGGTATCAGCGCCAGCTTCAAGCATGCCCAAGGGTGCGGCAAAGGCGTTTAGCCCGGCATCAATGGCCATTTGGTAATGGTAATGCGGATCATAGGCGGCGGGGTTGGGGGCAAAGCTGCGGGCGGGCCCGTGCTCAAACCCTTGGTCAACGGGCAGGATAATCATCTTGCCGGTGCCGCCAAGTTTGCCTTCCATCATGATCCGGGCCAATTTGCCCTTCACACCGGGGTTGTCGCCTTCGTAATTGCGCAGAATATTCTGCACGGTTTTAGTCACTTTCATCGCATTGGGCCTTTCTTGCGGGTTGGTGAAGTTAATGGTTGAGTGCTGCCACGCCCGGCAGGGTTTTGCCTTCCATCCATTCAAGGAAAGCCCCCCCGGCCGATGAGACATAAGTGAAATCCTCGGCCACGCCGGCGGCATTTAATGCGGCAACCGTATCCCCCCCGCCTGCAACCGACAAAAGCTTACCTTCGCGGGTAAGTTTGGCGGCGGCGCGTGCGGCGGCGTTGGTGGCCATATTAAATGGTTCCAGTTCGAACGCCCCAAGCGGTCCGTTCCAGACAAGGGTTTTGGCGCGCGCAAACGCACCTTCGATACGGGCAACGGCCATGGGGCCAGCATCCAGTATCATCGCATCATCCGGGCAGGCGGTTGCCGCCACGGTTTCATTGGGTGCATGGGCGCGAAATTCGCGCGCGATGACAACGTCGCTTGGCAATAACAAATCGCAGTTTTGTTCTGCGGCGCGGGCCATAATGGCGCGGGCGGTATCGGCCAAATCATGTTCGCATAGCGATTTGCCAACGTTGATACCCTGCGCGGCAAGGAAGGTATTGGCCATGCCGCCCCCAATAACAATCATATCAACCTTGTCGATAAGGTTGCCCAGCAGGTCAAGCTTGGTGGATACCTTGGCCCCACCAACCACCGCAATCACCGGGCGTTCAGGGGCTGAAAGGGCGGCTTCGAGTGCTGAAAGCTCGGCCTGCATCAAGCGGCCTGCGCAGCTTGGCAAATGGTGGGCAATGCCTTCGGTGCTGGCATGCGCGCGGTGCGCAACTGAAAATGCGTCATTGCAATAAATGTCGCCAAGCGCGGCCAAGGCGGCGGCAAAAACCGGGTCGTTGGCTTCTTCTCCAGCGTTAAAGCGGGTGTTTTCAAGTAATAACACGGCACCGCTGGGAAGGGCGGCAATAGCCGCAGTGGCGATAGGCCCGGTTGTTTCATCACAAAACAGCACCGGTGCGCCGAGCGCGGCTTCCAGCGGTGCGCGCAGGGGGGCAAGGCTCATGCTTGGGACGATTTTGCCTTTTGGGCGGTCAAAATGGGCCAGTAAAACCGGGCGGCCACCTTTGGCCAGAATGTCGCGCAGGCTGGGAATGATCCGCTCAATCCGGGTTGCGTCGGTTACCCGCCCGGCTTCCATTGGCACGTTAATATCAACGCGTGTCAGCACGGTTTTGCCGGCTAAGTTCATATCATCAAGTGTATTCCAAGCCATATCAGTCTCCGTTTCAGCGCCAGAAGGCCAGCCATTGAATTGTGTGAAACATAGCCACGCCCAAGATGAGGGGCAGGTTCCATTCAAAATATAAATAATCCGCCACGAATACAGCGATGATGATCGCGATTAACCTGAATGCGACGTGATTGGTCATGCGGCCTCGGGTAAAAAAACTGCGCCCGAAGGCGCAGTTTGGTTAGAGCAGGGCTTCGGCAGCAGCGGCGGTTGCCGCTGGTGTAATGCCAAAATGTTTGTAAAGTTCAGGGGCCGGGGCCGAGGCACCAAACCCGTGCATGCCAATAAAGGCTGACTTTTTAGCCGCACCGCGTTCAGCTGATAGCCAACGATCCCAGCCAAGACGGACACCGGCTTCAATCGCAACCCGCACCGGGCCAGCGGGCAGCACTTTGCGGCGGTAAGCCTCGTCTTGGGCTTCGAACAATTCCCAGCTGGGCATAGATACAACGCGGGTGCCAATGCCCTTAGCTTGCAGCATTTCGCGGGCCGCCATGGCAATTTCAACTTCCGAACCCGTGGCCAAAAGTATGACCCGGCGCTTGCCTTCAGCCTCGGCCAACACATAGGCGCCTTGGGCGGTTAGGTTTTTGGTGGTGTGCGTCGTGCGCAATGTTGGCAGGTTTTGGCGCGTCAGCACCAGAACCGAAGGCGTGCGCGGTGTGGTTGCGGCCAGTTCCCATGCCTCGGCGGTTTCAACCGTGTCAGCCGGGCGAAAGACATTGATGTTGGGCGTGGCGCGTAGCATGGCCAAATGTTCAACCGGCTGATGTGTTGGGCCGTCTTCGCCCAAACCAATGGAATCATGTGTCATCACATAGGCGACGCGCACACCCATAAGGGCCGATAGGCGCATCGCGCCACGGGCATAATCGGTAAAGCACATAAACGTGCCACCATAGGGCATCACGCCACCATGCAGCGCCATGCCGTTCATCGCCGCCGCCATGCCATGTTCACGAATGCCGTAATACACATAACGCCCGGCGCGGTTATCAGCATCAAATGTGCCAAGCCCTTTGGTAAGCGTGTTGTTTGAACCCGTAAGGTCAGCTGATCCGCCGATGGTTTCGGGCATCACATCATTCAACACCCCAAGCACCATTTCGCTAGATTTGCGGGTCGCCATTTTCGGGGCGGTTTCAGAGATGGTTTTTTTGAAGGCGCGGATGGCGGCGGCCAGTTTTTTCGGGGGGGTGCCAGCCATTACGCGGTCAAACTCGGCCTGTTTGGCGGTCGAAAGTGTGGCTTTGCGGGTGTTCCACGCTGCCCGATCTGCACCGCCGCGCGCACCAATCGCTTCCCAAGCGGATTTGATATCGCCTGGAATAACAAAGGCCGGATGTGTCCAGCCATAGGCCGCGCGCACCACGGCAATTTCGTCGGCCCCAAGTGGCGAGCCATGCGCGCCAGCCGTATCTTGCTTGGCGGGGGAGCCAAAGCCGATATGCGTGACGCAATCAATCATGGCCGGGCGCGGGCTGGCCTTGGCGGCGCTTAGCGCGCGGTCAATATCAGCCGGGTCATGGCCATCACAGGCGAATAGATCCCAGCCACAGGCGGCAAAGCGCGCCTGCTGATCGGTGATGTCTGACAGCGACACCTTTCCGTCAATCGAAATGCCATTATTGTCCCACATGACAATCAGCTTGTTCAGCTTTTGCTTGCCCGCCAGCGCAATCGCCTCATGGCTGATGCCTTCCATAAGGCAGCCGTCGCCCACGATGACATAGGTAAAGTGGTCAACGATTTTGCGGCCAAACCGCGCGGCCATATTCGCCTCAGCCATGGCAAAGCCAACTGCATTCGCCAGGCCTTGGCCAAGCGGGCCGGTGGTGGTTTCAATGCCGGTCGCATGGCCATATTCGGGGTGGCCTGCGGTAATAGACCCCAACTGACGGAAATTTTTGATCTGCTCAATCGTCATATCGGCATAGCCGGTTAGGTGCAGCAAACCGTAAAGCAGCATTGAGCCGTGGCCAGCTGATAGAATAAAGCGGTCCCGATCGGGCCAGTTTGGGTTGGTTGCATCAAACTTCAAATGCTTTTCAAACAGCACGGTGGCCACATCGGCCATGCCCATCGGCATGCCCGGATGGCCGGAATTAGCGGCCTGAACCGCATCAATGGCCAAAACGCGCAGGGCGGTGGCTTTATTCCAATGTGCGGGGTGTTTTGCTTTGAGTGTATTGATATCCACGAAATTCTCTCGCTTTTGGGCCGAAAAGGCAGGTTTCGCCGGGTGTTTTGGTTGGCGCCTTGTTAGCAGTATCCCACCAAGCGTCAAGCGGACATGGGCATATTGCCGCCGACACGGGGCGAAAAACTGATTAAACTTGCACGATGCACCCGCAAATGCGATTCGGGTTACAACAGACGGGTGAGGGATGAGCTGATGAGCGATTTGAAAAAACTGGAAAGCCGGATCAATATGGCGCTTGGGCGGCTTGAGGCGGCTGAGGCTGGGCATTTGGAATTGACCAAAGAAAATGCAAAGCTGCGGGCCGATTTGGAGACTGAGCGTAATAATCGCCAAGCTGACCTTGAAGAGTTGGACCGCCTGCTTGGACAGCTAAAACCCCTGATCGAGGAGAGCTCGGATGCCTGATATTTCAATTGAAATTGGCGGGCGTAGCTTTGCCATTGCCTGTGAGCCGGGCGAAGAACCCCAAGCCCGCGCCGCCGCTGAATTGCTGAACGTGCAAGCCACCACATTGCAAGCCGCCCTTGGCCGTTTGCCCGAATCGCGCATGTTGCTGATGGCCGGGCTGATGCTGGCCGATTTGCAAAATGAGCTGGAATGGAAAGCCAAGGACGCGGCTGAGCGGGTGGAAAGCATGGAAATTCGTGTGCGCAAGGCTGAAAGCCGGGCCGCAGCTTTGGCCGCCGAATTGGAAAATCAACCCAGGCCAGCGCCCGCTGCCGAAGCCCCGAAAGCGGTTGGCCTGTTTGACGCAGTGGAACTACCCGCCGCCATGGTCTTGCTTGAAAGCACTGCCAAGCGCTTGGAAAAACTGGTCGCAAACTAAACCTAACCTGCCGCGCAGCACGCCCGATTGAAAACCGGGCTTGCCGCTGGGCGGTGGCGGCGCGGCAAGGTCGGGCCTAGTCCCGCCGTTGCGCCCACGCCGCGTTGTGCTGTTGCTCTTGCCGCTGCCGGTTTTGCGGCAGCACCAAAAAGCGCTCGGTTGCAACTTGCGGGTAAACTTCGCATTGCCCGTTAACAAGCTGGCCTATTGTGATCGCTTCGCTTCAAAGGATTTAAGCCCGGAAATCTTGGATTAGCCCGCGCGCAATGCCTAAATTGCCTCCAAAATGAAAACGGCGCCCCGAAAGGCGCCGCGCTCAGCCAGCCTAAGCCGTGCTTATTCTTTATTCGCTTCGCGGATTTTGGCGGCGGCATCTGCATCAAATGTGATGCCATTTTTGCTAAACAGCCCGTCGAGCTCGCCTGAAAGCATCATCTCGGTGATGATGTCACAACCGCCAACAAATTCACCCTTCACATAAAGCTGGGGGATGGTTGGCCAGTCGGAAAAATCCTTAATGCCTTGGCGGATCTGGTCATCGGCCAGCACGTTCACATCTTTATAGGCCACGCCCATATAGTTGAGCACGCCTGCCACACGGGATGAGAACCCGCATTGCGGCATTTGTGAGGTGCCTTTCATAAACAAAACGACGTCATTGCTCGTAACGGTATCGCGGATCGCATCTTGTGCCGACATGGGCTTACTCCGGTGCTTTGGTGGTGAGGGCCAGCGCGTGCAATTCGCCTGCCGCGCCGTCCATTTTGCCTTTAAGGGCGGCATAAACCAACTGGTGTTGTTTCACCCGGTTCATGCCACGAAATTCTTCGGCGATAACTGTCGCCGCATAGTGGTTGCCATCACCGGCCAGATCATCAATCGCGATCTTGGCGGTGGGGAAGGCGGCGCGAATAAGTGCCTCAATCTGATGTGCTTGCATGGCCATGGTTAAATATCCTTCAGTGCAAATCTATGCTTGCGGTCGATGTGTTACAAGGGGTTAGCCAAAGGCTTGGGGCAGGGCAGATGTATAGGCGGCCCGAAGGTCTGCCAGTGCAACGCTTGTTTCAGCCATAGTGACCTGATCACCGCCGAATTGCCCGATTGCCGCGCAAGGCGTGCTGGTTTCAGCGGCCAAAGCCTGCAAGGCGGGCAGGTTGGCGGCAGGCAGCGCCAGCAGATAGCGCGCCTGATCCTCGCCAAACAAATACCCGGTGCCACCTTGGGAAATGGTAACGCCAATGCGCCCGGCTATGGCCATTTCTGCCGCGCCAAGCGCTAGGCCACCATCACCAAGGTCATGGGCGGCTGTTATTAGCCGCCGCGCAGCGCGCACAAATTCACCATTGCGGCGTTCGGCCAGCAAATCAACATGTGGAGCGTCGCCATCTTCGCGGCCAAACAGCTCGGCCAATAGCGCAGATTGGCCCAAATGGCCCTTGGTTTCACCAATCAGCACCAACACATCGCCATCATTGGGAATGGCACGGATGATGTCATCCACGCTGTCTAGCAAACCAACCGCACCAATTGTTGGCGTTGGTAGAATGCCGCGCCCGTCGGTTTCATTATAAAGGCTAACATTGCCCGACACGATGGGCATATCCAGCGCAATACAGGCCGCGCCAATACCTTCAATACAGCCGACCAATTGCCCCATAATTTCGGGTTTTTGCGGGTTGCCAAAGTTAAGGTTGTCGGTTGTGGCCAAAGGTCGTGCGCCACTGGCGCATAGGTTGCGGTAAGCCTCGGCAACTGCTTGCTTGCCACCCTCAACTGGGTTGGCGCGGCAATAGCGTGGGGTCACATCCGATGTAAACGCAATCGCCTTATGCGTGCCATGCACGCGCACAATGCCTGCGTCTGATCCGGGGCGCACCAATGTGTCGGCCATGACGGTATGGTCATATTGTTCCCAAACCCAAGCGCGGCTGGCATAGTTCGGGCTGGATACCAGCGCCATTAGGGCCTGTCCCGCATCAACCTTAGGCACAGCGGCCATGGGCGCGGCGGGCGGTGTTGCCACCCAAGGCCGGTCATATTCAGGGGCATCGCCCGACAGCGCTTTTAGCGGTAGGTCGGCCTTCACTTCACCATTCATGCAAACCAAAAACCGGTCTTCTGCAATGGTTTCCCCAACAATGGCGAAATCGAGGTCCCATTTGTCAAATACCGCTTTGGCGACGGCCTCTTTTTCGGGGCGCAGCACCATCAGCATGCGTTCTTGGGATTCTGAGAGCATCATCTCATAGGCGGTCATGTTCGATTCACGGCAGGGCACTTTTTCAAGGTCCAGCCGCACACCCAAATTACCCTTATCGCCCATTTCAACGGCCGAACAGGTTAGGCCCGCAGCCCCCATATCTTGGATCGAAATCACCGCGCCGGTGCGCATCAGTTCTTGGCAGGCTTCCATCAGGCGTTTTTCGGTAAACGGGTCGCCGACCTGCACGGTGGGGCGTTTATCTTCAATAGAATCATCAAATTCGGCACTGGCCATGGTCGCCCCGCCAACGCCGTCACGCCCGGTTTTGGCCCCCAAATACACCACGGGCATGCCAACACCAGAGGCCGCGCAGTAGAAAATTTTATCGGTATCGGCAAGGCCTGCCGCAAAGGCGTTTACAAGGCAATTACCGTTATAAGATTTGTGAAACCGCAACTCACCGCCAATATTGGGCACGCCAAAACAATTGCCATAGCTGCCAATGCCTTCAACCACGCCATTGACCAATGATTTGGTTTTAGGGTGGCTAAGCTCGCCAAAACTAAGAGCATTCATTGTGGCAATCGGCCGCGCGCCCATGGTGAACACATCGCGCAGAATACCACCTATGCCGGTGGCCGCACCCTGATGCGGTTCAATATAGCTGGGGTGGTTGTGGCTTTCCATTTTAAAAACCAGCGCCTGACCATCACCAATATCCACAATCCCGGCATTTTCACCTGGGCCGCAAATAACCTGCGGGCCGGTGGTGGGCAGCGTGCGTAGCCATTTTTTTGATGATTTATAGGAACAATGCTCGTTCCACATCGCCGAAAAAATACCCAATTCAGTATAGCTTGGCACGCGGTTTAGCCGACGAATGATCCGGTCATATTCATCCGGGCTTAACCCATGCGCTTCGATCAATTCTGTTGTGATTTCTGGCTCGGGTATCATGGCAGGCCTCGGCTTTTGGGGTGCTTGCGCCGCCTTTTAGCGGCAAGCCGGGCTAGTTGAAAGGGGCATTTCGCCTATTCGGCTTGGCCCTTCATGCCCGCCTGTGCCCGCTGGCGCGCATAGGCCGATTCTTGGTCAGTTAGGCCTAGCAAGCTGCAAACGAGCCGCAGAAAGCCGTTTTCTTCGTTATCACGCCGTCCATCGGCAAGCGCGAGCGACCATAGGTCTTGCATCACATCGGCGCGCTTATCAAATTCAACCGATTCTTTTATCTGCTTGGTGAAATATACATGGTCATTGGGTTCGGCTTCTACCGCCTCGGCGCGTTCAACAAGTTTTTCAACGCTGACATCATCCATGGTGTAACGCGCCTTCAGAATATCAATAATCTGCGCGCGTTCTTCGAGTACATATTCATAATCTGTTCGCGCCAAGCGCACCAATAGCACCGCCATGGCGAGGCGCTCATCTTGCGGCTGATCACTTGCAGTGGCCGCATTGCCAAACAGATTTTTGAAAAAATTTCCGAGCATCACACCAGCCTTGATTGTTCGACCGCCGCACGCACAAAATCAGCAAATAGTGGATGCGGGGCGAAGGGTTTTGACTTTAGCTCCGGATGGAACTGCACGCCGATATACCACGGGTGGCCCTTAAATTCGACAATTTCTGGCAACTTGCCATCGGGGGAGACACCGGAGAATTGTAAACCGCAAGCCTCCAGCTTTTCACGATACCCCATATCCACTTCATAACGATGGCGGTGGCGTTCAGAAATGGCGGTTGTGCCATATATTTCAGCCACTTGTGAGCCGGGGGTTAGAACAGCGTCGTAGGCCCCCAGCCGCATCGTGCCGCCCTTATCATCATTGGCAGAGCGTTGAATCGTGCGATTCCCCTCAAGCCATTCGCGCATATGATAGATGATCGGCTCAAACCGTTTGGCGCCGGTTTCCAGGTCAAATTCTTCCGACCCGGCATTGGCGATTCCCGCCAAATTGCGCGCCGCCTCAACCACCGCCATTTGCATGCCCAGACAAATTCCCAAATAGGGGATTTTATGTTCGCGCGCATATTGTGCCGCTTTGATTTTGCCTTCAGTGCCACGTTCACCAAACCCACCGGGCACCAAAATTGCATGGAAGCCTTGCAGGCGTTCCGCCACATCTTCGCGGTCAAAAATCTCGCTATCAATCCACTCAGCCTTAACCTTCACGCGGTTAGACATGCCGCCATGGGTTAGCGCCTCGGCGATAGATTTATAGGCGTCTTCCAACTGGGTGTATTTGCCCACCACAGCCACGCGCACATGCCCTTCGGGGTGATACACCCGGTCGGCCACATCTTCCCATTTCTTCAAATCTGGCGCAGGGGCGTCGGTAATGCCAAAGGCGGCCAGCACAGCCGAATCCATACCCTCGCGGTGATAGGCGAGCGGGGCCTCATAGATTGACTTCAAATCCAGCGCCGCAATCACACTATCGGGGCGCACATTGCAAAACAGCGCCAGTTTTTCGCGTTCTTTTTCTGGAATTTCGCTTTCTGACCGGCAGACCAATACATCGGGCGCAATGCCGATTGACCGCAGTTCTTTCACCGAATGCTGGGTTGGTTTGGTTTTTAGTTCGCCGCTGGCTTTGATAAAGGGCAGTAGCGTTAGGTGCATATACACACAGTCGCCACGCGGCATATCTTGGCCGAATTGGCGGATGGCTTCAAAAAACGGCAGGCCCTCAATATCGCCGACGGTACCGCCAATTTCACAGAGCATAAAATCAACTTCATCTGCGCCGACCTTTAGAAAATCCTTAATCTCATTGGTCACATGCGGAATGACCTGAATGGTTTTGCCCAAATAATCGCCACGCCGTTCGCGTTCCAGCACATTGGAATAAACGCGGCCCGAGGAAATCGAATCGGTTTTGCGTGCGGCAACCCCGGTGAAACGCTCGTAATGCCCAAGGTCGAGGTCAGTTTCCGCGCCATCATCGGTGACAAACACCTCACCATGTTCAAAGGGAGACATGGTGCCGGGGTCAACGTTCAAATACGGGTCAAGCTTGCGAAGGCGCACCGTGTAGCCACGGGCTTGCAGCAATGCGCCAAGTGCGGCACTGGCCAATCCTTTGCCCAATGACGAAACAACGCCGCCTGTAATAAATATATAGCGTGCCAACTGCTCGGCCCCCGTGAATGTTATTATTTGACTGGCGGTTACAGCTGGGCTGAAGCCCGCTACCCACGGGGTTTGACTCATAACCTAAACGCAGCACTTTGCCAAGCATTGCGCGCCAGATGATGTGGATTTTCAGGTTAGGGCAACATGATGTTGCCCTGCTTGAATTATTCCGCCGTAAATTATTCCGAAGGTGGGGGGGGAGCTGGCGCGTCTGTGCCGAGCGGTGCCAGTGGAATATCCAATACGACCGGGGCATCGCCTGTGGGCGCTTCGACCGTGACAACTGATTCGTTGGGGTTATTCGCCGCTGAGATCACTGTGAGCGTGATTGAGGTTGTCAAAAACCCCAAGGCCACAATCCAGGTTGCTTTGGTGAGCGCGGTTGCCGCAGCACGGCCTGATACGGCACCACCGCCGCCACCACCGCCCATGCCAATGCCACCTTCTGAGCGCTGCATCAGCACAATACCGATCAGCAGCAATGCCAGAATCAGGTGGACAGTTAGAATGATGTTTTCCATGGGCTCAGGTCTCACACTTTTTCGTTGCGGGGTCTACCCAAGGGGCGGCCCATGTCGATGCTGTTGCTGTAGGGGCACTTATAGCTGAACCGGCCCGTATTCAAGCAAGATCGGCACAATCAGCTCTTCCTCATCAGTCAAATGTCGATCAAGCAGCCCGCCAAGCCCGTCAACCTCGGCCAAATAGGCGGCCACCGGGCCAATATGTGCGGTGCCCGCTGAAATGGCCTGCAAGGCGGCATTGGCGGATGAAGTTAGCGCATCCAATGCACCATCAAGCGCATGGTGGTCGGCATCAAGCAAATCAAACCCGCGCACCAGCCGCATATCGCGTGCGCTCAGCAGCGGGAAATAGTGGTTATCCTCTATCTGATGATGGCCGTGTAATTGGCTGATCAGCATACCGGCCAGCCGCGATGTGCGCTGGGCAAAGCGCTGGGGGTCGGCGTTGCTATCGAGCACCGCGCGGGCATCGGCGGTAAGTTCCGCCTGCAAGCGGCGAAACATCAGGTGTCGATCCAGCCAAAACCGCGTCAGCTCATCAAAATTTCCATGGGTTTCCCAGCCTTCGCGGGGGTAACCCGCTGCCAAAACGCGCAGCGCATCGGGCAGGCCAGTGCGGTTGGCCAGCCCCAGCAGGTTTTCTTGCTGGGGCAGGTCAGTCTTGCCCGCATCACTCATTCGTCAATTTCATCAACATCCAATTGGCCGGAAATTGCGCGACGGATGATTGACCATGTCATGCCAATGCCCAGCACCAATGATAAGGCGATCAGCCCAATCCATGTCATGGCGGTGGTATTGCCAACATCAAGCCAACCTTGGTCATAAAATACCCAAACCAATGCTCCGACTAGGGCCAGCACCAGCGCAATGCCAACCATACCAATAGAACGGAAGGTGGCGCGGATATAGATGATCCACCCAACCAATATGACCAGCGCCACCAGCACCACAATTGGTAGGCTGTCAGAATAATTGCCCATCCCCCAGCGCACGAGGTTCCATTTGGTGGGGTTATAGGTCGCCATGACCAATACAAGGGCAAAGCCCCAACGGACCAATAGACGCATCAGCATGGTGGTTCTCCTCGGTTGCGTGTTGCACACAGCGTAGCGGCAAGCGGGAGAGGTGGCAATTGGCTGAAAAAAAAGGTGCGCAATAAATGCGCACCTTACCTACACCCGTAGGGTGCGCATTTATTGCGCACCTTTTTGCCGGTGTTGCCGGATTAATTCCGCGCTTTATCCACCATTTTACCTTTGGAAATCCAAGGCATCATGGCGCGCAGTTTTTCACCGACCTGTTCGATCTGGTGCTCATCATTTATCCGGCGGGTCGCTTTAAACGAGGGCTGGCCAACGGCGTTTTCCAACATGAAATCACGCACGAATTTGCCGCTTTGAATATCGGCCAAAACGGCTTTCATCCGCGCCTTAGTCTCCTCATAAGGCAGGATGCGTGGGCCAGAGACATATTCGCCATATTCCGCAGTGTTGGAAATCGAGTAATTCATGTTGGCGATGCCGCCTTCATAAATCAGGTCTACGATCAGCTTCACTTCGTGCAGGCATTCGAAATAGGCCATTTCAGGCTCATAGCCAGCTTCAACCAGCGTTTCAAAGCCCATGCGGA
>Ga0105054_10002162_pt1 | contig 31688 bp, 29 predicted proteins | sample BON02_FD_78091 | JGI IMG/M metagenome (GOLD analysis project Ga0105054, IMG submission 78091) | Freshwater microbial communities from Lake Bonney liftoff mats and glacier meltwater in Antarctica - BON-02 (megahit assembly) | ecosystem: Environmental > Aquatic > Freshwater > Ice > Glacier...
ACGATGTCGGGCGTCATGCCGTGGTATTCGAAGCCCCACATGTGCGTGCCGGGACGGCCGAAACCGTATTGCACCTCGTCGGCGATGATCAGGCCGCCGGCCTTGCGGGCCTTCTTCTCGACCGCTTTCAGATATCCCTTGGGCACGTCGGGGATGCCGTTCGAACAGAACGAGGTGTCGATCATGAAACAGGCGGTGCCGAAATCGGATTCGGCGAGTTCGGCGATCGCGCGGTCGGCGTCGGCGGCGTATTTGGACGCGACGCCCTTGACGCCTGCGCCCCATTCACCGCGATAGGTGTCGGGCGAGACCAGCGTGCGCACGTTGGCCTCCAGCTCATCGGGGCCGTGCGGCGAGAGGGCGGCGATCGCTTCGGTGATGCCGTGATAGGCATCCTCCATGATGATGCCGCCGTAGTTGCCGGTCAGCATCGTCGACATGCGCCAGGCGATGTCGTTGGCCTCACTGCCGGAGTTCACGAAGATGCAGCTCTTCAGGTCGCCCGGCATCGTGGCGACCAGCTTCTCGGCGTAATCGAGGATGATGCTGTACATGTAGCGCGTGTTGGTCGCCAGGGCGCCGGCCTGGCGCGCCACGGCGTGCGCGACATGCGGGTGGCAATGACCGACGCTGGGCACGTTGTTGTAGGCATCGACGAAGGCGCGGCCATTGGCATCGTAGAGGATCGCGCCGCGGCCCCGCTCCATATGGAGGGGCTTGTCGTAGAACAGCTCCAGCCGCTTGGAGAGCACGTTGTGCCGCCGCTTCAGCAGTGCCTTGATATCCTTGGCCTCGGGCGTGTTTCGGTCACCCACGGGGCAATAGACCGGGAAACGCAGCTCCTTGCGCAGGCGGTCGCGCCCGCCGGTGGAACCGATGGTCATCAACCGGTCGAGCGCATCCATGTAGGGCTTCTGCTGTTCGGGCAGGTAGTCGGGCGAATCCTGGCGGGCGACCTTGCGCCGCGCGATGATGATCGCGGTCATGGCAAGGCGCGCCGCGACGTGGTCGAACAGGGTGTCGATCTCGTCGTCTTCCAGCGGATTGATCGCATCGTAGCCGCGCGCCACCTCGGCGATCATCGCCATCGGGTCCTTGGCGCCGACCGTGAAGCCGTCGGCGGCCATGGCGACCTCGCAGACGATGGGTGCGTGAACCATGTCGCCGAAATCGATGATGCCTCCGACCTTCTCCGGGTTGTCGGCGGTGGTCACGACATTGCCCTGGTTGGCGTCGTTGTGGATCACCTGGCTGCGCATGCTGTCCCAGCGCGGCAGAACGTTTTTGATGAAATGGTCGCAGGCCTTTTCCACGTTGCGCCGGCCCGCCTTGTCGGAAATGTCCCGGGCGTGGCGGCGCAGGGCCGGAATCTGGCGCAGATCCCACAGCAGGGTGTGGCGTGCGCTTGGATGGAAGAAGCCGCGCAGGGAAAGGTCGAGGCGCGCGATCGTGCCGCCCAGATCGAACAGCAGGTCGGGTGTCGCCGGGACATCGGCCAGGATCTTGCCCGGCAGCCAGGTCAGCAGGCGCACGATGCTGGTGCGCCCGTCCGGCGCGGTGTAGTGGCCCATGGCCTCGCCGGTCAGCGTGCGGCGCACATGCGGTACCGGCAGGTCGGGCGCCTGGGCCTGGATGTGCAGCAGGCCTTTGGTCTGGAAGTCGATCACCCCGGGGTCTTCGTCGGGGTGGAAGAACTTCAGGATGAAGTCGCCTTCTTCGGTGGTCAGGCGGAAGTTGGTGTCGCGGTCGGAGACCAGCGGCTTGAGCTTGCCCTCCAGACCGAAGATTTCGCGCGCGGCATTGGCCGCGAACTTCTTGGGCACACTGGGCACCTCGGTAATCAGAAACTTGATATCACCCGTGGTGGTCATGTGTGCGCTCTCCCCTTTTGCTAGGCGGCGCAGTGTGCCTCAGCGGCCCTTGTGGAAAAAGGTCGAAAGCAGGGGATGTTCAGCCGCCCAGGAAAAGGCGCACGACGTCCTCGTCGTCGAGCAGATCACTGCCCTTGCCGGCCTTGGCGAGCTGGCCTGAGACCAGGACATAGCCGATGTCGGCGAACTCCAGCCCCTTCTTGGCGTTCTGCTCGACCATGATGATGGTCTTGCCCTCCTGCTTTTGCAGGTCGCCCAGGATTTCGAAGACCATGTCGATGAAGCGCGGCTCCAGGCCGATCGAGGGTTCGTCGACCAGCAGCACCTGGGGCTCCATGATCAGCGCGCGCGAGATTTCCAGCAGACGCCGCTCGCCGCCCGAAAGCACGCCGGCCCGCTCGCTACGTCGTGCGGCCAGCCGGTCATAGCGGTCGAAGATGCGTTCGGCGGCCTGCTTGGCCTCTCGCGGCTTGTTCTTGAGGAAGCCGCCCATCAGCAGATTCTCCTCGACCGTCATGTCGGGGAAGACCGAATTGTCCTGCAGGATGTAGGCGACCCCGGCACTGGCGAGTTTCTGGTTCGACGACAGCCGGGTGATGTCCTTGCCGGCCGCGCGCACCGTGCCGCTCATGATGTCGGCGAAGCCGAACACCGCGTGCAGCACGGTCGACTTGCCGGCGCCATTGGGTCCGATCAGGCAGAGCGACTGGCCCTTGCCGACGATCAGGTTGATGTCGTGCAGGATTTCCATGCGGCCATAGCCGGCGCAAAGCGCGGAGATGTCGAGCGCGGCCTTGCCTTCGACCAGCGCCATCAGGTCGGCGCGGGAAGGGCCGCCGCGCGAAAGCTGGTGGGCTTCCTTTTCAACCGCGTCGACCGACATCACGGTATCGACGCTGCCCAGGCCGTAGCCGCTGATGCGTTTTTTCGGGGCCATCAGTGGGCTCCCAGATAGGCGTCGATCACACGGCTGTCGTTGCGGATCTCGTCGGGTGTGCCGGAAGCCAGCAGTTCGCCATGAGCCAGGCAGTAGATGTGCTCGGCCAGGTTCATGATCACGCGCATGTTGTGCTCGATCACCAGCAGGGTGATGCCCAGGTCCTGGTTGGCGCGCTTCAGCCGTTCGATCAGGCCGTTGATCAGCGTCGGGTTGATGCCGGCCGTGGGTTCGTCGAGCAGCAGCATGCTGGGTTTGGCCATCAGTGCCATGGCGAACTCCAGCAGTTTCTGCTGGCCGAAAGAGAGATCGCCGGCGCGCAGGTGGCGCTTGGAATGGAGGCCGCAGAATTCGAGCAGGGCCTCGGCGTTGTCGCGGGTTTCGGCAGAAACCGGGCGCATCAGGTCGAGCAGGCCGCGGCCGCATTCGCCGTCGCTGGCGGCCATGTTCTCCATGCAGGTCATCTTGCCGTAGATGCGTGTCTGCTGGAACGTGCGGATCAGGCCCAGACGCGCGATCTGGGGAACGCGCAGACGGGTGATCTCCTGTCCCTCGAAGCGGATCGAACCGGCATCGAGCGCGTGGTAGCCCACGATCGAGTTGAACAGCGTCGTCTTGCCCGAGCCGTTGGGCCCGATCAGCCCGACGATGGAACCCTGGGGCACCGCGATCGAAACGCCATCGTTGGCGACGACGCCACCGAAACGTTTGGTCGCCTGTTCGACGACAAGCTGGTCGCTCATGAGGCCTCCACCTTGTGGCCGAACCGTTCGGGCCAGCGCTCGCGCGCCCAGCCCAGCAGGCCCTGCGGGAAGAAGACCACGATGGCGACGATGATCAGGCCCAGGGCAACCCGCTGCCAGCCCAGCAGATGGGTCCACAGCAGTTCCTGGGTGACGTGGAAGATGACCGCCCCCAGCACCGGACCCCACAACGTGCCCTTGCCGCCCAGGATCGCCATCAGCACCATCCAGACGCCGTAGGTGGCGCCGGCAAACGCGGTGTCGCGGGGGTCGACGAAACGCAGCAGGTTGCCGACCGCGCCGCCGGTCAGCCCCAGGAAGAAGGCCGCGATCATCCAGGCCGCCGTCTTGTAGAGGCCGGTGCGCAGCCCCATCGCCTCGGCCTTGTCCTCGTTGTCGCGGATGGCGTTGAGCGCCAGCCCGAAGCGGGTGCGGTAGAGCCAGGCGAGCAGGCAGAAGACCACGGCGGAAAGGCCGAAGAACAGGTAGCAGAAGAAGAGATACTGGTTGCCCGGGGCGCCGGGGAAAAGCGGTGTCGTCATGCCCGAACCGGCGCCGATGTAATCCCAGCCGGCGGCGAGTTCGGCCGCGGCGATGCCCAGCCCCAGTGTTGCGATGGCAAAGTAGTGGCCGCGCATGCGCAGCACCATGCTGCCCAGCACCGCCGCCACGGCGACCGCGATCAGCCCGCCAAGGCCCATGCCCAGGAACAGCGCGACGAAATAGGAGAGCCCGGAATCGCGCTGTACCACGGCGGAGGCGTACATGCCGATGCCGAAGAACACGACATTGCCGAAGGAGTTGTAGCCGGTCTGGCCGCCCAGGATGTCCCAGGTCATGGCGAACAGCACCATGACCCAGAGCAGGGCGATCTGCGCCCGGTAGTCGGGTGCCAGGAAGGGCAGGGCCAGCGCGGTGACCGCGATGACCAGCGCCAGGACGGTCTGCTTGCGCCCGTTCATTTCAGGTACCGTCGCTTGCGTCCGAGCATGGTGTTGCGGAAGACCAGGATGACGACAAGCAGGCAGAAGACGAAGGCGACCTGGAACTGCACGCCCAGGATGAAACCCGCCATGGTTTCGGATGCGCCCAGACCCAGCCCGGCCAGGATGACGGCCGGCAGATTGCCCAGCCCCGCCACGATGACGATCATGAACGAGCGCACGGTGTAGGGCAGGCCGGTATAGGGGTGGACCGAATAGGCCATCACGACGAAGGCCCCGGCCGCGCCGCACAGGGCGGCATTGATGCCGTAGGTCGCGGCGAACACCCGGTCGGTGTCGATGCCCAGGACGCGCGCGGCGCGCGGGTTCTGCGCCGTCGCGCGGATCGCCTGACCCAGCCGCGTGCGCTTGAGGAAAAGGATGAGCAGGAGGCCGATCAGCAGGGCCCCGACGAAGGCGACGATCTTCACCTGCGAGACCGTGACCTGATAGTCGAACAGGAACCAGGTGGAGAGGCCCGACTGCGCCGTGCGCACCTGGCTGCCCCAGATCTGGTTCATCAGCTGCTGCATCAGGATAGAGAGGCCGAAGGTCGCCAGCAGCGAGATGAACATGTCCTTGTCCACCACGCGCCGGATGATGGCGTAATAGACGCCGATGCCCAGAACGAAGAGAACCAGGGCGGCAACCGGGACGCCCAGGAACGGGTTCAAGTTCCACAGGGTCATCTGGTAGGCGATGAAGCCGCCCAGCATGACGTATTCGCCCTGGACGATGTTGATCACGTTCATCACGCCCCAGACGAGCGCCATGCCATAGGCGGCGACCGCGAAGATGGCGCCGATGAGAATGCCGTCGAGCAGCAACTGCACGATCAGCAGCGGTGCGTCGATCAGCAGCTGAATGTTGTCAGCCATGGCCTGGATGCCCCATCCGTACGGGTTGCCTGCGCGATCTCCGGTCGCCTCCGGACCGGGATGACGTTCTTGGCACGCCCGCCCCGGAGCATGTGCTCCGGGGCGTTCGCACGATCAGCGGATCAGCGTTCCGCCCAGGGCGGGGTCGGCCAGCGCACGTCGGCCTCGGCCCACTTCGTCGGGGCGACCACGACATAGGCACCGTCCTGCACCTGGTAGAGCACCATGGGCTTGGCGATGTTGCGGCCGGTCTCGTCGAACTCGATGTTGCCGTAGAAGGTTTCCATCTTCGTCGCCGAGAGCGCGTCGCGCACGGCTTCCTTGTCGAAGCTGCCGGCGCGCTCGAAGGCGTCGGCATAGACCTGCACCGCAGCCGCGGACTCAGCGGCCTGGTAGGGCGGCGCATAACCATAGGTGTCCTCGAACAGCTTGGCGAAATCGCCGGCCGAGCCGAAGAGATCGTCGCTGTAGGAGAGCGTCGGCGCCCACTGGCTCGAGCACAGCGTGTACTCGGCCGCAGCCCCGAAGTTGCCGATGATGTCGGCGGAATCGCAATGCGTCAGCGCCAGCAGCGGCACGTCGACACGCATTTCCTCGATCTGGCGGATCGACAGGGAAGCGCCCTTGTCATGGCCGGAGACGACCAGGATGTCGGGCTTGAGCGCCTTCACCTTGGCCAGGGTTGCGGCCATGTCGTTGAGTTCGGGAGGCAACTGGTCGTCGATCACCACCTTGATCCCGTACTTTTCCGCATCGGCAAGGACGCCGACGCGGATGTCCTGGCTGAACGGATCGTTCTCGAAGGCGGCAGCCAGCGTGAGCGTCGCAGGATCGCGCCCTTCGCGCTCGGCCAGTTCGGCGGCAAGCGCCACGGAGCTGGCAAGGTACTGCTCGGTCGTCGAGAGCACCGCGAAAAGGTACTTGTAGCCGTTCTGGAACATCGAGATCGAGGCGCCGTTGGCCTCGACCATGGGGATGCCGTACTGCTCGGTCACCGGCGCCATGGCGTCGGTCAGGCCCGAACTGTACGGGCCAAGCATGTATTCCACGCCGTCCTGGTTGATCAGGCGCTCGGCAAGCTGGGCGCCGCGCGCGGGTGTCGATTCATCGTCGTAGTAGATGATGGCGAGCTTGTACTGCTTGCCGTCAACCATGACGCCGCCGGCTTCATTGATCTTCTGCACGGCAAGGTCGTAGCCGCGCTGGGTATGTTCGCCGTTGGCGGCATACTTGCCGGTCAGCGAGATGGCGGCGCCAAGGTAGATGGTATCGCCTTCAACCTTTGCCGATGCTGGTCCGGCGGCGAATACCGCAAGTCCCAGGATTGCAAGGCAGGCCCTTGTCAGACGTCCAAGCATGATCTCCTCCCTCAAGGTGATTGCTTATCGCCTGCATCGTGGCGGAGCGCCCGGGCAATGTCCACATCAACGGCAATACTGCCTGTTTTTGCGGAAAAACGCGTGGAATCGGCAAAGACTCGCGCCGAAAACTCGGGGTTGCATTCGAAGGCCCTGCCGATAGTGTCGCCACGCTCATGAAAGGCTCGCGTATGCGCATCAGTTCCATGTTCGACGGCGGCAACATCGACGTTCTGGCGCTTGAGAAGGACAGCCGTGCCCGGCTGGCGATCCGCCGCGATACCCAGGCCGACTTCTTCCAGTGGTTCGACTTTCGCGCCGCCGGCGTGAAGGGAGAGGCCGCGACCTATGTCATCGAGAACGCCGGCAACGCCAGCTACACCAGGGGCTGGGAAGACTACCGTGCCGTCGCCAGTTATGACCTGGAGAACTGGTTCCGCGTGCCCACGGAATACGACGGCAAGAACCTGACGATCCGCCACACGCCTCAGCACGACATTGTCGAATACGCCTATTTCGCGCCCTATCCGCTGCTGCGCCACCGTCGCATGGTCGGCGCACTGCAGATGCGCCCCGGCGTGCGCGCCGGGGTCATCGGCCAGAGTGTCGAGGAGCGCGATCTCGATCTGGTCGAGGTCGGGCAGGGGCCGCTCTCGCTCTGGTTCATCGGCCGCCAGCACCCCGGAGAGACTCAGGCATCCTGGTGGATGGAAGGTTTCCTCGACCGTCTGAGCGATCCCGACGATGCCCTGGCGCGCCACCTGCGCGATCTGGCGACCTTCCGCGTCGTGCCCCACATGAACCCCGATGGCGGCGTCTGCGGCAATCTGCGCACCAATGCAGCGGGCGCCAATCTGAACCGCGAGTGGCAGGCGCCCTCGGAGCAGACCAGTCCGGAGGTCTTCCATATCCGCAACCACATGGTCGCGACCGGGGTCGACTTCATGCTCGACGTCCACGGCGACGAAGGGCTGCCCTACAACTTCATCGCCGGCCCCGACGGCATACCGGGCTACCCCCCGGCGATGCTGGCGCTCAAGACGGAGTTCTGCGAGGCGCTGAAGCTGGCCAATCCCGATTTCCAGACCGAGATCGGCTATCCCGCCGCGCCCGAAGGCCGGGCCGACATGCGCATCTGCACGAAGTACGTCGCAGGCGCCTTCTCCTGCCTTGCCATGACGCTGGAACAGCCCTTCAAGGACAGCGCGATCACGCCCGACCCGGTCGCGGGCTGGTCGCCGGCGCGCTGCCGCCGGCTGGGCGCCTCGGCGCTCGATGCCCTGGCCCCGGTGATCGGCCGCCTGCGCTGAAGCGGCGGCCGGCGCGCGTGAAACCGGCGCCGATCTGGACTAGATTGTCGCCATGGAACCTCAGGACGCGGTCCTTGCCGCCAACACCGATTTCTACGTCGCTTTTGCCCGCGGCGATGCCGCGGTGATGGAGGCCCTCTGGTCCCGTCGCACGGATGTCACCTGCATTCATCCCGGTTGGCAGGCGCTGGTCGGGCGCGCCGCAGTGATGGAAAGCTGGCAGGCAATACTTGCCAGTCCGCCGGCCGTGCGCTGTATCGGCGCGCGTGTCTTCCTGAACGGGACAAATGCCCATGTAATCTGTTATGAAGGCTTAGGTGACGGCATGCTCGTGGCGACCAACCTGTTCGTGCTCGAGGATCAGAACTGGCGGATGGTTCACCATCACGCCGGTCCGACCCGCACGGTCCAGGATGTCACGCCTCGGCGCGATGCCTCCATTCATTGATGTCGACCGACCCGACAGGGCAACCAAGCAGGGGTTTCATGACGTTCAAGCGCTCTTTGCTGGCCTTCACGGCCTTTGCCGTTCTTACCGCCGCGACCTTCGCTGCCGCAAAGGCAGACGAGTACAAACGCGGCCTGTCTGCCTTCAAGCAGCGCAACTATGCCGAGGCGATGACCATCTGGAAGCCCCTGGCGGTCTCCGGCAATGTCGCGGCGCAGTTCAACCTCGCGCGCATGTACGACAACGGCATCGGGACGGCCGAAGACGATGCCGAGGCAGCCGTCTGGTACACCCGTGCCGCCGCCGCGGGCTTCGGCCCGGCGCAGCGCGAACTCGCCATGGCCTATATCGAGGGTGAGGGCGTGGTGACCGATCCGGCCAAGGGTATCCAACTGCTCCATGCCGCCGCGGATTCGGGCGACGCCGATGCCGAATACCACCTCGGCATGCTCTACCGCGAAGGCGAGATCGTTTCCAGGGACTACAGCCAGGCCATGAAGTGGTACCTGACGGCCGCGGCCCAGGGCCATTCCGAGGCCCAGTACATGATCGGTTTCATGTACGGCTCGGGTTACGGCGTGCCGCAGGATTTCGTCATGGCCTATTACTACTATTCGCTGGCGGCCGAAGAGATCGACATCTCGATCAAGGCGCGCGCGCACCTGGCCGAGTACATGTCGAGCGACGACATCACGCAGGCGATGAGCCTGGTGACCGAGCAGCGCATGATCGCCTCGACCGGCCAGAACCTGGCCGCCAACAACCCCTGATCGTTCAGCTCGTGTGGTCGTGGCGCCAAAGGGCCAGGGTCGCGGCCGCCGAACCGACCAGCAGCCAGACCGGCCCGAACAACCACAGCATCAGCGGCACGCTCAGGTAGAAGCCGCGCATGCCTGCGGTATAGCGCATTGCGCCGCTCTGGACGTGGCGCGTCGCGCGGTCGATGGCGGGTTCCGGATCGGCGCCCAGCGACATGCCGATCAGGAACACCGCGTAGTTGTAGTGGCGCATCGCCAGCGACAGGTTGAAGAACGTCAGGAAGTAATTGACGATGATCAGCGCCAGCTTGATCGTCAGCAGGTCCTGGCTGCGCGTGCCGGCAAAGTTCAGCCGGTGAATGAGGTTCGTCACGCCGTCCGTCGACATCACGAAGGTCAGTAGCCCGATTGCGATCAGGGCTGCGGTCGAAGCCAGGAAGCTGGTCGTCATGACCCAGTTGCGCATGGTCTGGACGGCCAGGATGTCGCGCCGGTTGGTCATGACATCGGCCACCCAGGCCGCCCGCAGGGCCCGCGCACTGCCGATCGTGGTGTGCTCGGGGCGCAGCCGCAGCTCACGCAGGAACCAGAGATGGTAACCGATCAGCAGGGCGACCGAGGCCAGCATCAGCCAGATCTCGGTGGTCTGCGGCATGTTCAGTTGCGACGCAGGACGTGGAAGATCAGCATGCCGCCCAGCATGGCGACCACGAACAGTCCGGGTTGCCACAGGTTGGTCGCAAGGGCGGCAAAGGCAGGGCCGGGGCAGAATCCGACAAGACCCCAGCCCAGGCCGAACAGGGCGCTGCCGACGATCAGCGGCGTGTCGATGGAACGCTTCGTCGGCATGTCGAAGGTTTCGGCCAGCACCGGGTGTTTCCGGCGCCGTGCGAGCAGCGTTGCGGGCAGGGCGATGATCAGTGCGCCGCCCATGACAAACGCCAGTGTCGGGTCCCAGTCACCGGCGATGTCGAGGAAACCCAGCACCTTGGCCGGGTTCATCATGCCGGATACGGCAAGGCCGGCGCCGAACAGCAGACCGATGAGAAGAGCGGAAACGCTGCGTGACATGGCGCTCACCCGATCACGTGGCGCATGACGAACACCGTCGCTGCGGCCACGACCATGAAGGTGGCGGTTGCCGCCAGGGAGCGTGGCGACAGCCGGGCGAGGCCGCAGACGCCGTGACCGCTGGTGCAGCCGCTGCCCATGCGGGTGCCGTAACCGACCAGCAGTCCGGCGACCACCAGCAGGGGCCAGCTCGCCGAGACCGTGATTTCCGGCATGGTTCCGGTCAGGGCCGCGATGGCCAGCGGCCCCAGGACCAGGCCGATGAGGAAGGCCAGCCGCCAGGTCCGTTCCTCGCCGATGTTGGAAAAGACGCCGCCCGTGATGCCGCTGATCCCGGCGATGCGGCCGTTGACCAGCAGCAGCAACGCCGCCGCGGCGCCGATCATGATGCCGCCGGCAAGGCCTGATAGAGGCGTGAACTCGGTCATGGTGCTCATCCTGCTGCCTGGAACCACCATACTGCCGCTTTCCCCGGTGCGCGTAGTTGATTTGCGTCAACGCGGCGTTCACCGGAACGGCTCAGGCTGGCGTCATGGATGCAGACACACTCGCCCGTCTGGACCGGCGCGTACCGCGCTACACCAGCTATCCCACCGCGCCCCACTTCGGGGCGCAGGTCGACGGCGCGCATTATGCCGCCTGGCTTGAGGCGATCCCTGCCGATGAGCCGCTCTCGCTCTATCTCCACATTCCCTTCTGCGATTCCCTCTGCTGGTTCTGCGGCTGCAACACCAGCGTCGTGAACCGCTATGGCCCTGTGGCGGCCTATCTGGTGGATCTCGAACGCGAGATCGCGCTGGTCGCCGATCGGCTGGGGCCGCGGCGCAGCGTTGCCCATGTCCATTTCGGTGGCGGTTCGCCGTCGATGCTTGCCCCGCAGGACATCGTACGTCTGGGCGGGTTGCTCCATGATCGTTTTGCCATCGGCGGCGATGCCGAGATCGCGGTGGAATGTGATCCCCGCGGTCTGAGCGAAGCCACGGTCGCTGCCTTTACCGCCATCGGCGTCAATCGTGCCAGCCTCGGGCTGCAGGACATTAACCCGGCCGTGCAGCAGGCGATCAACCGGATCCAGACGCCTGCCAGCAATCGGCGCGCCGTGGCCATGCTGCGCGATGCCGGCATCGCCGCGCTGAACCTTGATCTCATCTACGGCCTGCCCCTGCAGGACGAGGCGGGCATCGCAGCGACCATCGATCACGCCTGCTCGCTGGAGCCCGACCGCATCGCGCTGTTTGGTTATGCCCATGTGCCGCAGATGAAGCGCCATCAGCGGCTGATCCCGGATTCGATCCTGCCCGATACGCCGGCCCGTTTCCGCCAGGCCAATCTTGCTGCCGGCATGCTGGAGGCCGCGGGATATCGACGCATCGGCCTCGACCACTTCGTGCGGCCCGGCGATGCCATGGCGTTGGCGGCCGGGCAGGGCACCCTGCGGCGCAACTTCCAGGGTTACAGCGCCGACCGTGCCCGCACCCTGATCGGCCTGGGCGCTTCCTCCATCGGGGCCCTGCCGCAGGGTTACGTCCAGAACGCCAGCGATGTCCCGACATGGCGGCAGGCGGTGCGGGAAGGCCGGTTTCCGGTAGCGCGCGGCATCGTTCTCGACGATGACGACCGCCTGCGCCGCGCCGTGATCGACAGCCTGATGTGTTTCCTGGCGGTCGATCTGTCGGCGGTCGCGGCACACCATGGCGCCGATGAGACCTTCGCGACCGAGCGGGCATCGCTGGAGTCCTACCGGACCATGGGCTTGTTGGAGATCGAGGGAGCCTGCATCACCGTCACCGAGGCGGGCCGACCGTTCGTGCGCCTGTTCGCCGCCGAGTTCGATACCCGGCTTGATGCCGCCGGCAAGCGCCACAGTCTGGCGGTCTAGGATACGGCGCGTTCGCGGTCCCATCGGTGGCGCCGGCGTTCGCCCTGCCGTCCGACCGCATCGGGTGAACGGCTTCTAACCTGCCGCTTTGCGCCAGCGCGTCAGCGCCATGATGGCGCCGCCCGCGAGCAGGCCCCAGAAGGCGCCGCTGATGCCCAGGAAACCCAGGCCCGACGCGGTGACCACGAAGGTCACGACGGCGGCCTCCCTGTCGCGGGCCTCGCTCACCGCCGCTGCGACCGAAGCGCCGAAGGCGCCCAGCAGGGCAAGGCCCGCCACCGCTTCGATCAGCACCGGGGGCGAAGCCGCGATGAAGGCGGTTGCCAGTCCTGCCAGCAGGCCGAAGCCGATATAGCCGCAACCCGCCACGACCGCCGCGCCATAGCGTTTGGCCGGATCGGGGTGCGCCTCCGGCCCGGCGCACAGCGCCGCGGTGATCGCCGCCAGGTTGACGGCATGGCCGCCCAGGGGGGCGGCCAGCAGGCTGAAGACACCGGTGGTGGTGAACAGCGGCCCCGGCGCCGGGCGATAGCCGTTGGCGTTGAGCACCGCAATGCCGGGAATGTTCTGGGAAGCCATGGTGACGATGAACAGCGGCAGGGCGATACCGATCATGGCAGCGGTATCGAAGACCGGCATGACGAACACCGGCTCGGGCGCGATCGATGCCATCGCGCCGGGCGCCAGATCGCTGGTCGCAGCGATCAGCACGGCGGCCACCAGCACCGCCGCGGGCACCGCGAGCAGGCGCTTGAACCGCGCCACCACCGCCCAAGTCACCACGATCACCAGGCCCAGAGCGGGAAACTCCGCGACGGCCTGAACCGGGGCCAGGCACAGGCCCAGCAGGACACCGGCCAGCATGGCGTTGGCCAGGGCCGGCGGGATCGCCGCCACCGCGCGGCCCAGAGGCTTCCACAGACCGGCGATGACGATGGCAATGCCGCAGACCAGAAAGGCGCCGACCGCCGCGGCAAAGCCGCCCTCGGGCACGGCTGCGGTCACGAGCAGCGCCGCGCCCGGCGTCGACCAGGCGACGCTGATCGGCTGGCGCGTGCGCAGGCTGAGCAGAATGCCGCCCAGCCCCATGGCGATCGAAAGCGCCATCAGGCCCGAAGCTGCCTGGGCCTGGGATGCGCCGACCGCACCCAGCCCGGCGATGATCACGGCAAAGGAACTGGCAAAGCCGACGAAGGCGGCCAGCAGCCCCGCGGTGATCGTTGGCAGGGAGAAGGCGCCGCCGCCGCCGGTCGTCACTTTTGTCATGATGCCAGAAGGCGTTCGGCCAGGGCCGCCTTCTGCTCGCGCGTCATCTTCTTGATCTCGTTGTCGACGGCGCGCTGGTTGACAGTCTGGTTCCACAGGTCGAGCGATTCAAAGCCCATCAGCCCGGCGCGGCCCATGAAGTTGCGCACGACCTCGTTGGTCGGCGTCATCAGCCAACCGGCCTTGGAATCGCGCAGCAGACGCTCCATGCCCAGGCCGGCCTTGTAGGCGGTGCCGCCGCAGGCATGCAGCATCTTGTCGGCAACCTCGGCGACGTTGGAGGAGGCCAGGTACTTGACCGACCAGTTCCACGGCACCAGCGTCGCGCGCGGGTTGTTCTCGAGGTCGGCGTGGATCGACCAGTCGCAATTGTCCGTCAGCCTGTCCATCTCCTGGCAGACGCCCAGCGTGATCATACGGCTGGCATTGGTGCGGATCAGTGCCTCGCCGACATAGTCCTGGATCGTGGCGTAGTCGCACACGCGCAGGCCGACATCGACATGGGTCTTGCGCGTCGTGTGTTTCCTGGCGATGTCGATCATGCCCAGGGCGATGCCGTTCCAGCACGATGCGGTGCCGAACAGGAAGAAGGGATCGGTCGCCTCGTCGTTGGCGACGGCGCCGTCGCCGGTCGGGCCGACCAGACGCTCGGCGCCAAGGCGCAGCCGCTCGATCTCGATCGGGCCGGACTGGTTGCCGCGCAGGCCCATGCCGTCCCAGGAGCCGGGATTGGCGGTCACTTCGTCGGCCATGACCAGCCAGCTCGAGAAATCGGCGTAGTTGCCTTCGAAGTCGGGGCTGGTGGTCTGGGCGATGTACCAGTCCGCGAAGCCGCCCGAGGTCGTCCACGAGGCCTTCTTGGAAATGATGAAACCCTCGCCGTCGCGCTCGGCGTTCGATGACATCAGGAACCAGACATGGCTGCCGGTCGCCGGGTCCGACAGGGAGAGCGTGCCGACCAGGCATTCCTTGTCGAGCCGGGCCACCAGATCGGCGATGGCCGGGTTGCCCTGGTGGCGCAGCATCAGCGCGGCCACCGCCGAACAGTGCATGACAAAACACATGGCGGTCGAGGGACAGCCGTAGCGCGCGATGGTTTCCACGACCATGGAGGTGGCGATGTGGTTCTCGCCCATGCCGCCCATGGATTTGGGCACGTTGAGCGACAGCAGGCCCAGTTCGGCGAGCGCCTGGAAGTTCTTGCGCGGGAAGATGAAACCCTCGTCGCTTTCGATCGCGTTGGCCCGCAGGGTCGTGCGCGCCAGTTCGATGATCCTGGCGCGCAGGTCCTTCTGCGCGTCGGTCAGGAACCAGTCGGGATCGAATTCCGGCCCCAGTCCCCGCCAGCCGCCGTCGTCATCCCACATGTCCAGGCTCATGGTGTTCTCCCCGTTGCGTTGCGGTCATAGCCGCAATCGGAGTGTCGCGAAAGTCGGGGCAGGTGCGCCTTGATCCTGCGCAATCTCCGGTCATGCAGGCTGCGCTATCCTGACCGCCCCATGATGACGGAGGCAACGGCGGCGCCATGTTGACCAGAATTCTGATCCTCCAGGGCCACCCCGATCCCGCGCCCGAACGCTTCTGCCGGGCGCTGGCCGCAGCCTATGCCGACGGCGCAACGGCGGCCGGCCATGAGATCCGCCGGATCGACCTGGCAACACTCGGCTTCGACCTGCTGCGCACCAAGAAGGACCACGATCATGGGGCTATCTCCCCGGTCCTGGCCGAGGCGCAGCAGGCCATTGCCTGGGCCGACCACATCGTCATCGTCTTTCCGCTCTGGCTGGGCGGCATGCCGGCGCTGCTCAAGGGTTTCCTCGAACAGGTGCTGCGCCCCGGCTTTGCCTATCGCGTCGAAGGCGGCTGGCAGCGTCTGCTCAAGGGGCGTTCGGCCCGTGTCGTCGTCACCATGGGGATGCCCGCTCTGGCCTACCGCTTCTGGTTCGGCGGTCATGGCGTCAAGCTGCTCGAACGCAGCATCCTGGGTTTCGTCGGCATCAAGCCGGTCGCGACCACGCTGATCGGCGATGTCGAAACCTTGGCCGACGACAAGCGCCGGAAGTGGCTCGAACGTTTGCACGACCTCGGCAGGCGGGCACGTTAGGCCGCCTGGCCTGTGCGCTCCCTGATGACCCGCGGCAGGCCCAGGGCAACGATCCGGCGCAACAGGCGCCTGGAGCTTTCGTCCACCGCAGGCCCGATGGGCGCGGCGGCATGCATGGTCGCGGTGTTGTCCCACAGCACCAGGTCGCCGGCGCGATAGTGGTGGCTGGCGATGAACCGCTCCTGGATGGCGTGGAGCTTGAGCCGGCGCATCAGCGCGCTCGCCGCATCGCGCGTCAATCCCTCGACCTCGATCCACGAGCCCGCCGGGGCATAAAGCCCCGTCCTGCCGGTGACGCTGTGGCGGCGCGCCAGGGCATGGCGGCCGGGCGACGGCAGCAGCCTGGCCTGTTCCTCGCTCATGGGGTGAACGGAAAACTCCCAGTCCTCGCGTTCGCCCGCGCCATAACGATGCAGGGCAAACAAACCGTCGATCTCGGTTTTGGTTGCCGCGTCCAGCGCTTCCCAGGCCGCGGCCAGATTGCAGAAATGGGTCTCGCCACCGGTTGCCGGTGCATGGATGCAGTAGAGCATGGTGACGGCGTTGCAGTCGGGCGCATAGGCACGGTCTGTGTGCCAGAAGGCCGCGCCATTGCGATAATCCGCCGTCTCGAGCACACCGCCGACATTGCCGACCTCCATGATTGCGGGGTGACCCGGTAGCGCCATGTTCTGGTAGGTCTCGATATAGGGCTCGCCCCAGTTGCGCGAGAACGCGTCATAGGCGTCCATCGAGATCTGCTGGCCGGGGAAGACCAGCAGCCTGTGGGCATAAAGCGCATCGGCGAGTTCGGCCATGGCATCGGGTGCGATGGGCTGCGACAGGTCGATGGCCTCGATGCTGGCGCCCAGAACGGCATCGTGCGGCACGATACGCATGGTGGTTCTCCCTTGGACCGTGAAGTCTTGCGCCGCCTTCGGGGCAGCGCAAGCCTCAGGCCAGCCCCATCATGGCGAGCAGCGCCTGCGCCATGCGGCTGCCTGGATCGGCCAGCGTCTGGGTCACCGAATAGTGGTGCGTGCCGGCCAGGATCATCAGTTCGCCCGGCAAGCCTTCCTCGCGCAGCATGGTGTCGTAGTCGACCGACATGCGGATCCATTCATCGGGTTCGTCACCGCCGACGGCCACGATCACGGGGCAGGCGATCACTGGCGGCTTGTCGAGCGTGGTGTTGCGCTGGGCCATGGCGGCATCAAGCCGGATGTCGTCGTTGGGCGGGATCGACAGCACCGGTTCAAGCCGGTGGACGCCGGTGATCGACAGCGCGCCCTTGACGATGTCGCCGGGCAGGCCCTCGGCCGTGTAGTCGTGGGCAAGGATCATGGCCACGAGGTGGCCGCCGGCCGAACTTCCGGAGATGAAAAGCCGCTCGGGATCGCCGCCCAGTTCGCGCCCGTTGCGGTACACCCATGCCACCGCCGCGATCGCCTGGGCGACCAGCTCATCCAGGGTGACCGCAGGGCAGAGATCGTAGTTGGCGAGCACCGTGGTCGCGCCGGCGGGCACCAGCATGCCGGGGATGTAGCGGTAGTTGGCCTTGTCATAGGCGCGCCAGTAACCGCCGTGAAAGTAGAGATGGATCGGCGCGTGGGGGTCGGATGCCGGGAACACGTCGAGCGTCTGGAGGGGGCCGTCGCCATAACGCACGTCCCAGCGCACGCCGGTCAGGCGCGCCGTGGCGGCTTCGCCCAGCTTCTGCGCCCGCTCGATCCACGGCGCCGGGTTGCCCACAGCCGTCGAGGGCATGAAGTGGCGCAGGAAAAACGCCTCGTCGCGTCCCTGGTAGATCGGCATGTTGCGTGCGGCCATGATCGCTCCCCTTGTCGTGGCGTTGCAGCATTGCGGCAAGCGCTGCCCGGGGGCAAGGTGCGCGCCGCACGGAGGACATCATGGCAGCAGGCAACAACTTCTACGAACCGGTCGATGCGGCAGTGGTGCCGCGGTTCGGCGACATCCCCACCTTCATGCGCCTGCCGCACCTGCGCGATCCCGCGCTGGTCGACGTTGCGCTGGTCGGCGTGCCCTGGGATGGCGGCACGACCAACCGGGCCGGCGCCCGCCATGGCCCGCGCGAGATCCGCAACCAGTCGAGCCTGATGCGCCGCGTCCATCACGTCAGCCGCATCGCGCCCTATGAACTGGCCCGCGTCGCCGATCTCGGCGACTGCCCGGTCAACCCCATCGACCTGATGGACACACTGGGGCGGGTCGAAAAGTTCTTCGCGAAGATTCATGCCGCCGGGGCCTGCCCGCTTTCGGCAGGCGGCGATCATCTGGTGACCCTGCCGATCATGCGCGCCATTGCAAAGGACCGGCCCGTCGGCATGGTCCATGTCGATGCTCACTCCGACACCAACGACCGCTACTTCGGCGACAACAAGTACACCCATGGCACGCCGTTCCGCCGTGCGGTGGAGGAGGGGCTGCTCGATCCGGAACGGACCATCCAGATCGGCATCCGGGGTTCGATCTACACCCCCGACGACATGGCCTTTGCCGAACAGAGCGGCATGCGCGTCATCTACATGGAGGAGTTCAGCGAACTCGGCGTTCCGGCGGTGATCGCCGAGGCGCGGCGGGTGATCGGCGACGGGCCGGTCTATATCAGCTTCGATGTCGACGGCCTCGATCCGGTCTATGCCCCTGGCACGGGTACGCCCGAGATCGGCGGCATCACCACGCGCGAGGCCCAACAGCTTCTGCGCGGCATGCAGGGGCTCGACATCGTCGGCGGCGATGTCGTCGAGGTCTCGCCGCCCTTCGATCCCAGCGGCAACACCGCGCTGGTCGGCGCCACCATGATGTTCGAGATCCTCTGCATCCTGGCCGATGCCGTGGCGCGGCGGCGCGGCTGAACGGCCTCAGCGCAGGTCCAGCGCCTCGCCCAGCAGAAGCTGGAAGTGGTGGACCGAATGTTCGCTGATGTGGCTGCGCCCGGCATCGACGATGAAACGTCCGCGATCGTAGCCGCGTGAGGCGAGGCCGCGCTGCACCGCCTCGCAGATCGCGATGTCCTCGCGCAGGGTGGCGTTGCTCTCCATCCCGGAGATGTCCGCGGCGCAGGGAACATCGCCCGGCAGCCGGTAGTACTGGCCGATCATCGCGAAGCGCTCGGGTCCCAGCGTCCTGCGGGTGAAGACGGAAAGCTGCGGGCGTTCGCCCGGATTGGCGTCGATCTCGGTCAGCGGCCAGAGATACCAGTATCGGAAGGGCGCACCGCCATCGCGTTCCCGCCCGCTGTGGACCGTCAGAATCCCGTCGTCCCTCGAGCGGTAGGTTTCCATGTCGACATCCTCGGAGAATCCGGGATGGCAGGGTTCGCAGTGGTAACACTCCAGCGAATTCTCGATCATCACCTTCCAGTTGCTGGCGATCTCGTGCCGGGTCTCGTGGCACAGCACCAGGTCCTCGATGCGCGGCAGGAAATCGCGCAGCGATGCCGCCAGGGTCGGTGCGGCGGAATCCAGCCCTGGCGCGTCGTCGTCGAGGTTGGCAAAGACGAGGCCGGCGACCAGCGTTACGCGCACCCTGCGCAGCGGTGCCTCGCCGTTGTCGCTGGGCGATCCACCCGACGGGAAGACATCGTTGTGGCGCGGGCAGGGTGCCGCCAAAGCCGTGCATGCCGGGCAGGTGACCCGGGCGGCGCGGATGGCGCCGTCGCCGTCGCGCCACAGGCAGATCAGCCGGTCGTCGATCCAGCCCCAGGCGCACGTGCCGTTGCCTGCGGTCTGGCTGGCATGGACGAGGAAACACCAGCCGCGACCGAACACAGTCTCGCGCTCGCGTTCCAGCAATGCGGCATCACTGTAAATCCACGAGGGCAGGGTGCGCGAGTGTTCAGGCGATTGCGCCAGAACCTTGCGCGAATGACGGGGACGGGGGCGGGAAACCATGGCGAGAGCCTACCGCGCGCACCACGGGAGACCAAATCCGCGCTGCCGCTACGTCTGTGCGAATCATGCTTGAACACCCAACTTGGTCGTATTAAGGATGATTAACGGCCTCTCAAAGATGATTAGTGATGTTTGAAACATGATTACCGCAGCCCAGCTCCGTGCCGCTCGCGCCCTGCTCGCCATCGACCAGCGTACGCTGGCCGAGATGAGCGGTCTTTCCGTGCCCACGATCCAGCGCATGGAAGCCAGCGATGGCGTGATCCGCGGCAATGTCGATTCCCTGATGAAGCTGGTCGGCGCCCTCGAGGTCGCCGGCCTGGAACTGATCGGGGAAGGAACCACCAGCACGGGCGCCGGACGCGGCGTCCGTTTGCGGTGAGCGCACCATGAGCACCAATCAGCACGACAAGCCGCGCCAGGGAGCCTTTCCCGGCAGTCTCTTTGTTCCCAAGCTCTACACGGTCCTGCGCGAGGGTTACTCGCTGCATGCTGCGCGTTCGGATCTGTTCGCGGGTCTAACCGTGGCGATTGTCGCCCTGCCGCTGGCCATGGCGCTGGCGATCGCCTCGGGCACGACCCCCGACAAGGGGCTGCTGACAGCCGCCGTCGCCGGTTTCCTCATCTCGGCCATGGGCGGCAGCCGCTTCCAGATCGGCGGCCCGACGGGGGCCTTTGTCGTCGTCGTCTTCAACGTCATCGCCGAGCAGGGTTTCGATGGACTGATCATCGCCACTTTCATGGCCGGCATCATCCTGATCGTCGCGGGCTTCGCGCGGCTGGGAACGTGGATCAAGTACATCCCCGAACCGGTCGTCACCGGTTTCACCGCCGGCATTGCGGTGATCATCCTGGCCAGCCAGTTCAAGGATTTTTTCGGCCTCTCGCTCGCAGAGGTGCCGGCGGCCTTCTTCGACAAGTGGCCAGCCTTCTGGGCCGTGCGCGACACGCTCAGCATACCTTCCCTGGCGGTCGCCGCCGGCGCCCTGGCGGTGATCGTCCTGTTGCGCCGCTACGCTCCACGCCTGCCGGGTTTCCTGATCGCCGTCGTCCTGGCCTCGGTCGTGGTGCTGGTGCTGGGCCTGCCGGTCGAGACCATCGGATCGCGGTTTGGCGGCGTCTCCAGTTCGATCCCGATGCCGAGCCTGCCCGAGGTGACCTTCGCGCGCCTGGGCGAGTTGTTGCCCAGCGCCTTCACCATCGCCTTCCTGGCGGGCGTCGAATCCCTGCTCTCGGCGGTGGTTGCCGACGGCATGACCGGACGGCGTCACCGCTCCAACTGCGAGCTGGTTGCCCAGGGTGTTGCCAACGCCGCGTCCGCTCTGGTTGGCGGCATTCCGGCCACGGGCGCCATTGCACGCACCGCGACCAACATTCGCGCCGGTGCGCGCACGCCTGTAGCGGGCATGATCCATGCGGTCATCATCCTGCTGTTCATGCTGTTTCTGGCTCCGGTTGCCGATGTCATTCCGCTCGCCAGCCTTGCCGCGGTGCTGGTCGTGGTCGCGGTCAACATGAGCGAGATGGGCCGTTTCCGCGCCCTTCTGCGCGGCCCCTGGGGCGACCGCATCGTGTTGCTGCTGACCTTTGGCCTGACGGTGGGGGTTGATCTGGTGCTTGCGATCGAGGTCGGCGTTGTGCTGGCCGCCGTTCTGTTCATGCATCGCATGACCGGTGTGGTGGCGATCTCGACCGGGCAGAGCGGCGTCATCGAGGAGGATGTCGACGATTTCGAGGAACCGCGCGGGGAGAGCGCCCGAGCGCCGCTGGTGCTGCCCAAACATGTCGAAACCTTCCATGTCCGCGGCCCGCTGTTTTTTGGTGTCGCCGGCCATTTCGCCGAGGTCATCGACCGCATCGCAGGCGTGCCGCGTGTCCTGATCCTGCGTATGCGCGAAGTGCCCATGGTCGATGCCTCGGGCGCCTCACGCCTGAAGGATCTGCTCGTGCACTGCCGGCGCAACGGCACGGTGGTTCTGGTGACCGGCCTGCAACCTCAGCCGCGCCAGGTGCTGACCACGATGGGCATCCTGGTGGAAGACGAAAACCTCCAGGTCCTGCCCGACATCGAGGCGGCGGTGGCCGTTGCCAGGACGATCGTCGGCGAGGATTGAGAGCGTCGCCGGTTGTGGCGCTGCGGTGTTAGCATCGTCGTCATGACACCGGCATCCGACAACGCTTTGACGCGGCAGGCGGCATGAAGCGGCGCAGGAATCTGCCGACGCTGGGTGCCCTGCGGGTGTTCGAGGCGGCCGCACACCACGGCAGTTTCAAGGATGCAGCGGCCGAACTTGCCGTCACGCCGACCTCGGTCAGCCATCAGATACGTTCGCTCGAAGCCCAGTTGGGCGTGCGCCTGTTCGATCGCTTCAACCGGCGGGTAGCACTGACACCGGCCGGCACCGCGCTGGCCCGCTCCCTGACCGGTGCCCTGGACGCCATGGATACGGCGGTGACGCAGGCGCGGGCGTCCGGCGGACAGGAGGCCGAAGACCGCCTGGTGGTGGCGGGTAACCCCGGACTGCTCGATTGCTGGCTGCGCGCACGTCTGGCCGGCTTTCGCCGCAGGCATCCCGGGATCACGCTGGAACTCATCCCCAGCGACGAGACCGCGACCATGCTGGCCGGGCGTGCCGACATCGCGCTGCACTTCGGTCTGGCCCCGCCGCCGCCGCTGGCCCATCGGTTGCTTTGCGGCACGGCCAACTTCCCGGTCTGCTGTCCAACTCTTGCCGCAGGACTGACGTCACCCGCCGACCTCGCCGGGCAGACCTTCCTGCACGAACATTCGCCCGAGTGGTGGGGCGCCTGGCTCACCGCAGCCGGGGCATCGCCCGGAGAGGGCTGGCAGCGCGGACCGGTCTTCCATTCCTCCGCCCTGGTGATCGAATCGGCGGTTGCCGGTGACGGGGTCGCCATGGGCGATGAACTGATCGCGGGGGACCACCTGCTGGCAGGCCGGCTGGTCAAACCCTTCGCCCTGACGCTCGAGACAAGGGCCGCGCTGTTCCTTGTCTGGCCCGGTAAACGCGCGCTCACCGGTTCCGAAGCGGTTTTCGCGGCATGGCTGGCAGAGGAGCTGGAAACCTTCGCTGGCGTGGCCGAAACCCTGGCGCGACAGGAAGCGTTCTCCGTAACCGCATGAATCCAATTCATGCGAGAGGTGGGGTATCATCGTTTGTCGCGCCCCACCGGCCCTGCGTAGGTTCAGCCGGGTCGCAGCGGCGGGAGAACGACGATGGATGAGGATTTTGCGGCCAGCGGCACCGCGCGGGTCGATCCGCAGGTGCTGCGCAGCCTGATGAAGAAATCGGACCTGGCCGGCTTCATCCAGCTCGGCAGTCATCTGCTGGCGCTGGGCGCAAGCGGCCTGCTGCTCTGGACCCTCTGGGGTAGCTGGTGGGGCGTTCCGGTCTTCATCGTCCATGGCGCCCTGATCAACTGGCTCTACGCCGCCCAGCACGAATCCAGCCACGACACGGTGTTCCGGACCCGCTGGCTGAACGAGGTCCTGGGCCGCTTTACCGGCTTTGTCCTGATGTACCCGCGCGACTACGACCGCTGGCAGCACTTCTGCCACCATCGCCACACTCAGGACCCCGAACGCGACGCCGAACTGCTGGGCCGCTCTCGTGAGAGCCGGATCTGGCAGGCCCTGGGTCTGCTCGGCGTGACCCTCTGGACCTATCTTGCCATCCGCATGGCCTGGCATGCCTTTGCCGGGCGCCGTTGGCCGGGCGGGGAGGAATCCTATTTCACCGACCAGCAGGAAAAGAAGGTCGTTGCCGAGGCACGCTGGCATCTTGCGGGTTACGCCGCCTTCATCGCCCTGTCGCTGGCGTTGCAGACCTGGGCGGTCGTCATCCTGTGGTGGGCGCCGATGCTGGCGACGGGCTGGACCCATCAGATCCAGAACTACATCGAACACGGCGGCATGCCCTATGTCCCCGATACCTGGCAGAACACCCGCACCATGAAGACGGTCGCAGCGGTGCGCTGGCTGTCCTGGGGCATGGTCTATCACACCGCCCACCACACCTATCCCGGCGTGCCGTTCCATCGCCTTGCCGCGCTGCATGCCGAGATCTGCCGCGTGCGCGGCCAGCAGCCGGTGACGGTGAGTTACCTGCCCTACTGGTGGCGCCAGATCAGAATGCTCGTGATCTCACCGGCCAACTGAACGGCGGCTGCGCCGTATCAGGCCCAATGAGGTGGCCCGGAGTTTGCCCCCGAAACCGGGAGGTGACACGCGGGTCGTGACCCGACGGGGGGTTCCGGGTTAGGTTAACCGCCTGGATGACGGCGACGGTCTGCTGCTTCCAGGTTGACCATCCCCCTTTCGCCCAATACGGAGCGACAATGACAAAGCGCCTTCTGCTCGGTCTGCTGCTGGTTCTTGCGGGTGGCGGTGCGCTCGCCTTCTATCTGCTGGGCGGCCAGCCGGCACCGGAACCCCAGGTCGCGGTTCCCGACGTGCAGATCGACACAGCCAACGGACAAACAGAGGACCTCGAAAACATGCTTTATCTCGATCTCAAGGACGGCCGCGTGGTGATCAAGCTGCGCCCGGATCTGGCGCCCAACCATGTCGCGCGCATCAAGGAACTGGTGCGTGAGGGCTTTTATGACGGCATCGTCTTCCACCGCGTGATTGACGGTTTCATGGCCCAGACGGGCGATCCCACAGGCACGGGTGCCGGCGGTTCCGGCCAGAAGCTCAAGGCCGAGTTCTCGCAGGAGCCCCACGTTCGCGGCACCGTCTCGATGGCGCGCGCGCAGAGCCCCGACAGCGCCGACAGCCAGTTCTTCATCTGCTTCGATGACGCCCGTTTCCTCGATGGCCAGTACACCGTCTGGGGCGAAGTGGTCGAAGGCATGGAGTTCGTCGACGGCATCAAGAAGGGCAGCCAGGCTGACAACGGCTCGGTCACCGGCCCCGACGCCATCGTGAAGGTCCAGGTCGCCGCGGACGCCGAACCGGCTTCCTGAAGGCGCGTGATTTGATTCCTGCGGGCGCGCCGGGTTAGGTTCGCCCTTCGCATTGGGCCGTCCGGCGTTCTGCCGGGCGGCCTTTCCTTTTCCTACTGGCGTGAGAGGTCAGAATGACGACTGCCAAGCAGGGCGACACCGTCCGTATTCATTACACCGGCACGCTCGACGACGGCAAAACCTTCGACAGTTCCGAAGGCAATGATCCGCTCGAGTTCGAGCTCGGCGCGCGCCAGGTCATCGCGGGTTTCGAGAGTGCCGTCGAGGGCATGGCCCCCGGCGAGGAAAAAACCGTCAGCATCGAGCCGGCGCAGGCCTATGGCGAGCATGACGAAAATCTGGTCCAGACCGTTGCGCGGGACCGCTTCCCCGCCGATGCCGAGATCGATCTTGGAACCCAGTTCCAGGCTTCGACGCAGGACGGCCCGGTTGTCGTGACCGTGGTCGAGATGAACGATGAAGAAATCACGATCGATGCCAACCACATGCTGGCCGGTCAGCGTCTGACCTTCGCCCTGCGTCTGGTCGAAGTCGTCTAGCTGCAGGTTGTCGCGCCGGCCGTCAGCCGAAGTCCAGGCGGCCGGCGCGCACCAGCTCCAGTGCCGCCTCGGCGGTCATCGGCCGGGCAAACAGGAAACCCTGGGCGAAGTTGCAGCCGATCTGGCGGATCATCGCCAGCTGATCGTGGCGCTCGACCCCCTCGGCGACCACGCGCATGCCCATGCGGTGGGCAAGCTCCGTGATCATTTCGATGATGATGCGGTTGCGTCGGCCGTCAGCCATGCCGGCGACGAAACCACGATCGATCTTGAGCACGTCGTAGGGCATCGTCTGCAGCAGCTGCAGTGACGAGTAACCGGTACCGAAATCGTCGACGCAGATCAGCACACCCAGGTCGCGGATGCTGGCCACGGCCTCGGCAACGAGTTCGGGATTCTCGACCACGGTCGATTCGGTGATTTCCAGATGCAGCGAATCCGTGGGCAGGCCGTGGCGTTCCAGGGCGCTGCGCAGGTCGCTGACCAGATCGTGTTCGTCGAACTGGCGCGGCGAGATGTTGACCGTGACGAACAGGCGTTCGTCATGCTCCAGCCAGGTCGCCAGGTCGCCTGCCGCGATATCGAGCGCGAGGCGGCCGAGCGGCGCGATCATGCCCGAATCCTCGGCCATGCGGATGAAGACCCCCGGCGGCACGTTTTTCAGTCGCGGGTGGGGCCAGCGCGCCAGGGCCTCGAAACCGACGAGACGCAGGCTGTCGACCTCGACGATGGGCTGGTAGTGCAGCGTGATGGTGCGCTGCCGGATGGCCTGCCGAAGTTCCATGTCGAGCTGGAAGCGGGTCTGGGCCGTTGAGCGCATGACCTTGTCGAAGACGGCAATCCTGCCGTTGGAACGATCCTCGCGTGCAAGGTCCAGCGCGATGGCAGCATCGCGCAGCACGTCGTCGGCCTCGGTGACCGAGCGGTCACCGAAGGCCAGTCCGATGCTGGCGGCAATCGGAATATCCATGCCTTCGAAGTGCAGGGGCTCGACAAGTGCTGCCTGGATGCGGTTGGCGAACTCGTGGGCTTCATCCTGTTCGCGCAGGCCGATCACGATGCAGGCAAAGGTGTTGCCTTCGAGGTGACCCAGGCTGTCGGAGGGCCGGATGGTGCGTTCGATCCGCCGCGCGGTGGCAGCCAGTACGGCATCGGCGCGGTCGCCCGCGCTGCTGTCGATGCCGCGTGACTTGTCGAGGCTGATCAGCGCGACCCCGAAGGAACGGTTGCGTTCCCGGCTGCAACTGCGCAGTTCCTGTGCCAGACGATCAAGGAACAGCACCCGGTTGGGCAGGCCGGTCGCCGGGTCGTGCAACGCCGTGTGCTCAAGCTGGAGTGCGCGCACCTTCCAGGCGGTGATGTCGCGGTAGTGGATGACCATGCCGCCACCCGACACGGGGCGCGTCGCCACCTGCAGCCAGTGGCCGGAGTTGTTCTGGGTCTCGAAATCGCAGGGTGCGGCCTGATGGATCGCCATGCGCCGCCGGATGGCGCGCTCCTGAACCGGGGCATCATCGGGGCCGTGGTCGGGCACGGCGACCCGCTCACGCTCACCGTCGCGCAGGATGTCCAGGGTATGGGGCAGGCGGTTGTAGAAATGGCCGGTCCGGGCCAGTTCCTCGACCAGAGTGGCGAACGGTTTGCCGGTTACCAGAAGGTCGTCATGGCTGTCGAACTGTGCAAACAGGTGGGTATTGCAGTGGGCAATCCTGCCGTCGGCATCAAGCACCATGATGGCGTCGGTCGATGCATCAAGGACCGCTGCCAGTTCTTCGGCGCTGAGCGACACCCGTTGTTGCGCGCCGGCGTGGGATCCCTCCGGCGCGGACGGACCGTCGCCGCCGGTCTGCTGGCTCATGAATTGTCCTAGCCTGGCGGCTGCCCGCCGAGGAGTTGCAAGAGACCGCGCCGCCCCCGGCGCTTTCCGATGTATAGCGATATATCGGCATGATTTCAAATATTTAAGGTGGTTTCTTCAAAGCTTGGTACGCACTGAAGTGCGCAACTTCGCGCAGGCGTTGCAGATCAGGTAGGTTAGCGGTCATGATGGAGCGCGACGCAGCGCCATCCAGGGAGCGGGGATCGAAGACGGCCATGGCGATGATGAGTTCAGCGAATGTGAAGGCCACGCCAAAGATCAAGGCAGAGGTCGAGATGATCACCCACGATGGCGTGCTGCTGAAGGGCAAGTTCTTCACGGTGCCCTCGCAGCGGGTGCTCGATGTGCTCAACGACGAGCGCACGTTCCTGCCGTTCGAGACCGAGGATGGCGATATCTACATCGTCAACAAGACGTTCATCGCGCGTATCCGCCCACTCGGCACCCCCGTCTCGTCGGCCCGCCAGGCGCCGACATGGCTGGGTCAGTAATCAAATTTCGACTACGCCTGCCCCCGGGCATGGGGCTAACATCAAGATGGCTTGGGGGGCACCTTCGCTCGCCACAAGCGTGAGGGAGACGATCGCATGAAGAAACTACCGCTTTCCCGCCGGCGTTTCGTACAGGGGTCCGCGGCTGCGGGCGCCGCGGTGGCTGCGGGTGGCGTCACCGCGCCGTATGCCTATGCCGACGGCGATACATTGCGCGTGCGCAACTACTCCGACATCCAGGCCCTTGATCCGGCCTACACCCTGTCTGCCGTCGACTCAGACGTCCAGCGTGTGCTGTTCCCGTCGCTGGTCGAGTTCAAGACCGACGACACCTGGGATTGGCAGCTTTCCAGTGCGGAGGCGATCGAACAGGTCGACGACACCCACATCAACTTCACCCTGCTTCCGGGCATGGGATGGACCAACGGCTTCGGCGAAGTCACCGCCGATGACGTGAAATTCTCCTTCGAGCGCATTGCCGATCCTGAGATGCAGTCGCCCTATGTCGAAGACTGGGGTGCACTCGATCATGTCGAAGTGACCGGCGATCGCACCGGCACCATCGTGCTCAAGGAGCCCTATGCTCCCTTGTGGACGACGACCCTGCCGTCGGTCAGCGGCCAGATCGTCAGCCGCAAGGCCGTCGAGGCCCTGGAGAGCAAACGTTTCGAAGCGGTCCCGCCCTGTGTTTCGGGCCCTTACGAGATCAAGGAATGGCAGCCCTCGCAGAAGCTGGTGCTGAGCCGCGTCGACGGCTGGGCCGGAGGCGTGACGCCGGACTTCGGCACGATCGAGATGCGGCCGATCTCGGACGAACAGGCAGCCGAGGTCGGTTTCCTGGCGGGCGAACTCGATTTCACCACGGTTCCGGTGACCTCGATCCCCGAACTGCAGGCCGATCCGCCGGAGAACTCCACCCTCGTGATCAAGCCGCCCCTCAAGTACGTCTGGGTCGGCATCAACGAGGACAATCCGCAGTTCACCGATGTCCGGCTGCGTCAGGCGGTGCAATACGCGATCAACGTCGATCAGATCCTGGAAGCGGCCTATTTCGGCCTGGCCTCTCCGGCCACCGGCATTATCCCGCCGGGTCTTGTCGGCCATCGCGCGATGTCGATCGTTCCCAATGCAGGCGATCCCGACAAGGCGCGCGCCTTGCTCGAGGAGGCCGGCATGGGCGGCGGTTTCGACTGCCGTATCGACGCGCTCAACAAGTCGGCCAACCTGGCTGCCTGTCAGGTCATCCAGGCCAATCTGGCCGATGTCGGGATCAACTGCGAGATCAACGTCCATGATCCGGGCGTCTGGTGGACCATGGGTGACGAAGCCTCGAACCCGAACTTCAACGACCTGCAGATCATGTACAACCGCTTCTCGTCGAACCCCGATCCAGGCTGGTACACGATGTGGTTCACGCCCCAGCAGGTCGGTGTCTGGAACTGGGAGCGCTGGGACAACGAGGAGTTCAACGCCCTCCACCAGAAGGCGCTGATCACCATGGATCCGCTTGTGCGTCAGGGCATGTATGTCGAGATGCAGGACATGATGGAAGAGTCGGGCTGCTACCGGTTCATCACCCATGAACTCACGGCGTCGCTCTTTTCCAACAACATCGTCCCCGCCCTGGCGGCCGACGGCACCATGTTCTGGAAGTACTTCCGCAAGGCCTGACGCCTGGCGTCATGCTCGAAACGGCAAGGGCCGCGGCAACATCGCCGCGGCCCTTTTCGTTGCGCCCAGGACAGGAAGACGATCAGCCCATCAGGCCGCCATCGTCGCGCATGATGGCGATGACCGACGAACGCGGCACACTGTCGCCGCCGGCGGGGAAGTGGCTGTCGCCCTTTTCGCCGGGATGCGGGATGCCCACGAACAAGGTGCGGCGATCGCCGCTCCAGGTCACGCCGGTGATTTCGCATTCCCTGGGACCGACCAGGAAACGTGCGATCTCGCCGCTTTCGGGATCACCCACCAGCATCTGGTTGTTGCCCATGCCGGCGAAGTCGCCCTCGTTGCTGTCGAAGGCCAGGCCGTCGGGCGAGTTGAACATGTTGTCGGCATTGACGTTGGCCGAACCGGCGTAGGCATCGTCGTGCACGGTCGGGTTGCCGGCCACAACGTAGAGGTCCCAGGCGAAGGCCGATGCCGTGTGGTCATCGCCTTCCGGCCTCCAGCGCACGATCTGGCCGTAGTTGTTCTCGGCGCGCGGGTTGGGTCCGCCCACCGGGGTCTCGTCGCCGCCGGCATTGGTCTTGACCGCGCGGTTCTTGTTGTGGGTCAGGCAGCAGTAGGCCTCGGGCTTGAGCGGGTTGACCGAGATCCATTCCGGACGGTCCATGGTTGTGGCGCCCACGGCCGATCCGGCCTGGCGTGTGTGGATCGCGATCTCGGCAGCCGAAGCCATGCCCGTCGTTTCGGGCGAGAGCTCCAGCCACTCCCCGCTCATGTCGTCATGAAACCTGGCGACATAGAGCGTGCCGTTCTCGAGCAGATCGGTATTGTCGCCGCCCGCCATATAGACGCCGTCGCTGACGAAGCGGTAAAGGAATTCGCCCCGTTCGTCGTCGCCCAGATAGACCACGACCCTGCCGTCCTGCGCGATCACCAGCGCGGCGTTCTCGTGTTTGAAGCGGCCAAGCGCGGTGCGTTTTTTCGGGGTGGAAGATGGGTCGAAGGGGTCGATCTCCACGACATAACCGAAGCGATTGGGTTCGTTGGGGTTCCGGGAGATGTCGAAACGTTCGTCGAACTCGCCCCAGCCGTAGCCGTCATCCTCGATGCCGACGCAGTAGCGCTTGAAGTCCGGGCTGATCGCAAGGTCCGGGTTGCTCGAGGAGAAGAAGTCGCTGAAGTTTTCCTCACAGGTCAGGTAGGTGCCCCAGGGGGTGCGGCCGTTGGCGCAGTTGTTGAGGGTGCCCAGCACACTCGCGCCGGCGGGATCGGCCGCGGTCTGGAGCAGGGCATGGCCGGCTGCGGGGCCGGTGATCATCATCGGTGTGTCGGCCGTGATGCGACGGTTGAAGGTGGAGTCCTGAACGATCCGCCAGTTGCCGTCGTTCAGGGCCAATTCGACCACGCTGACGCCGACGGCGGCGCGCGCCTTGGCCACGTCGCCGGCGTTCTCGGGCGCCATGGACGCGCGATCACCGTGCAGGATGTCGACGTTGGGATATTCGTTGTTGGCCGCCAGAACGCTGCGCTCGCCCTCCACGAACAGCGCCATTCCGTCCGTGTTGTCGCCATAGGCCCTGGCCTGGCTCGCGGCGGTGCCGCGCGTGGCGGGATCGAAGGCAGGTGCGCCCGACCACAGGGGATCGCCCCAGCTCACCACAACCTGCCAGCGATAGCCCTCGGGCACGGTCACCGTGTCGAGGCCGTTGGCCGCGACCGGCGTGAAACCGAGGCGGCTGGAGGCGCGCGCCGACAGCGGCGTCAGCGCCGTGGTGGCAAGGGCGAAGACGCCCAGGCCAGCCGCGCCGCCGAGAAAGCCGCGGCGTGAAAGGGCGTCGGTGATGCGGGCGAAATCGGTTGGTTCGGGCAGGCACTCGTGGCTGTCACGGGGCATGGCTGGCTCCTTGGCTTGCGTCGTTGAGGGCGCCGACCTGATGAGATAGATGGCCGGTCGGTTACGCACGAAGCTAGCGGGAGCGCATTACGTTCCCGTGACGGTGACGCGACGGTTCTCCGACCGCACACATGTCTGACTTTTGATGGGAGAGGACACAGGACAATTCCACCATTTTGACATTACGATGGCTAATGCGAAGGAATTCAAGTCGAAAGACCTAGGAAGAAAATAGGACGTAAACATATTTCTCTTTATTGTATTAAATAAATTTATCTAATTCACAGTAAATGTAAATAGAATATTATTTGTTTTCATGATATTAAATAAAATACGGTTTTTTAATATTAATATTTGTGTAAAAATTACTCGGTGTTATGCGTTAAATCATGGGGGCTGCAATGTTAATCAGAGGTTCCGCTTTGGCGGCATTAATTGCTATGTTTCTCCTTCCTCTCCAGGCGGCAGAGGCTAGGGTAGAGGAGGAATGCGCCGACGTCCTTATTCCTGAATATGAAAGCAAGGATTCTACATTTGACGAATTTATGTCGTTTGCCAGTTTAGCTACGAAATTAAATTGGGATACAGCAAGGAAAAAATTGATAAATGATTTTGAATATACCGACCCTTCACTTGGTATTACAAATGAAACTGAATATGAGGATTTTAAGAAGAGGTATGAAGAATTGGTGAGGTCGTCTAATTTTGTTACATCAAAATCGGAAT
>Ga0105054_10002172_pt1 | contig 31623 bp, 29 predicted proteins | sample BON02_FD_78091 | JGI IMG/M metagenome (GOLD analysis project Ga0105054, IMG submission 78091) | Freshwater microbial communities from Lake Bonney liftoff mats and glacier meltwater in Antarctica - BON-02 (megahit assembly) | ecosystem: Environmental > Aquatic > Freshwater > Ice > Glacier...
GAAGCAAAGGAGCTAAAGGAAGAAATCAACGCATTTATAAAAGGCATTAAATCATGATCATACAGCTCAACTCTGACATAAGTACCCAACATAAAGAAAATTTGATCCAAAAGATCAATAGCATTGGTTATAAGGTTACCGAAGTTAAGACCCAAGCGGGAAACTACCTGATAGGGATCGGGAAAGCTGCCTATGACATTAGAAAAATTGGATCCATGGATGGTATTTTAGATATCCATGTCGTTTCTGATGAGTACAAGCTGGTGTCCAAGAAGTGGAAAGCAAAGCCAACTACGATTGATCTTGGAGATGGAATAGAAATAAAGGATGGTGACATGGCCATTATTTCCGGCCCATGTTCCATAGAATCAGAAGAGCAGATTGAACGTGTGATTGCTCACCTGAAGGAAAATCAAGTGACAATGATGCGGGGTGGAGTATTCAAACCGAGAAGTAGTCCCTATGCATTTAGAGGCCTTGGGATGGAAGGCCTAAAGCTTTGGTACCAACATGCCAAAGCCGCTGGGATAAAAATTGTAACGGAAGTCATGCAGGTTTCCCAAATTGAAGAGATGCACGATTATGTCGATGTATTTCAAGTGGGCGCCCGGAACACCCAGAACTTTAACCTGCTGGATGAATTAGGAAAAATTGATAAAGCTGTTCTGATCAAAAGAGGGATTTCAGGCACTATTGAAGAGTTGCTTCAATCTGCGGAATATGTTTTCTCTGGAGGTAACGAAAAGCTTATTCTTTGTGAAAGAGGCATCCGTACCTATGAAAGGGCGAGTAGAAATACATTGGACCTAAATGCCGTTCCAATTCTCAAGTCAAAATCACATTTGCCAGTGGTGGTAGACCCTTCACATGGGATTGGTATCAGAGATTTTGTATCGCAAATGGCCTTGGCAGGAGTGATGGCGGGAGCAGACGGTATAATCTATGAATCGCATGAGCATCCCGATCAGGCCTTTTCTGATGGTCAACAAACCTTGAACTTTACCCAAAGCAGTGAATTGATAGGTTATATTAGGAAGATTTTTGAAGTGAGAAAGACTTTTGATCTTCATTAAGAGGGCTTGATCAGCTAAGTCTTGCAGAAAGGAAATTAAGTCCTTGAAAGGAGCTGAGCAAATGCAAAACAGAAAGGCATCCGCCAATCCTAAAAAAACAAAATTTTCCTTCAAAGGGGGAGTTTCGATAAAAGGGGTTTTACCCATGATGCTTAGCCAATTGCCAATTGTTACCGAAGGTAGCATTTTAGGAAACACCATATGTTAAATCAGTAACCTAAATATGTATTTTGAAATCTCGAAATCCCCCTTCAAAAGGGGGAGAAAGGGGGATTTTCAACGCAAACATTCCAAAATATAAGCTTGTAATAGTAGGATATTCCCGTTGAAATCCCCCCTTGCCCTCCGCCGCAGCGGAGGGATTTGCCTAAAAGGGAATTAAAAGCTGATTTTATGTCACCCTTTCAGGGCTTTAAATTTAGACTTGCGGCAACACATCCACAGGTCCATTCCTTTGATCGAAGAAAAACCAGAAGAACTTTTGCAAAAAGCAGCGTAAAAACGGGCAATTGTAAGGGAATTTTTATAATCTTAGCACATCAATTCTCATTTAATATTTGATCACTGCTATGTCTGCACTTTTAAAGAAACTCGTATTTTTAGTATTTCTATTGCCAACGGCTTTATTTCTTCAGGCCCAAGAAATCAATGATTTGGATATTTACCTGGCCATTGGACAGTCTAATATGGCCGGGAGAGCAGAAATTCTTCCTGACCTGACGGCTCCTATAGAGGATGTTTACCTTTTTATAGGGCAGGAATGGGTGCCCGCTACCAATCCACTAAACCTCTATTCAAGCGTTAGAAAAGTGGTAAGCATGCAACGTCTGGGGCCTGTGTATGGTTTTGCCAGAAAAATGCAAAGGGAAAACCCAGAAAGAAAAATAGGACTTGTAGTCAATGCAAAAGGAGGCAGTGCTATCGATGAGTGGATGCCCGGTACATTGTTTTTCAGTGAGATCATTTCTCGGGCCAGGCTTGCAGCAAAAAGTGGTGAAGTAAAAGGAATCATCTGGCACCAAGGTGAATCAGATGTGAAAGAAGCTGACCAATACTTGGGAAAAATAAGTTACCTAATTAACGCGATGCGGGACAGTTTAAATTTACCTGGGTTACCTTTTGTCGTTGGACAAATGTCCGAAGATAAAAGTATCAGGAAACCACTTAATGATCTACTGGTTAACCTTCCTAAAGAGCTGCCCAACACCGGCGTAGCTTTGGCTTACGGGACTACTACTTTTGATAGTACCCATTTTGATAGCCCAAGTCAGCTTTTAATTGGAGAAAGATACGCTGACGAAATGAAAACATTATTGAAAACAAAAGACCAGATGGATGGTTTTTCTTTTGGTGTATTAACAGATATTCAATATGCTGATGTGGAAACAGTCGGAAAACGCAATTACCGAGGTACATTGGAAACACTAAAACGTACAATACCCTACCTCAATGCTTATGATTTAGAATTCTCTGTCCATCTAGGGGATTTGATTGATAGAAATTTTGAAAGTTTCGATGCTCCTTTAGCTATTTTGGAGAGCAGTAGGGCACCATTTCACTACATCTGGGGCAATCACGACTTTTCTGTTTTGGACAATCTTAAGCAAAAGGTTGGGGAAAAAATGGACAATGAAAAAGGTTACTATTCTTTCGAAAAAGGAAACATGGTATTTATGGTGGTCAACGGGATGGATATTAGTATGGGGGGACATCCTGAAGGTGCGAAGAACCATGAGCAAGCCTTAGAAATGATGGAAATGCTGGAAACCAAAGGAGCTAATAATGTGAAGCCATGGAACGGAGCAGTCGGTGAAGAGCAGTTAGCATGGATGGAGTCCTTGGTCCAAAAGGCTGAAAATGAAGGAAAGCATGTAATAGCATTTTGTCATTATCCTCTACTACCGGAGAATGGGCTACACTTACTCAATCACAAGGAAGTAATGGACCGAATAGGAGGATCACCAGCCACGGTGGCTTGGTTTTCGGGACATCACCATGCAGGGAACTACTTTAAGGATGCGAATGGAATGCATCATCTTACATTTTTGGGTATGGTGGAAGCCGAATCTCCTGCTCTTGGAGCAATTGTTACAGTAAAAAAAGATTATTTAATCATTCATGGTATAGGAGATGAGGAAGACCGGGTCCTGAATTTCAGGTAAATACCATTTTCGAGAATTTTCTTTTCTTAAAGGCTGGTAGACTTTCCACCTTTGGTACTGGATTAATTTTTATATTTGCTGTCTAAATAAAAAATCATGTACACCCGCTTTGCTAAATTCTTTTACTTCCTGTCGATAGGATGGTTTTTGTTCGTTTTCTTGTATGCCTATGCCTCAATGCCGGATTTTGCCACCTACGAGCAAAACAGCAAAGGATTGCCTGTGAAACAATTGGGCAAGGAAAGCTTCTTCTATATCACAGTAATTATATTTTTCGTATATAATGTACTTTTGATTATTCCGGGGAAATTGATAGAAATGAAAAGTAACACCTCCCTACAACGAATTTTCCCTGTAGGCGATATTTATAGAGACCGTATACTGGCATGGATTTACTCCTTTATCGGAATACTTAATGTATGTACTTGCATCATGGTTTTATTTATTCACAATCTTACCAACCAGAATGAGATAATGAATTCCGAATACAATGTCTTCTTTTATCTTGTGCCCATATTATTAGTAGTTTGGGTCATGGCACTACTCTTTTTGCTGGTAGGGAAAATGAAACAGGTAAAAACAGGTACAGTTTAAGGCAGAAAACACATAAGATATGACAGGAAACGTACAATACACCGAAGACAGTATAAAATCCCTTGATTGGAAAGAACATATCCGCCTAAGGCCGGGTATGTATATAGGTAAGTTGGGAGATGGTAGCGCACAGGATGATGGTATTTATGTATTGGTAAAGGAGATCCTTGACAATAGCATTGATGAACACATGATGGGGAATGGGCGCACCATAGAAGTGAAGATCAGTGAGCACAAAGTTGAGATCAGGGACTACGGGCGAGGGATTCCTTTGGGGAAAGTGGTAGATTGTGTTTCCAAGATCAATACTGGTGGAAAATACGATTCAGGTGCTTTCCAAAAATCTGTAGGGCTAAATGGAGTGGGTACCAAGGCCGTAAATGCGCTATCTGAGTATTTTATGGTTCAATCCTTTCGGGAAGGTCAATCCAAAGTAGCTCAATTCGATAAAGGCGAATTGATTGAAGACTATCCCATAGGCAAAACATCAGAGCGGAATGGAACCAAAATTATTTTCTCTCCTGATTCGTCAGTATTTAAAAACTACCATTTTATTCCAGAGTACCTGGAAAACCAAATTTGGAATTATGCCTTTCTGAACAGTGGGCTTACCATAAATTTTAATGGGGTCAAGTTTTTTTCTGAAAATGGACTGCTTGATTTATTAGACCGAAAGGTAGATGAGGACAGCAGGAGGTACCCCACCATACACCTCAAGGGCAATGATATAGAAATGGCCCTTACGCATACCAACCAATATGGAGAAGAATATTACTCTTTCGTAAACGGTCAATTTACCACCCAGGGTGGAACTCACTTGTCGGCTTTCAGAGAATCTATCGTTAAGTCGATTAGAGAATTCTTCAAAAAGGATTTTGATGCTGCAGATATTCGTCAAGGAGTAGTGGCGGCCATTGCTGTAAGGGTCATGGAACCGGTCTTTGAGTCGCAGACAAAAACCAAGCTGGGGTCGCATAGTGTAGGGCCTGATGGACCTACTTTGCGTACGTTCGTTAATGATTTTGTAAAGGTAGAACTGGACAATTACCTGCACAAACATCCGGACACGGCCAATGCAATCCTCAAAAGAATTCTTCAGTCTGAAAGAGAAAGGAAAGAAATTTCAGGCATAAAGAAGTTGGCCAATGAAAGGGCCAAAAAAGCCAATCTACACAATAAAAAGTTGCGCGATTGTCGGGTACATTATGACGACAACAAGGCGAAAGAAGAACAGAAAAATGAAACCATGCTGTTTATAACGGAAGGGGATTCAGCATCAGGTTCTATTACCAAATCTCGTAATGTACAGACCCAGGCCGTATTTTCTTTGAGAGGTAAGCCGCTTAATTGCTTTGGAATGACCAAAAAAGTGGTCTATGAAAATGAGGAATTCAACTTACTGCAGCATGCGCTAAATATAGAGGATGGGATTGAAGGCCTCCGCTTTAGGAAAATAGTAATCGCTACTGATGCCGACGTGGATGGCATGCATATTCGGCTTTTAATAATGACTTATTTTCTGCAGTTTTTTCCCGACCTGGTTAAAAATGGGCACCTTTTTATACTGGATACACCGCTATTTAGGGTTCGGAATAAAAAGGAAACCATTTACTGCTATACTGATGAAGAACGGCAGCGTGCCATTCATAAATTAGGCAAAACAGCAGAGATTACCCGATTCAAAGGTCTTGGTGAAATCTCGCCAAATGAATTTGGAGGATTTATAGGGGAGAATATTCGCCTGGAGCCTATTATCCTGAACAAAGAAACAAAAATAGCGGAACTACTGGGCTTTTACATGGGTAAGAATACACCTACCAGACAGGAATTTATCATAAGCCGATTGAAGGTGGAGAAAGACCTGGATCTTGGAGCTGCAGAACAGGGAAATGGAGCAACAGAGGATGAAAAAGAAGTCGCTTGAACCTAAGTGGATGCTATTACCTCTTGAAACCTCAGTTTAGAACAGGAAGCTTATTGCTTTGGTCTAAAAAGCTTGGATAAATTACGGGGTATGGAATGGCACTTGAGGCAATTGCGGTGTTGCATTTTAACTCGGATTGTGCAATAGGATTCCCTGACCTTTCTCAGCCTGTCCTGACCTTTCTCAGGGGAAGTGTTGCAATCACAAAATCAGGCTGTTTGGAGATCGAGGCTAAGTATCAGGACAAGATGCCTTATAGGTCATTAAAACGTTGACCTTACACTGGCACCGCTATGGTAATGAAGAAATAGCAACGGTTGACTGATCTTGTCCACCGCGGCGGATCAGTACTTTATAGATCGACTATTGCCTATTTCGGATTTAAGCTTAAAAATAAAAAATATCAACTTAATATTTCCAATTTGGAAATAGGATTTAAGTGTTTGGATTTTTAACCGACTACTTAAATAAAAATGAAGTCAATTCATGAGTGAAGAAAAAGGTTTACCAATAGATGGAAACGAAGGGTTGCATAGTGCTGTGCCTGTTTCTGGAATGTACCAGGATTGGTTTTTGGATTATGCTTCCTATGTTATTTTGGAACGTGCTGTACCTGCAATAGAGGATGGTCTCAAACCCGTTCAGCGCAGGATAATGCATGCCATGAAAGAAATGGATGATGGCCGTTTCAATAAAGTAGCCAACATAATTGGGCAATCCATGCAATACCATCCCCACGGAGATGCTTCTATTGGAGATGCTATCGTGAATTTGGGGCAAAAAGAACTGCTTATAGAAACCCAAGGCAACTGGGGCGATGTAAGGACAGGTGATGGAGCCGCCGCTGCTAGGTATATTGAGGCCCGTTTGTCCAAATTTGCCCTTGAGGTAGTTTTTAACCCACAAACCACAGATTGGCAACTGTCTTATGATGGAAGAAAGAAGGAACCAGTAACCCTCCCAGTTAAATTCCCATTGTTATTGGCCCAAGGAGTGGAAGGTATTGCTGTGGGATTGAGTACAAAAATTCTACCCCACAATTTTTGTGAATTAATTGAGGGCTCCATTCAAATTCTTAAAGGAAAGAAAACCAATATTCTGCCGGATTTTAATACTGGAGGTTTTGCAGACTTTACTGAGTACAACGAAGGGTTGAGAGGTGGCAAAGTAAAAGTCAGAGCCAAGATAGAAGAAGACGACAACAGAACGCTGCTGATCAAGGAGATTCCATTTGGAACCACCACCAACTCCCTGATAGAGTCCATTATAAAGGCCAATGATAAGGGGAAGATAAAGATCAAAAAGGTTGTAGACAACACCGCAAAGGATGTGGAGATAATGATACAGCTGGCCCCTGGGCAGTCACCGAACATGACCATAGATGCGCTTTATGCTTTTACTGATTGTGAAGTTAGCATATCACCCAATGCCTGCGTGATCATTGAAGATAAACCTGTCTTTCTGAAGGTCAACCAAATTTTGGAAACCAACACCTTTCAGACCAAGGATTTGTTGAACAAGGAATTGGAAATCCGGAGAAATGAATTATTGGAGAAGTTGCTTTTTTCTTCCCTGGAAAAAATATTCATAGAAAATAGAATTTACCGAGACATAGAGGAGTGTGAAACCTGGGAAGCAGTTATTGATACGATAGACCTAGGTTTGGAACCCTTCAAACCGCAGTTTTACAGAGAAATTACGAGAGATGATATAATTCGCTTGACGGAAATAAAGATCAAACGTATTTCAAAGTTTGATACTTTAAAGGCCGATGAGTTGATGCGAAAGCTCCACGAGGAATTAGAGGAAGTTAACCATCATTTGGAAAACCTGACAGATTATGCCATTCAGTATTATAAAAATCTACTGACTAAATATGGCAAAGGTCGGGAACGGATAACAGAAGCAAGGACTTTTGATACAATTTCAGCCAATGTAGTGGCAGCAGCCAATGCAAAATTATATGTCAACAAGACAGATGGATTTGTAGGGTATGGTTTGAAAAAAGATGAGTTTGTCTGCGATTGTTCTGATCTGGATGACATTATAATATTCAGACGGGACGGAGTCTGTGTGGTCACCAAGATCCAGGACAAAGGTTTTGTAGGAAAAGACATTATCCATGTGGCTGTCTTCAGAAAGGGTGACGAAAGAATGGTCTATAACTTGATCTATCTGGATGGGGGTTCAGGGAGAACCATGATCAAACGTTTCCAGGTTCTGAGTGTCACTAGAGACAGGGAATATGTACTCACCAAAGGTGCCAAGGGATCCAAAGTGCTTTATTTTACGCCCAATGCAAACGGTGAAGCAGAGATCATCACTGTGTTTTTAACTGCAGGTGCCAAAGCGAGAGTCAAGGTCTTTGATTTTGATTTCAAGGATTTGGAAATCAAGGGCAGAGGAGCCAATGGAAATATTCTTACCAAATATCCTGTTAGAAAAATTCAACTTAAGATGGAAGGTGTCTCCACTTTGGGTGGATTGAATATTTATTTCGATCCCTCTGTGGGAAGACTAAACACAGATGAAAGAGGTGATCTGGTGGGTAATTTCTTAGGGGAAGACAAAGTGCTGGTCTTTTACAAAGACGGAAGTTATGAATTAACAAGTTTTGAATTGACCAACAGATTTGATGCAGAAAACCTTCTGCTCATAGAAAAATATGATCCGGAGAGCGTGGTTTCATCCATTTATTACGATGGGGTACATAAGACGCACTATGTGAAAAGGTTTGTGATCGAAACCTCTACTTTGAATAAAAAATTCAATTTTATCACTGACCATAAGCAATCAAAACTAACCGTAGTATCTACGGAAAATCAACCTCAGGTCAAAGTCAAGCTTAAGCTGGACGATGAAATAGAAGAAAAAGTTTATGACATGGACATGCTAATCGATGTGAAGGGATGGAGATCCGTGGGGAATCGATTGAGTAACCATAAGGTGACTGGTATCGAATTAGTGGAGTCAGTAAAGCCTCAAAAGAAAACCGAAAACCCAAACCAGGAGAAGGAAGCACCGGAGGGATCGAAAGATGCGGCAGAGGAAGATGATGACAAGGAACAATTAGGTTTGTTTTAACCCTGACCTACTATGGAGAGACTGGAAGAAGATGAACAGGCCTTTTTAAACTATCTTTCTGATTATGTGACGCCACATAAAAAGGCGCTGATAGATAAGGTATTGGGAAAAAGAACCCGGTACATTACCTTGGTTTTGGAAAACATCTAAAAACCTCACTATGCCTCAGCCGTTCTCAGAACGGCTGACTGCTTTGGTATTCAGGATATTATCTCATTTACGGTAACAATAGCCATGCAGTAAATCCTTATGTAATCAGGGGTACAGCTCAGTGGGTAGACTTGCGTAAATAGGACAATGACTCAGGCAATGCTCAAGCGGAGTGTTTTCGACAGCTTAGACAAAAGGGGTATAAAATCCTGGCTACAAGCCCTCGGGAAGGAAGTTTGCCTCTCCGGGGAGCTGTCCCCTGATCAGCCGCTGGCACTGGTTTTTGGTAATGAGCATGAGGGAGTAAGTAATGCGGCCATAGCCGCGGCAGACGGTCTGGTTCACATCCCTATGAAAGGCTTTACTGAAAGTTTCAATATCTCATCAGAAGTGTATTTGTAAGGGGCTTTATTCAATAGCTCATATTGCATAGTGGCAACAGATTTTTTATTCCCTTTTAGCGGAGGCGTTTCTCCCATATCCACAGGACAGTCATCCGCCACTTTTATGAAATTGGGTCGACCTCAGGTTATTAAATAGGCGCATTGATTTTATTTCCAAACCTAGCTAAGAAAGAGATGGGATTCGTAAGAAAGTGGTGTGTTCCCCAGCAAAAGAGGTGAAGAGGAGACTAAGGCCAAGCGTCAAAACCAGCTGTAAATAACTCGTTTCAAATTACAGTTTAGCTTGCATTTTGGGAAATGCATTACAATTGATGAGAAGTTTTAAAATAAGAATTTTTAGTGGATAAGAATAGATTTTACTTTGGCATAGGTCCAAAGCAAAAGATTAGGTAGGGTTACCCTTTTATTTGCCCTGTCGAATTCGCATATTTGCAGTCCATAAATCAGGAAGCCCCCCTTACTTTTGGTGGACTGTGCTGAAATCGGAGGATACCGAGCAAATTTAAAGAAGGTGCTATGGTGAAATGTGGTGAGAAAATAGCAGCTATAAACAGCTTATATAGTGTTTATAGCAATAAAAACCTTGTTTTTGGCGAAAAGTGAGTTTAAAAGCACCTGTTTGTAAAGGTGATTTATCATAAATAAAATGAATGCATGTCAAGTATTGATAATGAGATTAAAGTAACATTTCCTGATAAATCTGTCAGAAAGTTTGATAAAGGAGTAACCAGTTTGGAGATTGCCATGAGCATCAGTGAAGGATTGGCTAGAAATGTATTGGCAGCCAAGATCAATGGTGAGATATGGGATGCCACGCGGCCTATCGATCAAGATGTGAGAATTGAATTGCTAACATGGAATGATGTTGGAGGAAAATCTACCTTTTGGCATTCTTCTGCGCACTTACTAGCAGAAGCCTTGGAGGCGCTTTATCCTGGTATAAAATTGGGAATAGGGCCCCCTATAGAACATGGGTTTTATTACGATGTTGATTTTGGGGACAAAACCTTGGAGGGTGCTGAGCTCGAACAGATAGAGGCCAAAATGATAGAATTGGCCCGACAAAAAAATGAGTATGTCAGAAAAGACATTTCAAAGAAAGAGGCAATTGCCTATTTTGAAGAAAAAGGGGATGAGTACAAGTTAGCTCTTCTGGAAAGGCTTGAAGATGGCACCATTACTTTTTATGAGCAAGGTGGATTTACTGACCTTTGTAAAGGGCCACACATACCCCATACTGGGTTTGTAAAAGCAGTAAAATTGCTTAACATAGCAGGGGCATATTGGAGAGGGGATGAAAAGAATAAAATGCTGACACGTATTTATGGCATTACTTTTCCGAAGGCAAAGGAATTAAAAGAATACCTTTACCTGCTTGAAGAAGCTAAAAAAAGAGACCATAGAAAACTGGGTAAGGAATTAGAGTTATTTACCTTTTCAGAGAAGGTTGGGATGGGCTTGCCATTGTGGCTTCCTAAGGGCACCCTTTTGAGGGAAAGGCTGGTCGCTTTTCTAAAAAAAGAACAGGATCAATCGGGTTATCAGCAGGTAATTACGCCACATATAGGTCATAAGGCATTGTATGAAACTTCAGGTCATTATGAAAAATATGGAAAGGATTCATTTCAGCCGATAACCACGCCACATGAAGGGGAAGAGTTTATATTGAAACCAATGAACTGTCCTCACCATTGCGAGATTTATAAATATAAGCCTCGGTCTTACAAAGACCTTCCTGTCAGGTATGCAGAGTTTGGGACAGTTTACAGGTATGAGCAAAGTGGTGAACTACATGGCTTGACCAGGGTTCGTGGTTTTACTCAAGATGATGCACACATATTTTGTAGGCAAGATCAGGTTAAAGAAGAATTCATTAAAGTCATTGACTTGGTTTTGTATGTTTTCAAAGCCCTTGGTTTTGACAACTACACAGCGCAGATATCCCTTAGAGATCCTGATAATAGGGATAAATACATTGGTGAAGAAGCAGTGTGGGACATGGCTGAACAAGCGATTATCGAGGCCGCAGAAGAGAAAGGTCTTGACACGGTGACAGAAAAAGGTGAAGCTGCTTTTTATGGTCCAAAGCTGGATTTCATGGTCAAGGATGCACTTGGCAGAAGTTGGCAATTGGGAACCATTCAGGTAGATTATCAGTTACCGGAACGATTCGAGTTGGAATATACGGGATCAGACAATCAAAAGCACAGGCCTGTGATGATCCACAGGGCACCTTTTGGTTCTTTGGAGCGATTTGTTGCGGTTTTGATTGAGCACTGTGCAGGTAATTTCCCGCTTTGGCTGGCACCAGAGCAGTTGATAATATTGCCAATATCCGAAAAGTATGCAGAATATGCAGTCAATGTAAAGGCGCTATTGGATGAAAATGGGATTACTGGAGATATTGACAATAGGGATGAGAAAATTGGCAGGAAGATTAGGGATGCTGAGGTGAAAAAGATTCCATTTATGGTAATTGTAGGGGAGAAAGAGCAAGAAGAAAATAAATTGTCCCTCCGAAAACATGGTGAAGGCGATATTGGAACTTTCGAATTGAGCGCATTTGTAGACTTCTTTCAAGGAATCATTAAGGATTCATTGAATAAATAACAAGAATATAATTTGTTGATTTTTAATATTTGAAAAATTATTAGATATTTGCAAATTGAAACTTTAAAAAACAACCATAACTATTTTGAGAGGAAAAAGAACGTATACTCCGAGACAAGAGGAACCATATAAAGTAAATTCAAAAATTAGGGCCAGAGAGGTCAGGGTTGTAGGAGATTTTGTAGAGGGAGGTAACGCGGTAATGGCTACTGATAAAGCAGTTGCTCTGGCCGAAGATAATGGGCTTGATCTCGTTGAAATTTCTCCTTCCGCCTCACCTCCAGTTTGTAAGGTGATCGATTATGCTAAGTTTAAATACGAACAGAAGAAAAAGCAAAAAGAGATCAAATCCAATGCGGCCAAAACTGTAGTGAAAGAAATAAGATTTGGTCCCAATACAGATGATCATGATTTTGATTTTAAATTAAAGCATGCCATCAACTTCCTTAAAGACGGAGCAAAAGTTAAGGCTTATGTCCATTTTGTTGGTCGTACCATTGTTTTCAAAGAGAGAGGGGAGATGCTTTTATTGAAATTTGCTCAGGCTCTTGAAGATTACGGTCAAGTAGAACAATTACCTAAGATGGAGGGAAAAAGAATGAACATATTTGTTTCTCCAAAAGCAGGCAAAAAATAATTCAACTAATATATATACGGTAATGCCAAAAGTTAAGACTAAATCAAGTGCTAAGAAAAGGTTCAAGCTTTCTGCGTCTGGAAAGATAAGAAGGAAGCATGCTTTCAAAAGCCACATTTTGACTAAAAAGTCTACCAAAAGGAAGAGAAATCTTACCAAAATGGGAGAAGTACATGAGTCAGATGAGGGTAGAGTAAAAGCAATGCTTAGAATCTAATCTAAAAATTCATCAGGTTATTTAATTCACCAGGCTTTTGGTTTATAAGCCTTTTCAGAAACACTGAAAGCACCAAAAGTCAAAAACTAAAACAAACATGCCAAGATCGGTCAATTCAGTAGCTTCAAGAGCTAGGAGAAAAAAAGTATTAAAAGCAACCAAAGGTTATTTCGGAAGAGGTAAAAACGTTTGGACTGTAGCAAAAAACAAGTATGAAAAAGGACTTCAATATGCTTACAGGGATAGAAAAGTAAAGAAAAGGGAATTCAGAGCACTTTGGATTCAAAGAATCAATGCGGGAGCCAGACAATATGGTGTCAACTACTCTCAATTTATGGGAATGTTGAAAAAAGCGGAGATCGACCTCAATAGAAAAGTACTTGCAGATCTTGCAATGAATCATCCGGTAGCTTTTAAGGCTATTATTGAAAAAGTAAAATAAGAATAGTACAAGTAATATTGAAAAACCTTCTTCGGAGGGTTTTTTTATGTACTCATTTTTTTTTAAAAGTTTTATTTTGTGAAATTTTCCTTATTTTACTTATGGTTTACCTATCTTTTGGAAGGTTAATGGCTGGACCCAAATATTAACCTTGAATGAGAAGGGAACAGGTATTTATTCATTTGCCTGCAATTCTTGGGATAGGTTTTAATTTCAGCTGCAAAAGAGGAGGATGCTCATAAAAAAAGGCCTCTTAAAAGTAAGAGACCTTTTTGTTGGTAGCGAGGAGGGGAGTTGAACCCCTGACCTCAGGGTTATGAATCCTGCGCTCTAACCATCTGAGCTACCTCGCCAATTGGGAATGCAAATATGTGAGGATAATCCTTGAATTGCAAATCAAGTACCTAAAAAAAATACTTTTTACAACAAGAAATACAAAGGTCATGGAGAAAATTAAATTTGTTTCAGATTATCAGATAAATAGCTCCAAAAAGATTATTTATCCCTACTTAAGTTCAGCCAGTGGTTTGTCCCAATGGTTTGCTGATGATGTGGTAATAAATGAGGATAAAGTCTATAATTTCATTTACGACGGGGAGAACCATTATGCACGGGCCGTAATCATGCGGCTAAACCACCACGTAAAATTTGAGTTCTTTGAACCCGGTGGAGAGGAAGATACAGAAGTAGACCATCCGTTCATTGAATTTAGACTGGATGAAAATGAATTAACCCAGACTTTTTACCTGCGGGTGATCGAATATGGTGATGCCTATGACGAGCAGGAACAGCAATCAATTTGGGAGGGATTAATTGGTTCACTTAAAGAGATAATTGGAGGATAAAATGCTTTATAATTATCATTTTTACCATAATATGTTCAATTTTGCGTCGTCTTTAAACTGTGTAAACCTGAAGATTTGTTGGTTGCATTGCGTTTACTTGAGAATCAGCTCAAGTGTAGGATTGGGCAGCGTAAAGCTAGGCTGAAACCCAAATATCAACGAAAGACTGATTTTGAGATAACTTCTACACACTTATGAAATGGCAATTGTCTAGGTCGTGTTAATAAATGAAAAGTAAAGGCGTTTGATGAAAAAATTAGATAAGCTAGTATTGGGGTCATTCTTCAGTCCTTTCCTGCTTACTTTTATCGTGGTAGATTTTATTTTGCTCACGGTAAATATGCTTAAATATTTTGACGAAATTTTTGGTAAGGACCTGCCCTTTATTGTGTATATGGAACTTATAGGGTATTTCGTTATAAGCATATCCCCAATGGCCCTTCCCTTAGCGGTATTGCTTTCCTCTCTAATGACTTTCGGTAACCTGGGAGAACATTTTGAATTGACCGCTATAAAAAGTAGTGGCGTCTCACTAAATAGAACAATGCTCCCAATTGGTGTATTTGTAGCTATGGTTACGGTGATGGCCTTTTTGTCCAATAACTTCATTGTTCCTCGGGTAAATCTCAAAACCTTCAGTTTGTTGTATGATATTCGGATGAAATCTCCTGCCTTTGATATCAAGGAAGGGGTGTTTTATAACGGAATTCCAGGCTATAGTATCAAAGTGAATTCTAAATTGGATGAAGTACGTCTTAAAGATGTGCTCATCTACGACCATACTTCAGGCCAAGGAAACTTGCATATAATTACTGCCGATTCAGGAAGGATGGAACCCTTCTTTAATGACCGGTACATAATGTTGACGTTGTATCAAGGCAATAGTTACCAGGAAGGATCTGGAAGAAGAGGGGGACGTAATGTTCCACAGGCTTTTAACAGGAACAAATTTGAAACCAATAAAATGGTTTTTAGCCTAGATGCTTTTGATCTCAAAAGAACGCCGGAAAATTTATGGTCCAACAGTAAATCCATAAAGAATATTGGCGAAATACAGGTAGATCTCGATTCCATGGACAGAGAGCTTAACCATTGGTATTATTTTAATTATGCCAATACCGAAGCCTCTTATAACTATTTTGGGAGGTCCAGAAAGTTGGTTCCTCCAAAAGAGATTGTGGATAAAAAGATTGAATCCGATTCGCTTAAAAATCTGAAGTACCTCGCTGAGCGGCAGAAGGATGAAAATGGTCAACCCAATAATCTAGAAAGTCAGGCAAATACGACTACTTCAAATGGGTCAATTGAACCAGATAGCGCCAACCTTATTACAGCTGATACTTCCACAGCCAATGTGGATGCCTCATTAGCAACGGTAGATCAAAAAAGTGCTACTCAAAAACCTGTAAAGGTTATCGAACCTCTTGGCCAGTCAAATGATAGCTCGGGAAATTTGGCTGCAAATCAGGAGCTTAACAAACCTGATTTAGGGGTGACCAACAAAAGCAGTGCCTTGAAAACCGAAAAGCCGGTGCTACAAAAACTGTCCGAAGCGCAGGAGAAACGGTTAGATTCATTGCTCTTGACGCCACGCTACAGTACTTCTATGGCTTCAGTAGGACTGACTACAGCTAGGAACATAAAGAATAATTTCACAACCAATAAAGCCCGAATCAATGAAGTGATGCGGAATTACCGAAATTTTAAAGTAGCCTGGTACCAGAAATATACCCAGTCTTTGGCTTGCTTTGTTATGTTTATGATTGGAGCTCCCTTGGGAGCCATTATAAAAAAAGGGGGGCTAGGAATGCCTGTATTGTTGTCAATTATCTTTTTCATCATGTATTATATGTTGACCATTACAGGTGAAAAGTGGGCGAAAGAAGGGTTGTCAGACCCCTTGTTCGGTACTTTTTTCTCCAATCTTGCTTTGATTCCTTTTGGTCTGTTTTTTCTAAGGCAGGCAAGGAAAGATGCGAGATTATTTGAGCCTGATTTTTATCAGGGCTTTTGGGAAAAGCTGGTTAAATTTTATCAGCAGAAGGTCCGTAGAAAAAAGTTAAAAGAAGATGTTTTATAATTTGGAATAAAACAGCTACCTTTGACTCTGTTTTAAAAAATTTAACATCATATTTGACTAAGCATGTATTTAGCGAAAGAAGAAAAAGTAGAACTATTCAAAAATCATGGTCGGTTGAAGTCAGAAAGTGATACAGGGTCTCCTGAGTCACAAATTGCCCTGTTTACTTACAGGATTACGCATCTGACGGAGCACTTAAAGACCAACAAAAAAGACCACTCTAGTAGAAAAGGTTTATTAAAACTTGTAGGTAAAAGAAGGCGTTTGCTTAATTTCCTGATAAAGATTGATATTGAGAGGTACAGAACTATAATTGCTGACCTTGGTATCCGTAAATAATAACTTGTAGGGTTCCTTGTTTAAGGGACCTTACTTTTTTACTTCCTTCTGTTATTAAGCCTTATTTTTAAAACTATACACTTTACATACTCAAAAGTATATGTTACCAAATACAATTTCAAAAACTATCACCCTTGAAGATGGTAGGGAAATAATCATAGAGACGGGTGCATTGGCCAAACAGGCTGATGGTGCTGTCGTAATTAAGATGGGCAAAGCTATTCTATTAGCTACCGTAGTAACTAAAAAAGAAGCAGGTGATGGGGTAGATTTTCTACCCATGTCTGTTGATTATCAGGAGAAATTCGCTTCTTCAGGAAAAATACCTGGAGGATTTTTAAAACGAGAAGGAAGATTATCTGATCATGAAATTTTGATCAGTAGAATGGTTGACAGAGCCATCAGGCCTATTTTTCCTGACGACTACCATGCTGATACCAATATTAGCATCACTTTGATGTCTTATGATGAAGACGTGCTTCCTGATTGTCTAGCGGGATTAGCTGCATCAGCAGCACTTGCCGTCTCAGACATTCCTTTCAATGGACCTATTTCAGAAGTAAGGGTGGCTAAAATCGATGGCAACTTTTTTATCAATCCTAAGCCGTCTGATTTAGAGAAGGCTTCCATGGAATTGATCGTTGCTGGTTCTGAGGAATTCATCCTTATGGTAGAAGGTGAAGGTGATGAAGTTTCAGAAGATGAAATGGTTGAAGCCATACAATTTGGCCATGAAGAAATCAAAAAGCATTGTAAAGTTCAAAAAGAACTGACCAAGCTGGTTGGAAAAGAAGAAAAAAGAGCTTATAGTCATGAAGTAAATGACGAAGCTTTATTTGATAAAATTAAGGCAGATGTGTATGACAGCTTGTATGAAGTGGTCAGCAGACAGATTGCCATTAAGCAACAACGTTCGGATCTTACCAAAGCCATTAAGGATGGTTTTATAGAAAGCTTAGGTGAGGATCATGAATATGATGAACGACTTATCGGCAAGTATTTTGGTAAAGTTTATAAAGAAGCTGCAAGAAATTTCACATTAATTGAGAAAAAGAGACTTGACGGTAGAAACCCTGACGAAATTAGGCCTATTTGGTCTGTAGTTGATTACTTGCCTTCAGCGCATGGATCTGCTATTTTCACTAGGGGGGAAACCCAATCTATTACCACTTGTACTTTAGGTACTAAGCTTGATGAGCAAATGGTAGATGGAGCAGTTTTGTCTGGTTATAACAAGTTCTTTTTACATTATAATTTCCCAGGTTTCAGTACAGGTGAGGTAAAAATAAACCGAGGACCAGGAAGAAGAGAAGTTGGACATGGTAACCTAGCCATGAGAGCGCTTAAAAAAGTTTTGCCAGCTCCGGCTGACAATCCATATACTATTCGGATAGTTTCTGACATATTAGAATCAAATGGTTCCTCCTCTATGGCTACGGTCTGTGCAGGATCATTGGCCCTAATGGACGCTGGAATTGCCATCAAAGGCCCAGTAACAGGAATTGCTATGGGTATGATCTCAGATACTAAGACAGGAAATTATACCATCTTGTCTGATATCTTGGGTGATGAAGATCATTTGGGAGATATGGATTTTAAAGTAACAGGAACTGCCAATGGCATCACAGCCTGTCAGATGGACCTTAAAGTAGAGGGTCTTGACTATGAAGTGCTCAAGGAAGCACTTTATCAGGCTAGAAAGGGGAGATTACATATACTTGATGAAATCAACAAAACACTTTCAACAGCCAGACCTGATTTCAAACCGCATACCCCAAGATCGTATAACATGATGATTCCTAAGGAATTAATCGGAGCTGTTATTGGGCCCGGAGGTAAGGTTATTCAGGAGATACAAAAAGATTCAGGTGCCACTATCATCATAGAGGAAGTGGACAATATGGGAAAAATCAATATTTTTTCCAATAACCAGGATTCCATGGATGCCGCTATTGCAAGACTTAAAGCAATCGTAGCACAACCGGAGATAGGTGAGACCTATACTGGGAAAGTAAAAAATATTATGCCGTTTGGCGCCTTTGTAGAATTTATGCCTGGAAAGGATGGCTTGTTGCATATTTCTGAGATCAAGTGGGATAGACTTGAGTCTATGGATGGAGTTTTAGAATCTGGCGAGGAAATTGCTGTAAAACTGATTGATGTAGATAGAAAAACAGGAAAATACAAATTGTCCAGAAAAGCATTGTTGCCTAAACCGGATAAAAAAGACTAGTAAGCTGGAAGTATTCTGAATAATAGCTCATATTTTAAAAAATGAACTATTATTCAGGAAACATCTGTTATCAATGCGTTAAAAAAAAATCAATAAAATTGAATGAGGCAGCTTAAAATCAGTAAACAGATTACCAACAGAGAAAGTCAATCTCTGGATAAATACCTTCAAGAGATAGGTAAGGTAGATTTATTGACAGCAGATGAAGAAGTGGTTTTAGCCAAAAGGATCCGTGAGGGTGACCAATTGGCCTTGGAGAAATTAACCAAAGCCAATCTTAGATTTGTTGTCTCCGTTGCCAAGCAATATCAAAATCAAGGTTTATCATTGGGAGACTTGATCAACGAGGGTAACCTTGGTTTGATTAAAGCAGCCCAAAGATTTGATGAAACAAGGGGTTTTAAATTTATTTCTTATGCTGTTTGGTGGATTCGCCAGTCCATTCTTCAAGCATTGGCTGAGCAATCCCGAATTGTAAGACTTCCACTAAACAGAGTGGGTTCCCTTAACAAGATCAGTAAAACATTCTCTGAACTTGAACAAAAGTTTGAACGGGAACCGTCACCTGAAGAGCTCGCTGAAGTACTTGAAGTGACTGCAGGAGAAGTGGTGGATACCATGAAAATTTCTGGAAGACATGTATCTATGGACGCTCCTTTTGTACAAGGAGAGGAAAATAGTCTGCTAGATGTTTTAGAAAATGATGGAGAAACTAAACCAGATGATGGTTTGATGAATGACTCCCTGAGAAAAGAAGTACAAAGGGCATTGTCTACGCTTACCCAAAGGGAAGCTGATGTCATTACCCTTTATTTTGGATTGAATGGAGAGCATGCAATGACTTTGGAAGAAATCGGCGAGAAGTTTAATCTTACCCGTGAAAGGGTTAGGCAGATTAAAGAGAAAGCGATCAGACGACTAAGACATACCAGCAGAAGTAAAACTTTGAAGCCTTATCTGGGATAACTTATTAGACAATGTAGAAAATTTAAAAAGGGCGCTTTGCCCTTTTTTTATATCCAACAAAAAAATATTCGAGAGAGTAAACTTTTTTGTTTTTCTATGGTGTTAGTATTCGGAAGGATTTTATTTTTCGAGTAGTAGGGAATAATTTATAAAGCAATGAATAAGGAAACAGAAAATATAAAAGTTCTCATTATTGGGTCAGGACCAGCAGGGTATACTGCTGCTATATATGCTTCGCGAGCGGGACTTTCGCCAGTAATGTATACGGGTGTTCAGCCTGGAGGGCAGCTTACCATTACCAATGATGTAGAAAACTATCCTGGCTATCCTGACGGGGTTATGGGACCTCAAATGATGGAGGACTTCAGAAAACAAGCGGAGCGTTTCGGGACAGACGTAAGGTATGGCGTAGTGACAGCAATGGATGCTAGCGAAAGACCTTTTAAAGTAACTGTGGATGGCAGTCAAACAATTATAGCTGAAACCGTTATTATTTCAACTGGTGCATCTGCCAAGTGGATAGGTATTGAAAGTGAAACCAGGCTAAATGGTAAAGGGGTTTCTGCTTGTGCTGTATGTGATGGCTTTTTCTTCAGAGGTAAAGATGTTGCAATTGTTGGTGGAGGAGATACTGCCTGTGAAGAGGCTAGTTATCTGTCCAATATCTGTAAGAAAGTTTACATGGTGGTTAGAAGAGATGAACTTCGGGCTTCTCAAATCATGCAAAATAGGGTTATGAAAAATCCAAAAATTGAAATTCTTTGGAACCATGAAACGGAAGAAATCCTTGGTGAAGAGGAAGTAATTGGTGCAAAAGTTAAGAACAGGATTTCAGGCGAAGAGCGTGTTTTGGATGTAGAAGGTTTTTTTGTAGCAATAGGTCATCTGCCAAACACATCGGTTTTTGTCAACCAAATTGATACAGATGAAAACGGTTATATCTTAACAAAACCTGGAAATACAACTACCAATGTCCCAGGCGTTTTTGCTTGTGGGGATGCACAAGACCATGAATACCGACAGGCAGTAACCGCAGCCGGTACAGGCTGTATGGCCGCACTGGATGCAGAAAGGTTTTTGGCTTCCCAAGAATAGTTCTGAGTCCATATGATTCTAAAAGAACGGTGGTTCCTCGTGTTTCTAATTTGGACGTCCCTCTCCTTTGATATCACAGCACAGCAAAGAAAAGTAGACAAACAGAACAGTGGTCTTGTAGAACAATCTATTTCGGTTCCCTCAGGTGGTGTCCTTTTTGATGCCGATCAATATAGAAGTGAGCTGGAGAAGGCAACTGACACCTTGATATTCAAAGGTGAACTCGATCTGAAGAAGCGCTTGTCACTGGTAAGTGAAAACAATGATTCTTTTATTTGGGCACCTACCAATGTGATGGTGGAGGTGGCAGAAAAAGTATTGATAGATAGTATTTGGATCACTGCGTATGAATATTATGGTCTCTGGGACAGTCACAAAATCAATAGTTACGACTTTGATCCAAGAGAATTAAAGGATACCATACCTTTAAAATTATACAATTCCTTTTATGGTTCCGGGTGGAGTGCCCCTTTAGAACAAACCAAAATCAATTCTGATTTTGGAAGAAGGCATTACCGCTGGCACCATGGCACTGATCTGAAATTGAATATTGGTGACTCAGTGAGATCAGCATTTGATGGTATTGTTCGCATTACTTCTTATGAAAGGTATGGTTATGGACACTATGTAGTGGTAAGGCATAGGAATGGACTTGAAACCTTGTATGGACACCTTTCTAAAAAGGAAGTAAAGGTAGGGCAGGAGATAAGAGCTGGGGAGGTTTTAGGACTAGGAGGAAGTACTGGCAGAAGCACAGGTCCTCACCTTCACTTTGAAGTTCGTTATAAGGGGCTTTCAATAAACCCAATCGAAATTTTCGATTTTGATATTGGGAGGATTAGAGCACCAATCTATAACATAACTGTCCAAAGCTTTGATCATGAAATAAAGATGCGTGAAGCGATCTACCATCGGATAAGGAGTGGAGACAATCTGTCAGTGATCGCACAGCGGTATGGGGTTAGGGTGAGTCAGATTACCAGGTTAAATGGAATCAGCACCAGGAACATATTGCGAATAGGAAATCGATTACAAATACAATGAGAACTCTATAATTCATTTTAAATTAAGAAAAAATGAAACTGGATATTTTGGCCATAGCTGCTCACCCTGATGATATAGAGCTTGCCTGTAGTGGTACTTTGGCATCACATAGGGACAAAGGATATAGCGTTGGTATATTAGATCTCACGAAAGGAGAGATGGGAACCCGTGGAACGCCTGAAATACGTTTGCAGGAATCTGAAGTTTCTGCAAAAATCATTGGACTTAGCGCCAGAGAAAACTTAGGTTTTAGGGATATTTATTTCAAAGATGATTTGGATCATCAGATAGCAATTGCCAGGGTGATACGTAAATACCAACCAGAAATAGTGCTGGCCAATGCAGTTGAGGACAGGCATCCTGACCATGGTAAAGGAGGCAGCTTGGTATCACATGCATGTTTTATTAGTGGTTTGAGGAAATTTGAAACCGAATTAGATGGAGTTTCTCAAGAGCCTTGGCGACCAAAATATATTTACCATTATATTCAAAACCAATACCTTGAGCCAGATTTGGTAGTAGATGTATCTGATTATTGGGAGATCAAAAAAAACAGTATACTGGCATTTAAATCTCAATTCCATAATCCAGACTCTAATGAACCTGAAAGTTTTATTTCCAGTCCCGAATTTCTTGATTTCATTGAAGCTAGGTCCCGTGAAATAGGGCATAAGATCAATGTAAAGTTTGGAGAAGGTTTTACAGTAGAAAGGGTAGCAGGAGTAAAGAATCTTTTTGATCTTATTTAATCGGAAATGGCCAACCATTGCTTCCCTATCCCTAAGCCTCAGTCTCCAAACACCATGATTTTTTCGTGACAGCAACGCTTACCCAAAAATGATCGGGAAAAGTTGCTTTCCCATGTTTTCGAATCTGGGTTAAAAAGAGGCAGGACAGGTAATTGTGGATACCCATGATTAATCCGATCTGAAGGAACAAAACGGTTTTCTCGGCTTGCCAGTAAGGTATCAAGTACTAAGGATAGTATAGTCCTAAGTAGATTTATAACCAAAATCTGGCTTTCTAACATCTTATATTTGTCAGCCTATGATGCTTCTCCCAAGCATTATCGTCCGGATTAATTGGCCCAGTTTAAACTACAATCAGGGAGCCAATCGCTCCATAGACCATCCCGACTTGTCATCATTGAGCTTGTACAATACTCTGTCATGCAAACGTGCCGGTCTACCTTGCCAAAATTCAATGGAAGTAGGAGAAAGGTGAAACCCCCCCCAGTTTTCTGGACGGATGATTGGTTCTGATTTAAATCTTTTCTCAAAGGCATGCTGCCTTTCTTCTAAGTAAGTACGATCTGGAATAACCTCACTTTGAGGGCTGGTCCAGGCACCTATTTGACTTTGCATGGGTCTGCTCTTGAAGTATTCGTCAGACTCTTCAGTTGAAGTTTTAGCGACTGTACCTTCTATTCTCACTTGTCTTTCTAATTCAGGCCAGAAAAATGTTAAAGAAGCCACAGGGTTTTTAGTAAGGTGGCGACCTTTATGGCTGGAGTAGTTGGTAAAAAAGACAAATCCGTCATCCGCACCTTTTAGTAGGACAATTCTACCGGATGGATGTCCGTTTTCATCTATAGTGCAAAGGTGCATCGCTGTCGGTTCATTGACCTGAGCTGTAATGGCTTCCAATAACCATACTTTAAATTGTTTCAAAGGATCTAAATTTATCTCATTTAAATTCAATTTCTTAGAAGAATATTCTATTCTTATGTCTGCTAATTTCATTTTATTATGATTTATGGCTGAAATTTAAGTTTGGAATGCAAATATATTGGTTTTAAATATTTTTACTTTATATTAATGCCTCATATAAACTGATTTTGATGGATGATATGTCCAATATAGCTCCACAATCTGGGAGTTTGTTAATTTCTGAACCTTTCCTACAAGATGAGAATTTTGTCAGGTCAGTTGTTCTATTGTGTGAAAATAATGAAATGGGTTCCTTTGGATTGGTACTAAATAAGTTGTCTATTTTTAAATTAGAGGACCTCCTGGAAGATTGTGATTTAGATAAGGAAGTTTATGTGGGAGGTCCTGTAGAACAAAATACCCTCCATTTTATCTATCATGGAGAGCAGCTGCTGGAAGACAGTGTTTCAATAGGAGAGCACCTTTGGTGGGGAGGAGATTTTACGGAATTGATGGGGAAAAATGAATTAGGCTTAGTTGATATTTCCGATTTCCGATTTTTCTTAGGTTATTCAGGCTGGGAAAATGGACAATTAAAAGAAGAATTAATAGATAATACATGGATTGTTTGTGATAATAGTCATACTAAAAACATCTTTACAGTTGCGCCTGACGATTTATGGAGGGTTATTTTGAAAAATATGGGAGGTGATTTCCAAGTATTAGCAAATTATCCGATCGACCCAAGGCTTAATTAACTCAAAATTGCTACTTTTGTTTAGTATGGTTTGAATTACGCATGAATATTTTAAATATTATGGATAAGGATAAAGAAATGTCTGAAAATGCAGACAAGGTTACTGACGAATTGGCGATTAGCCAAAAATCAGGAGAAGAAGCATCTACCGAAAAACAGGAAGTACCAACCAGTGATGCTGTGGACGAAAATTCAACAACTGATCAGGACAGTGAGGAGGTAGTTGCCGAAACTACCACTCCATCAAATGAAGTTCCAGATGATAAGGAGGATGAAAAGCCTTCTGAAGATAAGGAAAAGACAGTAGAAGTGGTAGTTGAGTCTTCAAATAACACTCCTGAGCCTGTGGCCCCAACTGAAGTCGTTGTAGCCAATAAGGAAGAGTCAGATGAGAATGAGGAGGAGGAAGAGGAATTTGATTTCCATAATTTTACCAAAACGCAACTTATCAAAACCCTTAAAGATTTTGTGAACGAACAACATTTTGTTCGGAGGGATGCGTTGGTTCAAGAAATAAAAAACCAATACGACGAATACTTTTCAAAGGAACAAAAACAAGCTCTGGAGCAATACCTGAAAGAAGGTGGAGAGAAAGACGGTTTTGTCTATAGGGGCTCAGATCAAGACAAGGAGTTCTTTGCCTCCTATCAACTTTTTAAAGAAAAAAAACAGCAGCAGTTTAAAGACCTGGAGCGTTCCAAAGAAAAGAATGCCAGTGATAAAAACCAAATCCTTGATCAATTGAGGGCTATTGTAGACAGCGAAGAGACGACCAATAGTATAGAGACGATCAAAAAGATCCAGGATGAATGGAAAAAGATAGGGCCGGTTCCTCACAGTCAGAACAAAAACCTGTGGGCTTCTTATAATGCCCTGATGGATAGGTTTTATGACAACCGAAGTATTTATTTCGAATTGAAAGAACTGGACAGGAAAAAGAATCTCGACAGTAAATCGGATCTTTGTCTAAAGGCAGAAGCTTTATCGGAAATAGAGGATGTGAAGGATGCAATAAAAAGCCTGAATGACCTTCATGAAGAATTCAAACATATCGGTCCAGTACCTAGAGAGGAACAAGAAACTTTGTGGCAACGGTTTAAAGGTGCTTCCGATGCAGTGTACAACAAGCGGAAAGCCTATTATGATAGCCAAAGGGAAGTTTTCAAAGCCAATCAGGTAGTGAAAGAAAAGCTTATCGAAAAACTGGAGACTTTCAAAACTTTCAAAGCGGAAAAAATAAGGGATTGGAATACCAAAACCAAGGAGATTCTTGCCTTACAAAAAGAGTGGGAAGGTATCGGTCCAGTACCTAGAGAAGCCGGTAAGGAAATTAATAAAACTTTTTGGGGTCTTTTTAAGCAGTTTTTCCACCATAAGAATCTTTTCTTTAAGGAGCTGGATGAAATAAGACAACTCAACAAAGACAAGGCAGAAACGCTAATTCAAAGTGCAGAAGGCTATTTGGAAAGTACCGACTGGAAAAATTCCTCCAACGAACTAATCCAATTGCAAAAAGAATGGAAAGAGCTAGGGCCGATGCCGGAAAAATATAGGGATGACCTGTACAGCCGTTTCAAAAAGGCATGTGATTCCTTCTTCGATAATAGGAGAAATGCCAATAAAGAAACGAATAAAGCATTTGAAGATAACCTAGAAGAGAAAGAGAAGATTTGTAAGGCAATTTCGGATGCAGCTAAAGATGAAACCCAGGCGAGTTCAGAAAATTTAGAGAAACTTATCCAGCAATTCAATGAAATTGGTTTTGTGCCTAGAAAGAGCATGAAGGAGGTTTCTGCTAAATTCAATGATGCGGTAAATGAGTTCGTATCAAAATTAGAGTTGGAAGGCGAGAGCAAAGATGATTTCTTGTTCAGGCTGAATCTTAATAAACTCCAAGCAGATCCAAATAGCAATAATGTGCTTAACAAGAAAGAGCATGGTATTCGCAGACAAATCACTGATCTGGAAAACAACATTACCTTGTGGAGAAACAACCTTGAATTTTTTGCAGCTTCTAAGACAGCTGATAAATTAAAAGATCAATTTGATGAAAAGATTGACAAGGCAGAACAGGAAGTGGAGAAATTAAAGAAGAAGCTTTCGATTATACGGGAATTTTAATTCCTTAACTATGAGTAAAATAGCTATTTTGGTTGAAAATTGTCTTCAAAAATTTTGATTTCATAGGTCTATAAAACTATATTTGCACTCGCAATCAGGGAAAAAGACTTCCTGATCCCTGTTTAGTCAGGGTGCTATTTATGTAGAAGCCTCCTTAGCTCAGCTGGTAGAGCAACTGACTTGTAATCAGTAGGTCGTTGGTTCGATCCCGACAGGAGGCTCTTGATTATCAAGCACTTACAGGATTTTTCTTGTAAGTGCTTTTTTATTTGCACACCATTTGCATAATAAAAGGTCTTTAGCCCTATTTCGTAGCCTTATTTTTGACGTTTTATTATCATGTTGAAAAATCCAAACTTAACTTAGTTAGATATGCGCATAGGGGCTTAAGTAACCAAGTTAATTAAGGGTAGATTCAACCTAATTTTATCTTTTTTAGACTGTACTTTTGAACGCTCAAATTAACCTGGACAAGTTCCCCATATTGGTTTGTTTGCTTCTGTTAGAGGTGCGTAAATTGAAAAGTCCAACGGTTCAGAAGTTATCTTTGTAACACACCATTTTGAAATATCTTGGTTGAAAATCGAACCATAAAACATATTCTCCATATTAGTTACACTACTCACATCCCAGTCTCCAATCGGTTGGTTAAAATTCGAATCATCAAACATTGATTCCATGTCTGTTACATTTCCTACATTCCAATTCCCAATCGGATGATTGAATGGGGTATCATAGAATATTCCCATCATATCCGTTACACTACTTACATCCCAGTCTCCAATGGGCTGGTTGAATGAAGTCTGCCAAAACATCGCTCTCATATCCTTAACACTACTTACATCCCAGTCTCCAATCGGTTGGTTGAATTGTGTAAAAATAAACATCGCATACATGTCTAAAACATTACTCACATCCCATGCTCCAATGGGCTGGTTAAACTCAGATTGATAAAACATTCCCCTCATATTTGTAACATTACCCACGTCCCAGCTTTCAATAGATTGGTTAAAAATCCCTGTTGTAAACATCGCACTCATATTGGTTACATTACTCACATCCCATTCGCCAATAGGTTGATCAAAGTTTGAAAAATTAAACATATCACTCATATCAACCACATTACTCACATCCCAATTCCCAATAGGTTGATTGAATTTATTTCTTAAATCGAAAACATTTGTTGTAATATTTTCATCACCAGCAAATAATTTATTCATATCTGTAACAAGTGAGGTACAAAGCTTGGTCATATCCACCCCTTCATCTCTTCTTTGTCGTATTAACTGATTATCAACCGATTCATATTCTAATCCATCAATCATACCTTTTTCTCCGGGTCGGGTGTTGGGACACATGCAGGTTACCCCATTTTCATGAAGGTAGAATCTTGAACTTTCCGGATTTATATCATTCTCAGGATTACATGAACTAAAAATTATTGACAAAATCACAAATCGGTAAATATATCTTTTCATACTTTAAAATATAATAAAACAGACCTAGTTAGTATTTTCTTTTTTCAAAACCATTCAATCTTTGGGAATGAATGGCCAATTACTTTGCTTTTAAGTTCTCATTTCTGCTCTTGGCTGTTTTGGAATAAACCCAATCTTTATAGGCTAAGGCCTTTCCCTACTTAAGTAAAAACTCCATCACATTTTTGGGAAATTGATTTTTCCAGGTAAGCCTTCAGAATTTTGGCTTTATCATTTAGGGAAACTGTGATCTAATCTAATATTATGCTTAATAAACTCCGTTTTTCCCATACCACGTTCATAAATCGAAAAAAAGTGTTTGCTAGTAAACAAATTTGTCTTTAGTTTCTTGATCAACAATCGTACTAACTCTCTCATTTATTTCTTCAATTTTCAAAACACCTAATTTCTCCCCCAAAGAAATACCCAGACTGTCAGTAATTGCGAAGTAATAAACTTTTGCTTTACCAAGCTTTGAATTGGAAAAGCCTCTCAAGGCTTTAACCGTACCACCTGCCATAAATAAAGCTTTTCCATAGGCCATACTATCATTTAAAGAGTGTATAGTGTCTTTTTTAGTTGTGTTTATATATCCCGATAATGTATTATTTAATTCATCTTGGTTTATGGAAACATGGTAAACATTGTAAACAGGAACTTTTTGTGGATTTGAACAACCAAAAATGACTATGAGGAGAATAAAAGAATATCTTTTCATTTTTCAATATTTAGTTTTAAACTAATTTATATGTTTATTTTCTTCTAAATTCCCAAGGTGCTATGGGGTTTGGCATAATCCTAAGACCAATCTTTTTTTCCAACGGCTTTTCCGGAAATTTGACAATAGCCATATTGAAAAACTGAAAACAAAAAAAATAATATGACTAAAATTCTTCTCATATTAATTTATTCCAAAACAGCTTATAAATTCAATTAATAATGAAGTTTGAAAATAAACGCGCAAAATACAAGCAAGACTTAAATTAATTTCTTCCAAATCATCTCGGATCCAAGGGATTGGTTTTTGAAATTTATATTTTATCTAATCAAAGGTTCAATGAGTCCCAATTTTTCCAGTCCATCCACATAAATAGTTAGAGGGGTTTTTTCCGATTCATCATCATAAAAAAATGGAATTTCTTGATTACCAAAACCTCTTTTTAAACATTCTCTTGCCTCTACCTTATTAATGATTCCTTTGTCAAGTGCCTTTAATACTTCTTTTCTGAAATTAAATTTATGGCCTTTTTCCATCGCCTAAATTGATTATTTTTATAAAGTGTTGTCCTTTTAATGGTAACTTTTGAATTATAGAGAAAACAGGATCTTGATTTCCATATATGGACAAATCAAGCTTTATTATTCCTTTTGATTTAATAAGTTGCATTGCTTCGTCTTTGGATATTAATCTACTTTTTAAGGCCTTTAGGATAATGATTTTGATTTCCTTATTCACTTGTGATCCTTTCTATCAAAATATCCAAATCCTCTTCTGTCATGCTATCAAGGTTAATGTTTTGGCTGTACATAGTGCTTTGCAGTTTTGGTAACAAATAAGGCAATAAGTCAGATAAAAACTTCAATCTGTCTTTAGCTTCCAGGACCTCCAAATCCTGTTGTATTTTTTGGTAATTATCATCAAAAAGCTTTTGTATTAAATCTCTCATTTGGGAGTTAACTTTGTTTTTTGCCCCCTTTGGCCTTCCTGAATTTCCCTTTTCAAATTTCCCCATTTCACCCGTATTTATCCCGTAATTTACGGTAAATGATTTGATTACTTCCGATTTAATTAATACTTTGCTAAAAAAATCTATATTATGCGTTTTATCTTTATTTTTCTTATACAGCTCACAATCTCAAATTTTGCAAGTGGTTTAAGTAGAGTTCATATAATCACAAACAATGAGTCAATGATAACTGATTTATCGGTGATTGGTGATGAAGAAATATATACTACAAAGGGAGATTTTTATGAAGTCCAACCGGTTGTTAGTCAGGATAAATCAAAATTTTATGAAACTCTAAATCGAAGTAATATAAAATTTATTGATTTTGGCTTAAATAAGGAACAAGAAGAATCGCTTATTTCTAACCCACAAGGCACTGATATATTTAATCAATTCAAATCGTATTTTGTAAAAGAGTTTGGAATTGAGGGTGCAATTATTACTGATAATCAAAGAACTGAAGTTTATCAAAACTCATCTTCAATTTGTGATATTATGTTAGTTGATATAAAGATAAGCGATTTTGTTCAGCAATTTTTAGCTGTAGGATTTTTTCCAATGGAGGCAACATTTACGTTTTGCGATCAAACTAAATTTACGTTTGAAACTCAGTTGAATGTAAACGGAAATACAGTAAACTTCCAAAGGTCTATGCGAAAAGGATTAGATAATTTATTCAATGATAAACCAAAAATGCTGAAGGATAATGATCCATTGGAAATACCAAATGGTGAAATTATCTTACCAATGGGCGAAGCCTCAATGCATTTCAGTGGCAATTTAAATGACTTTGAAGGTGCTTATGAATTGATTTCCATTTCATCACAAATGTCAATCAAGAAATTTGGGGTAATAAAAAAAGCTGATAAATATATTATCTTTCACATTGACAATAATTACCTTACTAATGATTGGAAATTTGGTGAGTATCGAGGTGAATTTGAAGAATTGAGAGAAAATACAGTTTTTAAAGGCTTCATTCTAGGAAATTACAAAACGAATGTAGAGGGAGTAATGATTTTGAACGAAAATGGAATTATTGAATTTGAGGATATTACTAATGGAGATAAATTTAAATTTATTAAATACGACTTTTAAAATTGTCTTTTTATCTTAATAAAACTTTGGCGTTTTTCACGGTATTCTTAATTTTATTCTAAGTCAATCAATACCCGTATTTATCTCTGTGCTTTTTAAGAAGTTCCTTATTTGCTCGTATTGCTTTGCCTGGAATTTCACTATTTCTAATTTCGTTTCTAAACTTTGATTCCTTCGCCTCCTCCCTTCTAATATCCTGGATAACCTTCTCAATTTGTTTTTCAATAAGTCTAATTTCCTCATCGTCTTCAATAGTCTTTTTTTGCCCTGAAATAAAATGTTTTTGTGGAGGCTCATTTCGTTCATTTCGTTCATTTTTAGCTTTCCAGTTTTCCAGTAAGATATAATCTGCCAAATCAAAACCCATCTTTTTTTCCGCATTAGTAGCTTTGCTTTCGAAATAATCGGATACCTTGAAAAATCCTGGAATATCCCCCTGTATTCGCTCTACCTCATTATTCCATATTTCAAAACAAGTTTCCTTATCCCCTGGCTTTGATAGATCTGGAAAAAGAGAAACATTCCTGTTTCTTAGGCTTTCAAATTTATAGGGACTAAGTCCTCCCTTTCCTCCACTTGCTAACCAAACAAAATCAGGAAAAACCAAACTTGAAATAATGGCTGTCTTTTCACTTTCAACTAATCCCACATCCTTCAAAGGGTTTGATTCGAGTAAATGCTCCCCATAAAAACAAAGCTTCAAATTAAAGTCATTCAAATTTAGTTTAGAATGGGACCAGGAAAAGAAGTTTTGCCGTTTACCTGTGGAGGGTGGATATAACGGTTCGTTTTGTGCCACTCATTCCGGTTTTCCCGTGCCAGTGATTCCGGTTCAAACTGTGCCATATTACTGAATCAGATCCGGACTTAAAACGGTTCGTTTTGTGCCAGTAA
>Ga0105054_10002177_pt1 | contig 31559 bp, 26 predicted proteins | sample BON02_FD_78091 | JGI IMG/M metagenome (GOLD analysis project Ga0105054, IMG submission 78091) | Freshwater microbial communities from Lake Bonney liftoff mats and glacier meltwater in Antarctica - BON-02 (megahit assembly) | ecosystem: Environmental > Aquatic > Freshwater > Ice > Glacier...
CAAGAAGGAGCCGGCCAAGAAGCAGCCGGCCAAGAAGGAGCCGGCCAAGAAGGAGCCGGCCAAGAAGGCGCCGGCCAAGAAGGAGCCGGCCAAGAAGGAGCCGGCCAAGAAGGAGCCGGCCAAGAAGGCGCCGGCCAAGAAGGAGCCGGCCAAGAAGGCGCCCGCCAAGAAGGAGCCGGCCAAGAAGGTTGCTGCGAAGAAGGAGCCGGCCAAGAAGGTTGCTGCGAAGAAGGCGCCGGCGAGCACGCGCGCGAGCAAGAAGGCGCCGTCATCGGACCGGGGACAGTGACGTGAGGGTCGTCACCTGGAACGTCAATTCGCTGCGCGCCCGCCAGGAACGCGTCGAGGAATGGGTCGCCGAAGTCCAGCCGGACGTGCTGCTCCTGCAGGAGACCAAGCTCGCCGACGACGCCTTTCCGGCACTCGCCTTCAGTGCGCTCGGCTACGACAGCGCGCACTACGGGCAGGGCCAATGGAACGGGGTGGCGATCCTGTCGAAGGTCGGCATCGACGACGTGGTCACCAACTTCGCCGGAGACGTCGAGCCGGACCCGGACGCCCGCATCATCACCGCCACCTGCGCAGGGGTGCGCGTGAGCAGTGTCTACGTGCCCAATGGCCGATCACTCGACGACGACCACTACACGTACAAGCTGTCGTGGCTCGACCGGCTCGTCGCCCACCTCGATGCCGACACCGACCCGACGCGCGATGTGATCATCGGTGGCGACTACAACATCGCACCCGACGACCGCGACGTGCACGACCCCGCCAAGCTCGTCGGCGCCACACACGTCAGCCAACCCGAGCGCGACCGACTGGCAGCGCTCGAGGCCTGGGGGCTGGTCGACGTCTTCCGTGAACAGCACGCCGAGGATCGTGTGTACTCGTGGTGGGACTACCGCGCTGGTGACTTCCACCAGGGTCGCGGCATGCGCATCGACCTCTTGATGTGTTCGGCGTCGGTCGTGCAGCGCGTCGAGTGGTCCGTCGTCGATCGCAACGCCCGCAAGGGCAAGCAGCCCAGCGATCACGCCCCCGTCATCGTCGACCTGGCCGACTGACCGGCTACGCCGACGGCATCGGTCGACGAGCGGACCACGTCGAGGATCTGCGGCGCGAGTCGTTCGGCGGTGATCTGCCCGAACGATGTGATCGCCGCCAGTTGATCGGCGGTGGTCGGACGTTCCCGAGCGATCGCTGCGAGGTCGCGGTCGCTGCACAGCTGCGCCGGGAGGATGTCGGCCCGTCGTGCCGACTCGTCGCGCCATTCACGGAGAGCGCCCAGCAACGGGTCGATACGGGGCCTGATGCGCCGTGGTGGGGGAGCGGGGAGCGGCGCAGTCAGGTCGAGGTCGGCCACGAAGGGGCTCACCGTTCGCGCGTAGCCGCCGCGTCGGGCAGCGCTGGTGACCAGCAGCCGGTCGGTGGCCCGGGTGAACGCCACGTAGAGCAGCCGGCCCTCTTCGGCCTTGCCCGCCGCCGTGCTCGCCGACTTGTGTGGCACGAGGCTGCTCTCCACTCCGGTGACCACCACCGTGTGCCACTCGCGGCCCTTCGCGGCGTGGAACGTCAGGAGATCGACGCCCTCCGTGGTTGCATCGTCGAACGGGTTGGTGGTGGCCACCCACGCCCGGAACGCGGCGCCGTCGCCGAGCGTCTGCTCGCGAAGGAAATCGAGGACGGCAGCGGCCACGCGACGCTCGGTGTCGCCGTCGTCGGCCATGCTCGGTTCGTCGACGCTGCCGCCGCGGCGATCGGGCGGGCGGTGGTCGGGCGTGCGGCGACGCAGCGATGGTGGCGGCGACGACATGGGCAACTGCGTGGGCGGGGCATCGAGGATGTCGTGGGCCCATCCCCGTAGGCGCGACGCCGAGCCGAGCGCAGCGGCTTGACGCACCGCTGCTTGCAGTGGGCTGCCGCTGGCAGTGGCGTGGCGGCGCACGGGGAGCCCGACCTTCTCGAGCGCGTCAGCGATGGGGACGAGTTGGGCGTTGGTGCGTGCCAGCACGGCGACTTCGCCCGTGCGCACGAGGTTGGGGTCGCACCGCAGGACGAACTGCGTGATGCGGCGAGCTTCGTCGGTTTCGTCGTCGGCAACGAGGTGTTCCACCGTGGGACCGTCGCCTCGATTCGACACGAGCGGGCTCGCCTGATCGGTGACGGTCAGCACGTGAACGCCCGCAGCCACCACCTGCGGGGTTGATCGGTGGTTCACGGGCAGCCGGACGACTTCGATACCGGGGAATCGGGTCTCGACGTCGACGAGCAGGCTGGGGTCGGCACCGTTGAACCCGTAGACGGCCTGCGAAGGATCGCCCACGAGGAAAAGGTCGTTGCGCCCTCGACGGAGCAGGTCGACAAGCGTGTGCTGGAGTGGGTTGAGGTCCTGGGCCTCGTCGACCAGCAGGTGGCGGAAGCGCCAGCGCACCGTGTCGGAGAACTCGTGGTCGCGTCGCAGGTCGCGGATGGTGTGGGCGAGCACGTCGTCGAAGTCGATCACGCCGCGGCGCTTCTTCACGGTGTGGTAGTCGGCGTAGACCGCAGCGCACCGGTCGATGCCTGGAGCGGGATGGCGTTGGTCGCGACGCGCCGCCGAGGCGTAGTTGTCGTGGTCGATCCCACGGGCCGACGCCCAGTCGATCTCGGCGACGTAGGCGGCCAGGCTGCGTCGGTCGCCGGCGTCGATCGTGTCGCCGACGAGCCGTCGCCGGTCGTTGACCACGTTGAGCGGACGCCGTTCGGTGTCGGTCCATCGCTGCTTGAGCACGCCGAGCATCACCGAGTGGAACGTGCCCGCCTCGACGTGTTCACGGATGCCGAGGCGATGGAGCCGCTTGCGCATCTCACCGGCAGCCTCGCGGGTGAACGTGAGTGCGAGCGTGTGGCGAGGGGCGGCGGTTTCGATCGCGATCCGATAGGCGATTCGCCGCGTGAGGACGCGGGTCTTACCCGACCCGGCCCCGGCGATCACCGCCACCAGTTGCGACTCGGTGGTGACCGCGGCGTGCTGATCCGCATCCAGATCGGCGATCAGCGCTTCCGCATCCATCCGGCTCACTGTAGGAGACCCGGCCACCGTCCGCCTCCGACCCCAGGTGATGAGTGAAACCCCAACATGTAGGGATATGGCTCATCACCTCGGTCGACACACGTTCGGGCCAGCCCAGGCGATGAGCGACATCCCCGTATACGGAGGTTTCGCTCATCGCCTGAGACCTTGACGGGTAACGAACGTGTGTTCCCCGGATAACATGCCGGGATGGCCGAAACCGCCACGCCTGACACCACATCGCTCACGCCGGATCCGTCGGCGGCCCGAGCCGTGTCGCCGGAGGAGGCGTTGCTGCACGCAGCGCCGGCGAGCAACTATGCAGCGCTCGCCGACGCGAAGTTCCGGGTGGTGTCCGATTTCGATCCGGCCGGCGACCAGCCGGAAGCGGTCGCAGCGCTGACCAAGGCGATCGACGAGGGCCAACGGTTCCAAACGCTGCGCGGCATCACCGGCTCGGGCAAGTCGGCCACGATGGCCTGGACCATCGAGCAGACGCAGCGCCCCACCCTGATCCTCGCCCCCAACAAATCGCTCGCTGCGCAGCTCGCGCAGGAGATGCGCGAGTTCTTCCCCGACAACCGGGTCGAGTACTTCGTCAGCTACTACGACTACTACCAGCCCGAAGCGTACATCCCGAGTAGCGACACCTACATCGAGAAGGACTCGTCGATCAACGACGAGATCGATCGCCTCCGCCACTCGGCCACCGCTGCGTTGCTCACCCGGCGTGACGTCATCGTGGTGGCGTCGGTGTCGTGCATCTACGGCATGGGCAACCCCGAGGAGTACCGGGGCAACCTGCTCGACCTGTCCGTCGGCGTCGACTACGACATGCGTAACATCCTGCGCCGACTCGTCGACATGCAGTACGGGCGCAACGACATGACCCTCGGGCGCGGCAACTTCCGGGTGCGCGGCGACACGATCGAGGTGCACCCCTCCTACGAGGAGAGCGTGCTGCGCATCGAGATGTTCGGCGACACCATCGATCGCATCACCACCATCGACCCGCTCACCGGCGAACAGCTCAGCGAGATCCAGCGTGCCCACGTGTTCCCCGCCACGCACTACGTCACCGGGCCCGAGCGCCTGCGCACGGCGATGGCCGGCATCGAGATCGAACTGCAGGAGCGCCTGAAGTGGTTCGAGGAGAACGACAAGCTGCTCGAAGCGCAACGCCTGCGGATGCGTACCCAGTACGACCTCGAGATGATGAGCGAGGTCGGCTACTGCAACGGCATCGAGAACTACTCGATGCACATGGACGGCCGTGTGCCGGGCGAGCCGCCGTTCACCCTGCTCGACTATTTCCCCGACGACTACCTGCTCGTGATCGACGAGAGCCACGTCGCGGTGCCGCAGTTGCACGGTCAGTTCGCCGGCGACCGCAGCCGTAAGGACATGCTCGTCGATCACGGCTTCCGCCTGCCGTCGGCGCGCGACAACCGTCCGCTCCAGTTCGAAGAGGTGTTGGAGCGGGTCAACCAGTGTGTGTTCCTGTCGGCCACACCGAGCGCCTACGAACTGCGGGTGTCCACCAACATCGTCGAGCAGATCGTGCGCCCGACCGGTCTGGTCGATCCCGAGGCCATCATCAGGCCCACCAAGGGCCAGATCGACGACCTGATGGAGATGGTCAACGGGCGTGTCGCCAAAGGCGACCGTGTGCTCGTCACCACGCTCACCAAGAAGATGGCCGAAGACCTCACCGACTATCTGCTCGAACAGGGCTTACGGGTGCGCTACCTGCACTCGAACATCGACACCATCCAGCGCATCGAGATCCTGCGCGGCCTGCGCCTCGGCGACTTCGACGTGCTCGTCGGTATCAACCTGCTGCGAGAGGGACTCGACCTGCCCGAGGTGTCGCTGGTGTGCATCCTCGACGCCGACAAGGAAGGGTTCCTGCGTTCGGAGACGGCGCTCATCCAAACGATGGGTCGTGCCGCCCGCAACGTCGACGGCCAGGTGGTGATGTACGCCGACAAGGTCACCCGCTCGATGCAGGCGGCGATCGACGAAACCCAGCGCCGACGCAAGGTGCAGATCGCCTACAACCTCGAACACGGCATCAACCCGCAGACGATCCGCAAGGCCGTCGGCGACATCCTGTCATTGCTACGTCCCGACGACAGCGCACCGTTCCCCGGTAAGGACAAGCGTCGTCAGCGTGAGCGCGACAAGGTGCAGCGCGACCTCAAGTCGCTGCCGCAGCAGGAATTGGCCCGACTCGTCCAGACGCTCGAAGCCGAGATGCAGGAGGCGTCGGCCGAGCTCAAGTTCGAGTACGCCGCCCGCCTCCGCGACGAGATCAACGACCTCCGCCGCGAACTCCGCGACGCCCAGTAGCCCGACGCCTCGGATCGCCGAGGCGATGAGCGAAACCCCAGCATGCGGGGGTTTCGCTCATCGCTTGCACACTGGAACTCGTCGCAGAACTGCTCGAGGAGCAGTGGCCGTTCCGAACGCTCGATGAGGGCGGCGATCAGGTGGGAACCGGTCAGTCGAGCCCATGTTCGACGGCGTAACGGACGAGATCGCTGCGCCGTGACAGGTGGAGTTTGCCGAGGATGTTGCGCACGTGGTTCTCGACGGTCTTCGGCGAGATATCGAGTTCGGCGCCGATCTCCTTCTACGTGTGGCCGCGTGCGACCAACTGCAACCCCTGGCGTTCGCGATCGGGCAGATCGTGGTGCACGCCTCGACCACAGCGAGCCCACCGCCGCGCGGCATGTGCAGATCGGACACGACGAGGTCGGGCCGGCGTGCGGTGATCACGTCGATCGCGCCCTCGGCGTCGTCGGCCTCGCCGACCACCTCGAACTGGTGGCCGAGTTCGCCGCGCAGGCCCGACCGCATCAGCTCGTGGTCGTCGGCGAGAACCACCCGGATCGCCGGGGTCGGGTCATCACTCGTCGACTGTTCGTTCACGTCGACCACACTCGCACCTCGGTGCCGGTTCCGTGTGCACTGACCACCTCGGTGCGGCCACCGATGTCACGGATGCGCGCCACGATCGATTCGTCGACACCATGCCCAGCCCGGTCCTGATCAACGTCGAAACCGCACCCGTCGTCGCGCACCGACGCGAACACGTCGCCGTCATCGTCGGTCTCGACGAACACGACGATCCGACTGGCGCCGGCGTGTTCGAGTGCGTTCGCGACGGCCTCGCCGATAGCGGCAGCAACGGCATCAGCGACCTCGACCGGCGGTGGCGGCGCGGTGTCGATGACACTCACGCTGATCGGCACGTGGGCGGCAGCGTCGTGGTGGCGCGCTGAACGCTCGACGGCCGAACGCACCCGCTGCTCGAGGGTGGCGCCGGCCCGGCTGGTGCTGCCGAACAGGAACCGGCGAAGTTCACGGTCGGCCTCGCGAGCCGTTCTGGCGAGATCGGGGTCGCTGTCCGAGGTTCGGCGATCGACGAGGGCGAGCGTCTGCAACACGGTGTCGTGGAGCACTCTCTCCATGTCGTCGCGAACCCGCCGGTCGGCGGTGTCCGCTTCGGCCTGTCGGAGGAGTTTTGCCTGCCAGCCAAAGATCACACCGGCAGCTGCGAAGAACAGCGACGTGGCCACCAGCGAGACGCCGTGGCGGAGGCCCCAGCCGGTGAACTCGTTCAGCACCACCGCCGCCCACTCGGCCGGCCCGAGGAGCAGGCCGACGGCACCGGCGACGAATGGGCCGCGTGCGAGCCCGATCGAGACCACGGCGATCAGGGGATACTGGGTGGCGAGGCTCTGCGAGACCTCGAAGACGTGCCCGGGCTCGAAGACCCAGCCGTCGATGACGCTGAGGCCAATCGCCAGGGCGCCTTCGACGACGAGAAACCGCGTGTCGAGCAGCCGGTTCGGACCGGTGCGTACCGCCCATGTCGCCCACGAAGCGACGGCGGCGACTGCGACGACGCACACCCAAGCTGTGAGCGGATGGTCGATGGCGTCGCGACCAGACGACACGACGACGATGCCGACCATCCAGAGCAACGTCAGCCAGCGAGCAACCACCAGGGAGCGAGCGACCGTGACCGCTGTCGGAAGGATCGTCCTCGCGTGCTCTGGCACGGCATGACTGTGCCAGAGCGGTCGAGCTGGGTGGGGGACGGTCCCTCGCCCGTCAGGCTGCACCATCGGCGCTGTGTCATCATCTCGCATGGTGAGCTGCTCGTGCTGAAGTCACTCGGGGCAACCTTCGCCCAGATCGCTCAGCGCGTCAGCGCTGGCGAGCCGACGGACCGTGCACGGTCGATGCAGCACTATGAACGTGCGCAGCACGTTGCGGTTCGCGCCGAGCGGCGCCGTCGGCAGAAGACGTTCGTGGTGTTGGCGGTCGTGTTCGTCGGGATGACCTCAGTGTTCAGCGCGTCCTTCCACGAGCTGATGGACTACGAGGGTCGCCGCTACTCGTGGGCCACGAGCGTGTACTGGACCCTGACCACCATGACCACTCTCGGTTTCGGCGACATCACGTTCGAGTCCGACGCGGGGCGCATCTTCTCGGTGGTCGTCCTCCTCGCCGGTTCGACGTTCCTGCTCGTGATGCTGCCGTTCGTGTTCATCCAGTTCGTGTTCATGCCGTGGATGGCCGAGCGTGACCGACGACGGGCGCCGCGGGTACTGCCGGAGTCGATGTCGGGACATCTCCTCCTCACCGAGCTCGGTCCGGTCGAGGCAGCGATCATCGAGCGGGCGGTCCAGGCCGAGGTGCCCTATGTGCTGATCGTCGAAGATGTCACCGAGGCGGGGTTGCTCCACGACGAGGGCCGCCACGTGATGGTCGGGGCGCTCGACGATCCCGACACCTACCGCAACGCCCGTGTCGAGCAGGCAGCGCTCGTGGTCGCCACGCAGTCGGATCAGCTCAACACCAACATCGCCTTCACCGTTCGCGAGATCGCACCCGACGTCGAGATCGTCGCCAGCGCCAACTCGACCGCCTCCGTCGACATCCTCAAGATCGCCGGGGCCGACCACATCGTGCAACTCGGCGAGATCCTCGGCGCGGCCATGGCGGCGCGGACGTTCGGTCTCGCCGGCGACAGTCACGTGATCGGTGAGTTCGCAGGATTGCAGATCGCCGAGGCGAGTCCGATGGGTACCGAACTCCTCGGCAGAACCCTGGGCGAGGTGCAACTCCGCAAGCGCCTCGGAGTGAGCATCATCGGGGTGTGGCGGCGCGGGACCTTCTCGGTTGCCACCGCCGACACCGTGCTGACCGATTCGTCGATGCTCATCCTGGCGGGCACCGCCGACCAGATCGGAGCGTACGACGAGTGCTACGCGACGCATTCCCCGGCTGACAATCGTGCGGTGATCATCGGCGGGGGCCGGGTGGGTCGGGCAGTTGGCGCAGCGTTCGCCGGCGCGGGCATCGAGTTCGTGATCGTCGAGCAACTCCCCGAGCGTCGGCGCGATGGCGTGAACTACGTGATCGGCGACGCCGCCAACCGGTCGGTGCTGGAGGAGGCCGGGATCAACGAGGCCGGCGCGATCCTGATCACCACCCACGACGACAACGTCAACGTGTACCTCACTCGGTACTGCCGGGGCTTGAGACCTGATGCTCGGATCGTGTCGCGTTCGAAGCTCGACCGGAACGTGTCGACGCTGTATCGGGCGGGCGCCGACGCGGTGTTGTCGTACGCCGGTACCGGGTCGGCAGCGATCTGGAACCACTTGCGTGGCGACGAGACGGTGTTGGTGGCCCAGGGCCTCAACGTGTTCCGCACACCGATCCCCAAGGAGCTCGCCGGCACCACGCTCGCTGCGGCGCACGTGCAGCGGCGCACGTCGTGCAACGTGGTCGCGGTCGAACGCAACGGCGTGCTCGAAGGCAACCCGGACCCCCATGTGCCGCTCCCGCTCACCGGTGAGCTGGTCCTCGTCGGCACCGACATCGCAGAACTGACGTTCTCCGAGGAGTTCCCCCACGCCCGCCGACGTCCGGTGCTGCGTGGTGGGGATCGAGCCGACCGACGGGCGGCCCGTTGAGCCGGTGCGGTTGCGGTAGTAGTCAGTGTCATGACTACTATGAGACGATCGGCGTGGGCGGCCTTCGTCTCGCTCGAACACAGCGCCGTCGACACCGGTCGTCGGCCTTCCTGAGGGGGAGCACATGAGCACTCGAGGACACACACGTCAACGTCGCCTGCTGGCGGCCATGGTGGGGCTGGGACTTGTCGTCGCAGCCTGCGGAAGCGACGACACCGGTGGTGGTGGCGGCAGCGACGGCACCACTCCGGCGACCACGGCAGATGCTGGCAGCGACATCACCGACGACACCACCGCCGGCGATGACGGCGCCGCCAGTGACGGCGCCGCACTCGCCGCCGCTCGCGTCGACGCGTTCCGCCAGCCGATCACCGAACTTCCGCTCGGTGCACCGATCGCCCTCGAGCCCGGCACGAAGGTCTTCTACGTGCAGTGCGGTGTCAGCGCCTGTTCGGAGATCGCGGTCGGCGTCGAAGCTGCTGCCGAAGCTGCGGGTTGGGAGTACGAGACCGCCTCGCACCAGGACACACCGGACACGGTGGCATCTGCGTTCGACGCCGCGATCGCGGCACAGCCGGACGTGGTGCTCACCAGCGGCAACCCGCGTGAGTGGTTCGAATCGCAACTGGCCACCCTCGCCGAGCAGGGGATCCCGGTCGTGGCCTGGTCGCTCCCCGAAGCGTACGAACCCGGCGACGGCATCGACGTGAACCTGCTGACCGGCGACGACTACTACTTCTACGGCGTGCTGATGGCCGACTACGCCGCGGTGACCTCGGAGACCGGCAACATCTTGTTCGTTGGTCTGCCCACGTTCCCGGTGCTGTCGATCGTGCAAGAAGGCTTCGAGGCCGAGATGGCCGAGGCTTGCCCCGACTGCACCGTTGACGTGACCGAAGTGGCAGTGACCGACATCGGCACCAACCTGCCGGGATCCATCGTGTCGGCGCTGCAGACCAATCCCGATCTCGACATGATCGTCTACGCGTTCGGCGGCATGATGTTCGGCGTCCCGGAGGCCATCGAGGCTGCTGGTCTGGGCGATCAGGCGGTCGCGATCTCGCAGGCTGGTGGTCCCATGAACTTCGGGTTCATCGCCGACGGCAACCATCAGGTCGCGGAGATCGCTCTCGCCTCAGAACTATTCGGGTGGCGGGCGATCGACGCTGCTGCTCGCATCCTGGCGGGAGAAGGTCCTGGCCGCGCCGACACCCCGGAGCTGGCCATGATCGACGGTCGTCCGGACATCTTGTCCGGAGGCTCACCGCTGCAGATTCTGGAGGCCGACTCCATCGACGACCCGACGATGCTGTGGCCGGGAGTCGTTGGATTCCAGGATCTCTTCGCTGCCCTCTGGGCAGGCTGACGAACACCGTGTCGAACGCCATGCCGGCTGATTCTCGATCGGGCGTGAGCCGGTGACGACCGGGTTGGTCGAACGAGAGGGGGCCCGGAACGTTCCGGGCCCCCCGCTCGTTCTCGACATCGGTGAACTGTCGAAGACGTATCCCGGACAGGTTGCGCTCGACGGCGCCCACCTGCAGGTGCGTCCTGGTGAGATCCATGCTCTCGTCGGCCAGAACGGCTCGGGTAAGTCGACGCTGATCAAGCTGCTCGCCGGGTACGTGAAGGCCGATCACGGTGCGCGTGTGCGCTTCGGCGGGCTTGACGTCGACCTCTGGGCGCTCGACAAGAACGACCGACATCGCATCCGGATCGTCCACCAGGATCTCGGTCTGGTGCCCACCTTGTCGACCGTCGAGAATCTCGGTCTCGGACACGGCTACCACACGGGTGCGGGTGGACGGATCAAGTGGCGCTCGGAGGTTCGCCGCGCCCAGGAACTCCTCCTCCGTTTCGGCCTGGCTCCTGACGTGCGCAAACCCGTCGCCGCCCTGTCGGCGGCCGAACGAGCAGCAGTTGCGATCATGCGAGCGCTGCAGGACTTCGACACCGAGCGGCCGGGGCTGCTGGTGCTCGACGAGCCGACTGCCTCGCTCAACCGTGGCGAAGTCGACGCGCTGTTCCGCGAAGTACGACGGGTGGCCGAGCAGGGAGCCGGTGTGCTGTTCGTGAGCCACATGCTCGACGAGGTGCTCGGCCTCGCCGATCGCGTCACGGTGTTACGCGACGGCAAGGTGGTCGCCGCCGGCGAACCCGTCGACCGCCTCGACGAAAAGCGGCTGGTGGAACTCATCGTCGGCCGTTCGATGACCGATCTGTACCCCGACAGCGACCATGTGGTCGGTCGCCCCGTCCTCGAAGCCGACATGGTGTTCGGGCTGAGCTTGCGCGGGGTCACGTTGAAGATCCACGAAGGCGAGGTGCTCGGTGTCGCCGGACTCGTCGGGTCGGGACGAGAAGAGATCGCCGGCGCCTTGTTCGGTGCCACACCGCGGTTCGCCGGTCGGGTGCTCGTGAACAAGCAGAAGGTCTTCGCCACACCACTCGACTCCATCCGGGCAGGGATGGCGTACGTGCCAGCGGATCGCAAGGCGGTGGGCCTCGACATGCAGGAACGCCTGCACCAGCACATTCCGCTTCCCCGCCTCGGCACCGTCCAGCGGGGGCTACGACTCGACCGCCGCTCCGTTCGGCGAACTGCTGCGGAGTGGGCGGAACGCCTCGACGTGCAGCCGATGTTGCTCGACCGTCGGATGGAGAAGTTCTCCGGCGGCAACCAGCAGAAGGCCGTGCTGGCGCGTTGGTTGCGAACCGAACCCGTGGTGTTGCTCCTCGACGAACCGACCCAGGGCGTCGACGTCGGGGCGAAGGCCGCGATCTATCGCCACGTTCGCGACGCCGCAGACGAGGGGATGGCGGTGCTCGTCTCGTCGTCCGACGCCGCGGAACTCGTTCACCTCTGCGATCGTGTGCTGGTGTTCCGATCAGGCAACGTGGCAGTCGAGTTGCGCGGCAACACGCTCACCGACGACCGTCTCGTCGCCGAGACGTTGGGTGCCACGTCGCACCGAAAAAACATGCGGGTCGGGCGCGAACCGATCCGGGTCACCGTGCTCCGCACCGAGCCCGATGCGCCTCCGAGCGACGCGGACGATGTCGAGCCAGTGATCCCACATCTGATCGATGCTGCCATCGCACCCACCGGTGTCAGCGGCCGGTTCATGGGGCTGGTGCGGAATTCGCTCGAACGTTGGAGGCGTCGATGACCCGTATCGAGGTCGACGAGAAGACAGGCGATGTCGTCCGGCGCCCGACGCTGAAGAAGAACAAGCTCACCCGGCGCCATCGGGTGGTCGCCGAGAAGGTCGAGCGAACCAAACGCATCGACAGTCGGTTCGACGAGCGTCGTTCGCCGATCAAGTGGAAGATGTTCCATCCGCGCAACATCGGCGTCGTCTACCTGTACGCGCTGATCTGGGTGGTGTTCTCGCTGTGGGTGTCCGACACCTGGCTGACCTGGCTCACCCATCGCTCGGTGCTCAACGCGAACGCGATCCTGGTCGTGGTTGCCATTGGACTGCTCGTGCCGCTGTCGGCTGGCGTGTTCGATCTCTCGATCGCCGGGACCATCTCCGCCAGCGCGGTCACGGTGTCGTGGGGCCTCGTCGAGGCAGGGTGGTCGGTGCCGGTCGCGATCATGGCTGCGTTGCTCGTCGGCTTCGTGGTTGGCAACATCAACGGATTCCTGGTGGTGAAGATACGAATCGACTCGTTCATCGCGACCTTGGCGATGAGTTCGGCGTTGACGGCGTTTGCCGTCTGGCGCTCGAACAACCGGTCGATCCTCGGTTTCCCCGATTCGTTCAAGTCGTTGGCGACCGAGTTCGCCTTCGGCTTGAACAAGACGGTGATCGTGGCGCTCGTGCTCGCTGTTGCGCTCTGGTTCATGTTCGAGCACACCGCCCTCGGTCGGTACTTCTTCGCCACCGGTGGAGCCCGTGAGGCGGCCCGGCTCGCCGGTGTACAGACCGACCGGTACGTGTGGGGATCGCTCGTGACATCAGCGATGTTCGCTGCGCTCGGCGGTGTCCTGCTCGCATCCCAGTTCGGTTCCACCCAGGCACAATCCGGCTCGCCTTACCTGCTGCCCGCATTCGCCGCAGCGTTCCTGGGTTCGACGCAGTTCAAGAACCGGTTCAACGTGTGGGGCACTGTCATCGCCGTGGTCGTGTTGCAGTCCGGGGTGAAGGGCTTGCAGCTCGCCGGGGTCGGCACGACCTGGATCGAGTCGCTGTTCTTCGCGATCGCGTTGATCGTGGCGGTCGGATTCTCCTCGTTCCGCAAGCGCGTCCATGGCGGCGAGCGACGTTGGTGGCGACGTGAGGAGAGCGGACCCGACTACTTCCTCGGACGCCTGCTGGGATGGGGTCGGGTGTCCGGCGAGCAATCGCAACAGAATGCCGAGCAGTGGTGGTTCGACCCGAAGGACTCCGAGGGTCACCACATCAAGCCCGAATGAGCAACGAAGGGAAGCAATGACATCATGAGCCTCGTCGGAGCCAAGGTGCTACGCAAAGAGGATCCGCGCCTCCTCACCGGGTCGGGACAGTTCGTCGACGATCTGTCGCCGACCGGTTGTCTCTTCGCCTCGTTCGTCACGTCGTCGGAAGCCCATGCCCACATTACGGCGATCGATGTACGTGACGCGCTGGCGACCGAAGGTGTCGTCGCGGTGTACACCGCCGCGGATTTCGCCGACCACCCGGACGTGCCTGGTGGCCTACCCGATCTCGAACGCCCGGTGCTCGCACGCAACACGGTGCGCTTCGTCGGCGAGCCGGTGGCCATCGTGGTCGCGGAGGATCGCTACTGCGCTGCCGACGGTGTGCAGGCGGTGCTCGTCGACTACGAGACGCTGCCCGTGATGACCACGATCGCGTCGGCGACGGCGCCCGAGGCCATGGCCTTGCACGCCGCCCATGGCTCCAATGTGGCCACCATCGTGCCGATGCTCGACGACCTCGAACGCGAACTCGACCGGTGCGACCAGCGCGCGAGCCTGCACGTCGTCAACCAGCGGTGCGCGGCGGTCCCCATCGAGCCGATCGCGTGTCTGGCCGACTGGACGCCATCGGGGCTCACGCTCTGGGCGACGCACCAGGCGCCGCACCATCTCCGCAACTACCTGGCCACGTTCCTCGACGTTCCTCAGTCTCGTTGCCGTGTGATCGCCCCCGACGTCGGCGGCGGTTTCGGCGCCAAGATCGTCTGGTATCCCGAACTGTTCGTGGCGCCGCTGTTGTCGAAGTGGCTGCGCCGTCCCGTGAAGTTCGCGCAGACTCGATCCGAAGCGATGGTGCAGATGTCCGCCGGACGCGACCAGGAGCACGACATCGACGTCGGGTTCGATCGCGACGGGCGCATCAAGGCGCTGCGGGTGGTCGTCAGCCAGAACCTCGGCGCCTATCCCGACCCCACCGGCGTCGGTCTGGCGGTACTCACCACCTGGATGGCTGCCGGCGCGTACCGCATCGCCGACGTCCAGACCTCGTATCGCACGGTCACCACCAACACCACACCGGTTGCGGCGTACCGGGGCGCCGGCCGTCCCGAGGCGTCGTACTCGATCGAACGGATCGTCGACCTCGTGGCCCGTCGCACCGGCCTCGACCCCGCCGAGGTGCGCCGCAAGAACTTCATCCCGCCCTCGGCGTTCCCCTACGAAACCCACAACGAGGCCGTCGTGTACGACTCGGCCGACTTCCCGAAGGCGCTGTCCGAGTGTCAGCGCCTGATGGACTACGACGCCGTCCGCGCCGAGCAGGCCGCCCGGCGCAACGATTTGTCTCAACCCTTGCTCGGTATCGGCCTGTCGTGTTGGCTCGAGATCGCCGGCTTCGGCCCCAACGGATCGCTGGAGGGGTTCGGACACCTCGCATCGTGGGAGTCGGCCCAGGTGCGAATCCAACCCGACGGGTCGGCGATCATCTTCTCGGGTTCGTCCCCGCACGGACAGGGCCATGAAACCGTCTTCGCGCAGATCGCGGCCGACGAACTCGGGATCTCGTTCGACCGCATCGAGGTACGAACAGGAGACACCGCAACGGTGTTGCAGGGCATCGGCACCATGGGATCGCGTGGGGTGCCGACGAGTGGTTCGGCGGTGAAGGTCGCGTCGGCCAGAGTGCTCGACCGGGCGAAGAAGATCGCCGCACATCTGCTCGAAGCGAGCGAGCACGACCTCGAAGTCGCCGACGATGCGTTCAACGTGCGGGGCTCACCCGGCAAGAAGGTCGGGTGGTCGGAGGTGGCGTGGGCGTCGTTCCAGCCGTTGTCGATCCCACCCGAGATGCAGGCCGGCAGCCTCGAGGAGCGCTTGTTCCAGGAGTCGCCGAACTTCTCGTACCCGTCCGGTGCGTACGGATGCGTGGTCGAGATCGATCGCGACACGGGCAAGGTGACGATTCGCGACATGGTGATCGTCGACGACTGTGGCGTCGTGATCAACCCGCTGCTCGCCGAAGGGCAGGTACACGGTGGTGTCGCCCAGGGCATCGCACAGGCGTTGTTCGAGCAGATCGTGTACGAACCCGACGGTGGGCAGCCGATCACGGCCAATCTGATGGACTACCTCGTGCCATCGTCGGCCGACCTCCCCGACTTCGTCTCGGGACGAATCGAGACTCCGTGTCCCAACAACCCGCTCGGGGCGAAAGGCATCGGCGAGTCCGGCGCGGTCGGAGCGCCTCCTGCGGTGATCAACGCTGTTGTCGATGCACTCGCCGAGTTCGGAGTGGAGCACATCGACATGCCGGCGACGCCAGAGAAGGTCTGGGCGCTGATGAACGGAGCACGCACATGACGAACGAACCGATCCCACCGGCATCAACGTCCACGACGGCGCTGCGCCGCAAGGTGGCGGTGCGCCTCACGGTCAACGGGCAGCGGTCCGAGCACACCGTCGACGCCCGCACGCTGCTGGTGCACCACATTCGCGACAACCTCCGGCTCACCGGCACCCACGTGGGCTGCGACACCTCGAACTGTGGTGCCTGCACCGTGTTGCTCGACGGCGAGTCGGTGAAGAGCTGCACCCTGCTCGCCGTGCAGGCCGACGGGGGCGACATCGCCACCGTCGAAGGCCTGTCCGGGCCCCACGACGGTTACTCGGCGATGCAGGAGGGCTTCCGCCAGTGCCACGGTCTGCAGTGCGGCTTCTGTACGCCGGGGATGCTGATGGCCGCAACCGGGCTACTGGCCGAGCGCGGGTCGGACATCACCGAACGAGAGATCCGAGAGGGTCTCGAAGGGAATCTGTGTCGATGCACCGGGTACGAGATGATCGTGCGCTCTGTCCGATGGGCCGCCGAGCACCCCGAACCCGACGCGCCCTGAGCAACGTCCGACCGGATCAGAAGTCGGCGCCGAGCAATCCCACGGTCTGGTGGACGATGCGTCCGCCGACGACCGTGAACGTGTCGACGCCAGCCGCACCACTGGCGATGGTCCACCGTGTCTCGACATCGCCGGTCGGCATGATCGTGACGTCGTCGAATGTCACGACCCTGCCGCCGAGTCGGTCAGGGACACCCTCGAAGTAGTCGGCGATTGCACACCATCCTTCGAAGGTGTCCCGACCTCTGACGAGGACTGCGTCGATCGCGTAGTCGGCGGCCATCGACACCACGTCACCGCCGCGGACGGCGGCGAGATGACGCTCGACGACGTCGACGGGCGCACGGGCAGCGAGCCGATCGAGCACCGGCTGGACGCGTTCACGCCACTCGCCGAGATCGACGTAGTCGCGTACATCCGTGACGAGTCCGGCGTCGTCCACCTCGATCACGCCGTTGCACCTCACGTCGAACCACTCGCCGTCGAGGCGGAACCGGTCGACTCGTTCCAGCCATGCCCGACGCTCGTCGTAGCTGGCCGACACGATCTCCCAGCGCACCTCGTCGGCCCACGTGAGGATGCCGGACAGGAACGAAACAACGTGTTCTCGGCCCGTCACAACAGGGTGGGGAACGTTCTGCCAGCTCGCCTCTGGGCTGAGGGCTCGGCCGACCGCTCGAAGGTCACGGGACTCGAGCGCCCGCAGCAGGTCGGTGACGGCAGCCTGCGCCGTTGGTGGCAGCGGCTCGTTCATCGATCCGGAGCGTTGGCGCCGATCGCTGCGGCGGAGGCGTCGCGAAGCGCTTCGAGGTCAGGGTTGTGGGCCCAGAAGTCGTGCAAGCCAGCTACTTCGAGATGTTCGGCGGTGAGTTGGAGGGCGATGTCGTGGCGGACGTGCTCGGCAGCCAGGAGGGCAACAGCGCGGTCGTCGCTCCACATTCCCCACACTGCGTCGCTCGTGACGCCGCCGATCATGGCCTGTTCGTGGTCGGCGACCACGATCGACAAACGGCATTGCAACCGCTGCTCGACGACAGAGGGAGAGCTGTAGGAGTGTGCATAGACGCGACCTGGGAGCGCGCCCAGATCGCCGTAGGCGATCGTGAACACCTCGACGTCGCGCTGCACGGCCGCCTCGACCGCTGGGATCAACTCGCTTCCCTCTTGCGGCCAGATCGACAGCCAGAGCGACCGTCGGGCACTCTCGATCACGTCGATCGCACGAGTGATCACATCGGCGCGGCCGGTGAGGTGCTGGACCACACGGGCCGCCAGTGCCGCTCCGATCGTCGGGAGCGTCGATTCCAGACCGGCGATGGTGTCGTCGGTCGAACGCCGCAGGCGGCTGATGAGCGCCTCGGACGGGAGCGCGACGTACGACACCGAGTCGGATGCGTCGGCGACCTCGAACGCTGCGCCGCGTGCCACCAGCTTGCCCAAGGTCTCGTACACGGTGCTGCGAGGTACGCCGGATGCCTTGGCGACCTCGTAGCCGTTGAGCGGTTCACCCGCAGCCAGTAGCGCCAGGTAGGCCTTGGCCTCGTAGCCCGAGAGCCCGGCGTCCTTCAGGAGTTGTAGCGCACGGTTGGCGTGCTCGTTCGACACGGCGTGGACGTTACTGGTGCACCGCTGCAGCAGCGGGATCATCGGCGTCGAAGCGAACGGGATAGCGCTCCCAGACGACGCGTGTCGTCGTGGCGTCGAGTCGTGCCGGATCGTGGGGATCGGGCTGCGCCCCGGCTCGCAACATCACCCCGGCCATGAGTGCAACAGAACCCAGCAGGTGGTGGTCGAGTGCATCGTCCGGTTCGAGCCCGCTGGCCAGTTCCTGACCGAGGCACGCGTGGGTGCCGTGGCCGAAGCTGAGACCCCACGGTGCGACGCCGTCGCCGACCTCACGGTAGGGGTCGAATCGGTCGGGGTGACCGGGGAAGACGATCGGGTCGCGGTTGGCGTCGTGCACGCTGATCGTGATCTGCTCGCCGTTCGCCAGCACGCGACCCGACTTGAGCGTGACGTCACCGACGGCGACACGACGTGCGACAGGACTGGCCGGGTGCAGACGCATCGATTCGTGTACGAAGCGCTGACGGGCGAGATCGTCGTGTTCGAGTGCCGTCCGGCTCGACGGATCGTTCGCCATCCACTCGAACATGTGATGCATCGCGTGGACCAGCTGGTGCGATGTCGAGTGTGAGCCGACCCAGGGGAAGTAGGCGATCTCTCGCAGCACGGTGGCGTCGGTGAGATCGAGCCGGTCCTGGTTGCGGAGCAGGGTGGTCAGTACATCGCGAGGAAGGTCGGGCTCGTCGATCTCACCGCGTTCGAACTGCTCGACGAGCGCCTGGCGTCGGCGGAGCGACGGCTCGAAGAACTCCCGATCGAACGCATCCAGTGCGAGGTCGCCTGCATCGATGATCGCCTGGGTGTCGCCGACCGCGTGGGCGACCGTCGAGGCCCGGGCGAGATCGTCCATTAGGCTGTAGACGCGTTCGAACTCCTCGGCGCTCGGCGGGAGGTCCACGCCGGCGACATCCATCGACAACGTCATCATGGTGCGACGCGCCAGCGCGAGCAGGTCGCCGTGTCCGGCCGCCAGCGGCTCACGCAGCACGGCGTCGATGATGCGCGGGATGCGCTCTCGCTCGAACCAGGCGAACGTGTCACGACGGAACAAGCGGTTCTCCAGGCGCCGCCGCGCGAGGTGCTCGTCGCCGTGCAGGTTCACGATTACCCCATGCATCAGCCGGTCGCCGGCGTCGTACAGGGATTGGCGCAGGTCGCGACTGCGAAAGGCATCGCGGGCGTCGGCGTAGGTGGTCAGCGTGATCATCGGTCCCGACACGACTGTAGTGAGTGGACGTCGTTAGTTCCATCACGACTACCATGGCGCCGTGATGGGGGAGACACGTTCGATGCTCGTGACCGGTGGTGCGCGAGGCTTGGGTGCAGCGATCGCGGACGCTGCTGCAACCGCTGGGTACCGGGTCGGTGTCGTCGACGTTCTCGACAGCACGGGGAATGGGCAGGCGCCGTCGTCGTCGATCCAGATGTTCTCCGCCTCGGTCGCCGACGAGTGGGCGGTCGAGGCGGTGCTCGACGAGTTCGGGGTTCCTGACGTGGTGGTGAACAACGCGGGCATCGTGCGATTCGGGCCACTGGTCGACCTCGACGTGGCCGACTTCCGTGCCGTCGTCGACGTGAATCTCGTCGGGACCTTCGTGGTTGCACGAGCAGCGGCACGCCGGTGGATCGCCGAGGGCCGTCCGGGCTGCGTCGTCAACATCACCTCGATGAACGGGGTGGCAGCCGGTCCGAACGCCGGGGCCTACGGGGCGTCCAAAGCGGGCGTGGCGTTGCTCACCTCACAGATGGCGCTCGAGTGGGGGTCGTCGGGGATTCGGGTCAATGCCGTCGCTCCCGGGTTGATCGATGCCGGCATGTCCGAGCCGATCTACGCCGACCCGGTCGTGCGGGCGGCGCGTGAGTCGAAGGTGCCGCTCGGACGTCTCGGGCTGGCATCCGACATCGCGAACGTGGTGTTGTTCCTCGCATCCGACGGGGCGGCGTACATCCACGGGCAGAACATCGTGGTCGACGGCGGCGTCACCGGTTCGGTGATCGCTCACCTTCCCCGTCCGGCCACGGTCGACTCGGTGGGGCCGTCCGCGTGACACGGGTGTTGTTGCTCACCGGCGGTTCGCCCCACGCCCACGACTTCGCGACGATCGGTGCGGCCATCGACGGCGTGTTGTCGGCGGCTGGCCACGAGGTCGTTCGCGTCGGTCACCCGGACGAGGCCGCCGAGCTGCTCCGCGATGGTCAGCACGACGTGGTCGTGGTGCACGGACTGTGGTGGAGGATGCTCGACCACGTCTACGAGCCGTGGAGGGAGTTCGCCTACTCGACACCGGCATCGACCCGGGAGACCATCGAAGGATTCGTCCGCGGCGGCGGTGGCCTCCTGGCGCTGCACACCGCCCCGATCTGTTTCGACGACTGGCCGGGTTGGGGCGACATCGTCGGTGGCTCGTGGCGTTGGGGCATCTCGTCGCATCCGCCGGTCGGGCCGGTGTCGGCCCGGATCGCGTCCGATCATCCCGTGGTCGCAGGGCTGTCGTCGACGGTCGAGCTCGTCGACGAGGTGTACGGCGATCTCGATGTTCGTGATGGCATCGAGACCCTCGCCGTGGCGAAGCGCTCCGATGGTGATGCCGATCAACCCGTGGTCTGGACGTACCGCTGCGGCGACGGTCGGGTGGTGTTCGACGGATTCGGTCACGACGACACGTCGATCGCCGATGCGGATCACGCCCGGCTGATCCGACAAGCGGTCGACTGGGTTGCCGCGCCGCCGTGCCAGATGACGGCAACGACGACGCCAACGACGACGCGAACCACGACGCCGACCACGACGCCAACCACGACGCCAACCACGACGCCAACCACGACGCCAACCACGACGGGAGGAGCAACGTGAGGCCGATCGAGGGAATGTCGGTGCTCGTCACCGGGGGTGGCTCGGGCATCGGTGAGGGGATCGCTCGGCACTTCGGTGCTGCTGGCGCAGCGGTCACCATCTCGGGCCGTCGAGCGGACAAGGTCGAGGCAGTGGCCGCGTCGATCGGGCCGGCGTGTCGCTCCGTGGTGGGTGATGTCACCGTGGCGAACGACCGCGATGCGATGGTGGCTGCCGCCGTCGAACACGGTGGTGGACGTCTCGACGTGGTGGTCAACAACGCCGGCAACATGTATCGCGGCCCGCTGGCCGAACTCGACGAACAGCAACTCCTCGACGTGTTCCACTCCAACGTGGTGGGTGGGATCATGCTCACGCAACGCGCGCTCGACGATCTCGTGGCCGCATCCGGTGCGGTGATCTTCATCGGGTCGGTGCACTCGCAACGGGCGTTCCCGGGCGCCGCGCCGTACGCCGCCACGAAGGGGGCGGTCGAGACGCTCACGGGGGTGCTCGCTGCCGAACTCGGCCCGCTCGGTGTGCGGGTGTCGTGCATCCGTCCCGGCGGAGTGTTCACCGAACTGAATCAGCGCGCCGGGCTCTTCGACGACGACACGGCGCGCGAGCGCCTGGAGGGGCTCGCACCAGCGCATGCGCTCGGCCGACTCGGCACGGTCGCCGAGATCGCCGAAGGCGTCGAGTACCTGGCCCGGGCCGAGTGGGCGACCGGCAACGTGCTCACCGTCGACGGTGGGCTCGGCCTCGGGGTCACCAACGCATGAACAACAACGAACCGGCGTGCACGATCATCGGCGCGTTCACAGAGAGGCGTCTGCCATGAGCGACGAAGCCAACGTCATCACGATCACCGGGTACGAGGAGGCCAGAGAGGTCTACCGGCAGAAGGAACTCCGCCAGGCCCTGTACGACGCCGGCGACGTGGTGATGGGTGATGTGCTGGTCAATCTCCACGGATCCGAGCATCGCGACCGTCGTCGACTCGAGAACCGTTTGTTCCGCCGTGAGACGTTCGAGATGTACGAACGCGAGCTGTTCCCACCGATCATCGAATCGACCCTGGCGCCCGACATCGCAGCGGGGCGATCCGAACTCGTCGATCTGGGTCACCGGATGATGATGAACCTGGCCGCACTCACCGCTGGCGTCGACCGGCCGCTCGGCACCGTCGACGAGACGCGTCGCCTCTACCGATATCTCATGACATTCATCGAAGGGGCCACGCTCGCCCACTACACCGGCGATCGCGATGCCAAGCGCAACGAGGTGGCTGCCGAACTCCATCTGTTCGACGAGGAGTTCGTCGTGCCCTCGATCGAGCGGCGGTCGGCGCTACGTGACGCCGGCGATGAGCTCCCGAAGGACGTGCTGTCGATCCTGCTCGCCAACGACGACGCCCTCGACCTCCCGCACGAGGTGATCGTCCGCGAGGTGGCGTTCTATCTGCTCGCCGGCGCGCACACCTCGGCCACTGCGTTCACCCGTGTGTCGCATCACGTGTTGACCTGGCTGCAGGATCACCCCGAGGACGCCGAACTCGTGCGAACCGACCGGTTGTTCCTCCAGCGATGCACGCACGAAACAGTCCGGCTCCAGCCGTCGTCGCCCATCGCGATGCGGTGGGCGCTGGCCGACATCGAGCTGAAATCGGGACGCAGCATTCCCGAAGGCGCCAAGGTGGTGATCGACCTGCTGTCGGTCAACCGTGACCCGGGTGTGTTCGGCGACCGTGCCGACGAGTTCGACCCGCACCGTGCCCTGCCCGACGGGATCCCGGCGTACGGACTGTCGTTCGGGTCGGGCATGCATGCCTGCATCGGCCAGGACCTCGCCGCCGGTCTGCTCTTCCACGACGAGTCCACCATGGACGACCACATCTTCGGGCTGGTGCCCGAGGCGGTGCAGGTGCTCTTCGACGCCGGTGTGCGCCGCGATCCCGACGACGCGCCCGAGATGGACGAGTCGACCACCCGTCCGTATTTCGGACGGTACCCGGTGCTGTTGGGCGACTGAGCCGTCGCCATCGTGGGCTCCTCAGCGGCTGTCGAGCACCGATCGAGCAGCGTCGAAGAGCAGCTGGGCGCGCTCGGTTGCCTGGACGGCGAGCAGGCTGTCGTTCTGGACTTCCACGCTGATGGTCACGTCGGCGTCGAAGCAGGCGAGCAGCTCGCCCAGGGGCAACGCACCGCCGCCAGGTGCGAGACGTCCGTGGCGGGCCTCGTCGACGAGATCGTCAGGGACTGCTGCGCGCGCGTCGCACACCTGCACCCACCCGAGCGTGCCCGACTCGACCACGGCCCGCAGGTCGGCGGCGTCGGCACCGACACGAACGTGGTGGAGCAGGTCGACCACCACCCGGCAACCGGTCTCGAGAGCGATCGCCACAGCGTCGAGTGGTTCGCTCGGGTCGGTCCAGGCCATGTATTCGAGCGCGACCCGAATGCCGAGCGGGCTGGCGAGATCTACCAGTTCAGCAATTCCGGCGATGGTGTCGGCGCGGGTCATGGTGTCGGAGACCACGAGCAGGGCGCTTGCTCCGACCGCAGCCGTGCGTTCGACGAGCGGAGTCGGGTCGTCCCCGGAACCGATGCGGTACACCTCGGCGTCGTGGATCGTGATCGCGCGGCCCTCGGCGTATCGGCGAACAGCCGACGGGTCGGTGACCGCGTGCGCAGCGGTGGCCGGGTTGGAGATTCGCAGCCCGACGCCGTCGAACCCGGCAGCCGCTGCGGCGTCGATCATCTCCGTCGGCGTCTGGTCGAGCATCGAACCGGCGGCGAGGATCAATGGCACGTTCCCACGGTAGGTCCGCCGCTGGGTGGGCGCCGAGCTGCGAGGATCTCGCGATGATCGACGTGCATGCACACACGGTGCTCCCTGGCGTGATGGGCTGCGCCGGTGAGTACGGACCGGAACTCGGCATCGGCCCCGAGGGTCGGCCGCGTTTCCGGGTCGGCAGCTACGTGCTCGATGGTGTCGACTACCGCGGCACGCCCTTCATGGACCCCGATGTCCGCCTGCGACTCAACGATCATCTCGGCATCGACGTGCAGATGCTGTCACCGAATCCGATCACCTACTTCCATCACATCGAGCCGGAGGTGGCCACCGGGTTCTGTCGTTGGCACAACGACGAACTGGCTGCCCTCGTGGCCGGGCACCCCGATCGGTTCCTCGGCGCTGCCCAGTTGCCGATGCAGGACGTCGATGCCGCTGTCGTCGAGTTCCGCCGCGCTGTCGGCGATCTCGGTCTGGTGTCGGCGTACGTCGGCACCGACTTCGGGATCGATTTCGACGACGAGCGCCTCGACCCGTTCTGGGCGGCTGCGGTCGAGTTGGACGTGCCGGTGTTCATCCACCCCGCACCGTGGGGGATCGACGGACCGCTGCGCGACGAGCGAATCCGCAAGTACGACCTCGACCTGTCCGTGGGGTTCATGTTCGAGGAGACCTTGGCGATGGCGCACCTGATCTACGGCGGCGTGCTCGATCGCCACCCCGGTCTCGACATCTGCATGTCGCACGGTGGCGGGGCGTGTGCCTACATGCTGGGCCGACTCGAGCATCAGGGCCGCACGCGCCCGTGGGCGGTCGGGAACCCCATCGATTTCCAGGGCACGATGCAACGGATGTGGTTCGACAACCACGTCCACGACGACGACTCGCTGGTGCTGCTCGAACGCAAGGTCGGCCGCGACCGGCTGGTGGTGGGGACGAACCTCGCCGGCTGGGACTCACCGAAGGAACCCGCCGAGATTCCGTTCGTCGATGCCTACGACGACAACGCCCGTCGACTACTGCGGCTCCGCTGACAGGCCCGTCCCCCGATTCCTGCCACGTTCATCACACCTTCAGCCGAAGGGGGTGCACCGGTGTGAGGCAGTCCACGTTCACGGCTGAACCCGGTCCGCCATGACACCGAGAATTCTGCAACACCGAAGACGAGGGGACGTGATCGGGCAGCTGCGGCTCAGCGATCTGGGAGCTGCTGAAAAACTTTCGAAGGTTTCTGCAAGGTCAGCCACGCCGTGTGCTCTTGACCTGCATGAACCACACCAGCAACCACAACAGTCACATCAACCACCTGAGCCATAAAGACGTCCGGTCGAACCGGATGCGTTTCGCCCTCGTAGCGGCAGTCTCCATGGTCGGTCTCGGCGTGTCGAGCGGATCCGCGTCGGCCGAGGTGCCCCCGGCCGACGACGACCTCGTGATCGTGCTCGAGCAGACCTGCCCGAAGGGCGGCAAGATCGACGTCGTCGGCAGCGTGAAGTCGATCACCGTCACGGCACCAGAGGGCAAGCTCATCGCCGGATACTGCGTGAAGGCCGGGAGCGCCGGACAGGGTGACGGCCCCGAGTCGTTCGTCCTCCAGCCACCGGTCGAGGAGATCACCTTCGGCCACTCGTCCGGCAAGGACATCTCGCATTACACGATCGATTTCGTTGACCTGCCGATCGATGACCTGGCACCGGTCCCGGCCGACGAGCCGGACATGCCCGACGACAAGGCAGCACCGGCCCCACAGCTCGAGGCCCCACAGCTCGAGGCCCCACAGCCCGAGGCCCCACAGCCCGAAACCGGGTCAGCGCCGGCACTGCCGGAGGCGCAGTCCGAAACCCCGCAGGTCCCGGTCGTGTCGGCGGCGACCACCGAGCTCCCCGTCACCGGATCGACGACGAACATCCTTGCCGGCCTCGCTGCCGGCCTCGCTGCCGGCCTCGCTGCCGGCCTCGCTGCCGGCCTCGCTGCCGGGATGGCTGCCCTCGGCCTGGTCACCCGCCGATTCGCTCGCCGTACAGCCTGAGGACCGCTGCGAGCTGGGCAACTGTTCGCTGACGGGGCGTCACAGCTCGACTTCGACCCCGTCGGCGAACAGCTTGATCGCGCCGCTCGGACATCCTCGGGCGATCCGGAGCAGGGCGTCCTCGGCCGGACGAGGGCCGTCGTGGTCGATGGTGCCGATCTCGTCGTCGTCGAACACGAAGAATCCTGGCGCCGACGCCACGCACTTGCCGGCGCTCACGCATTCGTCGCTGTCGAGGTGCACCTCATAGGCCATCGGGGTCGGGTCTCCTTGTGTCTGGGGGGTCGGGTCGTCGGGAGTTCGAGGCAGCGGGCTTCAGTCAGACCGCATTGGCCGCCCAGCCGCCGTCGGCGTACAGCACCTCGCCGGTGATGTACGACGCCCGCTCGGACAGCAGGAACTCGGCGATCTCGGCGATCTCGGAAGGTTCGCCCACGCGACCCAGCGGGACGCGGCCCGTGAGCCAGCGGACCTGTTCGGGGTCGTCGAGCCGCTCGGCGGCCATGGGCGTGCGAATCGGGCCGGGTGCGATGGAGTTGACGCGAACGCCCAGCGGAGCGCCTTCGAGCGCAGCGGCGCGCGACAGCGAGACGATCGCTCCCTTGGATGCGACGTAGTGCGCCTGTCCGGGCACGGCGATCGTGGCGTTCACCGAGGCGATGGTGACGATCGAGCGGAGGCACTTGTCGTCGGGGGGGATCGCTCGGAGGAACGAGCGGATCGCGAGCCAGGTGCCGGTGACATTGACCCGGAAGTGTCGTTCCCACTCGTCGAGCGTGGTGTCGACGATCAGGCTGCGGGTTCGGATCCCCGCACTGGTCACCAGCGCATCGATCGGTCCGATGTCGCCCATCAGCTGCTCCCAGGCGTCCTCGTCGGTCACGTCGAGTTGCCGAACCGCTGGAGCGCCGGTGGCATCGTTTGCATCGGTGGCGGTGATGTCGGCGCGAACCACCTGCCAGCCCTCACGTTCGAGCACATCGGCGCAGGCGGCACCGATGCCGGAGGTTCCACCCGTGACCAACGCTCGTTTCACGGCGCGAGCTTGCCACGGGTGAGGGCACACATCGGCATGGATCCGACCGCCGTCGCTAGAATCCTGACGACGCTTTCTCCTGCTCGTCCGACACCGGGGTGCTCCTCATGCCAGCCAACACTGACCAGTCCACCGGGAACCCGGTGGTCCATCTCTCGAACGGATCGCTCATCGACGGCACCGGCTCGGCGCCGGTACCGGGCACCGACGTGTTGATCGACGGCGACAACATCAGTGCCGTCGGCCCCCACGGCACGGTCGCAGTTCCCGCCGGTGCTCGAACCATCGACGCCAGTGGCATGACGATCATGCCGGGCCTGATCGACGCCCACTGTCATGTCACGTTCGACGACGCTCAGTCGAACGACGAGCTGTTCTTCCATCGCCCGCCGACCACCGCTGCGATGATCACGTTGTTCAACCTGCCCAAGCTGCTCCTCGCCGGGGTCACCTCGATGATGGACCCCGACACGGTCATGGGAATCGGACCCGAGGTTCGCGACGTGGTCGAGTCCGGTGCCTTCCCCGGACCTCGCATCTCCACCGGTGTGCAGGCACTGCTCACGTCCGTCGGCGGCACCGCCGGACGGCTCATCCCTGACGACGGCAGGGTCGGCTACGCCGCGGTGGTCAACACGATCGAGGAGATGGTCACCGAGACCCGGCGTCAGGTCAAGCACGGGGCCGACTGGATCAAGATCCACGCCACCGGTTCCATCCCGACGCATGCCGGCGAACTCCAGGTCTGGACCCTCGACGAGATGAAGGCGGTGTGCGATACCGCTCACGCGCTCGCAGTCCCGGTCGTGGCCCACTGTCGGAGCGCGTCGTCCACACGTGATGCCGCGCTCGCCGGGGTCGACTTGATCATGCACGCCTCGTTCATGGACGACGAGGCGCTCCAGGCAGTGATCGACAACGGCGCGGCGCTGTGTCCTACGTTCACCTTCCTCGCCAACCTCGCCGACTACGGCGAGCGTGTCGGGGCCGGTATCGGGATGCAGAACATCTTCAGGGGTGAGATCACCGCGACCGCAGCGATGATCCGGATCGCCTATGACGCCGGGGTGCCGATCCTCTGCGGCTCCGAGAGCGGGTTTGCGCTCACCCCCTATGGGCACTGGCATGCTCGCGAGATGGAGGTGTTCGTGAACGAACTCGGTCTCAGCCCGGTCGAGGCGATCTCGTGTGCCACGCGCACCAATGCGATCGCCATGCGTATGGAAGGCGAACTCGGCGTGATCATCGAGGGAGCACGGGCCGATGTGCTGGTGGTCGACGGCGACCCGGCGAGCGACGTCACCGTGCTGCAGGATCGTTCTCGCCTGCGCGCGGTGATCAGTCGTGGTTCGATGGTCGACCTCGAGCAGCCATGGCCGGAACGTCGATCGATCGCCGGCGAGACCGTGGGCAACTGGGCCGCGGAGATCCTCACGTACGAGCGTTCCCGTGCTGCGGCGGGGAAGGGCTGACGTGTTTCGCCATGTGGTGATGTTCCGGTGGGCCGACGGGGTCGACGACGCGCATGTCGCCGAGGTCGCCCGACGCCTCGACGAGTTGCCGGCGGCGATCTCCGAGATCTGTTCCTACCGCCACGGGGTCGACGCCCGGGTGAACGAGGGCAACTTCGACTACGTCGTGGTCGCCGACTTCGAATCGGCCGACGACTACGTCGTGTATCGGGATCATCCCGTTCACGCAGCCTTCATCGCCGACGTGATCGCCGGCCGGGTCGCTGACCGAGCGGCCGTGCAGTACCGCTGCTGAGGGGTTCTCGCCTGTTCGGCCAGCGCCCCGGGGGTGTCCGATCTCACCATGTGGAACACCTGTTCGGTGATAGGATTGGATGTTGATGGCCGCCAGTACCACCGCCACCGGCACCTCGCCCGCGGCGTCCCCCGAGAAGTCAATTCCCCGCAAGCGCACCTCGAAGTCGAAGGCCGACGAGCCGCAGATCATCGTGCGTGGTGCCCGCGAGCACAACCTCAAGAACGTCAACGTCGAGTTGCCGCGCGACAAGCTCATCGTGTTCACCGGGCTGTCGGGTTCGGGCAAGTCGAGCCTCGCGTTCGACACCATCTACGCAGAGGGGCAGCGCCGCTACGTCGAGTCGCTCAGCTCGTACGCCCGCCAGTTCCTCGGGCAGATGGACAAGCCCGACGTCGACATCATCGAGGGGCTGTCGCCGGCGATCTCGATCGACCAGAAGTCGGGCAGCCGCAACCCGCGGTCCACCGTCGGCACGATCACCGAGGTCTACGACTATCTGCGGCTGCTCTATGCCCGCATCGGCGTGCAGCACTGCCCGAACGACGGCACCCGCCTGCAGCGTCAGACGCCGCAGCAGATCGTCGATCGCATCCTCGCCATGGACGACGGCATCCGCTTCCAGGTGCTCGCACCGGTGGTGCGTGGTCGCAAGGGCGAGTACGACACGCTGCTGCAGGACATGTCCGGCCAGGGCTACGTCCGTGCTCGCATCGACGGCGAAACGGTCGACATCGACGAGTTCCTCAAGCGTGACGAACGGCTCGCCAAGTACGAGAACCACAAGATCGAGATCGTCGTCGACCGCCTCGTGCTCAAGGAGGGAATCGAGCGGCGTCTCACCGACTCGCTCGAACAGGCGCTCGGCCTGGCCGACGGTGTCGCCGAGATCGAGGTCGTGCCGCGTGACGGCGCCGGTGGGGCAGATGGTGAGGCCGAAACGCTCACGTTCAGCCAGCACCTGGCGTGTCCGGTGTGCGGCACGAGCTACGACGAACCGGCGCCGCGCAACTTCTCGTTCAACTCCCCGTACGGCGCGTGTGCCGCGTGTGACGGCCTCGGCACCACGTTCGAGGTCGACCCCGAACTGATCATCCCCGACCCCGAGATGTCGCTCGCCGACGGGGCGATCGCCCCGTGGCGATCGGCCAACACGCAGTACTTCATCCGCATGCTCGAATCGGTGGGCGAGGGTCAGGGCATCGATGTGAACGCGCCGTGGGAGGAGCTCACGGCCAAGCAGCAGAAGGTCATCCTCCACGGCGTGAAGGGGAAGATGACCGTCAAGTACCAGAACCGCTACGGACGGTCGCGGACGTACTCCACCGAGTACGAGGGCGTCATCCCATGGATCAAACGGCGTCACGAGGGCAGCGACAGCGACTGGGCCCGCGACCAGTACGAGGGCTACATGCGCCTCGTGCCGTGCTCCACGTGCGACGGTGCACGGCTCAAGCCGTCGACGCTGGCGGTCACCATCGACGACAAGAACATCTCCGAAGTCGCCGACATGTCGATCGGCGAGTCGGCGAAGTTCCTCGCCGGGTTGGAGCTGTCCGAGCGCGATCGGATGATCGCCGAGCGGGTCACCAAGGAGATCAACGCCCGGCTCGGCTTCCTGCTCGATGTCGGCCTCGACTACCTCACGCTGTCGCGGTCAGCCGGCACGCTGGCCGGTGGTGAAGCGCAACGCATCAGGCTCGCGTCGCAGATCGGATCCGGTCTGGTCGGCACGTTGTACGTGCTCGACGAGCCGTCGATCGGGCTGCACCAGCGCGACAACCGACGCCTGATCGACACGCTCACCCGCCTGCGCGATCTGGGCAACACGGTGATCGTCGTCGAGCACGACGAGGAGACGATCCGTGAGAGCGACTGGATCGTCGACATCGGGCCCGGTGCCGGCGAGCACGGCGGCGAGGTCGTGTACTCGGGCAAGGTGCCGGGGATCCTCAAGGTCAAGGAGTCGATCACCGGGCAGTACCTGTCGGGTCGAAAGTCGATACCGGTGCCCGAGCAGCGTCGCCCGCAAGGGCTCGAGTCGCTCCGCATCCAGGGCGCCCGCGAGCACAACTTGCAGAACATCGACGTCGACATCCCGCTCGGTAACTTCGTCGCCATCACCGGAGTGTCGGGCTCGGGCAAGTCATCGCTCGTGCGCGACATCCTGCTGCCAGTCCTGATGCAGCGGATCTACAAGTCGAAGATGTCCGCCGGCAAGCACAAGCGCATCGATGGCATCGAGTTCCTCGACAAGGTCATCGACATGGACCAGTCGCCGATCGGGCGTACCCCGCGATCGAACCCGGCCACGTACACCGGTGTGTTCGACAACGTCCGCAAGCTGTTCGCCTCCACCAACGAGGCCAAGGTGCGCGGGTACATGCCGGGTCGCTTCTCGTTCAACGTCAAGGGTGGGCGCTGCGAGGCGTGTTCTGGCGACGGCACGCTGAAGATCGAGATGCACTTTCTTCCTGACGTGTACGTGCCGTGCGAGGTGTGCCACGGTGCCCGCTACAACCGCGACACCCTCGACATCGAGTTCAAGGGCAAGAACATCGCCGAGGTGCTCGACATGCCGGTCACCGAGGCGGTCGACTTCTTCGCCAACCAGCCGGGCATCGCCCGCTACATGCAGACGCTGGTCGATGTCGGCCTCGGCTACGTGCGGCTCGGGCAGTCGGCGCCGACGCTGTCGGGTGGCGAGGCGCAGCGGGTGAAGCTGTCGGCCGAGCTCGCCAAGCGGTCCACCGGCCACACGATCTACCTGCTCGACGAGCCGACCACCGGCCTGCACTTCGACGACGTCAAGCGGCTCCTCACGGTGCTGCAGCGTCTCGTCGACCAGGGCAACACGGTGCTGGTCATCGAGCACAGCCTCGACGTCATCAAGACCGCCGACTGGGTGATCGACCTCGGCCCCGACGGCGGCAACGGTGGTGGCACCATCGTGGGCGAAGGCACCCCCGAACACATCGCGTCACTCGAAGCCAGCCACACCGGCCGCTTCCTCCGCAACGTCCTCTGACCCACCCACCCACCCACCCACCCGCCAGCGCAGCCAGCAAGGGCGATGAGCGAAACCCCAGCATGTGGAGGTTTCGCTCACCGGTGGCGTGCATCTG
>Ga0105054_10002183_pt1 | contig 31496 bp, 29 predicted proteins | sample BON02_FD_78091 | JGI IMG/M metagenome (GOLD analysis project Ga0105054, IMG submission 78091) | Freshwater microbial communities from Lake Bonney liftoff mats and glacier meltwater in Antarctica - BON-02 (megahit assembly) | ecosystem: Environmental > Aquatic > Freshwater > Ice > Glacier...
CGCCTTCACCTTGGGCCGGATGTCGGCCAGCGTGCCGGTGATGAACGCCTGATCGGGCCAGGAGACGCGGTAGGCGACCACCACCGGGCAATCCTCGCCGTAGAACGGCACCAGCTCGCGCACGACACGGACCAGGTTGTTGACCGAGAGGTGAACACACAGCGTGGCGCCCGAGGCCGCCAGGGTCGCCAGGTCCTCGCCCTTGGGCATGGCCGTGGCGCGCACGGCGGTCCGCGTCAGGATGATGGTCTGGCTGATGTCGGGCAGGGTCAGCTCGGTCTTCATCGCCGCGGCGGCAGCGGCAAAGGCCGGCACGCCGGGCGTGACGTCATAGTCGATCCCGGCATCGTCGAGCCGGCGCATCTGTTCGGCGACCGCGCCGTAGATCGAGGGATCGCCCGAATGGACGCGGGCAACGTTCTGCCCCTTGCCGTCGGCCTCGACCATCATGGCGACGATCTCGTCGAGATGCAGCGGCGCGGTATCGACCACCAGCGCGCCCTCGCTCGCCTGGTCGATGATCTCCTGCGGCACCAGCGAACCGGCATAGAGCACGACCGGGCAGGCCTTGATCAGGTTCAGCGCCCGCACGGTGATGAGATCGGGCGCGCCGGGTCCGGCGCCGATGAAATGCACGGTCATGAAGACAACTCCGTAACAGGGAAACAAGGGATCACGCGGAGACGCGGAGGCGCGGAGAGAAGGAAGGCGGCCTCGCCCTTCTCCGCGCTCTCCGCGTCTCCGCGTGAGAAACTGTGTTCGGCCACACCCGGCATCACGCAACGCCCCGCTTCTTGGCGTAGCCGCGCGGCGTGTAGACCGCGTCGGTTCCCAGGCGGCGGTAACGCCGGGTCTGGCTGGCGCCGACCAGGACGACGCTCATCATGTCGACATCGTCGACGGCGAGTTCGGCCAGCGTGGTGTGGGCCATCGATTCGTCCGGGCGCCCCAGCATGCGCCCGATCATCACCGGCGTGTCGGCGGGACGATGCTCCAGCAAGATGGTGCGGGCTTCGACCAGCTGGTCGCGGCGGCGCTTGGACACCGGATTGTAGAAGGCGATGGCGAAATCGCCCTCGGCGGCGGCCCTGACACGTTTCATGATGACCTCGCGCGGGGTCAGCAGGTCCGAGAGCGAGATCGTGCAGAAGTCATGGCCGAAAGGCGCTCCGGCCCTCGCCGAGGCAACCTGGAAGGCCGTGACGCCGGGCACCACGGTGACCTCGACCCCGCGCCAGCCCGGCTGGGGATCGACATCGAGCACCTCGTGCACCAGGGCAGCCATGGCGTAGATGCCGGGATCGCCCGAACAGATCAGCGCGACATGGCGGCCCTGGCCCGCCAGATCGAGCGCGGCGCGGCAGCGCGCTTCTTCCTCGCCCAGGGCAAAGTCGTGGCGCGTCTTGCCTGCCGCCAATGAGCCCGCCAGATCAATGTAATAGCCGTAACCGACCAGATCGGTCGCCGCGGCGATCGCGCGGCTGGCCTCGGGCAGACGCAGCATTGCATCGCCCGGGCCCAGCCCGACCAGCACCAGCCTGCCGCGCGGACGGCCAGCGGCGCGAGCATCGATGTCGGCGGGTGCGAGCGCCACGGCGCAGGTGGCGCGTTTGGTCTTTTTCTTGGCGACGATCAGTTCGCCATCGGCACCGGCAGCCGCGAGCGCGGCGCCTTCCGAAACACCGTGGCAGCCGACCTCGGCAAAGACGATGTCGGAAGGGTTGGCCAGGCGCGGCGTCTGGGCCTCAAGCGCCGCCGCATCGAACAGCACCAGCGGCGCATCGAGCGCGGCGGCCGCTGCGATCACGGCAGGCTCATCAGCCTTCAGATCGATCGAGCCGACACAGGCCACCGCACCCGCCGCCAGCCCCGCATCGGCGAGCGTGGCACGCACCAGTTCGACCAGTTCGGTGGGATCGCAATCGCGCTCGCAGCCGACACCCACGGCAAGGCGCGGCGGATGCAGCACCAGCGTTGCTGCATCGCCTGCATTGGCGCGTTCCGTCACGACGACGCGATGGTTTCCCTCGCTGGAGAACGGCAACTCCGCAAGCCACCCGGCCTCGCCTTCCAGCGTCACGGCTTCGCCCGCCAGCAGCGCGGCCATCACCGCCTTGGCAACAGGAGGGTTGGCGACACGCCAGCCGGCCGGGGGTTCATCGAGCGCGATGCCGAAGCGGGCATCGCCCGCCGTCGTCACCGCCGCACTGCCACCCAGCAACCCGGCGCAAGCGCGCGCCAACGCGTTGGCGCCATGATGCCCGCCGATCAGCGGCACGGCGGTACTGCCGTCCTCGGCCACGGCGACCACCGCGCTCTCGCGGAACTTGTCGGCCAGATGCGGCGCCACCGCGCGGATCAGGATGCCCGCCGCGCAGACCCCGACCACGGGTGTGCCCGCGGCAAAAAGCGATGCGGCATGCGCCATCGTGTCGTCGAAGGAAACATCGGCATCGGCAATACGCGGGCCGTAACCGTGCAGGCTCGCGCCGGGCAGGCCGGCGACCAGCCTGCGCGCCACAGCCTCCCCGCCCGACCCCAGGCAGAGCACGGCACATCCTTGCGGCAGGGTCATGAGATACTCCAGCAGACGCGGTTCGCGCGGAGCCGAAAACGCGGAGACAGGTCTCTCCACGAACCTATTTCCCCTCCCCCCCGGAGGGGGAGGGTCAGGGTGGGGGGGAACCCTCCGCAATCGCGGACACCGCGAGGAAGCAGGGAAGCGCTACGCGCTCCCCCCCTCCCGAACCCTCCCCCTCGCTGGGGGGAGAGGCGATATGGACTGGATCTCATCGCCAGGCCTCGCCGCGGCGGTGGATCAGGATCATGGAGAAGTAGGGCGCCTTGGCCTGGTCGATCTGCGTGAAGGCGAGCACCTTCTGGTCGGCCATGGTGGCGTGTTCGACGTAATGGGCGCGGTCGGCCAGGCCGCAGGCCTCGACGACACGGCGGACCTTGGCGAAGTGGCGGCCGATCTTGATGATCGCGGCGGCCTCGACATTCTGCAGGCGGGCGCGCAGGTCGTCCTCCTCCAGCGTCGCCGGGCAGACCACCAGCACATCGTCGCGCGAGGCCAGCGGCGCGCCGGCCGCAGCCGGGCAGGCGACCAGCGAGGAAACCCCGGGCACCACTTCCGTGCGGTAACGATCCGAGAGGCGGCCGAAGAGATACATGAACGAGCCGTAGAAAAACGGATCGCCCTCGCAGATCACCGCGACGTCGCGGCCGGCGTCGAGATGGCCGGCGATCTCCTCCGCCGCACGGTCATAGACCGCCTCGACCGGGAAGCGGTTGGCGTCCAGCGGCATGCGGATGGCGATCTCGGTCTGGCCGGGTTTCAGGTGCGGCGCAACGATCCGGCGCGCCAGGCTCTCGCCGTGTTCGGGCGCCGGCCAGGCCAGCACCGGTGCAGCGGTGAGGATGCGCAGGGCCTTCAGCGTGATCAGTTCGGGATCGCCCGGGCCAACGCCCAGACCGTAGAGGGTACCGCTCATGGCTTTACCGCACGCCATTGTGTCACGGGCATCATGGGCCGCCATCCGGTCAGGCCGCCGACGGGTTCGGCGCGGCTGACCGCGATGCGGACCAGTTCTCCGCCCAGGTTCTGATGATGGGTGTAGAGCGCCTGTTCGCTTTCGAGCGTCACCGCGTTGGCGACCAGGCGGCCGCCCGGCGGCAGCGCCTCCCAGCAGGTCGCCACGACCCCCTCACCCGCGACACCGCCGCCGATGAAGACGGCATCGGGCGCCTCCAGCCCCTCGAGTGCTTGGGGAGCACTGCCGGCAATCACCTTGAGGCCGGGCGTGCCCAGCGCCAGGGCGTTGTGGGCGGTCATGGTGCGGCGATCGGCGTTGCGTTCGATGGCGATGGCGCTGGTCCGGTCGGCCGCGCGCATCCATTCGATGGCGACCGAACCGCAGCCCGAGCCGACATCCCACAGGCGCGCGCCGGGCGTGGGCGCCAGCGCCGCCAGGGTCATGGCACGGACCTCGCGTTTGGTCATCTGGCCGTCGTGTTCGAAGGCGTCATCGGGCAGGCCGGGCGAGCGCGCCAGCACGCGTGTGCCCGGCTCGGCGGCAAGTTCCACCGCGATGGTGTTGAGATCGTCCACGTCTTCTCCGATGCCCTCAGCCGCCAGCGTGCTGACAAGGCGCTCGCGCGGGCCGCCCATGTGGCACAGCACGTGAAGGCGGCTTGGCCCGAAACCGGCACGCGACAGCAGATCGGCGACCTTGGCCGGGGTTGTGGCGTCTTCGGAGAGAATCAGCAGGCGCTGGCCCGGCGCCAGATGGGCGTTGAGCAGTTCCAGCGGCCGTCCGTGCAGGGTGAGTTGGACCGTCTCGGCCAGCGGCCAGCCCAGCCGGGCGCAGGCCAACGTGAAGGCCGAGAGTCCGGGGATGACACGGGCACTCTCGGCCCCGAAACGGCGCAACAGGGTGACGCCGATGCCATAGGCCATGGGGTCGCCCGAGGCGAGGACGCAGACACGCCGCCCCTTCAGGCCCTCCAGGCGCTCCACGGTCTTGCGCAGCGGGCTTTCCCAGGTCAGGCGTTCGGCAGCGCTGCCGCCGGCCAGTTCCAGGTGGCGGGCGCCGCCGACCAGGATCTCGGCGTCGTCGACCAGCGCACGCGCGGCCGGCGTCAGCCCCTCCAGGCCGTCCTCGCCCAGGCCGACGATCGAAAGCCAGGCCGTCATGTTCAGATGCCTCCCATCAGGGCGTTGACCGCCGCGGCCGCCATGGCGCTGCCGCCGCGCCGGCCGTGCACGGCGATATAGTCCAATCCGCTCTGAGCCAGGGCCGTTTTCGACTCTGCGGCGCCGACGAACCCCACCGGCATGCCGATCACCAGCGCCGGGCGCGGCCCACCGGCAGCGACGATCTCGAGCACACGGAACAGTGCGGTGGGCGCATTGCCGATGGCCACGATGGCACCCTCCATCTGCGAAGCCAGCAGATCGATCCCGGCAGCCGAGCGGGTGCCGCCCCGGCTGGCAGCGCGCTCGGCGGCGGCCTTGGCGGCAACCTTGCACAGCACCTTGTTGGCGGCAGGCAGACGGCGCGCGATGATGCCCTTGGCGACCATCTCGACGTCGGTCAGGACCGGCGCTCCGGCCTCCAGCGCCGCCCGCCCCCTGGCCACGGCGTCTTTCGACAGGTCGAGATCGCGCGGCAGGTCGGTCATGCCGCAGGTGTGGATCAGGCGCACCGCCAGGGCATGGGCCTCGACCGGGACGTGGGAGAGATCGGCCTCGGACTCGATGATGCGACGGCTCTCGCGGTAGATCGCCTCCGGGTCGTCGATATAGGCAAAGGCGTTGGGGAACAGGGCATCGACATCAATTTTCTCCCTTCCCGCCCGGATGCCCGGCCGGTCGACACCCAGCACCCAGCCCTCCTCGCGCTCTGCGATGCGGCGCTCCTCGTCGGTCAGATCGGGCGCACCGGCGAACATGGCCGGCAGGGTGCCGGTTTCGTCCAGGTGGGCAAAATGGCCGGCGATCGCCTGCACCTGCAGCGCATCCTTGACGGCCTCGCCCTGCGCCAGCGGCGCGACCAGCGAGGGATAGATTTCGGTCAGGATCACCGGATGGCGCCGGGTCGCCTCGGCATCGAGCGGGGCCAGCCCGGTCTCGAAAGGCCAGACACGGCAGAGATCCTTCAGCCGACGGTCACGCCGCAGCAGGCGCACCACGGGGATGCCCGTGAGCGCCTGGCTGCCGACCGAACCGGCGCCGGCGAGTTTCCACACCGGCTGCGGCCCGCTGATGTAACGCTCGCCGATGCGCCGCTCCGGCAGGGCGCCATAGGCCGGACGGGTCATCGCCAGATGGTCGAAGCGGCGGCCCTGGGGATGGCCCCAGAACGGCCCGGCGTCATGGCCGATCGCGCCGTTGAACCGGTCGGCCACGGCAAAGCGGTTGTTGGCGTTGTCGGCGCCGTCGTCGATCACGGCGGTGATGCGATCCCACATCGCCTGCCAGGGCAGACCCTTGAGACCCAGTGCCGCGCTGGTGCCGGCGGGATAGCCAAAGGAAAAGTCGAAACCGACCAGCGTGCGTTTGCCCTGCCCGGCCAGATCGGCCAGCAGGTCGGCAATACGCACGCGCGCGCCCTGGCGTGTCGGCGCGTTCTCCAGCACGGCCAGCCGCAGGCCACGCGTCGTGCGCTGGACCAGGGCGAGCCAGATGCTGTCGCGCCCCAGCTTGGGCCGCGCTTCGGCACTCCAGTCGACCATGAGATAGGCATCGAACAGCGTCATGAAACGGGTGTGGCCTTTCGCTTGCGCCGCAGGCAACAAGCTTGCTCACGCGGAGACGCGGAGTGCGCGGAGAAACAGGGGAGAGTCCGAACGCGCCTGCCGTCAGGCCACGCACCATGTCTCCGCGTTCTCCGCGTCTCCGCGTGCCCGAACGTTCTGGTTAGAGCCGCCCTCACGATTTCAGGGTCTTTGGCCCGAGGGGATGATCGGCATGGGGATAGGGATGATGGCCGTGGTCATGGCTGTGCCCATGATCATGATCGTGACCATGCGCGTGGTCATGGCCGTGCCCGTGCCCGTGCCCGTGGTCGTGGCCATGATCGTGACTGTGCCCGGCGTCACCGGTGCCGATGCCCTCGACGTGATGGTGGTGGCTTTCCTGGGGCAGGCCGACCTCGGCCTCGAAACCCAGCACCTGCTCGCGGTACTTGCAGGTCTGGCAGTTCATGTTGCCGGTGCCCTCAAGGATCTCGTGGACCCGGTCGACGAAGGTGTCGAGCACCAGGGGATGATCGTTGAGGTAGCCGGCCTTCACGAACCGGGTGTCGCCGTGTTTGGCCGCGGCGTCATCGACGGCGTCGTAGATGCGCTGCACCAGGATGCCGTTGAAGAGGAAATACGGAAACACGACGACGCGTTTGAACCCCAGGCGCACGACGTGGTCGAGCGCCGGGGCGACCAGCGGGAAAGTGACACCCGAATAGGCGACCTCGCCCCAGCCGAAACCCAGGCCTTCCCACAACATGCGCGCGACCTTGGAGACGTTGGAATTGGCGTCCGGGTCCGAGGCGCCGCGCCCGACCGTGACCAGCAGCGTTTCGTGGTAGGGGACCGGGCCGTCTTCGGCGTCGGCGGCGGCCATGGCCGCCTTGACCCGCTCACCGGCGGCGCGCACCAGGCGCGTATCGATGCCGAGATCGCGCCCGTAGCTGATCGTCAGGCCCTCGTGCTGGGCCTGATAGGTGTTGAGCACGCTGGGAACGTCATTTTTCACATGGCCGGCGGCAAACAGCATGCCCGGTACCGCCAGGATGCGGCGCGCACCCTGGGCGCGCAGCTTGTCGAGCCCCTCGCGGATGATCGGTGTCGCGAATTCCAGGAAGCCGTATTCCATCGGCCAGGCGAAACGGCCCTTCAACTGCTCGGCGACGCTGGCGAATTCCGTGATCGCCCGTTCGTCGCGGCTGCCGTGGCCGCACATCATCACCGCGATGTCGCTCATGATCTTCTTTCCTCTCGTGCCTTCTTGTTCCGATTGACGGCAGACGCGGTCGCAACCACCTTGCCGCCATGCTGTTCGACAATGCCGCACCCGCCGTTCTGGCGGCCGCCCTTCTTCTGGACGCCCTGATCGGCGACCCGCGCTGGCTGTGGTCGGCGCTGCCCCATCCCGTGGCGCTGTTCGGCGCGGCGATCGGCTGGGCCGACCGGCGTCTCAACCTGCGCGATGCCGAAACCCGCCGCATGCGCGGCACGCTGCTGCTGATCGCCCTTGTTACGGTGGCCGGCGCGATCGGATCGTTGTTTGCCTGGCTCTCGGCGATCACGGTCTGGGGCTGGATGATCGAGGCGCTGATCGCCTTTTCGCTGATCGCCCAGCGCGACCTCCATGAACATGTCAGCCGTGTCGCGCGGGCGCTCACCACCGAGGGCCTGGCCGGCGGGCGGCGCGAGGTCGCCATGATCGTGGGCCGCGATCCCGAGGCGCTGGACGAAGGCGGCGTCTGCCGCGCGGCCATCGAGTCCCTGGCCGAGAACTTCGCCGACGGCGTCGTCGCGCCGGTCTTCTGGTATCTCGTGGCCGGCCTGCCCGGGCTGATCGTCTACAAGGCGGTCAACACCGCCGACAGCATGATCGGCCACAAGACCGACCACTATCTCGCCTTCGGCTGGGCCAGTGCCCGCTTTGACGACCTGCTGAATTTCGTGCCCTCGCGCCTGTCGGGCCTGTTTTTCATCATCGCCAGCGTCGCCCTGCCCGGCGGCGACCCTCGGGAAGCCGCCGTCGCCATGTGGCGCGACGCCCGTCAGCACAAGTCGCCCAGTGCGGGCTGGCCCGAAGCCGCGCTGGCGGGCGGCCTGGGCATCGCCCTTGCCGGTCCGCGCCGCTACCACGGCGAGATGGTCCGCGACGCCTGGATGGGCCGCAACGGCCGCGCCAAGTGTACGCCCGCCGACATCCGCCGCAGCCTGCACCTCTACGTCTATGCCTGCGTGCTCTGCGCCCTGGCCGCCATCTCCGTGCTGACCTGGGCGAGCTGAGCCTGGCGCCGGAGCGTCGGCCCCCCGTTTTCCGTCAACAGCGCGCAGTCGGGACTCCGCGATCTCCCCAGGATCACTTCTGTGTCGGTGCATCTGGATGCCCGCCTGCGCGGGCATGAGGAGGTGAGGGTTGGGCTGACGCGTTTCGGCCGGGCTGCGGTTGTTTCCTTGCCGACCCGGGACCGCGGCGGCGATGAGACGCGCGCTTTCCTCAATATTCTCCTCATGCCCGCGCAGGCGGGCATCCAGACGCACAGGCGCAGACATCTCGCGCCAGCGCACGCGGCCAGCCGCAAGTTGTGGTGAGTCGCCTTCAACGCGCACGGGCGATCTCCAGGATGCGATCGAGATCGAGCGCGGCTTCCAGGCCGGCGGCCAACTCGTCCAGGGCGGCTTCGACCCCGGCCTCGAAGGCGATGCCGCTGCTTTCGCGCGTACGCAGGCGGCCGAGAAACCCGGCGCGGAAATCGTCGGAGGCAAAAAGGCCGTGCAGGTAACTGCCCATGACACGCCCGTCGGCCGAGACCGCGCCGTCCTCGCCGCCATCGAGCCGCAGCAACGGCCGCGCGCGGTCGGCGCCCGAAGTGACCCCCATGTGCATCTCGTAACCCGACACCGCCTCGCCGGTGGCCGCCGTGCCTCTGGCGGCGACCAGGCGCTTGTCGCCCGATAGCACGGTGGTGACATCGAGCAGGCCAAGGCCCGGCTCGCTGCCGGCGGGCCCCTCGATGCCATCGGGATCGGCAACACTGGCGCCCAGCATCTGGTAACCGCCGCACAGGCCGACGACGGCGCCGCCGCGCCGGACATGGGCGGCGATGTCGACATGCCAGCCGTTGGCCTTCAGCGCCCGCAGGTCGCTCATCGTGCTCTTGGAGCCGGGCAGCAGCACCAGATCGGCATCGCCCGGTATCGCCTCGCCCGGTGCGACCAGAACGACCGCGACATCGGGCTCGGCGACCAGCGGATCGAGATCGTCGAAGTTGGCGATGCGGTCGAGCCGGGGCACGGCGACCTTGATCGCGCGTTTCTGCCCGGCGGCCAGGGTACCGTGGCTGTCGAGCGCCATGGCGTCCTCGGCGGGCAGGCGCCGGGCAGCGGCCAGATGCGGCACGACGCCCAGGCAATCGAGCCCGGTGCGCTGCTTCAGGATATCGATGGCGCCGTCGAACAACGAAACATCGCCGCGGAACTTGTTGATCATGTAGGCGGCAACGGCGGCGCGTTCGTCGGCCTCCAGCAGCGCCATGGTGCCGACGATGCTGGCGATGACGCCGCCGCGTTCGATATCGCCGACCAGCACAACGGGCACGCCAGCGGCCAGGGCAAACCCCATGTTGGCGATGTCGCCGGCGCGCAAGTTGACCTCTGCAGGGCTGCCCGCACCTTCGACCAGCACCAGATCGGCCTGCGCCTCCAGCCGCGCAAAGCTGTCGCGCACGGCGGCCATCAGCCGGGGTTTCATGGCGTGGTAATCGCGCGCCTGCGCGTTGCCAGAAACCTTGCCCTGAACGACGACCTGGGCGCCCTTCTCCGACTGTGGTTTCAGCAGCACCGGGTTCATGTGGATCGAGGGCGCGACACCGCAGGCCCGCGCCTGCAGCATCTGGGCGCGGCCGATCTCGCCGCCGTCGGCGGTGACCCCGGCGTTGTTCGACATGTTCTGCGGCTTGAACGGGCGCACGATAAGGCCGCGCCGCGTGAAGGCGCGCGCCAGACCGGCAACCACGAGCGACTTGCCGACATCCGAGCCGGTGCCCTGGAACATCACAGCGGCGGTCATGCGGATACGGCCCTCACCGGCCGATCACCGCTGCGACAAACACGCCATGGGCAGGGCGCGATGGCATCCGGCTAGGACCCGCCCAGCGCGGCGCGCAGGGCATCGGCTCCGGCATTCGGGTTGGCCTGGCCGAAGACGATCTGGCGCGTCGAGAATTCCGCGCCGTAGTAGAAACGGTTGCGGTCGGGGTCGGGTTCGAGCACCGCGCCTTCAATCGCCGCGCCGGCAAACAGGCCTTGGGACTTGGCATAGGAATAGACGTCGTCGTTGACGTCGCTGGTCGACTGGGCGTTGACGCCGGCGCCGACCGGGCCAGCGGCCACGGAGGCCTCGCCGCCCAGCGTCACCTTGTCCTTCAACATGGCGTCCAGACCGGTGTCGGTCATCACCACGAGCACGACCTTGCTGACCGAACCACCGATCTGCAGGCCGATCGAGCCGGAGGCCAGCGTAACAAAGGCGGGCTGGCTCCAGGTGCCGGTCGCACCGTCGCGCGCCAGCATGACGCCCTGGCCCCACTCGCCGCCGATGATGAAACCGCCCTTGATCATCTCGGGCACGATGATGACGGCCCTGGCGCGCGCCAGCAGGCTGTTGAGATTGGCGAAATCGGGGTCGCTGGTCATGTTCTTGTAGGTTGCCAGCGCCGCGTCGACGACACGCTGGGGCGCTTCCTCGGCGCGCGCCAGGCCGGTCAGGGCAAACAGGCACAACAGGCTGGTGAGAAGGCGTTTCATGCGTCTTGCTCCATGAAGGATCGTGCGCTCGCCCGCCATGTTACACCCGCGTCCCAATGGCGACCCACGGCCATCAGAACTCCACACCCGGCTGGCTTTTGACGCCCTCGCGGAAGGGATGTTTGACCAGGGTCATCTCGGTCACGAGGTCGGCCAGGTCGATCAGCTCGGGCGCGGCATTGCGCCCGGTGACGACGACATGGAGGTCGGGCCGCTTGTGCGCCAGCGTGTCGAGCACGTCCTCGAGATCGACGTAGTCGTAACGCAGCGCGATGTTGAGTTCGTCCAGGATCACCATGCGGATGCCGGGATCGGCCATGAGCTTCTTGGATTCTTCCCAGGCCGCGCCCGCCGCGGCGATGTCGCGTTCGCGGTCCTGGGTCTCCCAGGTGAACCCTTCGCCCATGATCTTGTAGGTGACCTGCTCGGGGAACTGCGAGAACAGCAGGTGTTCGCCGGTGTCGCCGCGGCCCTTGATGAACTGCACGATGCCGATGCGGTAACCATGGCCGATGCAGCGCGCGGCCATACCCCAGGCGGCCGAGGACTTGCCCTTGCCCTTGCCGGTGTGGACGATAATCAGCCCGCGTTCTTCCGTCTTCTGCGCCATCAGGCGGTCACGCGCGGCCTTGCGCTTGGCCATCTTCTCGCGATGGCGTTCGTTGACCTCGGCTCCCGGTTCGCCCGTGCCGGTCTCGTTGTCGGCTTGGCTCATGCCACCTTCTCCTTCTGTCGGGTGCGTCCGGCCAGAGCGGCCAGATGCTCCCCGGTGCTGTTGCGGCGCGGTTTCCACAGGCCGCGCGCCTGCGCCTCTGCAAGTCTGGCGGCGATGTCGGCCAGGGCCGCCGGATTGACCTCGGCGATCCAGTCGCGCACGGCGGGATCGTCGAGAAAGGCGTCATAGACCGCGTCGAAATGATGGTCCTCGACGCAATGGGCCGAGGCGGCAAAGCCGAACAGGTAGTCGACCGTGGCGGCCATCTCGAAGGCGCCCTTGTAGCCGTGGCGCATGACGCCGGCGATCCACTTGGGGTTGACGACGCGGGCGCGCACGACGCGGCCGATCTCTTCCTGCAGCGTGCGGATCTTCGGGCTTTCGGGGCGCGAATGGTCGTTGTGATAGACCGCCGGCTGTTTGCCCGAAGCCTTGCGCACCGCCGCGGTCATGCCGCCCTCGAACTGGTAGTAATCGTCGGAATCGAGCAGGTCGTGTTCGCGGTTGTCCTGGTTGTGCAGCACCGCCTCGACCTTGCCCAGACGGCGCTCGAACAGATCGTGCGCGGGTTTGCCCTCGGCACCCGCGCCATAGGCCCAGCCCGACCAGGCGACATAGGCGCGGGCCAGGTCGTCCGACTGGCTCCAGCCGCCCTCGTCGATCAGCGCCTGCAGGCCGGCGCCGTAGGAACCGGGTTTGGAACCGAAGACCCGCGTCGCGGCCTGGCGCAGGGCTGCTTCGGCATCCTCGCCGGCTGCGGCCGCGCGGGCAGTCTCGGCGGCGGCGCGGGCGGCCAGCGGATTGATGTCCTCGGGTTCGTCCAGCGCGGCGACGGCACGGGCGGCGCTGTCGACCAGATCGATCAGGTTGGGGAAGGCATCACGGAAGAAACCGGAGACGCGCAGGGTGACGTCGACGCGCGGGCGCCCCAGCACACTGGCGGGCATGATCTCGAAGCCGGTGACACGGCCGCTGCGCGGTTCCCAGGTCGGCTGCACGCCCATCAGCGCCAGCGCCTGGGCGATGTCGTCGCCGCCCGTGCGCATGTTGGCCGTGCCCCAGGCCGAGAGCGCAACCGCACGCGGCCAGTCGCCGTGTTCCTGCGCGTGGCGCTCGACCAGGCGGGTCGCCGAGGACCAGCCCAGCCGCCATGCCGCAGGCGTGGGCACCGAGCGGGTATCGACCGAATAGAAGTTGCGCCCGGTGGGCAGCACATCCGGCCTGCCGCGCGAGGGTGCGCCCGAGGGACCTGGCTGCACGAAACGGCCATCGAGACCGGTCAGCAGCGCGCCGATCTCGGCATCGCCGCAGGCCGCCACGGCCGGACGCAGGTGCGCCTCGATCTCGGCCAGCACTGCGGCGGTCGCCGTCCATGCGGCATCGCAATCCGCCTCGCCCGCGACCAGCGCCAGGGCCAGCAGTTCCAGCCGCTCGACCGTGTCGCCATAACTGCGCCAGGGTTCGCCGGTGATGGCGCCGAGCGTTTCGGGCCGTTCACCCTGCCAGGGCAACGCCATCTCGGCATCGAGCGGGTCGAGCGCCAGACCGAGGTCGGCAGCCAGCGCGCGGGTCAGCGAGGCATGTCCGCCCTTGCCATCGCCGCGCGGCACGCGGACCAGCGCCACGGTCAGGGCATCGGCCAGCGCCTTCTCGGGCGAAAGTCCGAAGATGTGCAGCCCGTCGCGGATCTGCATTTCCTTCAGCTCGCAGAGGTAACCGTCGAGCTTGGCCAGCCGTTCACCTTCGTTGTCGCCCGCACCGATGCCGCAATCCTTGTCGAGACCGGTGGAGACGCAAAGCTCCAGGATGTCGCGCGACAACGGCTTGAGGCGGCGGGGATCGGTCTGGCTCGCTTCGAAATATTCGTCGACCAGGGCTTCGAGATCGCGCAGCGGGCCGTAGGTTTCGGCCCGCGCCAGCGGCGGCGTCAGGTGATCGACGATGACGGCGGCGGTGCGGCGCTTGGCCTGGCTGCCCTCGCCGGGGTCGTTGACGATGAAAGGGTAGAAATGCGGCAGGGGCGCAAAGGCCGCTTCCGGGAAGCAGGTTTCCGAGAGCGCCAGCGCCTTGCCCGGCAGCCATTCCAGATTGCCGTGTTTGCCCATGTGGATCACCGCATGGGCGCCGAAATCGCGCGCCAGCCAAGCGTAGAAGGCAAGATAACCGTGTGGCGGCACCAGATCGGGATCGTGGTAGGTCGCCTTGGGGTCGATGTTGTAGCCGCGCGCGGGCTGCACGCCGACGGCAACATTGCCCCAGACATGCACGGCAAGCTGGAAGGCGCCGCGGGCTACGTGGGGATCGCTTTCGGGCTGGCCCCAGCGTTGGGTCATGGCCTGACGCACGCCATCGGGCAGGCCATCGAAGAAGGCGCGATAGTCGGCCAGCGAAAACGCCACCGAACCCTCGCGGGGCCGCGTCAGGTCGTTGGTCGGACCGGCCAGCAGGGTCTCGATCAGCGCGCGCCCGTCGCCCGGCACGCCCGTTACCTTGTAACCGGCCCCGGCCATGGCCTGCAGCACAACTGAAGCCGAGGCGGGCGTGTCCAGCCCGACGCCGTTGCCGATGCGGGCATCGCGGTTGGGATAGTTGGCCAGCACCATGGCGACACGGCGCTGCGACACCGGCGCTGCGCCAAGGCGCGCCCATGCGGCGGCCAGCCTGGCGGTCCAGACCACACGGTCGGGAACCGGTTCGTGGCGCACGACATTGCTCTGGGTCGCCTCGTCCCAGCGCCGGGCCGACTTGAAGGAGATCGCGCGGGTCAGGATACGGCCGTCGACCTCGGGCAGGGCGACGTTCATGGCGATGTCGCGCGGCGTCATGCCGCGCATGCCGGTCTCCCAGGCCTCGCGCGTGCCGCCCGAAAGCACGGCCTGCAGGATCGGGCAGTCGGCGCCGTCAAACGGCGTCGGACCGCGCTGGGCGCCGGGGCTGGCCAGGGCAAAACCGGTGCAGTTGAGGATGACGGCAGGCGGATGCAGCGCCAGCGCCTCCTCGACGAAGGAAGCAGCCGCCGGGTCCTTCAGGCTCTGGCTGTAGAGCGGCAGGGGATTGAGGCCCTGTTCGGCCAGGGCCTCGACCAGCGCGTCGATCGGCGCGGTGTCGCCGGCCTGGACCAGCGCCCGGTAGAAGACGATGGCCGCAACCGGCGCGCCCGCGACCCAGCGGGCAGCGACATCCTCCAGCGAGGGCAGCGCGACGCCGGGCCAGTGGCAACCCGCGCGGGGCAGGGTTTCGGGTTCGCCGGCCGGCACGGCATGACCGGCAAGGCTCGCGGCATGGCGCAGGAAGTTCACCGCGTTGCCGTGGCCGCCGTGGATCAGATAGGCCCAGAGCCGGTCATAATCGGCAGCATCCACCGTGGAGAGCCGGCGCAGTTCGCCGTCCTCCCGGTCGTCGCCCGGCAGCAGGGCCAGACGCACGCCGTTCGCCCGGGCGACTGCCGCAATCTCGTCGGTGCCGTAGCGCCAGTAGGCCGCACCGCCCAGCAGGCGCACGACCACGACCTTTGCATGGGCCGCCACCGCCTCGACATAGGTGTCGACCGACAGGTTGTGCGACAGCGCCATGACGCTGGCCAGGCGCAGGCCGGGACCTTCGCCGCCCAGCGCGGCAGCAGCATCGGCCAGCAGTGCCAGCTCGGTATCGGCGGCCGACAGCACGACGATCTCGGCCGGCGTCTGGCCCAGATCGATCGCCTCGCTGCCGTCGCTCACTTCACCGGGTTGTGCCGCCAGCAGATGCATCAGGCAGGCCTCCGGACTGTCACGCGCAAAGCGGACAATTCCCGGCGGCCCTCACCCTCCCACGCCTTACGGCGCGGGTCCCTCCCTCTCCCCCTCGGGGAGAGGGGCCGGGATGGCGCCACCCTTGCCCCTCTCCCGCCTTGCGGGAGAGGGAAGGACCCGCCGCGAAGCGGTGGGAGGGTGAGGGCCGCCGGCATGATGCTCAGGCCCGTCCGCCGAGCGCCATCGTGATGGCCTCGCGGTCGAGGCCCTTCAGGCCGATCACGACCAGTTCGCTGCGGCGCGCTTCGTCGGCGGACCAGGGGCGGTCAAAGTAGCGGTCGAACCGGCCGCCCACGCCCTGGACGACATGGCGCATGGCCTTGCCGGGAACCTCCAGGAACCCCTTCACACGCAGCACGTCGTGGTCGGCCACGACCTGCTTGAGGCGGGCCTCGAGGGCATCGAGGTCCTCGACCGGATCGAAATGCACGGTGAAGGTGTCGAAATCGTCGTGGTCATGGTCGCCGTCGACGCCGTCGTGGTGGCTGGGACGGCTGTCGAGGTCGTCCTCGGCGGCGGCACCCAGGCCGAGCAGGATCTTGATGTCGACGCCGCCGGAGGTCGCCATGACCACCTTGGTCGGGGCGCGGCGGGCGACGTCGACCATCCTGCGGGCGCTGGTGAGCTGGCCCGCATCCATCAGGTCGGTCTTGTTGATCACGATCATGTCGGCCGCCATGACCTGCTCCTCGAAGACCTCTTCGAGCGGATTGTCGTGGTCGAGACCGGGGTCGGCGGCGCGCTGTGCGGCCAGAGCCTCGGGATCGTCGGCAAAACGGCCTTCGGCCAGCGCCCGCCCGTCGATCACCGCGATCACCCCGTCGACCGTGACGCGGGTTTTCACCTCGGGCCAGGCAAAGGCCTTGATCAGAGGCTTGGGCAGCGCCAGGCCCGAGGTCTCGATGATGATGTGGTCGGGCGGATCGGAACGGTCGAGCAGGGCCTGGATCGTGGGCAGAAAATCATCGGCCACGGTGCAGCAGATGCAGCCGTTGGCCAGCTCGACGATGTCCTCGTCCTTGCAGTCCTCATAGCCGCAGCCGCGGATCACCTCGCGGTCGACCCCCAGGTCGCCGAACTCGTTGATGATGAAGGCGAACCGCTTGCCGCCCGCGTTCTGGATCAGGTGGCGGATCAGCGTCGTCTTGCCGGCGCCGAGAAAGCCGGTGATGACGGTGGCGGGGATCTTGGGCGCAAGGTTCATCGGACGTCCTTCAGGGTCTGGGCCAGGCCGGCGGTGACAAACAGGACGCGGCCGGCGACCGCCGCGACCTTGAGATGGATGAGGCCGGCCTCGTCGCGGAAGCGGCGGGCCAGCGCATTGTCGGGCACGATGCCCTGGCCGACCTCGTTGGAGACCAGCACGATGGGGCCGCTGGCATCGGCCAGCGCCACGGCCAGACGGTCGCCCTCGGCGACGGGATCGCGCCCGGCCGCCATCAGGTTGGAGAGCCACAGGGTCAGGCAGTCGACCAGGATGGCGCGGTCGGGCCGGGCCTCTGCAATCAGCGTGTCGATGAGTTCGAGCGGTTCCTCGATGGTCGTCCAGCCGTCACCGCGCCGGGCGCGATGCTGGTCGATGCGTTTGGCCATCTCCTCGTCGCGCGATTCGGCCGTGGCCAGATAGAACGGTTTCAGACCGGTCTTGATGACCTCGCCCTCGGCCACCGCGCTTTTGCCCGAGCGGGCACCGCCCAGCACGAGGCAGACCGGCGGAGCGCCGGCAGCACGGGCAGACTTGGCCGCTGTCGCGGTAACGGAATCCTTGCTCACGGCCATCCGACCTCCCTCCGAGGCGTTTGTGGTCCAGTTCGGAACGGGGAGGTTTCCTGGCTCCGGCTCGCCGGCGACGGACCCCTTCCCGGCAGAAAAGCCAGTGGGATCATTGCCCGTCGTCTCACCGTTACAGTTGCGGGGGCAGCGCCGGCCTTGGCCCCAGGGGGGCGGCACCGGCTTCCCTCGTCACATTCCGGGCGCGAACCTAGCAGAGCGGGGGCGGGGTTTCCATGCCCCCCGGCGCCCTACTTCGGCAGCCGGTTGCTGAAGGCCACACGCCAGGTTTCGGGGTGGCCGTCATCACCGGAGAAATGATCAAGGCGGGTCACCGAGATGTTTTCGGTGGCAAAACCCAGCGCCGCTTCGGGTTCGAGGTCGAGCGCGACGGCCAGTGCGGCGCGGATCGTGCCGCCGTGGGCGACGGCGATGATGTCGCGCCCGGCGTATTCGGCCGTCAGGCGGTGGATGACGCGGCTGACGCGCACGCAGAGGTCGGCGAAACTCTCGCCGCCCGGCGGGCAATGGGTCGCAGGCGCCAGCCAGAAGCGGTGGGCGCTGGGCAGGGCATAAACCTCGTTGTGGGTCATGCCGTGCCAGTCGCCGAAGTCCTGTTCGCCCAGATCGGGCTCCTCGCGCGGATCGATGCTGCGCCCGCCGGCGGCCGCGATGGCCGCGGCGGTCTGCTTGGTGCGTTTGAGGGCGCTGGTCACCCAGAAGGCATCTTCCGGCAACAAACGGTGCAGCCCGGCATAGGACTCGGGATCGTTGGTGTCGCAGTTGGGGTCGGTCGAGCCGTAGATGCGGCCTTTGGTTTCCGTCACGGGCGCATGGCGCACCCACCACCAGTTTGTCTGCGTCATGTCACCGCCGCTGCTGCGCAGATCACGCCGATTTCGGCGACCTGCTGGATTGCGCCAAGGACATCGCCCGTCTGGCCGCCGAAGGCAACCTTGGCTCGCCACGCCATGATCCAGGCAAAACCTCCGCCGAACAGGATCGCGGGCAACCAGCCCCAGGGCAGCAGCATGGCCACCGCCAGCACGACGGCGACCGCCAGGGCCACCAGCATCTCCTCCATCTCAGGCTTGCCCGCGCCTGCTCCCAGACCGTCGCTGCGCGCCGCGGGCATGTAGCGCATGGCAACCACGACGGCGGCGCGCGAGACGGCGCCGGCGGCGACCAGGGTGAGGATCACGGTTGCCGGACCATGCAGTTCGGCAAGGCCGCCGATTCGGGCGCCCAATGCCAGGACCAGCGCGATGACGCCGAAGGCGCCGATGCGGCTGTCGCGCATGGCGGCGAGGCGCCCTTCCCGTTCGCCGCGCGCGCCAAAGCCGTCGGCGACATCGGCCAGGCCGTCCTCGTGCAGGGCGCCGGTCACCGCAATCGCGGTGAGCACCGCAGCGACCGCGGCAAGCCAGGGGCCCAGGCTGAGCCACCAGGCGAAGAGATAGGCGATGCCCGCAAGCAGGCCCACCATGGCGCCGACCAGGGGAAAGGCATTGGTCGCCCGCGCCAGATCATGGCCATGGGGGGCAGAAACCGGCAGGCGCGTGAGGAAGGCGGTTGCCGTGCGCAGGCAATCGATCCAGTCGGGCGCCGAACCGCGGCTGCGGCCGGGTGCAGGCCCATCCTCGTCATGCGTGTGGCTCATCGCGGCCTCCCTTGGGGTGCGGGTGCCATCATAGCAGGTGGCGGGCGATTCAGCCCAACGCCACGACCCCGGCGGTATCGAGCATGACCAGCAAGCCGATCAGCACGAACAATGCGGCAGCGATCGCCCGGATCGTCGCCAGCGGCAGGCGCTGCGCGGCAAAGCCGCCGACCAGCACCGCCGGCACATTGGCCGCCATCATGCCCAGGGTGGTGCCCGCCGTGACCAGAAGGACGCTGTGGAACTGGGCGGCCAGCGCGATGGTGGCGATCTGGGTCTTGTCGCCGATCTCGACCAGGAAAAAGGCGACGGTGGTGGCAAGGAACGGGCCCCAGCGCTCGGCGGGACCGGCCTTGGCCTCGTCATCGTCCAGCTTGTCGGGCACCAGGGTCCACAGGCCCATGGCGATGAAGGAGGCGCCCAGGATCCAGCGGAAGGTCTCGCCCTGGAGGAGGCCGGCCACGGTGGCGCCCAGCAGGGCGGCGCAGGCGTGGTTGGCCAGCGTGGCAACAAGAATGCCCGCGATGATCGGCAGGGGCCGGCGGTACCGCGCCGCGAGCAACAGCGCAAGCAACTGCGTCTTGTCACCGATTTCGGCGAGCGCGACGACGCCGGTCGAGACGAACAGGGCTTCCATGAATGTTCCCCGGGCCGGGAGTGGACCACGACCGGACGCAACGCCCGGCCCTTCCCGGCGCGTCCGGTCCATGGTCTGGCCAGACCCGCAGGCGCAAACCTGCGGGCCGGATGCGCCATGGCCGGGGCCAGGTGTGTTGACGCACCCCCTCTTGGGAAACGGAGGCGGTTACTCCCCAAAGACGATGCGGTCTTTAGCGTGCGGCTCCGGCGCGGGCAAGAGCCTGCGCAAGGCTTGGCGATGACCGCCGCTGCTCTATCCCGTTGATGTAGAGCGGATTCACACGATCACCGGGAACCATGAAGTGGTTCCCGGTGATCGTGATCCGCTCTAGCTTGCCCACCTCACGCAAGGACAGAACCATGACGATCGGCAGCTTCGACGAGATCCGCGCCCTGATGGCGACCATGCCGCATGCCGATACGGCCGCCATCGAGGCCGCCCAGGCGCGCGACGGCCAGTTGACCAAGCCGCCGGGGTCGCTCGGCAGGCTGGAACATCTGGCCCTGTGGCTGGCCGCCTGGCAGGGCGCCAACCCGCCGCGGGCCGATGCGATCGGGTTCCTGGTCTTTGCCGGCAACCACGGTGTCACCGCCCAGGGCATCTCTGCATTCCCGGCCGAGGTCACCGTGCAGATGGTCGCCAACTTCCAGCACGGCGGCGCCGCCATCAACCAGCTCGCAGGCCTGGCCGGCGCCGAACTGACCGTCATTCCCCTGGAGCTTGACCGCCCGACCGGCGATTTCTGCGCCGGGCCGGCGATGAGCGAGGCCGAAACCTGCGCCGCCTTCCAGACCGGCTTTGACGCCGTGAAGGCTGGCGATCTCTGCTGCATCGGCGAAATGGGCATCGGCAACACCACGGTCGCGGCCGCCCTTGCCGCCGCCCTGTTCGGCGGCGACGGGGCGACCTGGGCCGGGCCGGGCACCGGGCTCGACCCCGCGGGCGTCAACCACAAGGCGCAGGTCATCGACCGCGGCCTGGCGCTGCACCGCGAACGCCTTGGCGACCCGCTGCAGGCGCTGGCCTGCCTGGGCGGGCGCGAGATCGCCGCCATGGCCGGCGCCATCCTGGCCTGCCGCCTGAAACGCGTGCCCGTGCTGCTGGACGGCTACGTCAACTGCGCGGCCGCCGCCGTGCTGAAGAAACTCGACGACAACGCGCTCGATCATTGCCGCGCCGGGCACCTGAGCGCCGAACCGGCCGCACACCGCCTGCTCGGCGCGCTCGGGTTCGACGGCGACCTGGCGCCCCTGCTCAACCTCGACATGCGCCTGGGTGAATGCTCCGGCGCGGCGGTCGCGGCCCTGATCGTCAAGGCCGCGGTCGCCACACACGCCGGCATGGCGACCTTTGCCGAGGCCGGCGTGGCGGGCAAGGACGCCTAAACCGTGACGGCGCAGGAAGTTGCAGAAACGCGCGAGGCCATCCTGCTGGCACGCGGCGTCTGCCGCCTGTTCGACGCCCTGGGCCATGCCTGCCTGACCGAGGTCACCGTGAGGAACGGCCGCCGCGCCGACGTGCTGACGATGGACGGCAAGGGCCGCTTCACCATTGTCGAGATCAAGACCTCGCTGGCCGATTTCCGCGCCGACGCCAAGTGGGGCGACTACCTGGAGTTCTGCGACCGCTACTATTTCGCCGTGCCCCAGGCCTTCCCGCAGGAGGTGCTGCCCGGCGAACACGGCCTGATCGTTGCCGATGCCTGGGACGCCACGATCCTGCGCCCGTCGGAGGAGGCCGCGATGAACGGCGCAAGGCGCAAGGCCCAGACTCTGCGCTTTGCCCAGCTCGCCGCACGCCGCCTGCGCCTGCTGCTCGATCCGCCGGTATGAACATGCCGTTTGCACCCCTCCCCGGCGTCGCAATCTCCTCCCCCTCTCCCTTTGTGGGAGAGGGTTGCGCAGGCTTGGGCGACGTGCAGCGGCGCCCTAGCCGTAGCTGGGTGAGGGGGAACAGCCGCGTGACCGGCATCCCGATCCAACTCTGCAGCCTCGCCTCCGGCGATTCCCCCCTCCCCATCCCTCCCCACGAGAGGGAGGGCGTGATTGCCGTCATGTCAGCCGCCCCCTCTCCCCTTGTGGGAGAGGGTTTCGCAGGCTTGGGCGGCGTGCAGCGGCGCCCTAGCCGGAGCTGGGTGAGGGGGAACACCGCAACATGACAGGTACTCCAAGGCATTGCTGCAGGCCCACCATCGCATCGCACCGCCCCGGTATGCCATGACCGTCCCGCCCGCCCGCCCCATGGCCAGCCTGATGCGCGAGGCGGCCTTCCGCCGCATCTGGCTGGTCGGCCTGCTGGGCGGCGTGGCGCGCTGGCTGGAGATGCTGGTGGTCGCCATCTACGCCATCGAGACGACCAATTCGCCCTTCCTGGTCGCCCTGCTGATCCTGCTGCGCATGTTGCCCTTTGCCCTGTTCGGCCCGCTGGTCGGCGCCTTTGCCGACCGTCTGCCGCCGCGACCCTGCCTGGCCGGCGCGTTCCTGATGGGCGCGCTGGTCGCTGGCGGCGTGCTGGTGCTGTTCATGACCGGGCACGACGCCTATTGGGTCGTGGCCGGGGCCAGCATGGTTTCTGGCCTGCTGTGGACGACCGACATGCCGCTGCGCCGGCGCATGCTGGGCGACATCGCAGGCACCGAACGGTTGGCGCCCGCCATGGGCATCGACAGCGCCACGGGCAACGGCACCCGCGCCCTGGGTCCGTTGCTGGGCGGCCTGCTCTATCAGGGACTGGGTGCGGGCGGTGCCTTTGCGCTCTCGACCCTGTTCTACAGCGTGGCGGTGGCGCTGATCCTGGGCCTGCCCAGGATCGCCGGCTCGGCGGCCACGACCGCCCGGGGCGAGCGCCTGCTGCGCCAGATGCGCGAAGCGGTGGTCTTTGCCCTGTCCAACCGCGACATGGCCGCGATCCTGCTGGTCACCGTCATCTTCAACATCTGGTGTTTTCCGGTCATCTCCATGATCCCGGTGATCGGCGCCGAGGCGCTTCACCTCGATCCCGCCTGGATCGGCGCCCTGGCCGCCTGCGAAGGGGCCGGCGCCCTGATCGGCGCCATGGCCGCGGCGATGTGGGCCAGACCGCGCCTGTTCCGCGTGATCTATGTCGGCGGCACCGGCCTCTACATGGTCCTGGCTTTCCTTGCCGGCAGCCTGACCGCCGCACTGCCGGTCGCCTTCGCCCTGTTCCTGGTCGGCCTGGCCAGCGCCTGTTTCGGCACCATGCAGAGCACGCTGGTCTATGCCACCGCGCCGCCGGCCATGCGCGGGCGCCTGTTCGGCCTGCTGGTGCTGTGCATCGGCAGCGGCCTGGTGGGTTTTGCCAACATCGGCTGGATGGGCGACCTCTACGGCGGCGCCGCGGCGGTGCGCATCGTCGCGCTGGAGGGCCTCGTGCCGCTGCTGCTGCTTATCCTGTTCTGGCGCGGCACCTTCTCGCGCAAACACGACCGATGACCTTGCGCTGAATCAAGGCAGGGCCGCGCGAACGTGGCACACTGGCTTCATGGTCGAACCTCTTTTGCAACCGGGCACCCTGCGCCGCCGCCTGGGCCTGATCGGGCTGACGCTCTACGGCCTGGGCGTCACCATTGGCGCGGGCATCTACGTGCTGATCGGTCAGGTCGCGGGTCTGGCGGGCGCCGACGCGCCGCTCGCCTTTCTGCTGGCCGCCACCGTGGCCGGTCTGACAGCGATGTCCTTTGCCGAACTTTCCGTACGCCTGCCCCACAGCGCGGGTGAGGCCGTCTATGTCCGCCAGGGCCTGGGCAGCCCCGCGCTGGCGCTGCTGACCGGCCTTGCCGTGGCGATGACCGGCACGGTCGCTGCTGCGGCGGTGCTGATCGGCGCCTCGGGTTATCTGGCAACCCTGCTGCCGCTGGCGCCCTGGATCATCGCCGTCGGGCTGGTCGTGCTGCTGACCGGCCTGGCCGTGTGGGGCATCGCCGAATCGGTGACCGCCATCGGCATCGTCACGCTGGTCGAGATCGGCGGCCTGCTGGTCATCCTGGCGGTCGCCGCGCCGATCACGCTGGAGGCTTCGGCCTGGCCGGTCGCCGATACCGTGCCTCTGGCCACCGGCAGTCTCGTCGGCGCCGTGGTCGTTGCCTTTTTCGCCTTCATCGGCTTCGAGGACATGGTCAACGTCGTCGAGGAGGTCCGCGCACCCGAACGCACCATGCCGCTGGCGATCGGCCTGACCCTGATCGCCACCACCATACTTTATGTTTCGCTGGCCTGCGCCGCACTGGGCGTGGCCAGCCCCGGCGAACTGGCCGCCAGCACCGCGCCGCTCGCCCTGGTCTTCGAGCGCGCCACGGGGTGGTCCGCGGGACCCTTCGCCGTGGTCGCCGGCGTCGCCACGGTCAACGGCGTGCTGGTACTGGTCATCATGGCTTCGCGCGTGCTCTACGGCCTGGCCCGTCAGGGCAGCCTGCCGGCCTTCCTGGGCAGCATCTGGGCAAGAACCGGTACGCCGGTCATCGCCACGGTACTGGTCGCTCTGGCCGTACTCGCCGCCGCGCTCAGCCTGCCCATCGCCCTGCTCGCTCAGGTCAGCTCCATGCTCACCCTGCTGAGCTTCACCCTGGTCAACATCGCCCTGATCGCGCTCAAGCGGCGCGACCCTGCCGGAGCGGGCGGCTTTCGCGTACCCTTCTGGTGGCCCTGGGTCGCCGCCCTGGCCAGCGGCGGCGTTCTTGCCGCCGAGATCTGGCGCCTGCTGGCTTGATCGGCGGGCCGCCGCCTACCACGTGGAGTCCGTCAGCCGTTTCGTGTTTCACCCCACAGGAGGATCCGATGCCGCACAGCAAACCCGTGAAGACCTGGATCGTCGTTGCCGATGCCGCCCGCGCCCGCATCATCGAGCAGACCGCGCGCAACGAACCGCTCAAGGTGATCGACGAGCGCCACCACGATGCCTCCCGCCAGCCTTCACGCGAGATTGCCAGCGACGGCAAGGGCCGCACCTTCGACAGCGGCGGCCTGGGCCGCCACGCCATGGAACCCTCCACCGATCCCCACCGCCACGAGAAGACCCGCTTCACCAAGGAACTGGCCGAGGCGCTCAACCACGCCGGCAAGACCAACCGCTTCGACCGCCTGCTGATCGCCTGCCCCGCCCAGATGCTGGGCGAACTGCGCCGCGATCTCGACAAGGCGGCCGCCGGCAAGGTCGCGGCCGAACTGGCCAAGGACCTCTCCACCTTCTCTCTGCACGACCTGCCCGGCCATTTCAGCGACTACATCAGCGTGCCCGATCCGCGCGCCGGCAACGGCGGGCGCTGAGGCCTGTAAAGGTCAATCGCCCCTGAGACGTTGCAGCCGTGCACGCGCGGCGCTAATGCTGCGCGTGCACGCTGCCGAGGACGCCGCCATGAACATGCCCGAAGGTTACGCCGCCAAACTCGCCCGCAAGCCGGTGATGAACCTGGACCCGAAGGTCTATGTCAGCCAGGAGACCTATCAGGCCGAGCGCCGCGAGGTTTTCGCCCGGTCCTGGCAGTATGTCGGCGACGCCCGTTCCCTGAGCAAAACCGGCGACCGGGTGGCCGCGACCTTCGCGGGTTACCGCATCGTCGTGGTACGCCAGAGCGACGGCAGCCTGAAGGGCTTCCACAACATGTGCCGGCACCGCGCCGCCGCGGTGGTCCACGAGGACGGCTATGGCCGTTCCGCCGTGCTGACCTGCCCCTATCACCGCTGGGCCTACGGCCTGGACGGCGCCCTGCGCAACACCCCGGAGTTCGGCGAGGTCGAGGGCTTCTGCAAGAGCGACTTCGGCCTGATGCCCGTCCATGTCGGCACCTGGCGCGGCCATCTCTTCGTCAATCTGAGCGAAGATCCCGAGCCGCTCGAGACCGCACTGGGCGACATGCCGGGGCTGTTCGCCAAACGGCCGCTGGAGCGTTGCGTGCTGGCCGATTCCTGGCATCTGGATTTCGATGCCAACTGGAAGATCTATACCGAGAACTACGTCGAGGGTTACCACGTTCCCTCCGTCCACCCGGCCTTCGACGCCGAACTGGAAACGGGCACCTTCACGACCACCGCCTACAACCGCTGCATCGCCATGCGCGCGGGCGCCAAGGCCGGCGGCCTCTACGAGGGGCTGTGGACCTGGACCTGGCCGAGCTTCACCCTGGTCACCTTCCCCGGCGGCTACGACGTCTCGCGCATCGTGCCTCTGGGCCCGCAGAAAACCCGCGCCATCTTCGACATCTTCATCGACCCCGAAGCCGGGCTTTCGGCCGCCCAGATCAGGGACACCTCCCGCGCGATCCGCGATCTGGTCGCCGAGGACATGGCGATCTCGGTCGCCGTGCACGAGAACCTGGCCAGCGGCGTCTTCCCGGGCGGCCCGCTCTCGCCCCGCCACGAGGAGGGCGTCGCCCTGCTCCACGACATGCTGCGGGACGCCGGTGTGGCGTGAGCCATCGCCTACCGGTGCAGTGACATCAGCTCTCTTCCGAGCAGGCTGAACGGATCGATCGTGTTGTAGGGCCAGTAGCCCCAGCCCTGCTCCAGCTCCCACGGCCCCTCCATGAAGACGGCTGCAACCTCCTCGCAGTGCAGGATGGGGGAGCTCAATGGCGGCCAGTGGATGCCGTGCCGTGCCGCAATCCTCCATCCGTCCTTGTCGATGTAGTTCATGAGATCCTCCGCCCCGATCGACCGGATGGCCGGGCGCACGAGAAGCTGGCCCGTCTCGTCCTGCGTCACTGCGGACGGTCCCCAGCCACGCCGCAACCAATCTTCGACATGGGTCACCGCCACGGGATTCATGCGCCCGACGATCTCGTAGAACGTCCCGCCCATGCAGATCGGGCGAAACGGTACCCAGCCAAAGGCCAGCCAGAATGCCTGGGCTGCTGCCAGCACAAGCAGAAGGCTACTGCCGGCCGCTGCCAGACGCCGCCAACCCAGCCAGGCCACCAACGTGCGTCCGGCGCGCCATGCCGGCACGACGAGAATTCCCGCCAGCATCCAAACACCCAGCCATGTCACGAAGGTCGCCCCATGCCAGGCGCGTGCGTAAGGAAACCAGGGCATCAGGATGAAAGCCACCGCCAGACCGAATACCGCACCAAGAAGGAGGGTCGACAGGACGCCGCCACGCCAGCGCACCGGCGCCCGCCCGGGCCGGTCGTGCTGAGGGGGATCGAAGCGCGCCGGATCGAACATGGCTAGCGCAGCACCGCCGGAATGGCGGTGTCGCCGATCTGGGTGCCCAAAGACGAAGGACGCCCGTAGCTGTCCAGAAGGATCCGGGCGAAATACGGAACACGCCAGGTCGTCGTTGTAAGCTCGAAACTGCGTCCGATCCCGGCTGGCATTGCCGGTTCGCCCGCGCTTCCAGCGCCCACATTGTTCGGTTCCACATGACTCTGACTCCTCCTGCCCCTTTGGTTCCGTTGGTCTGAAACATCTCGGGGGAATGGAAGTAAGGTCCCGTGGCTCTTCTCGCTAAGGGCGTCGTCAGCACGCCCCCGACGCCAGCGTTGTTCATGAACACGTCCCGCCCGATTTTCTCTCGCCATGACGACTCCCTCTGGGTTCTTATTATGTTCTCATCCGTTTGCCGTCAGAAACAAGACGAATTTGGGGTTATTCTGGGATCTCCTGGGAAACGCCAAGGGCACCGCTGTCACATGAAGACATCCGTGGCGGTCGTGGCGGATAGCCGCCTGATCCACGACGACCATGCCGTCATGGCGGTGCCATGGTGGAGCTTCACCAAGACCGTCATGGCCGCCGCAGCGCTGGTGCTTGTTGCGCAGAGAAAGCTCGAACTCGACGCTTGCGTGCCGGGACGCCCGCACATCCTGCGTCATCTGCTCCAGCACACCGCGGGCGTGACCAACTACGGCGGGCTCGCCGCCTACCACGAGGCGGTCGCGCGCAGCGACACCCCATGGCCGGTCGACGCACTGCTCGAACGCTGTGAGGCCGACCGCCTGTGTTTCCCGCCCGGGCAAGGCTGGGCCTATTCCAACATCGGCTATCTCTTCGTGCGCCAGGCGATCGAACAGGTCTCGGGCGAGGCGCTCGGACCGGCGCTCGACCGGCTGGTGCTGAACCCGCTCGGCATCGCCGGCACGCGTCTGGCCCTGGTCCGCGACGACCTGAGGGAGGTCGGCGGCGTGCCTTCGGGCTACCATCCGGGCTGGGTCTATCACGGCCTGCTTGTGGGTCCGCTCGCCGACGCCGCGCTGTTGCTCGACCGCCTGCTGGCCGGAGATCTGCTGCCCCCCGAACTGCGCACCGCGATGACGAGCCCACGCCGCGTCGGCGGCCCTGTAGAGGGGAGGCCCTGGCAGGAAGCGGCCTATGGCCTGGGCACCATGTGCGGCCTGGTCGACGGCAGCCGCCGGGTCTGCGGCCACACCGGCGGCGGCCCCGGCAGCGTCATCGCGGTCTATCGGGATGCGGCAACCGGGCGCACCGGATCGGTCTTCCGCGACGACAGCGATGACGCTGCTGTCGAAGCGGCGGCCTTCGCCGCAATCTCCCGCTCCTAGACGCTTCCGGACACCACCCCGTTTCGGTGCCGCGCCAGCCAAAGCAGCGGGATTGTGGCGTGCGACGCCTGGATGCGGCCATCGTCGACCATGGCGAGCGCTTCATCGAGATCGAGGACACGGACGAGGATGTCCTCCCCCTCCTCGGCCAGGCCATGGACGCCGCCCGCATCGGCAAGATTGCAGGGCGCGACGAAGGCATGGACACGCGTGGCGACCGCGCCGGGACAGGGCAGGATGCGCCCGGCGGGGATCAACGCATCCAGTGTCAGCCCGGCTTCCTCCATCGCCTCGCGGCGGGCGACGGCCTCGGGCGTTTCGCCGGGGCCGAGGTCGTCCGCGATGGTTTCCAGCAGCCAGGGCGTTTCACTGAAAGCGGCGACGGCGCCGCGGAACTGTTCGACCAGCACCACCCGGTCGCTTGCCGGGTCCCAGGGCAGGACGCATGCGGCCTCGCCCAGATCGAAGACCTCCAGCACCAGCGGCGCGCTTTCACCTCCGGTGAAGGTCTCGTGACGTATGGTGATGCGGTCGGCACGGAAGTGACCGCGCCAGATCGCTTCGCGCGCCTCGATCCTGAAGCGGCGCGGCTTCACGGTTTGCGGCTCCACAACGCCCGCATCTCCTCGCGGTGCAGCGCCAGCCAATAGACCGCAACGACGGTGTTGCCGGCGACAATCCGGCCGTCCTCGACCATGGCAAGAACCTCCGCGAAGGGCAGGACGTGGACCTTCATGTCCTCGTGTTCATCCTGCAGGCCGTGGACGCCGCCGGCGGTGCCGGCATCGACCGGGGCGACATAGACGTGCAGTTCCTCGGTCACCGCGCCGCAGCTTGGCAGGAAGCTGGTGACGTGACGCAGGGTGGTGAGCGTCAGGCCGGCCTCCTCCATGGCTTCGCGGCGGGCGACGTCCTCGGGTTTCTCGCCGGGTTTCATGGCTCCGGCGATGGCTTCCAGCAGCCAGGGGCTTTTGGCCGTGGGGATCGCGGCGGCGCGGAACTGCTCGACCAGCACGACCTCGTCGGTATCGGGGTCCCAAGGCAGGACGCTGGTGGCATGGCCGCGGTCGAAGATCTCCAGGGGGTGCACATCCGACCAGCCGCCGCGGAAGGTGGTGTGGCGCACCATCCAGCGGTCGGCGCGGAAGTAGCCCTCGTACAGCGGCTCCTTGGCCACGATCTCGTACTTCTTTTCGTTCAAGTCTCGATTCCCCTCTGTCCAAGGACCTGGCGATAGACCGCGGCATCGGCGGCCGAAAAACAGCAGAAGACGACACAGGCGGGCGACGTGTTGCCGGCGAGGAAGGCGCTGACCTCGGCGACGGCGATGGTGGCCGCCTTCTCCAGCGGGTAACCGTAGACCCCGGTCGAGATCGCCGGGAAGGCGATGCTTGCCAGACCCTCGCGCGCGGCGATCGCCAGGCTGTTGCGGTAGCAGGCGGCCAGCAGGTTTTCCTCGCCCCGGCCGCCGCCCTGCCAGACCGGACCGACCGTGTGGATGACATGGCGCGCCTTCAGCGCATAACCCGGCGTCAGCACCGCCTGGCCGGTGGCACAGCCGCCGATCGCGCGGCAGGCCGCCATCAGACCGGGGCCGGCGGCGCGGTGGATGGCGCCATCGACGCCGCCGCCGCCCGCCAGGGCCTCGTTGGCGGCGTTGACGATGGCGTCGACGTCGAGCGTGGTGAGGTCGCCCGTGACGAGCGTGATGCGATCGGATGTGCTCATGGCTTCTGCTGCCAGCCTAACCCTGCGGGGATGACAGGGCGACATGCCTGCGCCTATCGTGCCCGCCCCTTCAGAAGAGACAACCATGGCCCGGTCCCGACCCATGCGCAGCAGCTACAGCCCGCCCCGCTCCACCGCCTATGCCGAACACGGCATGGCATGCACCTCGCACCCTCATGCCTCGATGGCCGCGCTCGACATGCTGCGCGCCGGCGGCAACGCCATGGACGCGGCCGTGGCCGCCGCCGCCGTGCTGGCCGTGGTCGAACCGATGTCGACCGGTGTCGGCGGCGATGTCTTCTGCCTTTATGCCAAGGGCGGCACGGCCGACGTGCTGTCCTACAACGGTTCGGGCCGGGCGCCGGGCAAGGCCGACGCCGCGTGGTTCCTCGACAACGGCATCGAGAAGATCGGCACCGAAAGCCCCCACAGCGTCACCGTGCCGGGCACGATCGATGCCTGGTGCCGCCTGCTGGCCGATCACGGCACCATGGGCATCGACGCGGTGCTGGCGCCCGCCATCGCCTATGCCGAAAACGGCTACACGATCCACGAGGTGGTGCATGAATCCTGGGCCGACAGCGTCGCCCGCCTCTCGGGCGACGAAAACGCCAAGCGCATTCTTCTGGTCGACGGCAAGGCGCCCTCGCTGGGCAGCGTTCACACCCAGCCGCTGCTCGCCAAGACCCTGAAGGAGGTCGCGGCCAGGGGGCGCGACGGCTTCTACACGGGCTGGGTTGCCGAGGACATCGTCAGCTATCTCAACAGCCTGGGCGGCCTGCACACGCTGGAGGATTTCGCCACCGCCGCGGGCGAATACGTCGAGCCGATCTCGACCGAGATCGAGGGCTACCGCGTGCATGAGTGCCCGCCCAACGGCCAGGGCATCGTCGCGCTGATGATGATGAACATCCTCAAGGGCTACGACCTGGCCAGCATGGATCCGCTCGGCGCCGACCGCATCCACCTGACCCTGGAAGCCGGGCGCCTGGCCTTCCGCGACCGCGCCGAATACGTCGCCGATCCCGCCATGGCCGATATTCCGGTCGAGACGCTGCTGTCGGAGGCCTATGCGCAGATGCAGCGCGATGCCATCGACCCCAAGCGCGCCATGAAGGAGGTGCCCGGCCCGAAGCTGCCGAGCACGCCCAACACGGTCTATCTCTGCGTCGTCGACAAGGACCGCAATGCCGCCAGCTTCATCAACTCCACCTACTGGGGTTTCGGCAGCGGCCGTGTCGCGCCCAAGTCCGGCGTCGTGCTGCAGAACCGCGGCGCGGGCTTCGTCATCGAGCCCGGCCACCGCAACAACATCGCGCCGGGCAAGCGGCCGATGCACACCATCATTCCGGCGTTCCTGACGAAAGGCGACAAGGCGATCATGCCCTTCGGCGTGATGGGTGGCGACTACCAGCCCTGGGGCCACACCCATGTGCTCCAGAACATGCTGCTCTACGGCATGGCGCCCCAGGAGGCGCTCGACCTGCCCCGTTACATGTTCGAAAACGGTGTCGCCAGCATGGAACCTTCGGTGCCGGCCCATGTCCTCCACGACCTCGCCCGGCGCGGCCACAAGGTCGCCATCTCGCCCGAGCTGCACGGCGGCGGCCAGGCGATCTGGATCGACTGGGAAA
>Ga0105054_10002185_pt1 | contig 31493 bp, 25 predicted proteins | sample BON02_FD_78091 | JGI IMG/M metagenome (GOLD analysis project Ga0105054, IMG submission 78091) | Freshwater microbial communities from Lake Bonney liftoff mats and glacier meltwater in Antarctica - BON-02 (megahit assembly) | ecosystem: Environmental > Aquatic > Freshwater > Ice > Glacier...
ACTGCGAGGCCGAAATCTCTACGATGTTCCTCCTACTCAATTGCGGGGTAGAGCAGCCTGGTAGCTCGTCGGGCTCATAACCCGGAGGTCGTAGGTTCGAATCCTACCCCCGCTACTTCTTATTTGACAGGGACTTGCGTGACAACGTGAGTCCCTTTTTTCTTGCCAAAATTGGCCTGTGTACATCGTTTTGTACATAGTCCGGTGGGAAACATGGGACCCGAAAACCACCCCGGAGGTCGGGGTCAGGAGTCCCATGATGGCCAGTTTAATCAAGCGTCCCGGCAGTGACCAGTTTTACCTTCAGTGGCTCGTCGGCGGAAAAATCCGTCGTAAAAGCCTCCGCACCACCTCGCTCCAGATCGCCAAAGAAAAGCAGCGGCAGTTTGAGTCCGGTCGCCTTCAAGGGATCGACAATCCGTTGCCGACTCGCACCTCGATCCCGGATGTGATGGACGCCTACATCGGGCACATCCGTGCCCAAAAAGCCTCAAAGAACGTTCAGACATTGATCTACTACCTTCGCACGTCGTTTGGTGTGGTGGGGAATGAATTGACGAACACCAGTCGGCGATGCCTAGCACCGACCCAGACGAAAAGAAGACAGCCGACGTCCAACAGATCAAGCGGCGTTCGGCCCATCGAGGCCAACTGCTTCGAAGAGATCACCACCAAGGCCATTCAGGATTTCATCGATCAACGGGTTCGGGTTGATGGCATCGCTCCGAAGACCGCCAACCACTACCGTTCCATCATCAGACGGGTCTTCAATTGGGCCATGGAAATCAATTGGGTCCGAATGTCGGGAGATCGAAATCCGGCCTCGTCGGTCAAGCCCTATCGAGTGGCCGATGGAGCGATCCGATTTCTCACTCTTGCGCAAATCGATGAGCAACTGGAAACTCTAGCTGGTCATGAAGCGATCCAGCGGATCGTGGCGACGGCAATCTACGCTGGGCTGCGACGCTCGGAACTGCTTTGGCTTACGGTGGAGGATGTGCATCTTCCGGCTGGAAAGACGGGTTATATTCAGATCAATCCGAAGGAGTATCGAGATGAGAATTGGCACTCTAAGACAGGCACGAAGCGGGTCATTCCCATAAGCACCGACCTGCGAGCGCATTTGGAAGGCTACCTGCCACCGCCATCAGACGGCCCCTGTGGTGGCTGGTTCTTTCCAAGCCCCCAAGGCAAACTATGGGACCCGGATAATTTTGCATCTGACCTCCGAGCCTTGAATCAGGGAGCGAAATTGCGATGGACCTGTTTGGATTATCGCCACACGTTCGGCAGCCATCTGGCGATGCAGGGCGTATCGCTTTACAAAATCAGCAAGATGATGGGCAATAGCCCAGAGATTTGTCGCAGGCACTATGCGGCTCTGTTGCCTGAATCGCTGGAAGCCGAAGTGGAGTTTCGAAAAAATGGGAGATCGATGCCGGTGATGGAACGAACCTAGACGAAAAGAACGTCATCGGCATCGCCGAATTCCTTCTCGCTCGGCCACGTCACGAAGGAGGGTACGCTGGCCGGGGTATCCGTGTGGAGACCGAAGTTCATGCTGACGGCGGCTGACTGATCCGATGGCCAACGGGGCGATCACTCCTTCACTCTGGGTTTGCCCCACCTTTTCAGCTCTCACCTACGTTCTCGTCTCTTAAACGGCGATGGTGTCTGACGGTAAATTGGTGGCAACCTCGTGATCCACCGAACCGGAGAATTCCCATGCCCAAGGTGCCTGCTCAAGGACGATCTTCGACGGCGAAGACCATCCAAACGGCTCGAACCTCTCGGTGGACCTGATAATCTATCCCAATTGCCGCTCGAACGCCTTTTTCAGAAACCTTTCTCGTCCACCTGCCAAACCTCACCGCTCCCCACATCGAGGGCCGTCAACCAACCGCCATCGCAGCATCCCGTGTCGATGCAGACGAGATACCCCAAGTTCAAGATGTCGGGATGTGGTGTATGGCCGACGACCGCCACTTTCCCAGAGCAGTGGATGCGATCTGGCAAGTAGTCACTCAACGAAAGCCACCGAAGCGTTTCTGCGTCGAGGTTCTTCAGCGGCAAATCGGGCTTGTAGTTTGCGTGGAGAAAAATGTGAGTGTCACTCTCGAAGAAGCTTCGACACGAAGCGAGAAACTTCCAGTGCGATTCTGGAACATCCTCCCACCCTCGATCTCCGTAGGAGTCGAGGGTGGTGATCCCGCCAAACTCCATCCATTCGATTAACTTCGAGCGGATTCGGCGAGCGTCCAAGATCATCTCCTCGTGGTTTCCCAAAATGGGAAACAGTCTGCACCGATTCTGAAGATCGATGAGCAGATCGATTACGCCTTTTGAGTCGATGCCCCGATCGATGTAATCGCCGAGCGTCACGATCACATCGTCAGGCCGTGGATCGATCAGTTGAACCAACGAGGCGAGAGCGATTGAACAACCGTGGATGTCGCCGATGGCGATGGTTCTCATAATTTACCTCATCGTCTCATCATGAGCTTTGCGGATGGCATTCGTCACACCTCGCATTCCGAAGAACAAGGTGACTACTGCAATGCCGATCAAGCCTCGAACGAAGTCGCCGCACAACTGACGGAACCAACCACCCTGAGCCATTCGGTTGATCTCCGCTTGGCAATGTGGACAGGCTTCAACGTGATCGGCGATTTGGTCCGCACCAGCTTGGTCTCGTCGGTTCCAAATGTCCTCCAACTTCGGCGTGATTGGACACCAGAAAAAGCGTTCGGGTTTGTCAGGCATTGTTACGCACTCTGAAGGGTTTCAATGAAAAGGGGTCACGTAGTTGAAGCGGTAAGGGGGGATAGGGGACCCAAGCTCCAAGGTTTTTCCACTTAGTTTTTCGGTTTTCAACTTTGCGACTACACTTCAGTAATCAGATGGCAGCAAGACACAAGTGGATCGACAATCAGACTCGGTGACGATCCAGATGCGATCACCTGTTCGTAGAACGTATGCGGACAAAATTCGATTGCCCTCTTCGATGGCGATCTCATTGAACTGTCGATCACTCTCATCAACGTCACCCCAGTCACCACCCTGATGCCGATGGAGGAACTCGTCGGCAGATTGGTTTGCCAGTTCAAGGGCTGCCAATGCACCGGGAGTGGCAACGACTCGCCCCATCAAGAAGCGTGGTTTCAATCGGGATGTTCGGTTTAGTGCAACCATGATGTTTTCATCAACTTGAGAAATATCCCCTCGCCCTACGGGCGAGGGGATCGGATCACAGTTCTTCACGTCGGCCATCAGCTTCAAGGTGTTCGTAGCCAACTTCTTGCACGAGTGCCTTCACATTTCTTTTGTCAAAGAACCCACTCTCATCTGTCACCTCACCAAGCAAGCCAAGTTCACGAGCATGATCGAGCAGACGTACCACAGATAGATGACAACGGAGAAAATTCTCGACGCCGCCGTGCTGAGGATTCGATGCGTATTGAGTCTTGCAGAAACTGGACCATCGCCATCCGCTCAGGCCAGTGCGAATTCGCTTTTGGTCGAATGGGTACTGATGATTCTCCACTAACGTCGTAGTCGGATATCGGCACAGGCCCATGTTCGACGACTCGCAGCCGTCGCCGGGCCAAGCATCAAATGCAATCATATGAGACGGCATAACAGTGAAGTGCCGACCATTCTTTTCAATGTACTGGCTCGCCTGCACGAGGAGCCAGCGAAGTGGATCGTCCTGCTCACGATGCTCGTACTCGCACTCCTCGCCGCTCAACACGATCAGTGGTCCAACTTCCTTGAACGGGAGGTCGAGTGACCGCTGTCGAAGTCGCTCAACGGCGTGGCGTACTGCGGCAATGCTTCGAGCGTTCGATCTCAGGCTGTAGTGGATGGTGAGTCCCATTGGAGTCTCCGCAAATAATCAGTGTGATCGGAATAATGGCAAGCGGCCAGCCGCTGCAATTCGGTGCGCTCGGATCGAATCCAGCAGCGAGAATCTCCCTTTGCTTCTCCTCCGTCAGATCATTGAAGAACACGTTGATGTAGGTCGGTTCTTCGATTGGTTCAACGTCAGGTTGCGGGGCACTTACCATCGTGTCACGAAGCGTAAGACTTCCTTTCGACTGCGGTCCGCAGTGGATGCAAGGTGACTGCTTCAGTCGTTCCATGTTAATGCGTCGATGTCGCCTCCCGAGAATGCTTTGGCATTCACAGCACACGATGACAAATCGTGCCGCAGACGCTTTGACTTCTGCTCCCGCCAGTCGCATGGGCCTAGCGCCGATGTGACGGCAAACTGTCTTCCATACTTCATCGTGCCCATGTTCGAGACCGGCGATGGCATGAGCGATCTCGTGCAGGATCGTGTCTCGCACTTCGTCTTCCTCGTTAAGGGACACAAGGTTGCGAGAGAGTTTGATGGTCTTGATCTTCTCAACGTGACCAGTGCGAGGATTCCGTTTCCGACGAATCTGTGCGCAGCCGATCTGTAGCTTTGCGTTGCTCCATGCAAATCGCCAGCCCTCGTCGGCGAGGCCATGTTCGCTCATGAGATCGAGAGCAAGTTGTTGAGCAGCTACAAGGTCCATCTCGCCAACTTTCCAAAGATTGATGTCGGATGTCGGAGTGAAATTCCAGAGACGATCATTGGTCAGAATGAAAACTGAAGTAGAAGCGTGGCGAGTGCTGAAACTCAAGACTTCCCTTTTGGCGATCAGCCTTACGTTTCACGACGACGAACGGAGCCATGAAGCCGAGGACTTCAAAGTCTCGTGCCAATTCGCTCGTGTCCCAAACTTCACCGTACTGTGCCGAGAGCGACTCTCGGCTCCCCGGTGCTGCGTTGATCTCAGCGACAAGGTCACGACGAACTGTCTCAGTTGGGTCGGTCATGAGTGAACTCCGTACACTAAATGAGTCCGTCTTCGCTGCATTTGAGTGGAGGCGTCGGCGGTGCTTCGATCAAGCGGAAGCCAGCGTTGTCCATCAACAAATTCCTCCTGCTGCTGCGGAGTCGCATTGTGGGGATGTTGGGTTCGTCAGGGACCGCTTCCGTGCGGGAGTACACGATGCCGCTGGCGTCGAACCAAACTGAAAGGCGTCGGGTCCACACGAGGCAGCAGGCTCTCGTAAATCTCAGTGCCTGTGCTGATGCGAAGACTTCTGCGTCTTCAAGAGTCGTGGTGGTTTGTGGGAATCTGATCCGGTGATACACCGCTGGCATCAGTTTGATGATGACGTAGGGTTCAATTCGCTCGCTTGCCCACTCCGACCATCTCTGAATGAAGCGGCGACGATCCTCCATCATCAGATCGTGGATCGTGGCATTGGACACCCCAAGTTCATGTGCGAGTTTGGAAAGCAAATTTGGATGAACGCATCCCGTCATTTCAAATGATTCGATGCGGCGGTGTCCCTTGTTCAAATTGCGGAAATCGCAACGGCGTGCGAGGTCGGTGACCGACAAGTGGCGATGCTGGCGAATTCGCATGAAGTGCTGACCGATGATGCTCATCATTGGGCCTCCGTGAGCAGGTGTGCATTGCTCGCCTTCAAGGAGCCAGCGAAAGGCGGAGTGGTCGAAGAAAATTGGGGAGGTGCCGCCCTCGGCGGACTCAATCCACACTGAGATGATTGTGCCGTGATTCTCGATTCGATTGATGGTGCCGGTCATCTTCGGAACCGTACAGTTAATCGTGGACCGTCAGAGTGACAGATAGTTGGCCGATGAATCGCTTGGCCGTGCATGCAAGTAACGCCCGGTGGTGGCTATCGAGGCGTGTCCCAAGGTGGCTTGCACCAAGCTGATCGGCGCTCCTCGGTCGAGAGCGTGGCTGGCGTGAGCGTGTCGCAGCCAATGACACGAGACATCTTTGTCGATCTCGGCTCGCTCAGCCGCTCGTCGCACGATTCGCCAAACTTGCGATGGGTCGAGGTGCCCAACCTTGCGGCTCGAAAAAACGGGAGCGGTATTTGGAGCGTCATCTCGAAGCGATGCAATAACTGCCCACACGGCGGGTGGCAGCAAAATGGCTCTTGTCTTTTCGCCTTTGCCGAAAACGCTGATCTGGCCCCCATCGATTCGCTTCTCCAAATCGTTCCACGTCAGTCCACAAAGTTCGCTCACTCGCAGACCCGCAGCGTAGAGCAGTAGAAGCATGGCTCGGTTTCGTGGGTGCGGTTCGTGAGCGATCATTCGCTGAACAGCCCCCTCATCGAGGATGCGTTCGCTCAGGCGTTCCCTGATACCGGGCAACTTCAGAGGCCGAGCGACATCGAAACTCAGATACCCGATGCGAAGGCCAAAGGCCATCAGGCTCTTGATCGCCGAAAGACGGCGATGCCGAGAAGCTGGGTAGAGTTCGGACTTTTCGAGTTGATCTGCGAACCGCTGAAGATCACTCAAGGTGACCTGTCCGAGGTCCTTGCCACATTCACCAAGGAACCTCTCGGCATCGGATCGGTACGCTCGCTGGGTGTGGCGGCTCCGACCATGAAGCCAAAGCTCAATCAACTGTTCGTCGCTGTCCGCTTCCCGTCGAGACACCTCGACCTGAACTGGCTGTGCCGTGACTTCATTCGATGATTCGTTCGAATGCATGATAATGGCACTTATCGTGCGTAAATTAGTACAATTTTGATCCAACATGTCAGCACCTTTCTTACAAAACATCGACGACACATGGGCGGACTTCAGCCACAAGTTCGCCACACTCCGACGAGATGAAGGCAATGGTCACACATCGATAAGACGGGAAACAAACAATCAGGCTCCAGCTTTCTGACGACGAAGATGTCGGAAAATGTTCCGAAGGACCTCTGACTCGTCGGCCTCGCCGGTGCCTTGCGGAAAGACGACACGCATCGCCGCATCAACTTGACGTTGCGTGAGGTCAGCCATTCCGAGTGAGCGAAGACCGTCGAGCAGACCAGCATGAGCCTTCGTGGGCGTCGAGCGGATTGGGCGTACTTCGTCATCAGATCGACGTTGGTAAAACAGGATGTACTCGCCATTCACGCCGATGCCCGTCTCACGAGCAGCGAGATTTTGCTCCTGCATTTCCGCAGTGAAATGTGGCCGTCGAGTTGCGAGGGAATAGAGGGGAGCGACGAACACGCCTCGCTCAACCAAATCGTAAAACCTCGAACGACTGAGGTCAATCATCTTGGACATTTCAGTCACAGACACGACGGCTTTCAAACGTTTCACATTCATTTGATGGTTCCGATTCAAAGAGATGACAGTCCAGCAACGTGAGCCGCACCAATCCCGGTGAGCATTCGTCCCTCTTCACTTTTGGTCACGAGGCCCAAGCGAATCAATTCTGATTCGATCACGCCTTCGATGGTGCGGCGTGGTAGCCCAAGTTGCGTAGCAAGCACGTTGAGTCGGACCGGCCCCTGTGCCTCTCTCACGAGATGCAGATATTTCTGTTCAGTGGAGTCGAGACCCATCGTGTCGATGCCTTCAATGTCACACATTCGATCCACGTGAACTGGTGTGATCGAGTCAGCATTGTCCGCTCGTGCCGTGCGATGAGTCGCTTCGAGTAATCGAATGGCAAGTCGAGGAGTGCCACGGCCTCGAAAGGCAATCGCATTGACAGCGTCTTCGTCGATGGGCCAACCGAGCCGCTTGGCTCGTTGCGACACGAGATGTTCGAGTTCCACTGAACTGTAATGCTCAAGGCGAAGCGTGATCTTGAAGCGGTCACGCAGTGGTTTTGATAATTGCCACTCGTCGGTCGTCGCACCAATGACGGTAATGGACGGAAGGAAAATCGAGTGGCGTTCACCGCCTAGAAACAGCTTACGTTCCTCCAACGCACGGTAGAGGGAGGTCATTACCACCGGTTTGAGTTCATGAGTTTCGTCAAGAAAAATGACATCGCCTTCGTTCGCCATCATGAGCAACCCATGAAGCTGACTTGGCGATGAGAGATTCTGTGCAAGCTCTTCGTGAAGAGTGCTTCCCAATTCACGAGCGATGATTTGCGATAGCAATGACTTGCCCACACCGGGAGGGCCAACGAAGAGAAGGTGAGGGAGAGCTTGCGAGTTGCCAGACATTCGATCATTGAAATGTGCATCGAGGGCGGTTCGCAATTGACGGACCGCTCGCTGCTGACCAATGACGTGATTCAACGTCGGTGGACCAGCTTCGATGATTGGCTGTTCTTCATTCATGAGTGTGAGACCTATCCACTGACGAGGTCACTCGTCAAGGGCAAAATCGACCGTACACTAAATGTTGACAGCAACTGGACAGAGATTTTGTGATTACGCCGCTGCGACTGCCCCCACGGGGGCAGTCGTTCCTTGCCTGCTGAATGAGAGGATGAGATCGCTTGCCTTGCTCCCTTCTTGTGATGCCTTGATGATCCAAGAAGGATCATTCTTCATCGCCTCTAACCAATGAGCGAGGTACTTCGTGTGATTGGAGAGGTCCTCGCTCTGTGGAATCTGAAGCTCTGCGGAGATGAACGCCGCAGTCATCTCGGCAACCAACTCCCCCATCGCATAGCTGCCTTCCCACTCACGGCGGACCTCGGACCAATGTGCGAGTTCATGAAAATGCGTGTCGTAGAAATCTCGCAGTTCATTGAACTGACGATCAGGGATTTGGATGTAGTCGCCGCCTGAATGGTGTGGCCAGTTGCCAATAGGTCGTGTGTAAAAAGCTCGGTTCCCTCCGAACCTGATGTCGGCCTGAGTGGCGATGATGACTTCGTCTGCGTCTTCCCAGCGAGGCATGATGTCATCGCTTGTGATCTGACCGGGTCGGAATCGTGCGAGTGATTCACCGTCCACCTGATCGAGATTAAACACCGTGTAAGTTCGAAGGAGGAAGATGGATTTCGTTTCTGAGGTGCCATCGCTTGCGGTCGCTTCCTTTTCGTACCTCGTGTAAAAAATGACGTGCGTTCCCTTTTCACCTCGGCGGACTTGCCCACCCAATTCTCGCCACTGCTTGTAGGTGCCCCACCAGCGGCTGATGTGGCCGCTGGCCATCGCCGTAATCTGAAGGAGCAGAGGATTGATGCCTCGGTACGGGCGCTTCGAAATGACGTTCGTTGGGAACCCAGCGTTGGGGTCGGAGGACCACGGTGTGCGCCAAGGGGCTTGTCCAGCCTTGAGAGCTTCGAGAATTCGGTCGGTGATTTCAGTGCGGATTTCGGTTGGGGTTGGCATGGCCCGAACCGTACACAAAATGAAAGGGCCATCGTGGCAATCCCAGCCTCACGAGCCATTGGCCGCTCTTGGGGCCAAGGTTGAGCAGGGATTCGATGGGAACTGTCATGCCAGTACGTTCGGCTTCGCCTCCTACTTCCATATCTTTTTGAACTCAATTCGGTGGGCACCCTCAAGGTTCTCAAAAGCCGCCCCTGCTGCAATCACTTGGCATCCCAAATACTTCTCGGTTGCCAGAAGCTCAATGAACGGCTCAAGCACAAAGTTTTCTCTGTCCGCAACCGAAGGGCCATCTTCAAGTTCAGCTTGGAAATCAAGTGCCACGAAGCCGGGGAAATGGCATCCCTCTTTGTCAGCGAGGCTCATCAGCGAGTAGTGGTAGGAAATCAAGAAATAGAGCGACAATGTTCCACCAAGCTGACTGTTCCAGCGACGGTCGCCAACGAGGAAGCGAAACCGCTTTTCGTCAAGGCGTGCCCGTACCTCCTTCTGGGTCCATGAGGTCGGGGCTTTCTGATGAATGCTGTTGAGATACGCATTCATGCCGTCTGCCAGTTGATCGCTTGCTCTCTCGAAGTCCATCGCTTCGCTCTGAGCAGCCACTTCCGCCTCAAGGCGTCCGGCCTCGGCTTGAATCGTGTCGATCTGTCCCGAAAGAACGTCTCGGTAACTAAGGCTGTTGCTTACTCGGTCAATCTGAGCAAGTCGTTCTTGATGTTGCCCGATCTGCATGTCGATCACTCCGATCTCCGGTGGAAGGACAGCGGCAGCGGCGGATCGAATGGGGCGAAGCATGTTCCTCAACATCGCAATCTGCGACCGTTCAGAACTCTGTTCTGCGGCTAATCGGTCGGCTTCCGAAGTCAATGTCGTTACCATCTCGTCGGCTTCGGCAAGAGTTGCCTTGAGTTGTTCAAGCTCGAACTCAATACGGTCAAGCCGACTCAGGCCCGGTTTTGACGTGCCAAATGGCCGTTGACAGACATGACACGATTCATTGTGCTGAGGCGGTGCTTGAATGGGTCTATCGCAGGCTGGGCAATGCGTAACCTTCAGGTCAGCCAAGACAATCCCCGCCTTCTGCGCTCGTTCTAACCTTCCTAACTCTTCTTGAATCGAGGTTCGATACGCCGTCATTTCTGAAAGCCGGGCCGTTGTTCGCTTTTGGGCGGACAGTAATTCGTCCTGTCGATACTGCAACCGAGCCAATCGCTCCGCAAGATCGTCAATTCCCGCAGAAGCGTTCGACGGCTCTGCCTGTTGACTGGCGACGGTTTGCGTCAACGTCGCAAGAAGTTGCTCACGTCGCTCGTTAAGGGCGGAAACCTCTGCCTGTGTACGTTGGCGTGCAGCCTCAACCGACTGCGGTGATAGCCCAACGCCGAGTTCTTCAGCCGTAAGGAGTTGCTTGGAGACATCGGTGAGGATCGCCATGTACTGGTCTTTGGATGCCTGCAACTCGATGATCTTCTTCTGCTTTTCAATCAGTTTGCCGTACTCGTCCGAGAAGAGCTTTTCAGCGAGTCCGACGAACTGAAGTATCGAAGCGTGTTGTTCGCTTTCCGGCTGCTTGTCGGCAATGTCGCTCCACATGCTCTGACGGCGATACATGTGCCGATACAGACTTCGCCACCCAAGTTCCGGCCACGTCCGTTGGCCAAGTGGATTGCCTTGCGGATAGTGAAGCACGGGAATGCTCAGTCGTGCCAATAGATCGTGCAAGAAGTCTTTGAGGGCCGACGGTTCGCCGTTTACGAACACCTTGCCCTTTGCACCTACTTCCTTCCACCTTCGTTGCACTTCCAGTTCCTCACCAGCAACCACCAGACGAGCCGTGATAGTTTCGTACTTCTCGGCAACATCTTCCCCAAAGACATCTTCTGGCACCCCGTCATTTCCCAGAACGTAGTCCAGCATCTGAAGCCATTTGGTCTTTCCAGTATTCGGTGGACCGACGATGACGTTGACCCCTTCCTCGAATTCGAGGCGGTCTTCGGGACCAGCTTCTGGTGTCCGGTAAAGTTCCTTCACGACAAGCCGTGGTGGGGTCGTCATTCAATTGTCTCCCCAAGGGGCCGTTGACCGACCTCTTTCTCGAACACCGTGTAGATGAGCTTTTTCAGTGATGAGCCAGCTTTGCCGCCAAGGGACTTTTTCACTCGCTTCATCTGTTCCACGAGCGATGCGTATGATAACTCTGCGGCAAGCTGACTTGCAGCAGCTTGCCCTTGGTCCGTGAGCTTGAGCGTGAAGGCATTCTTGACCTTGGATACTTCCAGCAGTCCAGTGGCCTCCAAGAATGCGAGGACATGGTAGTACCGATCATCCCACGGCCCGTAATGGAATCGGATCATGCTGGATTCAACTGTCGATTCCGCTGATTCCGCTTGAAGGCCAAGGGCTTTGCACGCCTCGTTGAAGAACTGTGGGTATCTGACGAAGAAATCCAGCTTCGCCATTTTCGTAAGGCCATCTATCCGCCCCGATATGCCACACACCTTGAAGAGCAATAGGAGCCGGGCCGCATGAAACTCAAGTAGGTCGTCGGCAGCGAGCGGCAGCCCAGCGGGGACATCGTTGATGTTCTTCAGCGACTTCATGCTGACGCCCTCCTAAACCTGTGCGTGCAGCGATCTGCGATGCTGTACATGCAGCCGATCAAGAACACCAGCGGTACAGGGCGAGACGTGGGTAGCCTTTTCTGAAGGTCTTGCAAAGCGGATATGCACTTCGCATGGAACGCAACGCCTGAGTCCGCTATCTCACCAGCATCAAGTTGCGCCCGCAATGCGTGAAGGATAGCAGTTACCTCACCCTCGACATGATTCCTCTCAGAAAGCGAGAGATATTGCGGGCGAAGACGCTCGGCCAAGTAATGGCGGCGGGTTTCGAGGGAGGACTCGACTTCCGAAGCTGCGATGCCTGCCTGCTCCATCTTTCCTTTTAACGACGTGCCACCAGTGGCGGGAACAGAATGTAGACGGTGTGCGAGTTCTTTATTGAACCAATCCACAGCATCGTGCTTCGTGATTTTCTTCTTCGTGGAATCGACGCCCCAATCAGCAGCGGCCGCTGTTCGCACCATTGTCAGGATCATGGAATACAAGTCATCCATTTGATCGCTGAATAGGTATCCACCTTGGCGTTCGACCAATCTTCGGAGCTTGTCGAGGTTGGCATTCTTCACGTTCTCGATTGAGTGGCGCACGTCCCAAAGAAGGCGACTCAACCAGAAAGTGGGACCATTCCCGTTTCTGGACAGAAAGCCGTTTGCTCTGCCCTCAATGTCTCTCGATAAGGCATCGAGGTCCGCTTGTTTTGCCACACGGTCGGGAGCCGTGTGGATAAGAGTGAGAACATAAAGATCGGATTGGACCGGGCGACACGTTACCAAGCGAAAACGACACGGTTCATTACACCGATCATTAGCAAGTGACCGTTCATAAATGGACGTTCCCGCTTGGGGAGATTTGTCCTTTCTGTCCCGGTCACAGAGCTTGGCAATCGACCAAAGCTGGTCAATCTCGTTGCTCTTGACTTGTACGAACTCTATTTCTTGCCCTGATAAATTCTCCCAGATTAGGGTTATGTCGTCATGCGTTTCGCACCACACTGCGATAAGGTCAGAAGCGTCGAGCAAGGCGAGGAAGAAGCCAGCCGCAACATGGTCCTGCACGTCAAATCCATGACGTGCAATGCCCCCGCCCCTTTCCAAGGGTGGCAAGTCGTGAATCGAAATTGGTGTCGGCACCGTTCCCATCCTTGAATTCCAGATTATTCCTCACACCTTTTTCAATTGCCCACACTGAATCAGCCAGTCGAACTGCTGCTCAACCCGACTCGGCATCGTCCCGCCCCGGACGAGCATCCCCAATTCCATGTTGATCGTGAATGCCTGCTTGGTCAAGTTGGCGGACGACAAGAATAGCCACTCGCCATCGGCCACGGCACATTTGACGTGGAGGATGCCGACCTTGTTGTTGTCTCCGAGCGGACGATTCTCCTTGGGCCAGAAGTAGACCGTTGAACATGCCGCCACTTCTTGCCCCAACGCTCTGATGGTGCTGTACTCTCCTACGCCTTCGATCTTGTCGGGGGTCTCCACGATCACCGTCAGTCGAACGCCACGTTTAGCAGCCCGCACCAGTGCTTTTCCGATGTTCGGGATTCGATAAACGGCGAAACTGACTAGCGTGATCCGAGATTTGGCCGCATCCAAAAGTTGTAAGATCGCCTGCTCCGTGCGACGAAACGGAGTCTGCTCGGTGTCGGGACCCGTCCACACCAGTTCCACTGACTGCGAATCTCGATGAGCCTGTTCGGATAAAGCTGCCGATTGCAAAGCGACGGCAACGGTGCGGGCATCAAGTGTCGCCGCTTCCCTTCGCCAGCGATCCACGAATGCAAGAGCCAACTCTCGGTGATGATGATGGGCAACTCGTCTCGAAATGTCGGCCTGCAACGATCCTTCGGTACACGTCAATAGTGCAGCCGACACCGCTTCGAGCGTGCTGAATGGCAAGCTGCACGCTAAGGCGTAGGCGGATTCGACAATGACTCGTTCTGGTGTCATGGACTCAACCAAAGAATGCCAAGTTGGCTCGCTCAAAGGTCGCTACTAAAGCAGACCGATCCAGATACTTGTTGCCCCGTTCGCATGATGTTTCGGGCAAGAAGGAACATGCGTGGCAAGACGCACCATGCAGTGTCTGCCCACTCCCGACAAGATGTTCGGAGCAGAGAGGGTCCGACGCACAAAGGCTCATCTTCTCTAGTGCCCGGCGAATGTGTCGTCCCAGCTTGTCGGGTTCACCAAGGGCACAAAGACCACCAAGCGTTCCTTCACTGTCAGGAGCCGAGGTGTAAACCAAAACGCCTGCCATCGGCTCGCCGTCAGCCGGATTGCGAGAATAAATACGCTCGGTGATGGATGCACTCGTGTAGCCACACTCGATGGCCAGTTGCCGGATCAAGGCGTGTGCGAAAGTGTGAAGCAAGACATATCGGATGCCGGGGTAGCCTTTGTTTGGTTCGAGATTCTTGGCCACTCGCCATGCCTTATGTCCACTTTCAAACTCTTGGTCATAGGCGTGATTGCTCTTCACCCATTCATCAATCAACGTCTCCGAGAATTGGAAGAAGATGCCTTCCCCCCGTGTTTCGCAAGCGGGAACCCAGATGGGGTCTTTGCGGCTAATTCTGGCCCTCTGTTCGGGTGGTAAATCGGCGGGGCTATCGAAATCCCGTGGCGACATGATTCGAGTGAAGCCGACAAGTGCTCGAACTTCCCGAAGCTTTTCAACCAGCACAATCTTGTCGAAGTAACGTGCGAAGTCGGTTGGCGGATCGACGCTGCGTAGCTTGAACGTGCGGCTCTCTTTTGCATTTGCGGGATTGGAAAATACTTTCCATTCGGGTGACTTCAAATCGTCAGGGTCAGCGACAGCTTCGATAGTTCCGTCAATTTTCTTTTGAATGGCCACCCAAATCTGATCGTCGGTGTACTTGCTGAAGTCCTTGAGTTGTCCGATCAGCCGAAATGCCTTCAGCACGTCGATGCTCGTCACCTTGTCGAGGACCGCCCAATTGTCCTCGACTATTCGACCCAAGTCATCAGAAGACTGCGGAACAGACAAAGCAGAGATCAGCACGGGGAACCAGAGATTCGATGCTCCTTGCAGCATCGGCTTCACATGTTCTTGGTCGCAGCCGTTTGGATCAACGTCACGCAGATGCGGTCGCCGTCCACGGCAAGCAGGCATCACCGTCCGGTTGTTCAAGCCAAACGCCTGACCCATTCGACGGCGAACCCCGCAACCCTCGCACTTGACTTCCACATCCAATGCTTCGCCGCTGGCTCCGACTTCGTAGAGATAGAGCAATCCTTTGCAGTCAGTCGGACCTTGGTGGACGAATGCAAGCCAAGGAAAATCGTCGAGGTGTCCGTGTTCGCAAGTCACCATAAAGCGAGCCGGGACCACCAGAGGGGATCGGCCTTGCGTCGTGCAGTTGTGGACGTAGCAAGCTCGGTCGGGTCGGTAAGGATAAACCTTTGGCTCAAACAACCCAGAGCTGATTGGAGCGAGCAGCCGACATTTTGAGCAAACCATCCAGCGAGGAAATGGAGCGACGGGTACGCCGATCTGTCGGGACTCATCGAACCAGTTGACTTGAGAGCCTTGCGACTCTGGTCCCCTTGGCGGCGTGAGGAACCTTTTCATTTGCTTGCCGAGAATTGACTGTGCTGATCTCAGCAACCGTTCTTCACCAATCTCGTTGGCGTGGGCACTTGGCCAATCATCCAGACCCATCACGATCACCGACATGTTTGGCAAATCGACAAGTGATCCAATGCCGAAGGTCGTCAGCGTCTGGCTTGGGCGAACTTCCCCAACCTCGGACTTTTTCATGTGGCTCGAAATGCTCATACCTGTCCCCCTTCAGCAATTGGCGTTTCGGGGGAACCATCTGGTGTGGCTTCCGGGACAGCGTCGCCGGTGAGGTCATCGAGTCCCCCATCATTGAGGATGAACTTCACAGGCGGCTCCACTTCTCGAAGCGAATTGAGGCAGGTGAATTCTTCCCATCGCTCCATGCCGGGGCTGTGAAGTAACTTCACCGTGGTGCCTCGCTTCGGTCCATTTGCGCCGTAGGGTTCCGTGTACGTCAGTGTTCGTCCGCCAGTGGTGTTCTGTGCTTCAGCCTGCCACAAATCCACCTTGCTCAACAATTCCGCACGGCAGAAGTCTCCGGTCTTCGTTCCATCGCCAATTAGCTCGGCTCGTTTCACAATCGTTTCGATGGCGTCTTGAACGTAAGGGTTGCCGGTCGTAATGCGGGAAGCAGTCTCATTCGGATTAAACTCGGCTCCACGCAGTCGTACCAGTGACACCAGCAGTCCCGCTAATCCACGCTGCAAGGCTCCCGGTGAGAACGGTGTAACGGATAGCGGTTCGACATGCTTGTAAAAAGTCGTGTGGTAATGCTCGAAGGTTTCGTAGTGAGACAGATCACGAGGTCTGGCCCAATTGAACACGGTGCAAACCAAGCCGGGGAAGGTACGACCGACACGGCTGGTCGCTTGAATATATTCAGCAGTCGCTTTCGGCTGCCCCGCCACCACCATCAACCCCAACCGTTTCACATCTACGCCGACCGAGATCATGTTCGTGGCAAGCAGTACATCAAGTGGTTTCTTGGGGATGTTCTTGTAGTCCTTCGTCTTGAACGCCTCTTTGCGTTTCTCTTCGAGTTCGGGATCGAAGCCAGATTCGAGGCGGTCCAGAATCAGTGGGATTTCTTCCGACCGCATTCGGCTCGTCAACTCGGAAAGATATTCGCCGTTGAAGTAACGCTTCGCTAAGCCACGCCGATCCTGTTTGCGGCAACGAGAAAATACGTCGTCATCAACCAAACGCCTCATGCCGCCGAGTTCCCGCATGGAGTTGAAATATCCGACAAGCGTCATCCACGGATCAATCTGCTTTCCGTACTTCTCGTAAAGCGATTGAGCTGAGCAGAGGTAGGCGACATAAACCCGAATGAGCGCCGCTTTTAACCGGCGACCGGGGGCACAGATGCCGAGATAGCGACGACCAAATTCCTTCTCAGTTGGTTCCCGTTGCACCGAGAAGAAGTTGTCCCGCACGTCGAGTCCCGGTGGCGGGAAGATGTTCACCGTTCGCAGAAACAAGCTTCGCACTTGCACGTCGGCGTTCTTGATCGTGGCCGTCGATGCGATCAGCTTCGGACGAACCGCCTTCCCGTTAACCTCCCACGTGCAGAGTTTGTCGATGGCGGTCTCGTACAAACCCACGAGCGTTCCAAGCGGTCCACTGATGAGGTGCAATTCGTCTTGGATAATCAGATCAGGCGGACGCAGCGGTGGATGTTCCAGCGTCTTGGCGGACGGCATTCCGAATTTCGACTTCGGGTGGTACGTCGAGTCTTCGATCTCTGGCGACTTGAATCCGTGCCGTTCGCAAACACCATTCACCTGACCGAACAACATCTGTACTTCACCCTTCCACGGCATCTGTGCAAACTTGTCCACCGTGGCGATTAGCAGTGTTGGCAGACGACGATAAATCTCTTCATCGACCACCACCACTGGCAGGCCCTCGTTCGCTGCTTGTCGCTTGCTGAAAAGGCACTGGCCGAACTTGTCGCCGCAGTAAGTCAGCGTGCGGCCTGATCCGTGCGGATAAGGTTGAGCATCGAGATGCTTGCCAGCTTCAATGGCGCTCCCGCACCAAGGGCAAGCGGTGAGTTGATAAGGCGTGCCGATGCCTCCGCCCACGAACTGATTCCCACGAGCCTGCTTGATCGCTTCGACGGCATCATCAGTACGGTTGGGTGTGGTGCGACGACCGACCCACAACCCAATACGAAATGGCGTCATGCCCCATCGCTTGTCGCCGTGTTCGAGTGCCTTGCGGCGAATCGACTCACAGGCACAGATGAGTGCCGTGGCTCGCTGGAACTGTTGAATCGTGAGGAGCCGTAAGGTGTACCGCATCAGCACGGCCACGCCTTCATCGCCCACTCTTCCTGACACAACTCCCTGCAATCGCCGCAGAGCCATCGTGTATGCCGACAATCCCAAATAGGCTTCGGTCTTACCACCGCCCGTGGGAAAGAAGAGCAAGTCGGCGAGCGCTTCAGGGCCGACGCCACGTTCGGAATGATCGAGCTTCGTCACGCCCGGCAGGTTGAGCAGGATGAACGCAATCTGGAAAGGTCGCCAACTACGGTTCGGGGCAAGATCGATCTCCTTGTCGAAGTCTGGCTGCTCACCCCTGCGAACTTGCTCTGCGTAAATCGAATGTGTTCGCTGAAGCCACATCGCTCGGTTCATGAACTGGAATGCCTCGAACGCCTTCGTGTCCTTGGCCAGTAGCTCCAGCCCCTCTTCAATTCGCTTGAGCGTGATCCGACAATTGTCGATGGCCACCCGTCCCGCATCACCAAACTGAGCGAGTCCTTCACTAGGGTCACTGAGCTTGGATTCCTCTCGGTCGATCCAATCCCGATACGCCGTCACCAGTGGTCCCAATTGTTTGGGCAGCAACTTGGCGTCGGCCTCGGCCAGCGACTTCATGTCAAGGACCAATCCCGCCAACTTTCCAAAGGCAGGGTTCACTTCCGCATCAGCTTCGGTCGGTGGAGCCGTGCGGGGAACTTCATAGCAGGGGACGATCACCGATTCGACGCTTGTCGCACGGTCGGGCGAATCCTTGGCCACCTCGGCATGAACACTGACCCCGTGACCCACGGCAAACTCAACATGATCTCGATACAGCATCGCCATCAGCCGTTCTTCGAGGTCATTGTTCGAGCCGAGCGTCGTTCGTTTGCAGAAGACCGATGCACCATCCACACCGCTGGCTGTGAGCTTGGGCTGGAAGACGTGGTACTCATCCTTGGGACGCAATTCTTCCTGAGCATTCACGAAAAACAGCGTGATGACAAAGTGCGTGTTGCGTTTGCGAATCTGTCCTTGAACATAAATGTCGAGAAATTCGGCATCGAGAGCCTTGGCTGTGATCGGCCCATCTTTCAAGGGGACTTCGATGCTGCCTCCTCGTGTGTATCGCTTCCAGACGAGCAGCGTGTTTCCTCGGTGATCGGTCTGGTCTTCTCGCTTCTCCCGTTTGTATTGGCCCCACGAGCCGGTCACTTTGATCGACTTCGTTTCGCCATCCACGCAGAAGCTCATGCCGAACGAGGATGGCAGGTGTGCTAGCACCACGGGGGTGTCGGCATCCGTCTTCCCATCATCCGCCGTGTCGCCGCCGCCTTCAGAGAGTTCATCGGGGATCAGCGGAATCTCTTCGTCTTCTTCCTCTTCAGCGGTAGGCATGGCACCGACATTGGCATTGCGGCTGGGAGCCAACACACCCACGAGATAACGATCCCGCACCGTGCGTTCGGTCAGTTCTTCGCTCTCTCCGCCAGCAGGTCCCAAGAGATCGCCCAGCACCATCGCTTCGAGTTCGGCTCGAAGCTGGTGCTGCGAGGGAGACGGAGTCGTTGGGGTCATGATTCACTCCAATTCGGATTCGTGCGATAGGCTTGTTTGGGATGGTTTGGATTGTCAGGATACTGCCTCACGAGTTGCCCCTCCTGAACCATTGGCCGGAGGTGCCAGCGTTGCAGGCCTCCCGGTTCTCGACTCAAAAGAGCCGCCAATTGACGGAACGTCAGGACACGATCCCGACACAAATCTCGGATCAGTCTTCGCATCTCCCCGGGGTCAAGACGCTCTTGCTTTCGGGCAGGTTCCCCAATTGCCAGCAGTACCGGGTCTTCCTCTGGCACTCCAGTAGCGACCTCTCCCCCTGTATCCGGAGTCGGTTCCTTATGTCCGGAGTCCACTGCCGCTGTGTCCGGAGTTCCCTTGGCCTTATGACCGGACCCCGTCAACCGTTCTGAAAGCCGATACGAGGCCCATCTCCCATAGCCGTCTTTGACTAGCAGACCTTTTGCCACAAGGTCTTGCAGCACTCTCGTGATGTCAGTCGTGTGGTCGCTGGAGAACTGCTGCAGCCGCTGGTTTGTCACGCTGCCTTCCACGTCCGCCGTCACCAATGCCTGAACCTCACGGGAGTTCAGTCCCCCAAGGTTATCGCCGAGCACCGACCGCAATCGGGCCACTGATTCTTCCGGCAGCAGGCTAATCATCGGCAGACTTAATCGCACTCGGTCCGGTTTCAGTTGTTCTTCGATCAGCGGCCACCGCCACTTCTGCGAGGCCCAGCCTTGGCGGATTTTGTCGATCCCCGAGCCGGCCTTGTCTCCGGCCCCCATCATCTGGAACATTCGCTGAAGGCACGGGTTTCGGCACTCGCTCACCGCCCCCTGCTGAAGTTGTTCAAATGAAACGAGCAGCGTGCCGGGATTCGACAGTTCCAAACGATCAGAAAAGCGGTCGATCACGATCCCGCCTTGCCCTCGGTAGTCCGCATGGATCAAGGCATTGACCAGTGCCTCCTGAATCGCTTCGTGCGTTGGCGATACGCCGCTACGTAAAGGATCTGCAAACAGCGACTGCGAGGTTGTATTCTGGTAAGAGAAAGGTAGCTTGAGTCCCTCAACCAGCTTCGGGTAGACCCGTTGAAAGAACTGAAACAGGTTGGGCATCCACGTGCCATTGATGGTCAAACGATCTGACCACCGATCAGCTATCGAGTTGCTCACCCGTTCCCGGTAATCGAGATGATAATTCACCCCCAAAGCCGAATCATTCAGGGCATCTTCATTTCCGAACATCAACAGCCCGGCCACCGTCAGCCCTTCGTCCCCCGTCTCTCGATTGCGGTTCCAGCCGCCGAGCTTTCGAAGAAAACCCGTCATGTCTTCGTTCAGCCATGCATGGTTTGGATTACGAGCTGAGAAGCGATTGCGATATTGGCGAAGCGATTCAGCGTCGAGATCGTCCACCGTGAAATTTGGCAGGATGCGGCTGTCAGCGGTTTGTTCCGACTGATCCGCCAGCATCCGGCCCACTTCGTCGGGTGTGCATTTGTAGTCGCCATCGTTGTACCGGCGAAAGGTGCCCTCCAACGGGTTTTGCCCGACATACACCGGACGTTGCCGACGAGCCGCACGGGGCACCTGCACCACCAGCAGCGTCTTGCCATCGACCAATTCCAATCGGGCATCACTGTTCGACAGCAGATTCGAACTGACCTTGCCCCGGTTGTTGATCGTGTTCCAAAAATCCTTTTCGATCTTGGCAGGATCGTCCAGTCCCTGCGATTCAAACTGACCGTTGTCGAGTTCCTTGACTCCCAGAACAATCACACCGCCATCGGTGTTCGCCATCGCACTGTAAGTATCCCACAGTGACAACGGTAGCCCGCCCTTGGCTGACTTGAACTCCCAATCCTTATCCTCCCTCAACTGGAGGGCAGTGAGCAGTGTTTGGATATTCATTCCTCACCACCTGTAACATGACATTCAGACGTCTTCACCGGGAAACTTGACATGGTCCCGATGGCACAACGACTAGGGGCCACCACGCCAACGAGATAACGATCCCGGACCGTGCGTTCGGTCAGTTCTTCGCCTTCGCCGCCAGCCGGTCTCAGCAAATCACCCAGCACCATCGCTTCGAGTTCGGCTCGAAGCTGGTGCTGAGATGGCATCGGTGTCGGTGCTGCATTACTCATTCGTCATCCTCCCCATCGAAAAGGCTGGCCTCTTGTTTGTCAGGTTTGCTGGCCGCTTTCTTCTTGGCGGCTCCCTTCTTCTTGCTGTGCAGACCTTGCTTCACTTCCTCGGCGTAGCGTTCGTGGTTCAGCTTGAGCAGGCGGGCGAGGACTTCACGGCGGGCGGGTTCGCTGATCGTGTAGCGGACCCCTTGCTTCGTCTCGTGGAAGCCGTGGCCGAGGTCGAGGTCGGTCCAGCCGTAGGCGGCGGCGACAGACCGATCTAATCGCTCATGGACACTGCGAAGAACGTGGACATCATTCTTATCGTCCATTTTATCATTGAGTCGGTTGTACAAAGTCGTCAGCCCGACTTCATGATTTGTCAGGAACTGTTGCCGTGCCCCCCGATACTCTTCACTGATCTGAAGGAGACAGTCCGTTCTCCGAGGTCGAGGAAACGTATCAATTGCGTTTGAAGGCGCATAACGGATGCCAGCATCACGGATTGTAGTGCAATACTGCCATGCCCACTCTTGATGTATGGAGGACTGGAAGACAGCCAGCAGTGCCTGGTCGCCGCTTGTGAACACAACCACCTGATCGCTGAACACTTGAGTGTGCGGCACCCACGCTAGTACAATCAGCTTACTCACTCGTGGGGCAACTAATACCACGTCGAGTGTGGTTATTTGCTCGTAGCTTTCCAGTCGCTTGTCCCAGAATTTCCAATAATCACTCTCGTGAATTTGTTTTGTAAGCTTGTCACGGTATGGTTTTACCCTAGCCGTTACGATCTGAAAACATTTGTGATATGTCTCGGCTTTGTGTTTCGGCCAAGTGTGGAAGTTTATGACGTATCTGGCTGCACGTTGGAGCGGATCGCTCGTGATGTCTTTCCCAGTCAACAAGGGGAAGACGACTTCCCGATTACGGTCGTCCTCGGCGAACAGTTCAGCCGCTTCTTTCGAAGTAATGATAAAGCCCTCGCCGCCAAGACCCGTACCAGCAAAAGCGAAGCGATTGTTCTCTGCCAGACCGAATGGATCGCCGGTTGTGACATCACTCGGCGACAAGTAATCGGTGATTCCTTTCACCTCTCGGCCTTCGAGAACTCTATTCCCTTGCCAGTGACGACTGGAAAGCCATAACACTGCGACATTCACTCCAGCTTCGCCTGGCCACGGTTGGCTTTTTACCGCTCGGTAGATAACAAATTTCATGGCCAGTAGTTGAGCTAATCCAACAGTTCGTGTTGCTCCTTCACTCAGCGAATTCGTTGCGAGCAGTCCGAAGCCTCCTTGTTTGTTTAGCAGTTGTGCGGCTCGTAAAAAGAAATAAGCGCACAGGTCCGCCGCACCAATTGCGCTGAAGGCGACAGTGTAAACGACGAGTTCCCTGTAATTGTCACCTAGAGCCGTTGTTACTTTCTTGCCACCCATGAACGGTGGATTTCCCACGAACGCATCGAACCCGCCCCGCCCGACCATGACTTCTGGAAACTCCAGCGGCCAGTGGAACGGCACCTGACCGACGAGCGCCTTCTGTGCTTCCTGACGAAACGTCGGCAGATCGCTGTCGTGGAAATGGACGGCGACCTTGATCGCCGCATCGTCTCTGGCGGCTCGCTTGTCGGCAGCGGAGCCGGGAACGAACTCGGCGGCGATCAGCAGGTCGGCGGCGCACTTGAGCCGGTCGATCTTCTCGCTCGCTTCTCGCAGCATCCGGTCTTGGCGCTCGACATCCTCGACCGTGTTGGCCTGCATCTCGGTGATCTGACGACGCAGGGCGATAGCCTCTTTGATCTGAGCGTCCAGGAATTGCAGGAACAGCCGATTGTCTTCCCCCTTGCCGTCGAGGTTGAACTTCCGCAGTTGCTCCGTGTTGTGAATGCCGACGAGCGAATCGCCGCAGCGGATCGCATGGTCCAGAAACTCAAACGGCTTGTCCTTGGCGAGCGTCAGCAACCACAGCGACAACTTCGCCATCTCCACCGCCAACGGGTTCTTGTCCACGCCGTACAAGCAGCGTTGTGCGATGATCCGCATGGCATACGTCTTCCGTTCAGCGGGATCATCGGGGATCAGAGCTTCATTTGCCTTGCCGGTGGATTCGGTGCCTTCGGGCGTGATGCCGGGCTTGGATGGATTGGCTTTCTTCACCTCGTCCCATGCTTCCAGCAGCCGTTCGGACATGTAGCGTGCCGCCTGCACCAAGAACGCTCCAGACCCGCAGGCCATATCGCAAATCTTGAGGTCGAGTAGTTCCTTGGCTGACTTGAGTTTCCATTCGTTCTTCGGTTTGCCTTCAGCGGGGCCGACGTAAACCAGTGGCTCCAACGTGTACTGCACGATGGGTTCAGTGAGGCTGCGGGGCGTGTAGTGCGTGCCGCTGGATCGCCGGTCGGTGCCTGCGGTGACGAAGACGCTGCCCTTGGGGATGACGACGGGATAGCCGAAGTTGTCGAGGCGTACCAACCCGGCAATCGGTTGCACTCGCTTCCATAAGGCATCATCACTTTGGCACGCCGTGCGAAATCGGGCTTCGTCCTGTGCATCGAGTTCGACGTTCATCAGCTTCTTGAGGGCGCTCTCCGACTTGCCCGTTTCTTCCTTGAGAAACTTGATGAGATCGGCTTCGCCCTTGGCTAAGAGCTTTTCCAATTCGGCAAGTGCAATTTCAGGTTCCTTCTCACGAGTTCCGATCAGGCCGAGGAAGGGTTCGGCGGCACGCTTGGCGGTGTGATCCAGTAGACCTTCATAAACATGACCGATTTGTTCGATGTCGAGTGCCCGAAAGCTGACTCGGCGAGCTTCGGTGGGGCCGCCACCGGGCACTTTGATTTGCAGCAGTTGCAACGCTTCGAGCAAATGCAACACGGTGCGATTGTTGACAGGCAGCGGGTTGGCTTCGGTGTCTCGCCACGAGGTGTCACGTTTGCGACCTTCGAGGAACGGGAAGCGGTCGGGATTGAAGAGGTTGCCGCCGTAGGCTGGGATGTGAACGTCATCGTGTCGCAAACCGCCGTACACGGCACGGAACGCTGCCAGCAGCCGGGGCCATGCGTCATAGCGACGTTCAAGCAATTCTTCGCCGTGCTGATCGGCGAGTTCTCGCAGTTGCTTGCTGATCGTGGAGACGGAGTAATTTTGCTCGTAAACAGGGAACGGCTTACTGGGGATCAGTTCACGTTCTTCAGCACAGAAGAGAAACACGAGCCGCATCATGATGGTGAGGGCTGACTCGTAAAGGACATGCTCTTTCACATCAGCGAGCAATTCACGGCCAAAGTCCTGATCGGCCCGGTCGAGCGAATGGATCAGCACTTCAACTGCCCGACGCACCTGATAGCCGAGTTGGTCTGTGACTTCCTGTTGGTTGGACGCACTCTTGGTGAACAAGGCTTCGAGTGTTTGATCGTCGGGGACATTGAAGAATCGGCTGGCCGTGAGCAAGCTGCGGAAGGCCCGCAAGGTGATCGGCTCTTCGAGCCAGAGTGCGGCGTACCACGAGGCGTAGCCGGTGGTTTCACCTTTGGGGGCATCGACCAGCATCCAGTGTTCACCATTGGTCACGATGCCGAGTCGCACGCCGGTGGCGTGAAGCAACTCAGTCATGCGGGTGTCGGGCGATGCTTTCCAACGGGAATTGGCGACGTAGCTGGTGAGTTCCTGCGAGCGGGGATAGGTCTGCACGAGCAGGCGAGGCTTCTTCGTATTCGGATCGATCATGACGATGCTGGGCCGCAGCAACTCGTGATGCTCTGGAACTTCCGCTTGCAACGTTTGCGGAATCGCCTGCCCCTGAGCCAAGACACTTTCATCGAGGTCAAGAGTTTTGGTCAGGACGAACTTGATCCAGTTGTGATGCGGGGCAGGATCAGCCTTTTGATTCTCGAATGAGTCCTGCCAATTGGCATACTCTTGCCTGAGAAGCCGAGACTGGTCGGGGTCATGAGGCTCCAAGCCCGTATTGAAAGCTCCCATCAGCACCGGCAGGCTCAGGAACGGACCTGAGACCGGAACGAGGGAAAGCCATTCTGTATGGTGGCGTGCGATGGACATGGTTACTTTTTATTCTCGTCCTTCTTGATCTGCTTAACTTGCACGTTCGAGAGTTGTCGCTCAATTCGCACAAACGCCTTTGTCATCTCCGTCAAGACAGTCGCTTCTTCTTTCTGAATCGTCGGAGAACTCAGTTGGCCATGTCCTGCAAGTGGCTCTGTGTTGCGTCGCTTGTACACTTCCAAAATGTAGTTAAGAACCGGCTCTGGTAGTTTTGACTCTTTCTTGTATCGGTCGAAGAACGATGCAAGCGTTTGGTTCTGAACTCCTGCAATAGCTACAACGTCCTTCGCAAGAGTCTCGAATACGCAGGCACTCGAATGGAGCACTCCGGGGTAGTCGTCCTGCTGCAATGCCGTCTCCATTCGTCGGACTAGAAGGCGAATGTTGACAACCTCATCTTCCTCGTCTGCTTCGATTTCATCTACCGGTGTGACTTGTACAATCACATCCTGTTTGACACAGGAGTGGGCAAATGAAAATGAGCAATCGTGCGAGGCAAGAACTTGGTTGACTTCATCAATTTCAAGCCAGCCGTTTTGAATCAGGTCCGCAAGTGTCTCAACTAACTCTGACGTATCTGGACGTCGCATCGACACTTCGAGTTCCGCACTAATCCATCCAACATCAACGAACTCGTAGTCACCCCAATCGTTTGTCTCGATGAGTGAGACAGGCAATCCAAGCACATTGCGGCAGATGTTGATTACGTTGTTCATACGGGCAATGAACGCATTGGAATTCTCTGAGTCCACGGCTTTGCGCAACATTCGTGTTAGTTGCAGCCGTGCCCGGCACGGCACAACTTCGTATTCAAGTTGCTTGCTTTGTATGTCATCGAGTCCAAGAAACACCATTCCAACCTCCTCATTGGCCCATCTTTTCAGGAACCAAGAACGTCACTGCCACGGGAAACATGCGAGCCTGCGGGTTGGCGAAGCGTGCCCGGATCGCCGCCGTCTCTCGTTTGATTTCTTCAGGAATTTCTCTGGATCTGGCTCGCATGGCATCCTTGTTTCGCTCGAAGCGTTCTTGCTCAGGATCGTCGAACAGCTTGCCTTGGATGTACACCGGGTCTTTGAGTTCGGCCTCGATGGACTTCTTCAATTCGGTGAGGATGGATTCGATGTCCTTCGCTTCTTTGTCTGCTCGTTCCGACAACTTCTTCTGGAGGCCATCGACCATCTGCTTCATGCGGGCTTCCAACGCAGAAGCCAAAGACGAAGTCAGCGTGGGATAGAGATCGAGCAACTTGGCTTTAACTGCCGCTGAAGGTTCCTTCACCGTGGCTCCTGCCAAGGCCGATTCTGTTTGGCCAACGTTCAGGCGAGTTCCCCACCTCTGGTCCTTGATGAACCCACCTGTAGCGATGACCTCTTCGTGTAATCGGAAACTGTCGCCACCGATCACGACCAGCCGGGCATGGGCAACCACAGCAGGCGTGTCGAGAACAACGTCGGGAACGACACGGGCGGCTACCCTTTGGAGTTTGGACCGACCTTTTTCTGCCCACACTTCAGCCCGCAATAATCGCAGACACATTTGAGGCAAGCGATGATTGAGATGTGCAAGCACCACATCGTCTCGTCCTCTTGATACGGACTCGTCAAACGTGATGGGGCGAATCTCTTTCGTGTGAGGATGCTCAAGTCCTTCCGCACATGCGGCCCAACTACCCTTGAGGGGCGGCAATCGATAACAAGGCTTGCCATCCTCAGTCTTGGTGGGCATGAGTGCAGGTTGTCCAGCCAGCATGAGGCCGACCGACACCACTTGACGAATGTTGTCTGGCGAGAGGTGAAGTTCCTTGCGGGTTTCTCGGTACTGCTCCATGAGTGCCTGAACCTGCTTCTGCAAATCCCGCTCGAAATGGAGCATCTTACGAATAGGCTCCGCTTCTTTCTCAGCCTGTTCAGTGTTGAGCGTAGTGCGGTGTCCGAGCATCGCCTCTTCGACTTGTTCGGCAATGACGGTGCCGACTTTGCCAAGGTCCTCTCGGATCGTTTCGATCTTGAGCGCCACTCTCATCAGGAACTCAAGGTCAGCTTCCATGTCGGAGACCTTGCCGCTGAAGTTCTGAGTAGCCCGATCCTTGTACCCCTTGCCGACGAAGTGGTAGACCTGAACCTTGTCTGCCTTCTGGCCATGGCGATCCACACGCCCGTTTCGCTGCTCCATGCGATTCGGGTTCCACGGAATTTCGTAATGGATGAGACGAGAACAGAAATTCTGAAAATCCAAGCCCTCTGATGCAGCATCTGTGGCAAGCAGGATGCGAACGGGGCTGATGTCTGGGGAGGTTTGAAACGCTGCTTTGACTTCTTCCCGCTTTTCCGGGTCCATGCCGCCGAACATGGTCAACAGTCTGTCGCCGTCCGTGAATCCTTCGACAGACAAAACTTCCTTGAGCCAATTCTGCGTTGCTCGATATTCCGTGAAAATGATGACTCGCTCTTTCGACCACTTTCCGCCCGGCTTCAAATGCTCCTTGAGCCAAGCCACAAGTTGATTGACCTTTGACTCTCGTTGACCACGGGCACGTTTGGCCCACTCCTTCATTTGCTTGAGCAGCGATTCTTCATCGGCGGTCGGCTCTGCAAACAAACGAGTGGCTGTGTCCAAAGCGTCGGCGGTGGCTTCGTCGTATTCGTTGTCATCGCCGTACTCTTCATCCATGCGACCCAGTTCAAGTTGGAGCGTCTTGTATGACGGCTTGGCGACTTTCTTGCGGGCGGTGTGAAGAGATTTCTCGTGCTGCTCCAATGTGGTGAGGAATGCCGCAGGGCACGAGAAGAGTCGCTTCTTCAGCATCTTCAAAACAAACTCGGTGGCGAATCGCTCGGCGTTGCCTTCGGCCCGTGATGAACGCAACTTCGTGTACTGCCGAAGAGCCGCATGAATCTTCCGCTCTTCATCGGTATACGGAACTTCAATCGGCTCCAAGATGCGGGGCGGAAAGCGACGGACTCCCAGATGGTTGAAAGCGAAGGCTGGATCGCTCTTGAGGCGACGGACCATCACCGCATCGAGTTGCTTTCGATCTGGTTCGGTTCCTCGTGAGAACCTCTGGTTGTCGAGGAGTTCGAGCAGAGCACTAAAACTCTCCCGATAGCCGTTGTGCGGCGTGGCGGTGAGAAAGAGCTTGTGTTCGAAGTGCGGAGCCAGTTCTCGCAAAGCCTGTGTCCGCAACGAATCGGCAGCGTACCTGCCAGCTCCAGATGGGGCACAGTTATGGGCTTCATCCACGATCAGCAAATCATACTTGCGAGGATAAACCGACTCGCCGGGAGCGGGCAGGGTTTCACGGAACAACCGCAATGGGCGTTCTCGCTTGAGGAAGTCGATGCTGGTGATGAGTCGGGGGAAGTGAGACCACGGGTTAACGTGAATGCCTCGGCGTCGGCGAAGGTCACGCATCAGACTCGAATCCACGATGCGGAAGTCGAGGCCGAACTTGTCCCGCATTTGGTCCCGCCATTGGATTTGCAGTGCGGATGGACACACGACGAGAAGTTTTCTTGCCCGATGGCGGATGATGAGTTCCAGACCCACCATGCCCGCTTCGATGGTCTTGCCGAGGCCCACGTCGTCAGCGATCAGCAGGTTGACTCTGGGCATCTGGATCGCACGAACCACCGGGTCAAGCTGGTAGTCTTCGATCTCGATGCCACTACGAAATGGAGACTGGATGTTTTTCAGATCAGCGGTTGAGGCTGCTCCCCAACGAACTGCATCCAAAAAGGCTTCAAGCTTTTCAGGGGCATCGAACCCACTTGGTTCAGGAAGGGCCACCTTCTCGACGATCTTGGCTCCCGGCTCGATCTCCCAAACCACCTGAAGCTCTTCGCCCAATCCGTCGTCTTCGACGGATGACAGAGTCAGGAGGTTCTGTGACATACCGAGCGGTAATCTCAACGCTGACGTTGGGAGGCTGCTCGGCTTGATCTGATTGACCACCCACGGGCGGGAACGGATTTGCACTAGCTGTCCTTGTTCAGGTACAGCACTGGCGAGTAAGCGAGTTTGCCTGTCATCATTTGGCAATGGTGGTACGCCCGGAGGATGTTGCCCGTGTGATTCAGAAATCGTACGCTAACCGCAGCGGTGCGCCAATCGGCATTATTCCATTAGCGAGCGGCTTTGATGACGTTCTGTTACAAGCCTTGCGGATAGCGAAGGGTCAGGGCGTTTGGATATTGGCCGAACAGGTCTGAATCGGGCACTGACCGATTGCGACGACAAAACGCTGGGCAAAGTGATGGGGGCGATTGGCGGGAAGGCCAGAAGCCAAAAGCAATAGCAGATAAACTGTCTTATCTAATTCCACGACGACTCCTGCAACGCCATGACTTTTTGAGGCTTATCCCATGTACCAAACTGGCGGAACAATCAAGGAAACGCTTGAAGCGGTCCAGCATTCCAAGTTCGTTCTTCCGGCGATTCAGCGTGAGTTCGTCTGGAAGCCAGAACAAATTGCCCGGCTGTTTGACAGTCTCATGCAGGGATACCCCTTCGGTACGTTTCTCTACTGGAAGGTCGATAAGGCCAACAGCAGCAAGTACAAGTTCTATGCGTTCGTGTGCAATTACCATGAGCGTGACAATCCCCACTGTCCTCAACTCCCTGTCTTCCACAATACCGATCTCACCGCAGTGCTTGACGGCCAGCAACGATTGACCGCCCTGAACATCGGCCTGTGCGGCTCGATGGCATGGCGACTTCCGTACAAGTGGAAGAACAACCCCAACGCATATCCAGAACGCCACTTGTATCTCGATTTGTTGGCAGATCATGGCGAAACCGACGATAGCGGTGAAAAGTATCGGTTTGAGTTTCTGACCGAGGACCGTGCAAAAGCAGGAACTGCCAACGAATGCTGGTTCAAGGTAGGCGACATTCTGGGGATGCAAAGCGGACCTTCGATGCTCGCTTGGCTCAATGAAAGACTGCTGAAGGAACAGCTAAACAAGGCGTTCGCAACCATCGATCAGCTATACCAAGTTGTTCACAACAAGAATCTGATCTCGTACTACGAGGAGAAGAGCCAGAACTTGGAGAAGGTTCTGAACATTTTCATCCGAATGAATAGCGGCGGTACAGTTCTATCCTATTCGGACCTTTTGCTGTCGATTGCAGTTGCCCAGTGGACTGGCGACGCAAGGAAAGAGATTCATTCCCTAGTCGATGACCTCAACACAACCGGGGATGGTTTCGCCTTCTCGAAAGACCTTGTGTTGAAGGCTGGCCTGATGTTGGCCGACATTGGCAGCGTCGGCTTCAAGGTCGAAAATTTCAATCGGGAAAACATGGAGATACTTGAGAAGCGGTGGCCCGATGTGAAGCGTTCCCTGAAACTAGCGGTGCAGTTGTTGGCCAGCTTTGGCTTCAACGAAAAGACGCTCCGTGCTGACAGTGCGATCTTGCCTATTGCTTACTACCTCTGCCAACGGAAGCTCGATTCCAAGTACATCTCAAAGAGCAGCTATGCCTTGGATCGGGACGGCATTCGGACGTGGTTGATCCGAAGCCTGCTCAAGGCGTCGGGCATTTGGGGCAGCGGCCTCGATACGCTTTTGACCGGCATTCGAGAAGTAATCACGAGTCATGGATCGGACGGGTTCCCCGCCGAAAAGTTGCAGGACGTGATGGCGAAGCGTGGCAAGTCTATGGCCTTCGCAGACGAAGAGATCGATGAACTGGTCGAAATGCAGTACGGGGACAAGAGGTTGTTTGCCTTGCTTTCCTTACTTTTCCCCTTTGCTGATGTGACGAAGCACCATTTTCACATCGACCATGTGTATCCTCATTCCCGCTTCACGAAACCTAAGTTGAAGAAGGCGGGGGTCGCAGATGATGACGTTGATGACTTCAAGGAAATGGCCAACTGCCTTCCAAATCTGCAATTGTTGGAAGGTGCCGAGAACATCGAGAAGCAGACGGCACTTCCAGCGGAGTGGATGAACAAGAATCTCTCGAAGTCCGCACAAACGAATTATTGCGACAATCATCTCTTAGGGAATGTGCCAAAGACAATCACAGAGTTTCGTGGGTTCTACGAAGCCCGTCTGATCTTACTTCGTGCTCGAATTGTAAAACTTCTCGCCGCAAAGGC